>Ga0315281_10002942_pt1 | contig 25120 bp, 25 predicted proteins | sample YL17G07_0_MG_FD_204540 | JGI IMG/M metagenome (GOLD analysis project Ga0315281, IMG submission 204540) | Sediment microbial communities from Yellowstone Lake, YNP, Wyoming, USA - YL17G07_0 | ecosystem: Environmental > Aquatic > Freshwater > Lake > Sediment | place: USA: Wyoming | collected... | reverse complement strand
TCCGGTCCAGCGCCTTCAACCGGCTTTGTGCCTGGCGTGCCTTGGTGGCCTTGGCGCGGAAGCGCTCGACAAACGAATGCAGATGGGCGATTTCGCGCTGCTGCTTGGCGTAGGAGGCTTGTTGCAGGGCGAGGTTGGCCGCGCGCGCGCGCTCGAAAGCCGCGTAATTGCCGGTGTAGAGCTTGAGCCCCTGTTGTTCCAGGTGGCAGATGCAGCCCACCGTGTTGTCGAGGAAATCCCGGTCGTGCGAGATCAGCAACAACGTGCCGGGGTAGGCGCGCAGCCATTGTTCGAGCCAGATCACCGCATCCAGGTCGAGGTGATTGGTCGGCTCGTCCAGCAACAGCAGGTCGGAACGGCAGATCAGCGCCCGCGCCAGATTCAGCCGCATGCGCCAGCCCCCGGAAAATTCCGCCACCGGCCGTTCCAGTTGCGCTGTGCTAAAGCCCAGCCCGTTCATCAGTTGTGCGGCCCGCGCCCGGGCACTGTAGCCGTCTATGGCTTCCAGCCGTCCATGCAGTTCGGCCAGATGCGTGCCGTCGGCATGCTGGATTTCGCCTTCAATCAGGCGTAACTCAGCATCTCCATCCAGTACGTATTCGATGGCGGGCGCGGTAATGGCGGGCGTTTCCTGGGCGACATGGGCGATCACAAGGCGCGGCGGCATTTCCAGGTCGCCAGCTTCCTGATGCAAGGTGCCGAGTAGCAGGCTGAACAGGCTGGATTTGCCGCTGCCGTTAGCCCCCGTCACCCCGATTTTCTGCCCGCGATGCAGGGTAAGGTCGACCTGTTCCAGCAGCACGCGGCCGCCGCGGCTCAGGGTAAGTTGGCGCAGGGTAATCATGGAAGGACTCGTGAAGTGGAATGTTGCATGAAGCGTGAGAAAGTGCCCATTATACCGGGCTGGGGGCTATGTGGCTTGATCTGCTTATTCTGGGCTTATAATGTTTAAAATTCAGAATAAAACTCCATGACCCCACCAATACACCTTGAAATGGCCGGATTCACCGACACCGGCATGGTGCGGCCGCACAATGAAGACTGCATCCTGCTGGATGTCGGGCACGGCTTTGCTCTGCTGGCCGATGGTCTCGGCGGCTACAATGCAGGCGAGGTTGCCAGCGGCATGGTTGTATCACTGGTGGCGGAAGGGCTGCGGACGCAAACGGCTATCGACCCTGTTGGGCTGCTAAAGCGCGAGGTGGCAAAAGCCAATGCCGTTATTTTCGAAGCCTCACTCAGAAAACCTGCCTATGCCGGGATGGGCACCACCCTGGTGGCGGCAGTGTTCAGCGACCACCGCGTGACAGTCGCTCATGTAGGTGACTCCCGTTTGTACCGGCTGCGCGCCGGTCGTTTCGAACAACTCACGCGCGACCATTCCCTGATGCAAGATCAAATCGACAGCGGCTTCATCAGTCGCATGGCTGCCCGTCTTTCACCGCAGCGTTCACTGCTCACCAAGGCACTCGGCACCGAGCCGTTGGTGGCAATTGAACTGGGCGCGTTCGATACCTTGCCGGAAGACTTATATCTGCTGTGTTCGGACGGCCTCACCGAAATGCTGGAAGATAAAGACATCTTGCGTACCTTGGCCGCCTGGCAAAGCAACCTGCCCGTTGCCGCCCAACGCCTGATCCAGATCGCCAACGAGAATGGCGGGCTGGATAACGTGTCGGTGATTCTGGTGCGGGTTGTGGCACCGCTTGTGTGATTCTGCGGCCCTCACAAATGGCCTGTCATTCCCGCGAATGCGGGAATCCAGTGTTTCCAATGTATTTCAAATTGTATCCAACCGAACTGTTTGAATGGCTGATGAATTCTTGGAAAATTAAGGGGAACGCCTTGTGTTTCGTGCATATTCGGACTAGACTGGACTAGGTTATTTGGGAGGTGGAGTCGCTATGCAGACATTTAATATTCACGATGCCAAAACGCAATTTTCGAAGCTGATTGAAGCTGTGTTGCAAGGTGAGGAAATTATTATTGCAAAGGCCGGAAAACCAGCGGCGAGGCTTGTGCCAATGGAAGCAAAGAAACCCACTGTTCGAAAGCCAGGTTCTCTCAAGGGCAAAATAAAAATTGCTGCGGATTTTGACGCTCCATTGCCAGAGGACATTCAAGCTGCGTTCGAGGGAAATTGATGCGAATTTTGCTTGATACCCATGTCTATCTCTGGTGGTTGCAGGATAGTCCAAAGCTATCGAAAACCGGGAAAGAAAAAATTATTTCCGCATTGGATGTGTATGTCAGCAGTGCATCCATATGGGAGGCCGCAATCAAGGCTGGCATCGGCAAACTCGATGTGGATGTAGACGTTTTGGTTTCAGAGATTGGGAATAACGGGTTTCAGGAATTGCCCATCACGCCAAAACATGCAGCCAGGGTAAAACAGCTTCCGAATATTCATCGTGACCCGTTTGACCGTATCTTGTTGGCGCAGGCGCTTAGTGAGCCGCTTCAGTTCTTAACAGTAGACGGAATTCTGGCCGGATATTCTGAGCTTGTGGAAGTGATATAGGTAAAGCATCCTTCTCCTTCCGGGGTGGGGTGAAGGTGAAGGTAATAACGTGACACGGAGATTTTGTCATATCCATCAAAGTGTGTCTCAAGGGTGGGCACCGCCCACCAGATGGGTGCGTTAGTCTGTCTTGTTATGGTGGGCGGTGCCCACCCTACGTCTGAACTGGCAACACTATACTCAACCCATCTACGTTCCTTGCAGAAGATGCCGTCATTCCTGCGCAGAAGATGTCGTTATTCGCGCACAGAAGATGCCGTCATTCCCGCGCAGGCGGGAATCCAGTGTTTCCAATGCAGTTCAAAATTCCTGGATTCCCGCCTGCGCGGGAATGACGGGCTTCTGAAGTGACGCATAACGTCAGTTTCTGACATGCCTCAGCTGGTTTAAGCGGTCTGCTCCCCATCTCAGTCGAGTATGAAATCAAACAGTAGGCCCCCGTTTTTCGCCGCTAAGATTTATAGCCACCCGCCTGTAACCGCCTATAAATGCGGTTTGACGGACCGTCTGTAGCGACAGAATCGAAAAGCCATCGTAGCGTGCGCATGCCTGGCACGGGCCTTGCTGAGTACTAGGCAAACACCAACGTGTTCGGTTTTTTCCGAGTCAACCAGCAAAGGAGCAACATCATGAAAAAAGTTCAACAAGGTTTTACCCTGATCGAATTGATGATCGTCGTGGCGATTATCGGTATTTTGGCGGCCATTGCAGTGCCGTCGTATCAGAACTACACTAAAAAAGCTAAGTTTACAGAGGTTGTCCAAGCAACTGCTGCAGCTAAGACGGCAGTTGAGGTATGTGCGCAAGACCAAGGTGCGGTAACAAATTGCACGGCCGGTTCCAATGGGGTCCCCGCCGACCTTGGCGCCTCGGGGAAACTTAATAGCATGACCACAGCTGGTGGTACAATTACCGCAACTGCCGTTACGGGTGGTGGTTTGAATGGTGAAACATATATATTGGTACCAACGTACTCTGCTACTTCTGGCATTACTTGGACTAGTAATACAGGTACTTGCGCAACTATCTCGTCACCCATCTGTTAATGTGTAAACGTAGGATGGGTTGAGCGTAGCGATACCCATCCTTCAGCTTTCAACGCCACCTTCGGGTGGCTTTTTTTATGCTGTGCCATGCCGAGAGCACTTGCTTGGAGTGGAAGTCCTCTGTTGGGTGAGGTAGACCGCTGGCTATCCTTGTTTGTCCAGTTACCCTTTGGGCTGTAACCTTAGCCATCATCTTCACGAATGCACCCGGCATGTCGGATCACTTGGCGGTATGAATGAAACTTTGTCAGTCGTGTAGACTTGGCAGTTCGGAGAACCCTATCGCGAGGGTTTCTTGGTTCATTGTTACCGGGCACATCAATCACTTATTGGGAATGCTCCTATGCCCGACTTAGCCAAGCGGCAAAATCCGTTACAAAATTTTCTTCATTCGGCGTGGTTGCCGATTTTTTTGCTGGTTCTGCCAACCATTTTTCTCTATGGGAAGTTCCTGTGGAATCCGGTTCTTTTTGACGATGTTTATTTTTTTGATGGCTCGGTTCATGGCCAGTATTTGGGGACGGTTTTTAGCTTTAGTTTGCGCTGGCTTCCTTATGCGACGTTCGAGTGGACTCGCGCGTTTCTTGGTCTTGACCTGATCTGGTTTCATCTGGGAAACCTGGCGCTACACGCTGCAAATATCGTATTGCTGTTTCTGTTCTTCCGTAGGCTATTTGAAGTGGTCTTGCCCGCTGACTCAAGTGCCGCCTTGAATCCAAACTCAGTAAACGTGCTTTCACCATCATGGCTGGCTTTCTACGGTGCACTGATCTTTGCTTTACATCCGGCGGCGGTGTACGCGGTAGCTTATATCTCCCAGCGCTCCACCTTGATGGCGACATTCTTCACCCTGCTTATGTGGAGTCTTTTCCTGAAAGGTTTGGTTCAGCGTAAACCGTTTTGGTTAGTGGCTTCCGCCGTGGCTTATTTCTTTGCGGTACTTTCGAAAGAGCACGCCATCATGGCACCCACCGTTGCGGCAGCGCTATTTTTTCTGGTGCACAAACCGACCCGACCATTGCTTGTGCAGGTTTTACCGGCCTTTGTGTTGTATGGGTTGAGTGGTGCGTTCGTGATTTATCAGGTCAAGTCGGGTCATATTCTCGGGCAGGCCTATGAGCCTTTTGGCCTGGACATGTTGTCCAGGCTTGCCAAGATCGATCCAGGATTCGATCGAAGCCTAGCCTACCCGCTGTCGATCTTGACGCAATCTTTCCTGTTCTTCAAATATCTGCTGGTCTGGATCATACCCAGCCCGGCATGGATGTCGGTGGATATGTATGAAGATTTTGCCATGCGCTTGTGGTCATGGCCCCAGGTAGCGGGTCTGGTTGGCTTTGTCCTTTACGCCATGGTCGCTGTTCGCCTACTGCTCCAACGTGGAGTCAACGGCCTGTTCGGTATTGCCATGCTTTGCCCCTGGCTGCTATTTGCCACCGAACTCTCGACGATCAGGATCCAGGAATCGTTTGTCCTCTACCGGAGTTATCTGTGGATGGTCGGTGCGGTTGCCGCCCTGCCGTTCCTGCTCCAGAAGCTGTCCGCAAAACGTGCAACTGTTCTGCTGACAATTATTGCGCTTGTCATGATCCCGCTGAGTTTGATCCGGCTGACAACCTTTACTCATCCGCTGCTGCTTTGGGATGATGCTGCTCGCCTGTTAGAGGGCAAGGAGGGGCGGCCAGGTGTGGAGCGTGTTTACCATAACCGTGGGATTGAGTTGAGCAGGCTGAAGCATTATCAGGAGGCCATTGAGGACTACACTAAAGCGATCACAATATATCCCGAATACAGTTACGCCTACAGTGATCGTGGCGCGGCCTATCTGGAACTCAAGCAATACCCGCTGGCGCTGGCTGATTTCAACAAGGCCATCGAGTTGAATCCGAAACCCTATCGACCCTATCTGGGGAGGGGGCTGGTGTATGAGTCGCTCGGTAATCCGGGCGACGCCAGAAAGGATTTTGAGAAAAGCTGTTTATTGGGGGCTGCGCGAGGCTGCCAGAAACTCGGATCCCATTAGCAGGGTGGGCAGCAAGCGTAGGATGGGTTGAGCGCAGCGATACCCATCACTCAGCTTCCAAACGCCACCTTCGGGTGGCGTTTTTATGGTTAAAACTTTTTTGGTTCCGGGACACCAAGATCACGGCAAATCTTGACGGCCAAGTGGTTGCTGATTTCGTTGTGCCTTGGAACGGCGCTTCGCCTGTTTGTGGTTGCGTGGCGCCACCATGAGTGACTACCGCCCTCCCGCAGCAACATGCAACCATGTGCCATGAGATGTGACAGTAAATCACGCCGTTTCATACGGCTATTGGCAGCTCTTCAAATCGCTGACCAGCTGCATCAAGTGCATCTGCCCGATTTAGCTCAATAGCTTCAATTAAAGTTTCGCGCAGTGACTTTAACAAAGTTTCTCGTGAAGATTCCTGGCAATTTACGCCCGGCACTTCTTCTATCCAGCCAATCCACCAATTGGCATCTTGCTTAATGACTGCGGTATAGGTTTGTTTCATGATCCATTCTCCTTGGCTGATTTGGTGGGCAGTGCCCACCAGGTAAGCGGGATGATCTGTTTGGTGGGTAGTGCCCACCCTGCCTAATAGATACTACGCAATACCCGGATTCTTTTCCATCCCTACCAGTTTAGGTAAATTCAGTTTGCGCGGCTTGACTACTTTGACGTGGCGCAGGTATTCCGCCACAACGTCCCAGATCGGCTTGCCGGTCGCGCTTTCTGAAATAGATGCCCAGCCAGCTACCTTGTATACCTTGTTGGGATCGAGCGGTTTGCCTTTCAGTGTCATGTTGCTGATGCGTTTGTGGATTTTCTGGTTCGGATCGCAGGTGTATTGCAGGCCACCCACGCGCACCATGTCGCCGCCTTGCTGGTAGTATGGATCGGGGTTGAACAGGTTGTCGCACACGTCTTCCATGATGTCCTTGATCTGCTTGCCGCTCATCTCGTTCAAGGTGGAGGCAGGATAGGTGATGGCGGTCTGGTCCATCAGCCGTTCCATGGTGATGGTATCGCCGGGCAGCAGTGAAGTGCCCCAACGGAAGCCGGGGGAGAATGCTAAATCCGCACCCCTGACCTCGATCATGGCATCCAGGATTAACTGGTCGAAGGTGCCGTTGAAGTTGCCGCGGCGGTATAGCAGTTCTTCGGTCACCGCCAGTTTTTCGTTGAGCTTGGATTCAAAAGGAGCGCGGGTTTTGGCGATAAAATCGCTCATGGCGCGGTCAGGCTCCAGCAGGTTGGAGAAGACCGGCAGCAGTTTGTACTGGAAACCCGCCACCTTGCCGCCCTTGACGTCCAGGTCCAGTACGCCCAGAAACTTGCCGTTGGAGCCGGCGTTGGTGACCAGAGTCTGGCCCTTGGCGTTTTTCACGATGGTCGGCTGCGGGACGCCATCGTGAGTGTGGCCGCCCATGATGGCGTCGATACCGGTGACGCGGCTGGCCATCTTGAGATCGACGTCCATGCCGTTGTGGGACAGAACGATCACGGCTTTGGCGCCCTTGCCGCGGGCTTCGTCCACCATTTGTTGCATGTGGTCGTCCTGGATGCCGAAGCTCCAGTCCGGAATCAGGTAACGCGGGTTGGCGATGGGGGTGTAAGGGAAAGCCTGGCCGATGATGGCGACCTGCACCCCATTCATTTCCTTGATCACGTAGGGGCTGAATACCTGATCCCCAAAATCGTTGGTTTTGATGTTCTGGCAAACGAAATCGATGCTGCCTTTGAGATCGTTGTCGACGATTTGCTTGACCCGCTCCGCGCCGTAGGTGAATTCCCAGTGGCCGGTCATAACGTTGACGCCGAGCAGTTTGCAGGCGTCCACCATGTCCTGGCCCTTGGTCCAGAGGGCGGTGGCCGAGCCTTGCCAGGTATCCCCGCCGTCCAGCAGCAGCGCACCCGGTCGCTGTGCACGGATTTTTTTCACCAGCGTGGAGAGATGGGCGAAGCCGCCAACCTTGCCATAAGTGCGCGCCGCCTGCGTGAAATCGAGGTAGGTGAAAGCATGGCTTTCGCGCGTGTTGGGCTTGAAGTGGTAGTGCTTGAGCAGTTGTTCGCCCACTAGATGGGGCGGCTTGCCAAAGTTTCCGGCCAGGCCGATGTTTACGTTTGGTTCGCGGAAATGTATCGGAAGAAGTTGAGCATGGCAGTCGGTGAAGTGCATCAGGGTGACGTTGCCAAATTTCGGTATATCGTAGAAGCCCGCATCGCCGGTTCCGGCGAGTGCGCGCCGGTTGTCCAAAGCAAAGCCGGAGGCCGCAGCTACGGCCAGAATTTGAAGGAATTCGCGACGTTCCATGAATGAAACTCCTGAGCGTGTTTCGATGATGTTCGAAAGAGGTGCCATGCCACCCATCAGGGTGGCATGGACTTGCGTCTAAACGAGATGGGCCCAGGAGCGGCCCATTGAGTCTTCGGCAGAGCCGACCAGCGGAGTTACTTGCGGAATACCGGCGTCTGCATGGGCAGGCCGTTGCTCATGTAGCTCAGGAAATATTCCAGATTGTTGTATTCCTCGCTGTTTTGCGGCAGAGGCGCCGACCGTACTTGTATGTTGCATTGGCGGAAGCGCGTTTGCAAAGTGGTCGGTTCGGTCCCGCTGCGGAACTCGGGCCAATGTGAGGTTTGGCCGATCGTAGGCGAGAGAGCATCGCTGCGGATGGATTTACCCACATTATCTACATGGCAGGTTGCGCAGGAGAAGTTGAGTTGGCCGCGGCGCGAATAGAAGAATGTCTTGCCTTTCTCGTAAGCCTCCAGAGCACCCTTGCCTTGCACCTTGACGTTCACTTTTGAGCCGTCCGACAGGCTTTTGGCGTAAGCGGTCACCAGGCCCATGGTTTTCATGTCGCCGTAGTCATACTCGGTTTCGCCATTCGCTTTCAGGCAGCTATTGATGGCATTTTCGAAGGTGACTACTTTGCCCGAGGCATCGTCGAACATGGGGTAATCGCCTGCCACGTTCTTGCCCTTGTTGGGGAAGCAATCGCCGAAGGTCTTGCCATTCTTGAACGGCTTGTTCCAGAGCGCTTTGGCCTTGTCCATGTCATTCAGATAGGGCGGGAAATCCATGATGCTCAGGTACTGCTCCATGGAGTCCTTGTTGTACGCCAGAGCACCAAAGATATAGTCCTGTGGCTTCAGGTCAGGGAGCCGGTCCTTGTAGTGCTTGACCAACCCGGCAAGATCCGCTTCCGGATCAGCTTGGGCCAATCCCGCCCCCATTGTCAGGCAAGCCAGTAACAACGAAACAATCCTTTTTGCCATCACATCCTCCAGTAGTTAGTGTGCAGCTTTGGGTCGGTGCGCCTTTAGCTAATTGCGGCTTCGGCGGTGTTTTTATCGCCCTTGTTGTCTTCCCAGCTGATTACAACCTTGTCGCCGGCTTTGGCGCCTTTGACCTTGAATCCGAGGAACGGGTTTTTTGCGATCGCAACGCTCCACTGGGCTTCCAGCACGGTTTTTCCACCCACGGTAGCAGTTACGCGATTGATGAAGTGAGCCGGAATCAGTTGACCAGTTTTTGCATCCTTGCGCTGCCCTGTTTCCATAGCGTGATTCATCAAGCACTTGATGTCTGCGGTATCGCCCGCCAAGGTTGCGCGAATTTTCATTGGATCTGCCATGTTGCTATTCTCCTGAATGAGTAGGTTTCAATTGGGCGCGCTTAACCGCCGCATCCGCCAATGGTTACTTTGACTTCCTTGACTGCGGAGTATGACTTGCCGCCGGCTTTCACCACCACGCGTACACCCGAGGTTCCGGCCATTTTGATACGCGTTGAAACGTAACTTTCTGCGCCGTTGGATAGGGTGAAATCTGCTGTCATGGGAGTGTTGTTCTTTTCCACCAGGATCATGATGGACTCGGTACCCGGGATTTTGCTGGTTACTTCTACCGGGACAACAGCGCCGTTTTCGGCGATGTCCGGGGCCTTGATCATGATGTCCTTGCTATCGGCGGGAGCGCTTGCGCCCATGCCTTTCAGGGCATCCGCAACGTTTTTCGATTCGAAAGCGGATTTATTCCATTCGGCGGCGAGCACCTGGGAGGGTTTCAGTAGTCCTGCGGCGACGGCAACGGCAACCGAGGTCGCAGCCCCGGTACTCTTCAATAAATTTCTGCGCAGTGGGTTCATCAGTGGTTCTCCTTCAAAAATTCAAAGCTAGTGTTAAAGGGTATGAATGAAGTCGGTGACTTTGTCGATTTCTTCTTCAGTCAGGATTTTGTGCTTGCCGAAGGGCGGCATGGAGGTTCTGGGGTTGAATTTCATCTCGTCCCAAATGACTTCGCGCAGTTTGGCCTTATCCGGGAAACGGGCCTTCATGCCGATCAGCGGGGGGGCGATGTTGCCGGGAGATTCGGCATCCTTGATGGTGGGCATGGCGTGACAGGCAAGGCAGTTGCCCTTGCGGTTGTCGAAAGCGATTTGCTTGCCAGTGACTTCTTTTTTTACTTCATCTGCCGCCGCAGCGAACCGGACGGGGCTGAGTGCCAGGAGTCCAGTCAATCCGGTAATGACAATCAGGGCTACGCGTTGCCGCATCACATCCTCCTTATCTTACATTTATAGAAACTAATTTTCGGTATCGGGTTCTCGGCAGCAGATCAAGCTTACAGAGTGCTGACGAAAGCGGATGCCGTAAAGAATACTGATTTTTTTTTTGCTTGTCCAAGATTTGTTCTGGATGGTTATTTAGGGTGGTTTCAGTTCGGGCTATCCCGCTTTTTCCGGGTTTCCATGTCGATGGCACGCAACTCGCGCAGCCGAGCTTCGACAATGGACTGCTGGTAGAAGTCGCCATCCTCGCTTTTTTGCGCCAGTTGCAATTGCTCTATTGCGCCGGAAATGTTACCAGAGCGGGCATAGGCCTCGGCCTGCGCCTTGTGCTGCAACAGGGTTTTTCCCTGTGCGGCGTAGCTCTTCGCCTGCAATTGGTAGAGGTGGTAATCGGTCGGGCGGGTCTGCAACTGTTTATCCAGGAATGTCGTGGCTTCAGGCGCCTGCCGATTTTGCAGCAAGGTTTCGGCGTAGCCGTAAATCAGCGCGCGATGATGAGGGAAGCGCTTGAGCGCTGTCAGGTAACGCTCCAGTGCTGTGCCGGCCTGGCCGTTGGTCATGGCTAGCTGGGCGGACAGGTTCTCAATCATCGCCTGAGGGGGCGCGGCTTTGCGTAGTGCCGCCAGCTCCTGTTCGGCACGTTGCCGGTTACCCGTTCGTTGCAAGCCCAGCACCAAACCATAATGCGCGGCCAACGGATTGCCGGTGCGCTCCCGCAGCATTTCTTCGAATGCCGCCACGGCTTGTTCGGGGGTGTCTTGGGCCGAGCGCAACTTGGCCCGCAGCATCTGAAATTCCAGATTGTCGGGTACCTGTCGGTAAGGGGCGCTTGCCACACGGTTCTCAATGTCCGCGATGCGCTCGGTGGTGAGGGGGTGGGTGCGCAGATAGGCGGGGGCATCGTTGTCGTAGAGCCGGCCAAATTTTTGCAGGCGCTCGAAAAATGAGGCCATGCCGCGAGTATCGAATCCGGATTGTTGTAATATCTGAAAGCCGATGCGATCGGCTTCGCGTTCATGCTCGCGGGTGAAATTGAGTTGGGATTGGATGGAAGCCGCCTGGGCCGTGGCAATGGCCGCCTGAGCAACTTCCGGGTTGGAACGTGCCGCCAGAATTGCAACCGCCAGCGCCGCCATGGAGGTCAGTGTGCTCTGCTGCGTGCCGGCCAACATGCGCGACAGATGATGCTGGGTGACGTGGGCAATTTCGTGAGCCAGAACGCCTGCCAGTTCGGACTCGCTTTGGGCCGCCTGAATCAGGCCGGTATTGACCCCAATAAATCCACCTGGCAGCGCGAACGCGTTGAGGGTGCGGTCTTGCACCAGGAAAAATTCAAAATCGCGCTGGTTGTCCGGGCTGTTGGAAACCAGCCGGTAGCCAAGATTGTTCAGGTACTCGGTAAGTTCGGGGTCGTCCAGGTAGGCCGGGTCAGCGTGGATCTGTTGCATGATGGACTCGCCGACGCGACGTTCCTGCTGTACGGAAAGCGTGGCCTGTGCCGCTTCGCCCAGATCGGGAAGCCCTTCGGCAAACGACTGCGCTGCCAGTAACGAGAGCAGCCCTATTAGGCGAGGAAATTTCATGGTGCTATGATAACCCGTCCCAGTGACAAGTTCCCGCAGACAAGGATCTAAAAGATGAGCGAGTTGACCCATTTCGACGCCCAAGGCCAGGCACATATGGTGGATGTGGGGGCCAAGAATGAGACCCACCGTATCGCCCGTGCTTCTGGCTCCATACATATGGAACCCGCAACGCTGCAGATGATTCTCGCCGGTGACAGCAAGAAGGGCGATGTGCTGGGCGTGGCGCGGCTGGCTGCGATTCAGGCTTCCAAACGTACTTCCGAACTGATTCCCTTATGCCATCCATTGTTTCTGACACGGGTTGCAGTCGAGTTCAAAATTGATGAGGCGAATGCCGCCGTGCAATGCGTGGTGACAGCCGAAACGGTGGGGCGTACCGGCATCGAAATGGAAGCGTTGACTGCAGTGAGCGTCGGCCTGCTCACTATATACGATATGTGCAAAGCGGTGGATCGGGGTATGGTCATAGGGGATGTCAGGTTGCTGGAAAAGCAAGGCGGCAAGTCGGGACACTGGCACGCACCTGATATCGTCTGAGGAATTCCTGAATGTGCAGACGTTTGGCGTTCCGGTTGCTGTGTGGCATGGTGCTTCTTTCCCCCTTTGCAGTCCCGGCCGCTGATCAGGGCGAAACGTTTACGGTTGTCACTGAGCCTGGAGTCGAAATTCCGGTTACCCGCTATCAGGCAACAGGTGATGTTTTGCTTTGGTTGCCCTCGGAGGCGGGGTTGACCGCTTCCGAGATCCACATTGGCGCACAACTGGCGGCGCAAGGCCACGAAGTCTGGTTGGCGGATCTGCACGCCGGACGGTTTTTACCCACGGTTCCGAGTAGCCTGGGAAAGATTCCGGCAAGCGATATCGCCCATCTGATTGAGGTGGTCCGTGAGCGCAGCGGAAAGTCGGTATGTCTGGTGGCAAGCGGTTCGCTTACCGGGATTGTATTGCAGGCGCTGTTGCTGCCGCGCAAGCAAGGCTCTGTGGTCGATGGAGTGGTATTGCTTTCTCCCAATCTTTACGTGACGACGCCGCCACCTGGCAACGAGGCGGAGTACCAGGAAGTAACTTACAAGACTAAACTGCCTATCGTAATCCTTCAGCCGGAGCAGTCCCCCTTGCGCTGGCGCCTGGAGCTGCTTCAGGCTGCACTGGAGAAGGGAGGCAGTTATGTCAAAGTTGCTTTGCTGTCTGGCGTGAGGGATCGCTTCCATTTGCGCGAGGATGATCCGCCTGCCGAACGTGCGCTGGCCGACCGCTTGTCGGGACTGGTAGCTCAGGCTTGCCGGGATATCGATCAAATCAGGATGGAAGGAAGGAAATGAGAGTGATAATGGCAGGGCTACTGGCCTGTTTGCTGGTTGTGGGAACAGCGCAGGCGCGCGAACTGAAGCCTTATGCGGGAGAGCCCACGCCGCCACTCGCGCTCGTCGATGTGCATGGCAAAGCGCATGATCTGCGCGATTACCGGGGCATGGTGGTGCTGGTGAATTTCTGGGCGACCTGGTGCCCGCCGTGCCGCGAAGAAATACCCTCCATGCAACGCCTGAAAGCAAAGTTCGCAGGTAAACCATTCGTCATTCTCGCTGTTGATATGGGTGAGTCCGGGGCAAGCGTCAAAGCTTTTCTCAAGGAAGTCCGGCTCGACGCCGTGATGCTGCTCGATATTGATGGTGAAGCGCTGAAAAAGTGGAAGGTTTTCGCTTTTCCGACCAGTTTTGTGGTCGATCCGCAGGGCAAGATCCGTTATGCGGTCGCTGGCGCAACCGAATGGGACGATCCGGAGACGATCCGACGAATCGCCGAGCTGTTGCCGGCAATGCGCCGCTAATCAGCCACAGGAGCCCGCCATAGCTTAAATACGGTAAATATGTTAAAGTTAAACCTTAACTCGATTTGAGCGTACCTCTACGCATCGGTACTGGACATGATCAAGCAACGCACCCTGAAAAACATGATACGCGCCACGGGCGTCGGTCTCCATACCGGAGAAAAAGTCTACCTGACTTTGCGCCCGGCTGCGGTCGACACGGGTATCGTGTTTCGTCGCATCGATTTGCACGAGCCCGTCGAAATCAAAGCCAATGCCCACGCGGTCGGCGATACGCGCTTATCGTCTACACTTGAGCAGAATGGCGTCAAGGTTTCCACCGTGGAGCACTTGATGTCCGCGCTTGCCGGGCTGGGTATCGATAATGCTTATGTTGACCTGACCGCTTCAGAAGTGCCGATTATGGATGGTAGCGCGGGCCCGTTTGTGTTCTTGCTGCAATCGGCAGGGATCGAAGAGCAGGCTGCGCCGAAAAAATACATTCGCGTGAAAAAACCGGTGAGTGTGGTCGATGGCGATAAGTGGGTACGCTTTGAGCCTTTCAACGGCTTCAAGATTAATTTCACGATCGATTTCGATCATCCGGTGCTTGATGGCTCCGGAAAAAGCGTGACGGTGGATTTTGCCGCTACTTCCTACATCAAGGAAGTAAGCCGTGCCCGTACCTTCGGTTTTATGCAGGACGTGGAAATGCTACGGTCTCAGGGCCTGGCTTTAGGCGGCAGTCTGGACAACGCGATTGTTATGGACGAGTACCGCATTTTGAACTCTGATGGGTTGCGTTATGAAGACGAGTTCGTCAAGCACAAAGTGCTGGACGCGGTTGGTGACCTCTATCTTCTGGGTTATCCACTGATCGGTGCATTCTCGGGGTATAAATCCGGCCACTCGCTGAACAACCGTCTGCTGCGGGCACTGTTGGCTGACGCACAAGCATGGGAATACGCCACTTTCGATGATATCGAGCAGGTTCCTGCGGCTTTTCTCAGGTTTCAGGGGCAAGCTGCCTGAGACCGTCCTCGCCTGTACTGCCAATTCAATTAGGGAGAATGCGGCGTGATTGTCAGGCTGCTATTATTTCTGACTCTGGTGGCGGTGGGGGTAGCGGGTCTGCTCTATCTGTTTACGCGCAATCGCCGCTATCTTAAGTTCGCTCGACAGTTGCTCATGTTCACCTTCATCTTCCTTGTGATTTTTGCAATACTGTTTGTGCTGGAGCGCTTGATTCTTATCTAGTCTGGCGAGCCGCGCGCATGTCGGGCGACCAACTTGTCTATGGCGTTTTTAAGCGGCGTATCATCAAGTTGCGCGGCAAACGTATGCAGGCTTGCCAGTGCGGCGGCGCTCAATGCAATTTCACTGCGGTGGATTTCTTTTTGGGCAAATTGCTGTACTTGCACCGTGATTCGAATTGCAGTAATCTCGGGTTCCCTTCGCTGGAATTCAACTAACAATGTGGGTAGAGACTGCTTTATTTTGGCAGCGATTGCTCCGCTTTCAGCGAACAAGACCAGCGTTTTTCCTTCCATGGCACCAACTTTGCAGGATTGCGCCAATCCTTGCGGCAGCATGGCTTCAAGCAACTGTTGCAGGTGATTCAAATATTGCGCGTGCTCCAGCAACGGTTGCAGATTGGTCGAGCTGTTAAGAAAAAAATCAATTTTGTGTGCGGTCATCGCAAGGGGGAGACTGTGAATATCATTTTCGTTCCTGGCAGTTTGGGCAGGAGCAGGACGATAGCGCTCAGCGGAAGGCAGTTGCTGTTGCTTGGCGCGCTATGGCTGCTGTTGCCGCTACTGCTGACGGCTGTATTGTACTACGCGACATTGCTGCATGCGGGCGATATCCGCAATCCTTATTTTTCTTCTCTGATCCTGAATGCTCAGAAACACGAGGCGAATCGCGCCCAGCACTTTCTGCAGGAAAATCTGAACGCCATGTCGATGCGCTTGGGGCAAATTCAGTCTCAGTTGCTGCGTTTGGATGCCCTGGGTGAGCGTTTGGCTATGACAGCCGGAATCAAACCGAATGAGTTTCGCATGAACCAGCCCCCAGGTCGTGGCGGCGCGCAGTCCAGCCTGCCCGCACACCAGCTTTCACTTGACGAGTTCCAGAGGATGTTGAACCAGTTAGGGCGGCAGATCGAAGATCGATCCGATAAGCTGGGTGTATTGGACTCAATTTTGATGCAGGCGAATTTGAAGAAGCTGGCGGTGCCCAGCCTGGCACCGGTAGAGGTTGGGTGGTCTTCTTCAAACTATGGTTGGCGAATTGATCCTTTCGACGGCCAGGAAAGCTTTCATGAGGGGCTCGACTTCGTGGCGGATGTCGGTACGAAGGTTGTTGCAGCCGCAGGCGGAGTGGTGATCTACTCTGATTATCATGCTGAATATGGTAATATGATTGAGGTTGATCATGGCAATGGATTGGTTACACGCTACGGCCATGCATCCAAACGACTGGTCAAGGTGGGCGATATTGTTCTCAAGGGCCAGAAAATTGCAGAGGTTGGGAATACTGGCCGCTCCACTGGCGCGCATCTTCACTTTGAAGTGCGCTTGCACGGGGCGCCGCAAAATCCGGCGCGTTTTCTGCATTTGCCCGGGTAAATTAATCTGGCGCCTTGCGCCAAACTTTACGGTATTGATGGGGCGTGAGGGACAAGGCACAAACAGTTTGCGCCGGGTTCCTGGCGCCTCACATTTTTTATTGAACTATGCTATCTAAACTGCTAAAAAAAGTCTTCGGTAGCCGCAATGAGCGGCTGATCAAGCAATACATGCAAACGGCGCGTGCCATCAATGCGCTGGAACCCCAGTTCGAAAAATTGTCTGACGCTGAACTGCGTGCCAAGACGGATGAGTTCAAGCAGCGCATTCAGAAGGGTGAATCGCTGGATGCATTGTTGCCCGAGGCGTTCGCCGTCGTGCGCGAGGCGAGCAAACGCGTGCTGTCGATGCGGCACTATGATGTGCAGATGATCGGCGGCATGGTGCTGCATAACGGCAAGATCGCCGAGATGCGAACCGGCGAGGGCAAGACTCTGGTTGCGACACTGCCGTCTTATCTTAACGCCCTGACCGGGAACGGTGTGCATGTGGTAACGGTGAATGACTATCTGGCGCAGCGCGATGCTGCATGGATGGGGCGCGTGCATGCCTTCCTCGGGCTCACGGTCGGCGTGAATCTCTCGCAGATGGAGCACGAGGCCAAGCAGGAGGCTTATGCTGCCGATATTACCTACGGCACCAACAACGAATACGGCTTTGATTACCTGCGCGACAACATGGTGTTCCAGCCTGAGGAGCGGGTGCAGCGTCCGCTGCATTACGCCATCGTGGATGAGGTGGATTCGATCCTGATTGACGAGGCGCGCACGCCGCTGATTATTTCCGGCCAGGCCGACGATAACGTGGATCTTTACGTGCGAGTCAATCTGCTGGTGCCGAATATGGTGAAGCAGGAAGTCGAAGAGGGGCCTGGCGATTATTCGGTGGATGAGAAAGCTCATCAGGTGCTTTTGACTGAGGCCGGCCATGAGCATGCCGAGCAGTTGCTGACCGGAGCCGGTCTGTTGGAGCCCAACACCAGTTTGTACGACGCCGCCAATATCAGCCTGATGCACCATGTCTACGCCGCTCTGCGTGCCCACGCGCTGTATCACAAGGATCAGCATTACGTGGTGCAGGATGGGGAAGTGGTGATCGTGGATGAGTTTACCGGCCGCCTGATGTCCGGCCGACGCTGGTCGGACGGTCTGCACCAAGCAGTGGAAGCGAAGGAAGGTGTGTCGATCCAGAAGGAGAATCAGACCCTGGCGTCGATTACCTTCCAGAACTACTTCCGCATGTATAAGAAACTTTCGGGCATGACCGGCACCGCAGACACAGAAGCGTATGAATTCCAGCAAATCTATGGCCTGGAAACAGTGGTGATTCCGCCCAATCGCGACATGATTCGCGATGACCGGATGGATCAGGTGTTCCGTACCGCCGGGGAAAAACACCAGGCCATTATCAACGATATCAAGGATTGCTACACACGTGGCCAACCAGTGCTGGTGGGTACTACCTCGATCGAGAATAACGAATTTCTGTCGTCGTTGCTGACCAAGGAAAAATTGCCGCATCAGGTGCTGAACGCCAAGCAGCACGCACGTGAAGCCCAGATCGTGGCAGAGGCAGGGCAGCCCAAGGCGGTTACCATCGCCACCAACATGGCAGGGCGTGGTACCGACATCGTGCTGGGCGGCAGCATCCAGTCCGAGCTTGATCAGGTGCGCTTGGACGATCAACTTAGCGAAGAGCAGAAAGCCGAGCGTACTGTTGCACTTAAAAGTGAGTGGCAGAAAATTCACGAGCAGGTTCTGGCTACCGGAGGCTTGCACATCATCGGTACCGAGCGCCACGAGTCGCGCCGGGTGGATAACCAGTTGCGCGGCCGCGCCGGGCGCCAAGGCGATCCGGGTTCCAGCCGCTTTTACTTGTCGCTGGAAGATTCGTTGCTGCGGATTTTTGCTTCTGACCGCGTGTCCGCCATCATGCAGCGCCTGAACATGCCGGAGGGCGAGGCGATCGAGCACCCTTGGGTGACACGCGCCATCGAGAATGCCCAGCGCAAGGTAGAGGCACGCAACTTCGACATGCGCAAGCAATTGCTGGAATACGATGATGTTTCCAACGACCAGCGTAAAGTGATCTACCAGCAGCGCAACGAATTGCTTGAGACTGAGGATATCTCGGAAACCATTGAGGCGATGCGCCACAATGTGGTCGATGACCTGATCAGCCAGTACGTCTCGCCCCAGAGCATGGAAGAGCAATGGGATGTGGCTGGCCTTGAAAAGGCGCTGGCCGCCGAACTGCAACTGCATTTGCCGCTGAAGGAATGGCTGGAAAAGGATTCGAATCTGCACGAAGACGGTCTTCGCGTGCGTGTCATTGAAGCGGCTGATGCTCAATATCAGCTCAAGTCCCAGCAAGTGGGCGCAGAGGTGATGCGTCATTTCGAGCGCGCCATGATGCTGCAAAGCCTGGATAACCACTGGCGTGAGCATTTGGCGGCGTTGGACCACCTGCGCCAGGGCATACATCTGCGTGGTTATGCGCAGAAAAATCCCAAGCAGGAATACAAGCGCGAAGCCTTTGAACTGTTTTCAGACCTGCTCGAAACCATCAAGCGTGAAGTGACGCAAATGGTGATGAATGTGCAGATACGCAGCGAAGAAGATGTGGCTTCGCTGGAAGCTGCTGCACCGCCTGTAGTGAATGTGCAATATCACCATGCCGACTACGAAGAAGCGCTTGCGTCCCCGGATGACGCCGAAGCAGAAGTTCCTCAGTTTGTGCGCCAAGGCGTAAAAGTGGGTCGCAACGACCCGTGCCCGTGTGGATCAGGGAAGAAATACAAGCAGTGCCACGGTAAGCTGGACTAGCCTGAAGCTGGTGGGAATAACCTCCCTCCAGTCGTTTCTCATGCTGTTCCGGCCATACTCTGGCATGCTTCATCTTAGGTTTTTCAAACGTCTACTCGCAGGACTGTTCTATGCCCGTAAACCTTCCAACCCTCAAGCCTGAACAGTTGTTGCCGGTGTCGGGTGTCACACTCGGTATCGCCGAAGCCAACATCAAGAAACCGGGTCGAAAAGATTTGCTGGTGATCGTCCTTGCAGAGGGCGCACGTGTGGCGGGTTCATTCACTCAGAACCGTTTTTGCGCCGCGCCGGTATTGGTGGCTCAGGCGCACTTGGCCCAACAGCGCGCGATCAAGGCTCTGGTGGTAAATACTGGCAACGCTAACGCCGGCACCGGAGAGGTTGGTCTGGAGCGGGCGCAACAAACCTGTGCCGAAGCAGCGCGGTTGCTGGGATGCGATGCGAGTCAGGTATTGCCGTTTTCCACTGGCGTAATCATGGAGCCTCTGCCCATCGACAAGATTGTGGCGGGGTTGCCTGCCGCTGTGGCCGATTTGCGTGAGGACAACTGGTTCAATGCGGCTCATGCCATCATGACCACCGACATCGTACCCAAAGCCATGTCGAAGAGAATCGAGTTGGGCGGGGCCAGCGTGACCATTACCGGCATCGCCAAGGGTTCCGGCATGATCAGGCCGAACATGGCGACCATGCTGGGTTACATTGCGACCAACGCGAAAGTTGCGCAGCCCCTGCTGGAAGCCATGCTGCGCTATGCCGTAGACCGCTCCTTCAACCGCATTACGGTGGATGGGGATACTTCCACCAACGACGCTTGCATGCTGATCGCCTCCGGCCATGCCGTGATGGAGGAAATCACCGATAGCAGCAGTCACGAATTCATCGCCTTGCAAGCAGCGGTGACTGAGGTGGCAGCATTCCTCGCCCAAGCCATTGTGCGGGACGGGGAAGGTGCCACCAAGTTCATCACGGTGCAGGTGGAGGGTGGAGCCACTGAAGACGAGTGCAGTAAAGTGGCTTACGCCATCGCCCACTCGCCCCTGATCAAGACGGCATTTTTCGCTTCCGATCCCAATCTCGGGCGCATCCTGGCGGCCATCGGCTACGCCGGCATCATGGACCTGGACGTGAGCCGCATCCGGTTATACCTGGGCGATGTGCTGGTGGCAGAAAATGGCGGTCGTGCTGCCAGTTATCAGGAAACGGAAGGGCAGCGCGTGATGAAAGAGCCGGAGATACTGGTGCGCGTAGTGCTGAACCGGGGCGGCGCAGAGACCACCGTATGGACCTGCGATTTCTCCTACGATTATGTGAAGATCAACGCGGAATATCGGAGTTAGGAATCTCTTTCCGGTATACGAAATGAAAAATCTCGATCACCTCGTTGCTCATGCAGAAGATTTACTTACTCGCCTGGAGCAGTTGCTACCCGGCACTCCACCCCAGCCGGATTGGGAAAAATCAATTGCCTTCCGCTGGCGTAAGCGGAACGGCAGCGGTTTTCTGCAACCGGTTTCGCATCCCCACAAAATTGCCCTCAAAGACCTGCAGGGTATCCCTGAACAGAAGAAGCTGGTGGAGCGCAATACGCGCCAGTTTGTGGAAGGACGAACCGCGAACAATGTGCTGCTGACGGGGGCCCATGGCACCGGAAAATCTTCTCTGGTGAAGGCGGTATTCAACAAGTTTGCCCCCAAGGGGCTGCGCCTGATCGAGGTGGAGAAGCATGACCTCATGGACCTGCCCGATATCATCGAGCAGATCATCCATCGCCCGGAACGCTTTATCCTGTATTGCGACGATCTATCATTCGAAGCCGACGAGCCGGGGTATACCGCACTGAAAGCCGTGCTTGATGGTTCAATCACGGCCCTGTCGGAGAATGTCCTGATCTACGCCACTTCCAATCGGCGCCACTTGATGCCCGAGTATATGGAAGAAAATCTTCAGGCGCGCCATGTGGGATTGGAGGTGCACCCCGGCGAAGCGATTGAGGAGAAGATTTCGCTTTCGGAGCGTTTTGGAATGTGGGTGTCGTTCCACCCTTTCAGCCAGGAGGAGTACCTTGCCATCGCTGAGCATTGGGTGGCTCGTCTGGGGGCGCATGGAGACCCTGCGACCCTGCACCGGGCCGCATTGCAGTGGGCGCTTGCCCGTGGTTCTCGTAGCGGGCGCGTGGCGTTGCAGTTTGCCCGGGATTGGGCAGGTCAGCAATAGAGTTCGAACAGGACAGCATGGCGCTTGTGACAAGTACAGACACCCAGTCCCCAGACAAAATCGTCGATGTGGCCGTGGCGGTAATCTTGCGCCCTGATGGCTCCTTTCTTCTGGCGCGGCGTCCCGAGGGTAAGCCTTACGCCGGCTATTGGGAGTTTCCCGGCGGCAAGGTGGAGCCGGGAGAAGATGCCTACGCAGCCTTGGTGCGCGAAATCCGTGAAGAGTTGGGGCTGGAAGTGGAGCGCGCCCATCCCTGGATTACCCAGGTATTCACTTATCCGCATGCCACCGTGAAGCTGCATTTTTTTCGCGTGGTAAATTGGCGTGGCAACCCTCATCCTCATGAAGGGCAGACACTTGCCTGGCAGACGGGAGCGCATATCGATGTCGCCCCCTTGCTGCCTGCCAACGGGCCAGTGCTGCGGGCTCTTTCTTTGCCGCCAGTGTATGGCATCAGTAATGCCGCAGAGTGGGGCGTTCCGGAATTTTTTCACCGGCTGGAAGCGTCTCTCGCACGTGGTTTGCGGCTGGTTCAGGTGCGCGAGAAGGGATTGGATGAGGTGAGCCTTGGCCAGTTCGTACAGGAGGTGACAACGCGTGCTCACCGCTTTGGCGCGCGTGTTTTGGTCAACGGCGCGGAAAGTTTGGCGCGGGAGGCTGCAGCGGATGGAGTGCACCTGACCAGCGTGGATCTTATGCAGTGTTATGTGCGCCCGGATTATCCTTTATGCGCTGCTTCTTGCCATAACGCGGAGGAATTGCAGCGGGCCGCAGAACTGGGCCTGGATTTTGTGGTGCTGAGTCCGGTGCTGCCTACCCCATCTCATCCCGGCAGTCCGACATTGGGATGGCCAGGGTTTGCCGAGTTGGTCAAGGACTATCCGTTACCGGTTTATGCCTTGGGAGGGGTGCGGCAAGAGGACTTGGATGTTGCGCAGCAACATGGGGCACACGGAATTGCCATGTTACGCGGTGCGTGGTGAAGGCTAGCGTCCCGGCTTCACCGGGGCCGTGATGTCAACCACGCTTTCCAGTTTATCCGCAAAGTGAATGGTGAGTTTAAGTGGCACCGTTTCTCCTGTTTTGAGAGGGCGCTTCAAGTCGAACAGCATGATGTGATAGCCGCCCGGAGCAAGGGTAACGGTTTTGCCGGCGGGTAGTTTCAACTCTTTTATTTCCCGCATCTCCATCACATCGCCTTTCATGCGCATGAAATGAATTTCGGCGGTTCCGGCAATCGGACTTTCCACTTTAATCAGCTTGGCGGGCTTGGCGCTGGTCAGGTTCATATAAACGCTACCCACCATCTGGCCAGGGACTGTGGCGCGTGCCCAAGCATCGTCTACTTCGAGGCCTTCCTTGGCAAGCACATTGGCTGCTGCCAGCAGAGCAAGTAACAACAACAAAAATTTTATAGGGTTCAGCATGAGGCAGTTCCGTGTTTCCAGGACAATCAGGTATTAGTTCTCAGCAGTGTCCGGTCCTTGCTTTTCATCGGACTCGGGGACGCGATAAGCCTCCGTGGCCCACTGACCCAAATCGATTAACTTGCATCGTTCCGAGCAAAATGGTTTGTAGCGGCTTTCGGTTGTCCACGGAACGGATTTTCCGCACTGCGGGCAAGTTACGATCGGAGTGTTTTTTTGGGACATGGGGTTGAGGGCAGCAGAGGAAAGTGGCTATAAGTTGCAGAAGGTCAAGTGAAACTCGACATCGGTTTCGCACACGCGCGGGCGCTGGCCACCGCCCAGGGTGGTAAAGCGTATGTTCAGCGCATACTTGTTGGCGCTGATTTCGGGGACGCAAGGCAAGTCTGGACTGACCTCGATGCGCAACATTTGAGCAACTTTCCCCGTGGCCATTTGCTGGAATAAGCCGTGGTTTGCGGTAAAGCAGCTAGACTTGCCGCTGTCGCGCAGCAGGCGCAATACAATGGATAAGCCTTCGTAGATGGGTAACATGGGTTTTATCCACTCCGCCAGATCTTTGCGGCGCAAATCTGGATCCTGGTTCAGCCAGAAATGATAGGACGGCAAATCAAACTCGCATACGCCGCCCGGAATAACGGTGCGTTGTTTGATGCTCATCAACCATTCATTTTCGCGCAGGTGCTGGCCAAATTTACCTGAGATGTCATAGAGCGCGGTTGCGGTGCGGTCGATATCGGATAACACTTCGTTGAGGGCGGCCTCTGAAATGGCAGGGTTGCTGCGCAGCCCTTCCAGTATGTGTTTTTGCCGCTCCAGTTCCTGGAGTAAATCGGATTTGAGATCTGCACGGCTCGCCACTTCCAGAATCTCAAAGAGTGACAGCAGCGCGACGTGATGCTGCAGTCCGTCGTTCTGGTCGGAAAAGTACTGTACTCTGTGATACAGATCTTCCAGGCGCAACAGGGTGCGAATCCGCTCATTGAGAGGGTATTCGTAGCTAATCACAGGCGGTTTCAGCAAACATAATTATCGGCTTATCCGTTGCAGATTTGCGGTTGGTGAAGTCACGACGGTGCCCAGTTTCTGTCGTTGACAGGCCAAAATCAGCCCCCAATTTTTTATTTTGACTGATTCGGGGCGGTTTGACAAACACAATTACAGAGGAACAGCGGGCATCCATTCAAGGTTGTCCCTGCGCGAGACTCAAATACTGACGGTGCAGGGCTGCTACTTGTTGGGGCAGGCTATCGAAATCACCCTCGTTGTGTAGAACATCATCTGCTTGCGTCAGGCGGGATTGTCTCGGTAGTTGGCTGGACATGATGGCGCGTACATCTTCGCTGCTGAGCGCGTTTCGAGCGGTGGCACGTTCGAGTTGCTGTTGCTCATGACAGTCGACCACCAGCACGCGCCGAACTATGTCGCGGTAACTTCCTGTTTCAAGTAGCAGCGGCACTACCAGCATCACATAGGGAGCATGGATGTTTGCAAGTGCGACGAGCACTTCCTGTTTGATAAGGGGGTGCAAAATGGCTTCCAGACGGGTTTTTGCTATCGGGTCGGAGAATATCAGTTGCCGCATCCTTGACCGGTTCAGGCCACCGTCTGCAGAAAGAAAGTCTGGACCGAATTCCATCGCTATGGTTTTGAGCACCGGTTCACCCGGTGCCGTTAACCGGTGAGCGATAACGTCGGTGTCGATCACCGGTGCACCCAGTTCGGTAAACAGATTTGCAACTGTACTTTTGCCGCAGCCAATGCCTCCTGTTAATCCCACAACGTAAGGCATGCGGCTACAGGCTGCCGAGATAGGCGTGGGTGAGGGCCTGCCCCCAGAACAGCGCAATCAAGCTCCCCCCCGCCAGATAAGGGCCGAAGGGGATGGGTACATTGCGTCCATGGCGCGCCAGTACGATGAGGGCGATGCCCACTACCGCACCGACCAGGGAAGACAGCAGAATCACCAGCGGCAGCACTTGCCAGCCCAACCAGGCGCCGGCGGCGGCGAGCAGCTTGAAGTCGCCGAATCCCATGCCTTCCTTGCCGGTGGCCAGTTTGAACAGCCAATACACGCTCCACAGGGCAAGATAGCCGGCGATCGCGCCGATCACAGCCGAATTCAGGTCGGTGAAGGTGGCGCTGAGATTGAACAGCAACCCCAGCCAGATCAGGGGTTGGGTAATGCTATCCGGCAACAGTTGGGTGTCGAAATCGATGAAGGTGAGCGTGATTAACGCCCAAATCAGAAGTAGTGCCCCTGCTGCAGCGAAACCATATCCGAAGTGCCAAGCGGCAAATCCGCATAATGTCCCACTCAGGATTTCTATCAACGGGTAACGTGCGCTGATGTGGGCCTTGCACCCAGCACAGCGGCCACGCAAGAACAGGTAGCTGATTACCGGAATATTTTCCCAGGATGCGATTTTGTGTCCACAGGAAGGGCATGCCGAGCGGGGTAGTACCAGATTAAAGGGAGG
>Ga0315281_10002941_pt1 | contig 25121 bp, 19 predicted proteins | sample YL17G07_0_MG_FD_204540 | JGI IMG/M metagenome (GOLD analysis project Ga0315281, IMG submission 204540) | Sediment microbial communities from Yellowstone Lake, YNP, Wyoming, USA - YL17G07_0 | ecosystem: Environmental > Aquatic > Freshwater > Lake > Sediment | place: USA: Wyoming | collected... | reverse complement strand
GCAAGCTTCTTCACTATGAAATCGTTCTTCAAACTCCATCAAATTCTTAGGGAAATCTGGACGACCGGCATCTTGCATGTCCCAATTTTACAGATGTCATCAACATGAGTAAAGTGGAAAAGCCCATCGGGTAATTCTAAAAGAAATAATCTTTTGATATTTTGATAATATCATCAATAAATGCCAGGAATGTTGCACCAGACGCCCTTACGTAGGACTCTCGCTTTCTTGACCGCGGCCGTGGTGGCGGTCCTCCTCGGGGGTCTGGCCGGCTGCAGCCGGTTGCCGCCGCTGCCGCCGCCGGCGGCCAGGGTGGAGCCGGCGCCGGTGGCGCCCGCGACGCCGGCGCCCGCGGCCCCCGGGGTGGACGCCCGGCGCCTGGCCCGCATCGATTCCGTGGTGCAGCAGGAGATCGCCGCCGGACATATCCCCGGCGCCGTGGTCCTGGTGGGCCATGACGGCCGCATCGTCTATCGCCAGGCCTTCGGCAACCGCTGGGTCGAGCCCCGGCCCCAGCCCATGACGGTGGACACCGTCTTCGACATCGCCTCCCTGACCAAGGTCATCGCCACCACCACCGCCATCATGCAGTTGGCCGAGGACGGCTGCCTGGGTCTCGACGATGCCGCGGCCCGCTATTGGCCGGAATTCGCCCGCCACGGCAAGGTGCGCATCACCATCCGGCAACTCCTGACCCACACCTCCGGCCTGCGGGCCGAAGTAAATCCCCGGGGCCGCTGGTCTACTTATCAGGGGGCCCTGGCGGTCATTGCCGCGGATCGGCCGGTCAATCCCCCCGGAACTAAATTCCGTTACAGCGACGTCAATTTCATCGTGGCCGGGGAGATTGTGCGCCGGGTCTCGGGCCAGCCGCTGGACGTTTACTGCGCCCGGAAGATCTTCGGGCCCCTGGGGATGGGCGACACCTCGTTTCGGCCCCGGCTCGCCCAGCAAGCCCGCATGGCCCCCTGCGACGTGCAAAACGGCAGCCGGCGCTGCGGCCAGGTGCAGGATCCCACCGCCTATCGCATGGGCGGGGTGGCCGGTCATGCCGGGGTGTTCTCCACGGCCGACGATCTGGCGGTCTTCGCCCAGATGCTGCTGGACGGCGGCCTGAGCCGAGGCCAACGCCTCCTCAGTCCGGCGGCGGTGGCCGCCATGACCAAACCGCAGCGCCTGCCGGGAAGTTCCATCCTGCGGGGTCTCGGCTGGGATCTGCGCTCGCCGTACAGCAAGGACTTCAACGCCTCTTTCCCCCCGGGTTCCTTCGGCCACACCGGCTATACGGGAACCTCCATTTGGCTGGACCCGCGCTCCAAAACCTTTCTGATCATTCTCACCAACCGGCTGCATCCCAACGGCAAAGGGCAGGTCAAGGCGCTGCGGGCCAAGACCGCGGCGGCCGTGGCCGCGGCGGTGCCCATGGGGCCGGCGGCAGGAGTCGCCGCCCGGGAAGGCGCCGGCCACGACCTGGGCCAGGGACAGAGCGACGGACCTGACCGGGTCCGGCCGGGGATCGAGGTCCTGGCGACGTCCGGTTTCGCCCCCCTGGTGGGGAAAAGGATCGGGGTGATCACCAACCACACGGGCGTCGATGCCGCCGGGCGCTCCACGGTCAAGGTCTTGCTCCAGGCCCCCGGGGTGAAGGTGCGGGCGATTTTCAGCCCGGAGCACGGTTTATCCGGCAATCTCGACGCCAAGGTCCCATCCGGCAAGGACCCCGGCACCGGGCTGCCCGTCTACAGCCTGTACGGCGAGGTCAAACGGCCCACGGCCCAAATGCTGCGCCACCTGGACGCCCTGGTCTACGACCTCCAGGACGTGGGGGCCCGCTTCTATACCTACATTACCACCATGGCCTATGCCATGGAGGCGGCGGCCGCCGCCGGTCTCGACTTCTATGTGCTGGATCGGCCCGATCCCATCACGGCCGCCATCGTCCAAGGGCCGGTGCTGGACCCTAATTTGCAGTCCTTTACCGGTTATTTCCCGCTGCCGGTGCGCTATGGCATGACGGCCGGGGAGCTGGCCCAACTCTTCAACCGGGAGAAGGCCATCGGTGCGAAGTTGTATATCGTGCGGATGGAGGGGTATCGGCGGGAGGCCTGGTTCGACGAAACCGGTCTGCCGTGGGTCAATCCGTCGCCGAATATCCGGTCGCTGACCCAGGCCCTCCTGTACTCCGGCGTCGCCCTGGTGGAGTCCGCCAATGTCAGCGTTGGTCGGGGAACCGCCATGCCCTTTGAAGTCATGGGGGCCCCCTGGATTTCAGGTCAACGGCTGGCCCGTTATTTGAGGGCGCGTCAGATCCGCGGCATCGCCTTCGAGCCCGTGGCTTTTGTCCCCCAAGACAGCCGCTTCCGCCACCAAAGGTGCCAGGGAGTCCGTCTGCGGGTGGTGGATCGGGCCGCCCTGGATGGGCCGGCCCTGGGCATTGAGTTGGCGGCCGCTTTGTATCATCTTTATCCTGGGGAGTTTCAGCTCGACCGGACCCTGTCCATGATCGGGGCGCCTGAGGTCCTCCGGGCCATCAAGGCGGGCGATGATCCCCGGGACATTCGCCAAAAGTGGACGCCCAGTTTACAGGACTTCTGCCGCCTCCGCGCCAAATATCTGCTTTACTGAGACCGCCTCTACTGCATGGGGGTCGGGTCTGGTTTGGGTTCGGCCACAAAGGGCTGAGATTCTTTATTGGGGGTAATGACTCGATTCCAGCCTTTTGACTCCATGCACTTAATGTAGAAGTCATTTTGGCGCTTTTCGAATTCCTTAATCACGAGGTGGCGAATCGCGAGGTAGCGGCCAAGATTTTCACCAGAATAGGCAAAAGGGGAGTACTTTACCATCTGGGCGTCCCGTTCACATTCATAGGAGTCTTTTTTGAAATCAGATTCCGTGGCTCCAGGTTTGTCGAACTTGAGGGTGTTTATGGGGGGAACGGAAGCGCAACCAACTATTGACCAAAACATTAATACAATAATGGCTACCCAAATTTCTTTCATAAGATGATCTCCACGATGATTATTGCTATATACTCATAGTCTTTCATCCTCTTTTTTGTGCAGATCCTCAGGCTAGGGGCTTACACCCTCTTATTGATTTAATCACATTGCCACAAATGGAAGAGATTTGTCAATGTGGTGGTGAAGAATGTCAGAAACAAGCGGAACAGGCTGGTCACGGGACTTACGGCCTCTCAGGGCGTCAAGAAACCACGATCAGGCGTGGGCCTTCTTCACCATTAAGGCCAGAGCTTGATAGATATGAATTTGGTTTTGTCGTTCCGGGTAGCCTTGACATTCAGGCCGTCGGCCCGGAACTTGCTCTCGGAAACGACTTTCAAGCTGGAAACCACCGCATCGATGAGGTTACGCACCCTGGAAAGAGCCAAATGTTTATCCAGAATCTGCTTCTTACCCATATTGAGTTGAAGAACGGTATAGATACAGCATAGGGCCTCCTCAGCAGCCCGGAGGTCAGCCTGGGGGCCAAATGTCAAACCTCCCTGGCGCACAACCCCCTGGTCGTCCAGAAGAACCACCACCCCTGATTGGTGCCTGCCGAAAATGGCGGTACTACCAGACAGACCGGTGACAGTACCAGCAGACAGACTGTCAAACTCGTATCCGCAGTCGCTTAAGTCGCTGATAAGTTTTGACAGCATCGCATTGGTTTCCGGCAGAGGTGACCGGGACAATGCCGTGGTTGCCGTCAACGCCAAAAACAGACATAGACAAGCAATCTTCCTTAGTAACCCTACAAACTGCGTTCTCAGTTCCTGTTCTCCCTGCTCTATCATGGCTTTTTCTATGTCGCTAATACCGTGGCGCTTTTTGTCTTTAGGCTCTCAGTAACACTTTTTTAAATGCCCAAACTATTGACCTTATGAATTGAGTTATTATGTAAGGGAAAATAACAAACCACTCGGAAAGTTCATCTGGTTTATTAGGTTCGGGAGGGAGGCGTTCAGCCCGTTCAGCCAACCATGATTTTCTTTTTTTAGACTCTGCGTGAATCTTTTCAATGCTACCAGGAGGGAGGCGTTCACGCAACCAGGAGTCTCTTTTTCGTTGTAAATCCCCTCGTTGTAAATCCCCTAAAGTCATGTTAGCCATTCCCTCATATCCTTCTCCCCGCTCCCAATAATATTCCCTCTCGAGTTTGGCGTATTGTTTTTCCAGCTGAGATACCTCATCATTCTTATGAAGGGATTCATATTCCTTCTCGAGTTTGGCATATTGTTCAGCCCGCTGAGATAACTCCTGTCGATATTTCATACCAAATTCATAGCTAAGTAATAGAACTCCAATAAATCCTACTAAAAGAGACCCTACAAGAATTAACCACTCACGCGCAATTATTCTCTTCAATAACCCCTTCTCCATGTCGTTGCTCCTCAAAACTTAATAAAATTCTCAGCCCCAGCCTGGAGCCGTTTGAGGTTGTTGAAACAAAAAAACCGAGCTGCACCCTCGGGGCATCCCGGCTATTTCGATATTTAGATTCATAGCACCCCTCCTGGCGATAGGGGTAGCCTCATCCAGATGGATTACTTATCCCATATGTATGCGAATATTTCAATGTAAAGTTCCGGAGGTCAACATGCAGATAGCCTGGGAGAATGGCTGAGCGGAGGTAGGGGTGTAGTCCAGAATGATGGCCTTGCCCTGGGGGTTCTGAAGGCCATCGCTGCCGGGGGTTCCCAGGCTTCAATTTGAACCCTGAAATGCGCCCCCAGACCTCCACCAAACAAGGTAAATCAACTGCTCTCAGGGCCACTCACAGCCCCACCACGGCCACGGAAGGGGGCACCCAGGTTAAAACTGTACAGGGGGGCCTGTGAAATGCTTAAATCGCTCCGTAAAAGCCCCGCCCCCCGGCCAGCCCGCGCTAGCTCCACCGGCTGACCGATTTACCCGCCGCCCTGCAGCTGCCGGTAAAAAGAAAAAGCCGCCTGACGGAGCCGTCTCCCTCCGCCAGCCGGCCAGCCAAATTGCTTCTGCTAAAATAACCTGTTTAAATGATTAGCGATTTAATGGCGTCCCCACGGGGATTTGAACCCCGGTCGCCGGCGTGAAAGGCCGGTGTCCTGGACCAGACTAGACGATGGGGACGCAACCGGTGGTGGGCCGTGTTGGATTCGAACCAACGACTCTCTGCTTAAAAGGCAGATACTCTACCGGCTGAGTTAACGGCCCTATCCGGATATTATTACCCCCTGGGGTAAGGCTTGTCAAGGGATCGGTACCGCGGAAGGGACAGAAGCCGGCCAGGATAGGGATATTTCTCCCGGCGGCCGCGGCCTGCAACCCTGCCGTTAGCAACCGCGGTCAAAGGTAAGAACCCGGCCGCCGGGACCCTGGCCGGCGAGCCTCAAGCCGGCCTATCTGCAAGGGGACTCTGCCTCGATTCGCCGCAATTCCCGGGTGGTTTCCTGCAGGAGGATCTGGTGGACCCCTGCCGGCGGCAGGGTGGCGTTTAGCTGGCGAATGTGGGGCCCTTTGAGGCCGGCATAAATGGCGGCCACCTGCTGCAAGTAAACCGGGGATTCGCTCACCTGCAGGCCGCCCTGGCCCTTGCGGGCCAGGCGCTTCATGGCTTGGTCCACGGGCAGGTTGAGGACGAACACCAGGGCGGGGCGGGGGGCGAAGGACTCGTTCATGGCCAGAATCTGCTCCGGGTCCAGTCCCAGGGCTCCCTGGTAAGCCACCGAGGAATAGTAATAGCGGTCGCTGATGACGATTTTCCCCGCCTCCAGGGCCGGTCCGACGAGCCGTGCCACGTGCTCCCGGCGGTCCGCCACGAAGAGTTGCAGCTCCTCCTGGGGGCTGAGATGACGGCTGGGCCCCTGCAGATAGCGGCGCAGCTTCTGCCCGGTTCTGCCGTTGGTGGGCTCCCTGGTAAGGACCACCGCCCGGCCGAGTTTTTGCAAAGTAGCGGCCAAAAGCTCTGCCTGGGTGGATTTACCGGAGCCGTCGATGCCTTCCAGAGCGATGAGCAGGCCCGGCGCCATTCCTGGACCCCGCTACCAGACCTCGGGGAAGGCCACGTTGTCGTAAAGGTATTCCATCTTCTCCTTGTGGTTGAGCTCCACCTGGGCCATGTGCTCCAAAAAGGCCCCGATCTCCCCCGGAGGCTGCAGGGCCGCCAGGGTCTGGTAAAACTTGTAGGACCCTTCCTCCCGCTTCATGGCGATGACCAGGGCCTCCTTGGGGGACATGTCCTCCCGGAACTCGGGCGCCTTCAGGAGTTCGGCCAGATGCACGTTCTGGGCCTGGCCCGCCAGCTTGCACCCCTGGGGCGTCATGCAGCTCTGGAGAAAGTGTTTGTGTTCCAGTTCCTCCTGGGCCAGGTATTGAAAGGTTTCCTTGGTTTCCTGATGGGTCACCAGATTGGCCATGCGGAGATAAAACTCGTGGGACAACTCTTCTTGGGCAATGGCGCTCTTGACAATGATTTCCAATTCGGCATTCATGGCGGCTTCCTTCTATAAGTGAGAGGTGGCGGTTTAGATGAAAATAAAGCTATCAGCGGTCAGCTTTCAGCTCCCAGCCAAGAAAGTATGGGCCCAGGCGGCCAAAGTGTAGGGTGGGCACGGCCCACCATACTTTCATTCGAAAACCGCCGGTAGGGCCTCCGTGCCCGCCATCCTTAAGTTTTCATCCTTCTTCGTGCCCCAGCGGTCCAGGCTGTTTGTCTGGAGCTTCGCTTCTGCCAGGGGGTTAGCATAACCCCAAGCAGCTATAAAGCGCAAGTCCCCGGCACCGCCAACCCCGTTTCAGGGGTTAGCGGTCAAAACCGGGGCCCAGGCGGGCCGGCGGACCTGTGGGACTTCAGGCTTTCTCCGCCTTGATCTGGATGGCCTTGGCTTTGACTTCTTCCTTCTTGGGGCAGGTAACGGTCAGGACCCCTTTCTCGTACTTGGCGTCGATCTTGTCCACGTCCACCGCGGCGGGCAGCGTCAGGGAGCGGGAAAAGGAGCCATAGCTCCGCTCCACCAGGTGGTAGTTTTCCTTGGTCTCCTCGCGCTCCGACTTTTTCTCGCCCTTGATGGTGAGGACCTCGCCGGCCAGGGTGATGTTTATATTCTTGGGGTCGATGCCGGGCACTTCCGCCTTCACCACCACCTTGTCGGCAGTTTCCGAGACATCCACCGCGGGAGCCCATTCCCCCTCCCAGGGGCGCAGGCCCCATCTTCTGGGCCCGAAGAAGTCCTCCCACAGACGGTCCATTTCCCGGCGCAGTCGGGACACTTCCCCAAACGGTTCCCACTTCACCAGATCCTTAGGCATACGGTCCCTCCAGAACGACTGTTAACTTATAGTCACTAGATAGGAATCCATCCCGGGGCTGTCAACGTTTGGCGCCGGGGAAAAATGTCCGGATAATATACTTGAATTTGGCAGCCGATAATGGTAAAAAGATTAAGATGCTTTCAGGTTGCCTCCACATGCGAGCTCCGGGAATATTCGGCTCAAGCCTCCTTCAGACAAGGAGGTTTTTTTTTGCGCCGCCGGGGTGCAATTGTGGCTGTGGTCCTGAGGAAGACTTGGGTTCTCCCTGATGCCCGGTGGCAGCAATTAACCTCTGTTAGGGCAATGCTGGCGTGGGTCCGCTGCCACCAAGGGGGGGGAGGATTACCTGCAAGAGCATCGGGCGACCATGCTAACCTCAAGGGCCAATGGGTCTAAGTTCTTCAGTCATGCCGGGATGCTTTTAGGCGGCCCCATAATCCAGATACCCCCAAACCGGTAATCCGGCCCGGGGCCCGGGATGGCTGACTGGCTAGCGGTTGCAACTGCCTGAAATCGTAGCTCAGGGATCGCGGACTGCAGCTGAGAAAGGACCAGATTATGGAATTCCGGCGGAAGGACTTGTTGGGCATTGCCGATTTGGCTCCTGAGGAGATCCGGCTTATCCTGGATACCGCCGCCTCCCTCAAGGAGATCTCGGCTAGGCCCATCAAAAAGGTCCCCACCCTCCGAGGCAAGACGGTGGTGACCGTGTTCTACGAACCCAGCACCCGGACCCGCATGTCCTTTGAGATTGCGGCCAAGAGGCTAAGCGCCGACACTCTCAACCTGACGGTGGCGGCCTCCAGCGCGGTGAAGGGGGAGACCCTGTCGGACACGGCCCACAACCTGGAGGCCATGCAGCCGGACCTCCTGGTCATCCGCCACCCGGCCAGCGGCGCCCCCCACTACCTGGCCAGCCGCCTGAAATGCGGGGTCATCAATGCGGGCGACGGCCTCCACGAGCATCCCACCCAGGCCCTGCTGGACCTCCTCACGGTGCGAGAGGCCAAGGGGACCCTTGCCGGCCTCAAGGTGGCCATCATCGGGGACATCGCCCACTCCCGGGTGGCCCGCTCCGACATCCAGGCCTTCATCAAGATGGGCTCGAAGGTGACGGTGGCGGGCCCCGCCACCATGCTGCCTCCGTATCTGGACTCCCTGGGGGCGGCGGTCACCTGCTCCCTGGAGGAGGCGGTGGCCGGGGCTGACGTCATCATGATGCTCCGGCTGCAACTGGAGCGCATGAACCAGATGTTTCTCTCCACCCTGCGGGAATACAGCAACCACTTCGGCCTGGCCCTACGGCACCTGGACCTGGCCCAAGACGACGTCATCATCATGCATCCGGGGCCCCTGAATCGCGGGGTGGAGATCTCGACGGAGGTGGCCGACGGCGCCCATTCCGTCATCCTGGAGCAGGTGACCAACGGGGTGGCGGTGCGCATGGCCTTGCTATACCTCTTGATTGGAGGGGAAAAAGGGTGAGCTTGCTGATCAAGGGCGGACTGGTGGTGGACCCGGCGCAAGGCCTGGAGCAAATTAGGGACTTGCTCATCCAAGGGGACAAGATCGCGGCCCTGGAGCCCCCGGGAACCATCCCCGGCCAGGGGCGCCGGGTGGTGGAGGCCAAAGGCTTGGTGGTGGCCCCGGGCCTCATCGACATGCACGTCCACCTGCGGGAGCCCGGGGAGGAGTACAAGGAGACCATCCTCACCGGGACCAGGGCCGCGGTGCATGGCGGCTTCACCGCGGTGGCGGCCATGCCCAACACCCGGCCGGTGAACGACACCGCCTCGGTGACCCGCTATATCCTGGAGCAGGCGAAGGCCGCGGGCCTGGCCCGGGTCTACCCGGTGGGGGCCATCTCCATGGGCTCGGCGGGCCGGAACCTGAGCGAATACGGCGACCAGAAGGCCGCGGGCGCGGTGGCGCTCTCCGACGACGGCCACCCGGTGACCAACCCCATGCTCATGCGCCGGGCCCTTGAGTACGCCCGCACCTTCGGGCTTCCCATCATCTCGCATTGCGAGGACCTGGACCTCCGGGGCGACGGGGTGATGCACGAAGGCCGGGTCTCCCTGGAATTGGGACTCATAGGCATCCCCGCCGCGGTGGAAGAGATTATGATCTTCCGGGACCTGGCCCTGGCCCAGCTCACCGGGGGGCGCCTCCACCTGGCCCACGTCAGCGCTTTCGGCAGCGTCGCCCTGATCCGCCAGGCCAAGGCGGCGGGCCTGACAGTGACCGCGGAGACCGCGCCTCATTACTTCCACCTGACGGAGGAGGCGGTCAAGGGCTACGACACCAACGCCAAGGTGAACCCGCCGCTCAGGACCGCGGCGGACGTGGCCGCCATCCGGGAGGGCCTCAAGGACGGCACCCTGGACGCCATCGCCTGCGACCATGCCCCCCACAGCACCCTGGAAAAGGACCTGGAGTTTGAGGCCGCGGCCTTCGGCCTCATCGGCCTGGAAACCTCCCTGGGACTCAGCCTGAAGCTGGTGCACGACGGCGTCCTGACCCTGACCCAACTGGTGGCCAAAATGAGCACCAACCCGGCCCGCATCCTGGGAGTCCCCGGCGGCACCCTAACCGTGGGCGCGCCGGCCGACCTCACCCTCATGGACCTGAACCGCCCCTGGCAGGTGGACCTGAGCACCTTCGCCTCCAAAGCCCGTAACTGCCCCTTTAACGGCTGGACCCTGAAAGGCAAGGCGGTGACCACCATCGTGGGCGGCAAAGTAGTGTGGGAGGAGGGGGAAGGGGGAAGCAGATGATTTTTGGGGAGACCCAGGGACCTCTGGTCCCTGGCCTTCTCCCAGCCTCCTCCTAGCAGAGGAGGCAATTGAGGGGAGGGCCGGGGGAAAGCAGTTCCCCCGCCCTCCCCTCAACCTCCCCTCCCAACCCCCTATAAGGGGTTGGGGGAGGGGTTTTGGGGAGTGATTGTAAGCGGTCGTCGGCCCCTGGCTCCTTCCCCAAAAATCCTAGAACTCAAAGGTGACCCATGCCCAGTCAGGTTTTTTTCATGGATTTGCGGGCCTCCGCCAAGGAGACCAATTTCAAGAAATTTCAGAAGCTGCTGGATGCTCTGGAGATCAAAAGCATCATTAAGCGCCGCAAGAAGCGGCCCTTGATCGCGGTGAAGCTGCATTTCGGCGAGAAGGGCAACACCTCCTTCATCCGGCCCATCTACGTGCGCCAGGTGGTGGACCGGTTGTGGGAATGCGGCGGGCGCCCCTTCCTCACCGACGCCAACACCGTGTATGTGGGCACCCGCTCCGAGGCCGTGAGCCATCTGACCACCGCCATCGAGAACGGCTTCGCCTACGCGGTGGTGCGGGCCCCCCTAATCATTGCCGACGGCCTCACCGGCAAGGCCGAAGTGGCGGTGGAAATCAATAAGGAGCAGTTCAAAACCGTTTACTTGGCGGAGGCCATCGTCGAGGCGGAGGGGCTGGTGACCTTGAGCCACTTCAAGCTGCACGAACTCTCCGGGTTCGGCGGCGCCCTGAAAAACCTGGCGATGGGCTGCGCCTCCCGCCGGGGCAAGCTGGCCCAGCACTCCAACATTTCCCCCAAAGTCACGGAAAAGAAGTGCACCGGCTGCGGCGACTGCGTGGCCCACTGCGCCCAGGAGGCCATCAGCATCAACCCGGAGACGGAAAAGGCGGTCATCGACCCCGCCAAATGCGTGGGCTGCGCCGAATGCATCCTGGTGTGCCCCTACGGCAACATCCAGATCCAGTGGAATGAGTCCATCCCAGTGTTCCTGAAAAAGATGATGGAATACGCCTCCGGGGTGATGAAGGACAAAAAAGGCAAAAGCGTGTTCGTCAATTTCATCACCCAGGTGTCGCCGGCCTGCGACTGTTACGGCCATAACGACCTCCCCATCGTGGGGGACCTCGGCATCCTGGCCTCCCGGGACCCGGTGGCCATCGACCAGGCCTGCGCGGACCTAGTCAACAAGAGCCGCGGCCTGCCAGGCTCGGCCCTGAAAAACAAGAGTGCCGGGACCGACAAATTCAAGGACATCTACCCCCAGGTGGACTGGCCCCTCCAGCTGGAGTACGCCGCCCAGTTGGGCCTGGGGGCCCGGGAATACGAGTTGGTGAAGGTGTGATTTGTTAGGGGAGGGGACCAGGGGCCGATGGCCACTTACAATCCCTCCCCTAAAACCCCTCCCCCAACCCCCATAAGGTATTGGAGGCCTGGGACCTGAGCCCCGGGCCTCCAATAAATACAGGGGTTTGAAAATGTAGGGTGGGCACCGCCCACCATTCTTTATAAAGAGGTTGTTGATTATGCTCCCCATCGGACCTTTGATGATCGAACACCGGCTCATCGAGCGCATGGTCGTGTTAATGCGGTCGGAACTGACCCGGATCAAGGACAACGTGGCCGTGGACCCGGAGTTCGCCTTTGTGGACCCGTTTTTCCTGGATATTGCGGTGGACTTCATCCGCACTTACGCCGACCGCTGCCACCACGGCAAGGAGGAAGATATCCTGTTTGCAGAATTGGCCAGGAAGGAACTCTCCCCGGTCCACCGGCAGACCATGGAAGAGCTGATCCAGGAGCACGTCTGGGCCCGGAAAACCACCGCCAGCCTGGTGCAGGCCAAGGAGAGCTACCTCCTGGAAAAACCCGGGGCCCTGAACGAGCTGTTGGAGCACCTGGAGCAGTTGGTGGAATTTTATCCCAGGCACATTGAAAAGGAAGACAAGCACTTTTTCATCCCCTGCATGGCCTATTGCAGCGACGCGGAAAAGGCGGAGTTGCTGCGCCGGATGATGGAATTCGACCAGAAGCAGATCCACGAAAAGTACCGCGGCGTGGTGGAAGGGATAGAACAAAGGAAGGGGTGCAAAACTTGTAAATAAGAGATGGGCTTGGGGTAGGTGCGAACCTGCCCCCAAAGCCCGTAAAATCTTTGGCCGGGGAAGTCGGGCTGGAAGCCCGCCTTCCCCGGCCCCTTCTGCGGGTTGGGAGGGGAGCTTGGGGGGAGGGCAGGGAGCACTTACGAAAAACTCCCTGGCCCTCCCCCCAACAGTTTTTTCGGGGTGGGGCGAAGGCCCCGACCCGAAAATTATGTTATTATGATAACCATGGTTTACTTAGTGGGCGCCGGGCCCGGGGATCCCGGGTTGATTACGGCCAAGGGGCTCGCGGTGTTGCGCCGGGCCCAGGTGGTGGTCTACGACCAGTTGGCCAGCCCGGAGCTCCTGAAGGAAGCCCCGCCGGAGGCGGAGATCATCTATGTGGGCAAGAAGGCCGGGGCCCACGCGGTGCCCCAGGAAGGCATCAACGACCTGCTGGTGCAAAAGGCCAGGGCCGGGCTCACCGTGGTGCGCCTCAAAGGCGGCGACCCCTTTGTCTTCGGCCGGGGGGGTGAGGAAGCCGAGGAACTGGCCGCCGCCGGCGTTCCCTTTGAGGTGATCCCCGGGGTGACCTCGGCGGTGGCGGTGCCCGCCTACGCCGGCATCCCCGTGACCCACCGGCGCCACACCACCCTGGTGACTTTCATCACCGGCCACGAGGACCCCACCAAGGAGGCCAGCACCATACCCTGGGCCAACCTGGGCCAAAATTCCGGCACCCTGGTGTTCCTCATGGGGGTGAAAAACCTGGCGGAGAACTGCCGGCGGCTCATCGCCGCCGGGCGGGCCCCGGAGACCCCGGCGGCAGTGATCCAAGCAGGCACCACCCCGGAGCAGCGGACGGTGACCGGCGCCCTGGCCGACATCGCGGGGCGCGCCCGGGAGGCCGACATCAAGCCCCCGGCGGTGCTGGTGGTGGGCGCCGTGGTGGAGCTGCGGGAGCGCCTTCAGTGGTGGGAGACCCGGCCCCTGTGGGGCAAGACCGCGGTGGTGACCCGGTCCCGGGAGCAGGCTTCCCGCCTGGTGGAGCTGCTGAACGCCGCGGGGGCCCGCTGCCTGGAGGTGCCCACCCTGGAGATCGGGCCGCCGGACGATTTGACCCCGCTGGACGCGGCCCTGGAGCAAATTTCCGGGTACGACTGGGTGGTTTTCACCAGCGCCAACGGGGTTAAGGCCTTCATGGACCGACTCTTCGGGCAGGATAAGGACGTCCGGGCTCTGGGCCGGGCCAAAATCGCCGCCATCGGCCCGGCCACGGCCCAGGCTTTGAAGGAATACGGCCTGGCGGCGGACGTGGTGCCGGAGACTTTTCAGGCCGAAGGGCTGCTGGACGCCCTGACGCCTCACGTATCCCCTGGAACCCGGATCCTCTTGGCCAGGGCCCAGGTGGCCCGGGACCTGCTGCCCGACGGCCTGGTGCGCCTGGGGGCCCAGCTGGACGTGGCGCCGGTCTATCAGGCCCGGGCGCCGCAATCCATACCTCCGGACGCCGAGGCGGCCCTGCGGCAGGGCGTCGTGGACATCCTCACCTTCACCAGCTCCGCCACGGTGCACAACTTCGCCGCCCTCCTGGGAAAAGCGAAATTTCAGCAACTGGCCGCCGGGGCCACCGTGGCCGCCATCGGCCCCATCACCAGGGCCACCCTTTCGGAATACGGCATCACGCCGCAAATCGAACCGGCCGAGTTCACTATCCCGGCCCTGGCCGCGGCGATTATTGACTACTTTAGGAGATGAAGTTATGGGGGGAGGGCCAGGGACACTTACAAAAAAGTCCCTGCCCTCCCCCCAAACCCCCCTCCCAACCCGCAGAAGGGCATGGGAAGGCGGGGCTACAGGCCCCGACTTCCCATGCCAAAGAAACTTAAGGGATTGGGGGTGGGGGTTTGGGGGAGTATTTCGTAAGTGTAAGGGCTCGCGCCTTTAGCCCCCTCCCCCCAAATAGCAATCCATGACCTACACCTTCAAGCCCGCATTTCAGGAAGCTCCCCGGCGCATCGATTATGGCCGGGAGCTCAATGCCGCCCAGTATGAGGCGGTGGCCGCCCTGGAAGGACCCGTGCTGGTCATCGCCGGGGCCGGCAGCGGCAAGACCCGCACCCTGGTCTACCGTCTGGCCTATCTGGTGGAACAGGGGGTGGACCCCGGGGCCATCCTGCTCCTGACCTTTACCCGGAAGGCGGCCCAGGAGATGCTGACCCGGGCGGTGCACCTGCTGGACCGGCCCCTGGGCCAGGTGATGGGGGGCACCTTTCACAGCATCTGTTACCTCTGGCTGCGGCAGTACGGCCAACGGCTGGGGTACCCCCGGGGCTTCACGGTGATGGACCGCTCCGACCAGGCCGATCTCCTGCAGATGCTGAAGGAGCGCCTGGGCTTCAAGCAGCTTCCCGGGCCCTTTCCCCGCAAGGAGACCCTGGCGGAGATTTTGGGCGCGGTGGTCAACAAGGACCTGTCCCTGGACCACCTGTTGGCCCGGGACTACGGCCAGTTTCTGGAGCAGCGGGATCGCCTGGCGCAACTGTCCGCTGCCTACCAGGAGGAAAAAAGGCGCCAGGCCTTGCTGGACTACGACGACCTGCTGCTGGAGGGCCGGCGCCTGCTGACGGAGCACGAGGACGTGCGCCGCGTTCTCTCGGAGCGCTTCCGTTACCTCATGGTGGACGAGTACCAGGACACCAACCGGCTGCAGGCGGAGCTGGTGCAACTTTTGGCCTATACCCACCAGAACGTCATGGCCGTGGGGGATGACTCCCAATCCATCTATTCCTTCCGGGGGGCCAACTTCCGCAACATCATGGATTTTCCCCGCCTGTTTCCCGGGACCCGCATCATCAAGCTGGAGGAAAACTACCGCAGCACCCAGCCCATTCTGGACCTGGCCAACGCCATCATCGAAGGCGCCCAGGAGCGCTATACCAAATGCCTGTTCACCCGCAAGGCGGACGGGGTGCGGCCCCGCCTCTTTCGGGCGGCCAGCGAAAACGAGCAATCCCGCCTGGTGGTGGCCCAGGTGCAGGACTTTCAGCGGCAAGGGATCCCTTTGAAACAGATGGCGGTCCTGGTGCGGGCCGGCTACCATTCCTTTGATCTGGAAATCGAACTGGTGCGGGCCGGCCTCCCCTTCCTGAAGTTCGGGGGCTTCAAGTTCATGGAGAGCGCCCACATCAAGGACCTGCTGGCCTTCTTGCGGGTGGTGGCCAATCCCCGGGACACCCTGAGTTGGAGCCGGGTCCTCCTCCTGGTGCCGGGAGTGGGGCGCCAGACCGTTGGCAGGTTCAACTCCCAGGTGAAGCCGGATTTCGATCTGGCCGCCGCGGGAAAATGGCTCCGGTCCCAGCGCCGCCCCCCGGGGTTGAAAGAGCTGGCGGAACTGCTGGAGAGCCTGGCGGTCCCCGGCCAAAGCCTGATGGCCCGCATGAACCTGGCCCTGGCCTACTACGAGCCCCTGGCCAAAACCCGCTATGATGACTACCCTAAAAGAATGAAGGACCTGGAACACCTTTTGATCATCACCGCCCGCTACCGGGAACTGCGGACGTTCCTCAACGACCTGACCCTGGAGCCGCCGGCCAGCCTGGCGGACGTGACCAGGCCCACGCACGATTACCTCACCGTCTCCACCGTCCACTCCGCCAAGGGCCTGGAATGGGAGGCGGTCTTCATTATCTGGGCCGCGGAGGGACGCTTCCCGGCCTTTTACTCCCAGGAGCGGGAAGAGGAAACCGAGGAAGAACGCCGCCTCATGTACGTGGCCGCCACCCGGGCCCGGAGCTACCTGGCGGTAGTCTTCCCCACCGTGGGCTATAGCCGACAGTTCGGTATGACCATCAATACCCCTTCCCGGTTCATCGCCGATATCCCCCGCCGCCTGCTGGAACCGTGGCGGATGGAGGTGGAGGAGAGGTGAGGGGAGTGAGCAGTAAGCAGTGAGCAGATATGTAGGGCGGGCATCCCCGCCCGCCGCCAGACATAGGGCGGCCTATGGCCGCCATAGATCGGCGTGCACGGCACGCCCTATGGTTATTGAGGAATAGCCATGGAAAAATGGGAGCCGGTTTATTTGGGGACGCACCGCCGGGGGGAACTCCAGGCGAAGATTGCCGCGGCCTACGACATTTTGAATCAATGTACCCTGTGCCCCCACAACTGCATGGTGGACCGGCACCACGGCGAGCGCGGCTTGTGCCGCACCGGGGACCAGCCGGTGGTGGCCTCTTATGGCCCCCATTTCGGGGAGGAGGACCCGCTGGTGGGAAGCCGCGGCTCCGGCACCATCTTTTTCACCCACTGCAACCTATACTGCATCTTTTGCCAGAACTATGAAATCAGCCACGGCGGGGAAGGGGAGGAGATTTCCATCCCGGACCTGGCCGCCATGATGATCCTCCTGCAGAAGAGAGGCTGCCACAACATCAATTTCGTCACCCCCAGCCACCAGGTGTACCAGATCCTGGAGGCCCTGCCCCCCGCCATCGAAGCCGGGCTTAACGTCCCCCTGGTCTATAACACCGGTGGCTATGACGCGGTGGAGACCCTGCGCCTCCTGGACGGGGTGGTGGACATTTACATGCCGGATTTCAAGTTCTGGGACCCAGCGGTGGCCGCGGAGCTCTGCCAGGGAGCGGATTATCCCGAAGTGGCCCGGCAGGCTTTCAAGGAGATGCACCGCCAGGTGGGGGACCTAGTGCTGGATGAAAACGGGGTGGCCCGCCGGGGGCTGCTGGTGCGGCACTTGGTGCTGCCCGACGGCTTGGCCGGCACCAAGGAGGTCATGGAATTTCTGGCCCGGGAGATATCGCCCAACACTTACGTCAACGTCATGGGTCAGTACCGCCCCTGCGGCCGGGCTTCCGAGCACGCCTCGCTGCGCAAGTTTCTCACCGGCGTGGAGCACGCGGAAGCCTTGCGCCTGGCCCTGGAGGCCGGCCTGACCCGCCTGGACCGCCGGGAGAAACTGTTCAGGTGGTTGTGAGTCTTGGGGGGAGGGCCAGGGCCAACGGCCCTGCCCTCCCCCCTAACCCCCCTCCCAACCCGTGTAAGTGGCTGGTTGCCCAGCCCAATAAACCCATAAGGGGTTGGGGGATGGGGTCCGGGGAAGGGGGCAGGGGCCATCTGCCCCTGGCCCCCTCCCCCGAAAATCTGCCCCAAGGAGCCTCATGAGCGCGGACATCTACGCCATCGGCGACATCCACGGGCATCTCGATTCACTTAAGCGCCTCATGGAGAAGATCCAGCCTGACCTTGAGAAGGATCAGTTGGTCTTCATAGGGGACTACATCGACCGGGGACCCCATTCCAGGGGCGTGGTGGATTACACTTTACGCCTGAAAAATGCGGCCCCTCCAGGAAAGGTCATCTGCCTCAAGGGCAATCATGAGGCCATGTTTCTGAATTTCCTGAAGGGGAACGACATCGCGCTCTTTCTGTTCAACGGCGGCTTGAGCACCATTAAAGATTATTGGGGGGACAACTGGGACAAGATTAAGGCGCTGGTCCTGCCACCGGACCATGAGGCGTTTTTCCGGGAATTGAAGCTCTATTATGAGACCCCGGACTACATCTTTGTCCACGGCGGCTTGAAGCCCGGGGTGCCCCTGGAGGCGCAGGACGAAGAGGACCTGCTGTGGATCCGGGGCGAATTTATCACCGCCATGGATGACTTCGGGCGCAAGGTGGTCTTCGGCCACACCCCCTTCCGGCAGCCCCTGGTGTTGCCCAACAAAATCGGCATAGACACCGGCGCGGTTTACGGCAACGTCCTCACCTGCCTGAAATTACCCCAGGAACAATTCTTTTTTGACCGGTATGAATGATTGACGGTAGTTGCCGATAACCTCTGAAAGGGCCCTGGAGGCATGGTATCAGGCCCTTTCCGTGGGCCCCGCCGTTCCCCATTAGCCTTGACAGGCCCTTAAGTCTGGGGTAATTTTATTAGGTTGGCCAGGCCTGGGGGGGCTCGATGCCCCGCCCCCGGGCCGCCAGGTTAAATCGGCTTTATACCGCGCCGGCTCTATCCGGCGCCAAGGAGATCGGTGCATGTTGCGAGCCGTCCGCCTGAAGTTCCTGTTTTTATTCATCCTCACCGTCATTGCCCTGGTCTTCGTGCTTCCCTCCTTAACCGGGGGACTACCCGGCTGGTGGGAGAAACACGTCAGCCGCGGTCTAAACCTGGGGCTGGACCTGAAAGGCGGCATGCACCTCATTCTTCAGGTGGACCTGGAGCAGGCCGTCAACAATGCCTTGAGCCGCACCTCCCGCAACCTCCAGGAAATGGCGGAGAAGCGGGGGCTGGCCGTGAAGCCGGGCGAGGTCGCCAAAGAGACCCTGGCCATTACCCTGGTCAACAAAGACGAGCAGGCCGCCTTCCAGAAATGGCTGAAAGAAGACTTTCCCCACCTGGAGGTCCCGGCCCCCCAGCGCCAAGATGGCAGCCTGAAATATAGCCTCACCCTAAGTCCGGAGGAGATCAAGCAGCTCCAGGAACGGACCCTGAACCAGAGCCTGGAGGTGTTGCGCAACCGTATCGACCAGTTCGGGGTCACCGAGCCGGTGCTGGTGCGCCAGGGGTCCGAGCAGATCGTGGTGCAGCTGCCGGGCATCCAGGACCCCCAGCGGGCCCTGGACCTCATCGGCCAGACCGCCCAACTGGAGTTCAAGCTGGTGGACGACCAGGCGGGCGTCAACCTGCCGGAGTTGATGGAGCAGGCCCTGAAGGACGGCAAGCTCAAACCCGGCTACCACCGGGAGCAGCTCAACCAGGCCCTGGCGGACAAGATCCCCCCGGATGACGAAATCTACATCGAAAAGAGCCTCAACCGGGAAACCAGCCGCATGGAGAGCAAGCCCCTGCTGATGAAAAAGAGGGTGTTGCTGACTGGTGCAGACCTAAATGACGCCAAATCACGTCCCGACGAGTATGGCCAATATCAAGTCAATTTTGAATTCAACAGCCGGGGGGCCCGAGAATTCTCCCAGATCACCGGGGCAAACATCGGGCGTCACCTGGCCATCATCCTGGACGGGGTGGTGCGCTCCGCCCCGGTGATCCAGTCCCGCATCGGCGCTTCCGGCGTAATAACCGGGTCCTTTACCCCCCAGGAAGCCCATGACCTGGCCATCGTGCTGCGGGCCGGGGCCCTGCCCGCCACCGTGAAGATCGTCCAGAACATCACCGTGGGCCCCACCCTGGGGGCCGACTCCATCAAGAAGGGCGTCACCGCCGGCGTGCTGGGCACCATCCTGGTAGTGGCCTTCATGATCTTCTACTACCGCTTCTCGGGGCTGGTGGCCAATTATGCCCTGGTCATCAACGTCATCTTCCTGCTGGGTTGCCTGTCCCTGCTGGGCGCCACCCTGACCCTGCCGGGCATCGCCGGCATCATCCTGAGCGTGGGCATGGCGGTGGACTCCAACGTTCTCATCTATGAGCGCATGCGGGAGGAATTTCACGCCGGCAAGCCCATCAAGGCCGGCATCGACGGGGGCTACGACAAGGCCTTCTGGACCATCATCGACTCCCACGTCACCACCCTGATCACCGCCTGCGCCCTGTTCCTTTTCGGCACCGGGCCCATCAAGGGCTTCGCGGTGACCCTGTCCCTGGGCGTGGTCCTCAACCTCTTCACCGCGCTGTTCGGCACCCGGGTGGTCTACGACTGGCTGCTGCTGAAACGCTGGCTGAAGAAGCTCAGCTTTTTCGAGCTCTTCCAGAAGCCCAACATCGACTTCATCGGTTGGCGGCGCCACGCCTTCATGCTCTCCGGGGCTTTGTCCCTCCTGGGGCTGGTGGCCTTCGTGCAGCTTTCCCGGGGTTACGGCAACCTGGGGGTGGAGTTCAGCGGCGGGACCTTGGTGGAGATGAGCGCAGCCAAGCCTTTCACCGTCGACGCGGTGCGGTCCGCCCTGGACAAGGAGGGCTGGGGCCACGCCGAGATTCAGCAGCTCGAAGGCGGCAAGGAGCTGATGGTCAAACTGAAGAAGTCCGAGGAATCGGTGGGACAGATGTCTGAGCACCTGGCCGGCGTCCTCAACAAGGCCCTGCCCGACATTCAGTTTAAAGTAATCGGCAAACAGGAAATCGGCGCCTCCATCAGCCAGGATTTGCGCAACAAGGCCATCATCGCCATCGTGATTTCCATGCTCGGCATCATCATTTACATCGCCTGGCGCTTCGAGTTCATCTTCGGCATCGGCGCCGCGGTGGCCACCTTCCACGACGTCCTGGCGGTTTTGGGCATCTTCTGGCTGCTGCACAAGGAAATCACCCTCCTGGTGGTCACCGCCCTCCTCACCCTGGCGGGTTACTCCCTGACGGATACGGTGGTGGTATTCGACCGCGTCCGGGAGAACCTGGCCCGGCGCCGGGGCAAGCTGGGCGAGATCATCAATCTCAGCGTCAACGAGGTTTTGAGCCGCACCATCATCACCAGCAGCACTGTCTTTCTGGTGGTTTTGGCCCTGTTCTTTTTCGGAGGCGTGGTCCTGCGGGACTTCGCCCTGGCCATGATCCTGGGGGTGCTGGTGGGCACCTACTCCTCTGTCTTCGTGGCCAGCCCCATCGTCTACGCCTGGCGCAAAGAGGCGAAGAGGGTGGTGGTGAAAAGGGAAAAGGTCATCGAACTGGCGGCCCAGAAACAGAAGCGGGAAGAGAAGAAAGCCCCCAAGGGCGCCACGGGGCGCAAGAAAGGCGGTAAGAAGTAGGGGGCAGGGGAGAGGCCGGGATTTTTTGGGGGAGGGCCAGGGTTTTTCGTAAGTCGTCCCTGCCCTCCCCCCAAACCCCCCTCCCAACCCGCATAAGAGCCTGGGAAGGCGGGCTAAGCCCGACTTCCCAGGCCAGAAAAATTGGTGGCACCGGCGCCCCGCCGGTGCGATAAGAAAATCTTAGAATAAGAGCCTGCCAAGGGTGCCCAAGCAGAGCTTGAGCCAAATAACCCCGTTCCCAAGCGGGAGCTTGGGAACGAGTAAGTCTTAGGCTTGAAAACCGCAAACCGCAAACCGCAAACCGCAAACCCAGGACCAAGGCCCAGGGCCTTGGTCCTCTACGGCTACGGCCTGAATTGCGACTACGAGACCGCCTTCGCCCTGAAGTTGGCCGGGGCCGACGCGGTGCGGGTCCACGCCAGCGACCTGATCACCGGGGCGGCCTCCATCTGGGACTACCACCTCCTGGCGGTGCCCGGGGGGTTCAGTTGGGGGGACGACCACGGCGCCGGGGTCATCCTGGCCCTGCGCCTGAGGCTGGCCCTGGGGGCGGCCCTCCAGGAATTCATTGACTCCGGCCGCTTATGTATCGGCATCTGCAACGGCTTCCAGGTCCTGGTGAACCTGGGGCTGCTGCCCGGACTGCCGGGACGCCAGGGGGAGCGCCAGGCCGCCCTGATCCCCAACGACTGCGGCAACTTCCGGGACGCCTGGGTTTACCTCAAGGTCACCCCTTCCGCCTGCGTTTTCACTCCGGGGCTGGATCTCCTGGAGTTGCCTGTCCGCCATGGCGAAGGGAAGTTCTATGCAGACGGTCCGGTCCTGGCGGAATTGGCGGACCGGGGCCAGATTGCTTTGAAATACGCCGGTCCCTCCGGAAAACCCGCCATGGGCCGTTTCCCTTATAACCCCAACGGCTCGCTGATGGACATTGCCGGCATCTGCGACGCCACCGGCCGGGTCCTGGGCCTCATGCCCCACCCCGAAGCCCACATCAGCTCCATCCAGCACCCCACCTGGACCCGGGACAAGGAAACCTGGCGCCGCCGGGGCGAACCCTACCCGGAAGCCGAAGGCGCCGGCCTGGCCATCTTCAAGAACGCAGTGCGTTATTTGGAGGAGAGATTGTAGAGAACTTTTAGGGGAGGGGGCCAGGGGCCGACGGCCCCTGCCCCCTCCCCTAAAAACCCCTCCCCCAACCCCCATATGGGGGTTTTTATTTAACCGGGGAAGTCGGGGCTAGCAGCCCCGCCTTCCCCGGTACTTTTTTAGGGGGTGGGGAGGGGAGTTTGAGGGGAAGGTGGGGGAACCTTACAAAAAAATGTCCCCTGGCCCTCCCCTCAAATTGCCTTAGCGCTCCAGCAGCCGGGGCAGCAGGTCCGCTCCCTTTTCCAGGAGCAGGCCGCTGGCTTGGGCCGCGGCCTCGCTGTAAGGGCGGGATTGGTTCTGCGAGATGCGGGAGTCGTACAGGATATAGGGCACCGGCTCCGGGGTGTGGGTGCGCACCGCAATGGGGGTAAAGTGGTCGCAGAGCACCAGGACCCGGTGCTCCCCCAAATCTTTCAGGCCCGCCAGCAGCGGCCCCACCACCTGGGCGTCGAAGTCTTCAATGGCTTTGAGCTTGAGATTCGGCTCGCCGCTGTGGCCCGCCTCATCCGGGGCCTCCACGTGCACGAAGACCAGGTCCAGCTCCTGGAGGGCAGACAGGGCCCCGGCCACTTTGCCGGCGTAGTTGGTGTCCAGAAAGCCGGTGGCGCCTGGGACCAGGACGGGCTCCAGGCCGGCATACTTGCCGATGCCCCGGATGAGGTCCACTGCGGAGATCACCGCACCGGTGAGGCCGAAGCGCTCCTTGAGGGTGGGGAGTTGTGGCGGGCGGCCCTGGCCCCAGAGCCAGATGGAGGTGGCCGGCCTTTTGCCGTTGGCAGTCCGGCGGCGGTTCACTTCCTGGTGGGCCAGCACCGGCCAGGAGGCCCGCACCAGTTCCCACAAAGGGGCCTCCGGGCCCTGGTCCATGAGGTGGCCCACTTCTTTGCCGGTCCAGTCGTGGGGTGGATAAGTGCGCCAGTCGGCCTGGCCTTCGGCCCACACCAGCAGGTGCCGGTAGCTGACCCCCGGGTAGAAACGGCGCCCGTCCCGGCCCAGGGCGGCCTCCAGGGCCTGGATGAGCTCCCGGGCCTCGTCGCTGCCGATGTGCCCGGCCGAGTAATCTTCCATGAACACCCCGGTCGGTTCGAGGCGCAGGGTCACCAGGTTGCAGCGGAAAGCCACTTCCTCCGGGCTTAGGGCCACTCCCAGAGCCGCGGCCTCCAGGGGCGCCCGGCCGGTGTGGTAGCGGGCCGGGTCATAGCCCATGATGGCCAGGTTGGCGATATCGCTGCCCGGGTCCATCCCCGGCGGGATGGTGCGGGCGCACCCCAATTCCCCCTGGCCGGCCAGGAGATCCAGATGCGGCGTGGCCGCGGCTTCAAGCGGGGTCTTGCCCCCCAACTCCGGAAGGGGGTAGTCCCCCATGCCGTCACCCACCAGAATTACGTATTTCATCGCTAGAACGTCCCGTAGTTATTGGCTGGAGAACCCGGTTAAATCATGATTATCTTTGCCCAGGGTATTCTCCAGAAATTTCTTATACTTGTACCGGTTATGGGGGGAGCGCCTTTTCAGCAGAACCGTATCAATGTTCCAGGTGCGGGATTGGGACATCCCAAAGAAGATCCTGCCGTCCTTGGAAAAGCGGTATTCCCACAAAGAGCCGGTAACATGGTCCACCGGCTGAGTATATCGCACCACGCTCCGGGAGGGGATGCCTTTTCCCGCCAGCAGCGACTCCACCGTGCTCTGGTTGATAACGGATAAAGCGTCCGGCAAAGACGGAAAAACATCGTGCACGTTTTGAATTTCGATAATATTTTGCAGGGCTCTCCTGGAGAATAGCAAGTTTTTGTAAACCAGGTTCAGCCAGAGGTACTCTTTGGGCCTCTTGCTGTAATGCTGGTAATGATCCGATTCCACCTGCTCTGCTTGTCGCATGGTTTCCAATTCTCGTTTTTCCGCCGCCACTATTTCAATATCGGCGTTGATGGACTTGATGGCTTGCAAAGCATTGTCGTGCTCCACCTGGGCCTTGCCAAGTTTATTTTCCAATTCCTCATTTTTGGTTGACTCACTTTGCAGTTTCTGGACCAACCGGTCAATGGCCTTCTTGGCTTTATTCGAGGAGCTCAGCGCTTTTTCATGCTCCTGGTTCAGGAGATCCAGCCTCAAGTCCAGGGTTTTCAGATTGGACTCAAGTATCTGAATACGCAGGTCCCGGGTTTCCAGCTCGGCGTTATGCTGTTCCTCCAGGGCGCTCTGAAAGTGGCTCTGAAATTTTGCCGTTATGGAGCAGATGGCGGCAAATCCCACCACTACCAAAAAGTAGCCCATAATGGTGAAGCCCAGGAAAGATTCCCCCGGCCAGGCTTTTTGGAAGTAATTCTTGTCCCAGATCGTTTCTCTTAAAGACGGGGGTTCCTTGGCGATGAGATAGAGTTTCCCGTAAGCTTCCTTTTTGGGGTCCAGGGCGGCGCTGGAATCACCTCCATCTGCTGAAGATGAGTTTAAACCCTGCCACGGTAAAGGACTCTTGTAAACATAAGAAAATTTATAATTTTGCAAAGAGGTGACATTCTCAGCCGGGGAACCGGAGGACGGGACCGGATATTTAATGGCGCCCGCCAGATCCGTATAAACCAGGGTAAATAAATCCTGATCCGGCTGCAAAGCTCTCCTGATCAGGCCGGTTTGCCCATGCTCCTCTAAAAAGGCAACGGCATAAGGCAAGATGGCGTACAGCATCTTAAATTCCTGTTTCTGCACCCGCTCAATGCTATCTTTCCAGTAAAGCTTGCTTTGCCAATAGGCGATGGAAAATATCAGCAACGAGAAGGCGATCCAGATGCCGCCCCAAACCACGCTCGGTCGCAAAAATCTGGTGTTCATATCCCGAACTCCCTTTTCTCCATCCAAAGAAACCAGCACTCTGCCATGGAGTAAAGCATAACATCAAAACGCCAGATTTCGAACCTCGGAATGCGGCCCTGGCGCCAAAGGAAGGTGATCGGGCCGGCCAATTCCTTAAAACGCTTATTGCCTTAGCTCCGAAAAGGTAACGGTTTGAGCATTAAGACACGCAGTGATCATCCGGTTAAACATTTGGGGTTCCCAGAAGCGCCGGTTGAAGCGGTAGCAAAATTCCGCCAGA
>Ga0315281_10002940_pt1 | contig 25124 bp, 20 predicted proteins | sample YL17G07_0_MG_FD_204540 | JGI IMG/M metagenome (GOLD analysis project Ga0315281, IMG submission 204540) | Sediment microbial communities from Yellowstone Lake, YNP, Wyoming, USA - YL17G07_0 | ecosystem: Environmental > Aquatic > Freshwater > Lake > Sediment | place: USA: Wyoming | collected... | reverse complement strand
ATGCCGCGAACATCCGTCGCTTGAGGGCCGGGCAAGAGCCCAAGCTCGATCGGTCCTATTTTCGGAGGCGGTAGATATCTCTGCCTGAGATTGTCCTGTTGGACACCTGTTCAGACGCCGATTTTCGCCGGTTGTCCGAGCGTATCGCTTCGGGAGCCATCGCAGTGTTCCCGACGGACACCGTCTATGGTATTGGCTGCAGCGCGGCGTGCGCTTCTTCGGTTACCAGGGTATTCACAGCGAAGCATCGCGATGCTGCCAAGCCGTTGTCCATTTTTGTATCGGATATCGCTCGCGTCCTGCCGTGGGTCAAGCCTGCGGTACGTGTTATGGCCCAGCGTCTTGGCAGTGTATTCTGGCCTGGGGCGCTTACCATCGTCGTCGATGTTGCAGGGAGTGGGCTTTTCACACAGCCCTTGCCTCACCCGGAAGCGTCGAGCATCGGTTTCAGGGTACCCCGCCACGCCGGGCTCCTTCGCTTGCTTGCAGACGGCCTCCTGATGGCCCAGACGAGTTTGAATGAGAGCGGGGAGAGGGTCATCGAGAGTCTGGACGCGCCCGGGGCGGCCCGGTTGTTGGAGCGAGCGGATCTGGTTCTGGACAGTCGACAACGTCCAGAAGGCCGGCCGTCGACGGTTGTCGGATTGGCAGCAGGGTCGTGGACCATGTTGCGCGAGGGCAGTATCTCTTCTGCTGACGTGGCTGCGGCGCTTGTGGGGGAGGTTCCGTGAGACGTGACATTGCTATCGACGGGCCTTCTGGATCCGGCAAGACATCCGTGGGACTGCGTGTGGCCGCTGAGCTCGGTCTCATGCTCGTCGACTCTGGACTGTTGTATAGGGTGTTCGCCGCTGCCTATGCTGAGCAGTTTCCGTCTGACCGTTGTCTGCGGCGCGATCACCTGCTGGGGATCCTCGAGCGTTGCATCAGCTACGAGCCCGGGGGTACGGTTCTGTTTGGCGGGCGCGTTTTTGGACTCTCCCTCCACGGCCCGAGGGTAGACAGCCTCGTGTCGCCTGTCAGTGCAGTGCCAGAGGTGCGGGCAGCCGTGAACAGGGAGCTGCGACGCATCGCCTTGCTCCAGGACGTTGTCATGGTTGGCCGCGACATAGGAACGACAGTTCTTCCCAATGGTTTGCTGAAGGTATTCATCACAGCGGACCCGGGTGTCCGCGCCAGGCGGCGAGTCGCCCAGCTTGAGCGTCAGGGCATCCCGGTCGACTACGGAGCTGTGCTGGCCAACATCAAGGAGCGTGATGCGATAGACTCGTCCCGCGAAGACTCACCTCTCCGATGCACAGAGGAGTACGTCAAGCTGGACAACTCTGCTGACGGCCCCGATGGAGTTGTGCAGGCGATTCTTTCCGAGTACCGCAGGAGGCTTAATGATGTTGTATGAGCTGGCTGTCCCGATAGGCAGACTCTGGTTCAGGACTTTTTTCAAGCTCCACGTCATCGGGCTTGAGAATGTCCCGAGGCATGGACCAGGACTCATCTGTGGCAACCACTGCAGCTATCTGGATCCCATGCTTGCCGCCTTCGCGCTCCCGCGCAAGACCTATAGCGTGTCACGCAAGGAGATTTACCAGCAGCCGCTGCTGGGGCCATTCATACGCCATCTGGGTGGCGTGCGTATCGACAGGGAGTCCCTGGCCGACAAGGGGGCCCTCCAGGCAGTGCTGGCAATCATGGACCACGGCGACCTGTGCACGATTTACCCCGAGGGAACGCGGTCACCAGACGGACGCTTGCAGAACCCTCACAACGGGGCGGCCTTTCTTGCAGTGAAGTCGGGAGCGCCGGTGGTCCCCATGGCCATCATCGGCTCATACGAGTGCTGGCCGAGGCAGAAGAGAGTCCCCAGAATCGGTCGCATTACCGTGCGCATAGGCCAGCCGGTTACCTATCACCTCCCCCCGGAGCGCCAGAGTCCCAAAGAAGACCTGACGGCAATCAGCATTGACATCATGAGTCGCATTCGGACGCTGCAGGAGCAGGGGCACGCCTGACATGCGCGTTGTGCTGGCACGCGAGCTGGGCTACTGTTCGGGCATTAGGCGAGCGATTGACGCTGCTGAGACGGCCTTGCGCTCGGGAGGAACGGTAGCGGCGACGGACACGCTCCTTCACAATGCCGGTGAGATGAACCGCCTTCGTTCGATAGGGTTGCGATCTGTGGAACTGCTGAACGACGAAGAGCTGGGCGCTGCGACGGTTCTCCTGCCTGCTCACGGTTCGACGCTGTCGGAGCACCTTGGAAGGATTGTCGGCGCGCGAGCCGTGCGGGATCTGACCTGTCCCATCGTGGACCGGGCTCGCGACGCCGTAAGCCGGTTTGTCGCCGCAGGCGTGCCTGTCGTTGTCGTCGGAGACAAAGAACATCGAGAGACGCGGTACCTCATGGAGGCTGCTGGCAGTCAGCTACTCAGAGTCGTGGCTTCGGAGCAGGACCTGGACACTCTTGAGATATCAGTTTCCCGGGTGGGAGTCGTCTACCAGACGACACAGTCTCGCGAGTTCAGACAGCAGGTCCTGGAATCGTTTCGACGGAGAGAAATTGAAGTTGCCGAAGAGATGACGCTGTGTCCGGAGGTATTGCGAAGACAAGACGGAGCTGTCGCTTTGGCTCGGCGTTGCACGGCCATGCTGGTCCTGGGAGATAGCTCCAGTGCCAATACCAGGAGACTGGTGGCAGTGGCAGCCCCTATATGTCCGAGGACGTATCTTCTTCAGGACGCGGCCGAGTTGCCCGATCTGGGGCTGGACTGTGGGGACATCGTGGGAGTCGTTAGCGGTACGTCTTGCCCCCAGACGGCGATCGATCAAGTCATGGCAGGGCTGAGGCAGGTCTGTGCCGACGTTCGCGTGGAGGTGGACGAATGACCCGTGCCTGTGTTGCAGGTGCGGGCACCTGAGGGACTGCGGTAGCCAATCCCCGGGTGCCTTGACCGCAACCACATGGCGGGTGAGGCGATTGACGGGGGGGGGACATCTGCTTCTGAGGTACAAAGCAGCCAGCATAGCGTCATTGAGGGACTCCGAACCCTCGGGGCTCTTGCAAAAATCGCTGAACTGAGTAACATTGAGTTGCTTATTGTCCGTCAGCTGCACGGGATCGTCGCCGGAAGCGTCACGCCTCTGGTTGGTCTCCAGCGTCTGATGAGCCGGGAAGCGAAAAGCGAGTTCCAGCAGACGAGTTGGAAAAGGTGGTCAGGTGACAAAGTCGGATCTTGTGGCAGCGGTTGCAGCGAAGACAGGTTGTTCCAGAGTGGTTGTGGAAAGCGTGCTGCACCAGGCTTTGAACACTTCCAGCAAGGAGTTGCGGGCAGGTCGTAAGGTTACCCTGACCGGTTTTGGGGCTTTCTGTGTGTCCATCAGAAGGGCTCACTCGGGTGTGAACCCGAAAACACGTGAAGCGGTGAATGTGCCGGAGAAGCGTGTTGTGACCTTTCGGGCTAGCGGAAAGCTGAAGAAGCTGGTTGAGAACAAATAGTCGGGGCGTGGCGTAGTTTGGCTAGCGCACCAGCATGGGGTGCTGGGGGTCACAAGTTCGAATCTTGTCGCCCCGACCACTATTTGTCGGGATGTGGCTCAGCTTGGTAGAGCGCTTGGTTCGGGACTAAGAGGTCGTGGGTTCGAATCCCACCATCCCGACCAGCAATTATCCAAACCGGAGGGGTACGAATATGATCGAGGAGTTCATCCAAAGCTTGCAGCAGGCTGAGGTCGAGGCGGATGGCGTGCTCAAGGCTGCAAGAGAGAGAGTTCAGACGATCCGGCGTGATTCGGAGTCTGCTCTCGCTACGGGCAGAGCCTCTGCAGAGTTGTCGCTGCAACGGCGACTTGACCCGATTGACCAGGAAGCGGACCACCAGATGCGACTTGCTGAGGATCAGTTTCGCCTGGATCTCAAACAGCAGCTTGAGAGCCTCGAGATCTTGGCGCAAGATCGCAGACGCTTGGCTCTAGATTTGCTTCTGTCAAAACTCACCGCTCGCTAGAATGGCGATCGACAGAGTACAAGAGTTCGCTCTTGCTTTTCCGCACAACAGGGAAGACGAGGTTCTGTCTTGCTTGTACGCCGTGGGGATGGTGCACCTGACTTCCTATACCCCATCCGATGATTCTCAGATCGATATGGCTGCCCCGTCTTCATTGGACGTCTGTTGTCGGCAGAGGGAACAGTCGCTGGGCCATGTCGCCGAGGAGTTGGAGCTTGCCAGCGCGACGCTCGCGTATTTCGCCGAAGTAGACCCTGTGACCAAGGGGCTCGTTCAGAGTTTCTTCCCAGACGAAGTGTATGTCAGTCTCGTCGACTTGAGGAAGACGGCTTCGATGGCGTCAAGCGGTAGCTACACGGACATGATGCGCAGTGTGCTCGCATTGAAAGTCCAACTGACGGAGCAGCGTCATCGCGTCGACCAGCTTGAACAGGACAGGGTGACGATGCTGCCGTGGTCGCCACTGCCACTAAATTTCGGCGAGGTTTCCAGGTGGCGGCGGATTGCACTCATTGCAGGTACCATATCATCTTCGAACCTGTTGCGAGCTTCCAAGCGTCTTTCGGATCATGGTTCTCTCTTTGCGGTTGATACAGTGTCTGAGACGAAGAACAGGAGCAACGTGGTCGTTGGGTGCCTGTGTTCCCAGACGGATAACGTGCGCGCCGTGCTGTCATCGGAGGGTTTTGTCGAGCAGGACTTGTCGCATATCAGTTGCACCGTAGTTTCTCTAATCGACCGCATGACGGATGAACTTCGAGCGGTTCATGAGAGGATTGTTGAGCTTGAGCTTGAGGTCGCCTCATATCTCACCCATAAACGGGAGATCGTTGTGTACCGGGAGTATCTCCTGAATGAACGGATACGTCTGGAGGCTTCACGGGATATCACTCGAACCGAGCGCTGCAGCGTGATCACCGGGTATGTTCGAGAAGTCGATGTGAGTTCTCTGGAGAAGCTGTGCACAGGTTTCGGCGGCATCGTCTGCATGACGGGGGAACCCACCGGGGGAGACAGCACTCCCGTTTCCATCACCAACAACAAATGGCTCAAGCCCCTGGAGATCCTGATCAACATGTTTGGATTTCCAGTGTACTCGTCGTTTGACCCGACAGTTTTTCTGGCCATTCCTTTTCTTCTCTTCTTTGCTCTGTGTCTGGGGGATGTTCTGTACGGGGCCATCCAGATAGGGATCTGCCTCTACTTCATGCGCAAGTACAGATATTCAACCGGCGTTCATAACTTCATGATGGTATTTCTGTATGGCGGCGTTGCAGCAATGGTTGTAGGTGCCCTCACTGGCAGCTGGGGAGGAGATCTTGTTTCTGCGACATACCTCGGAGCGGCGAATCCGATTGTGCGGTTCACTTCGTTGCTGAGAATTGTCGACCCTCTTCAGTCTGCGTACCAGTTCCTGGTCGTGGTCTGGGTCATCGGCGCGTTGAACCAGTTCTATGGAGTCGGCCTGGCAATCTATAAGGCAGCGCGACGACATGATTATGCCTCCATCGTCTACGATTGCGTCGGATGGCTGCTGTTTCTGCCGGCCATCTCAGCATTGCTGTTCATCGGAACCAAGTGGGGCGTCGCATTCAGGTGGGGATATCTTATCGCTTTGGTGGTGGGTCTGGTGCTGCTTCTTCTCGGCGGAGCACGACAGGGAAAGGGTGCGGGCAAGGTGCTCACCGCTCTCGTGAACCTCTATGGCATTCAGAGTTCCTATGGTGCCGGCTCATTCCTGGGCGATGTTCTCTCCTATTCTCGTCTACTGGCGTTGGGACTGACCACCTCCATGCTTGGATCGGCTTTCAACATGATGGGGTCTCTCGTGAAAGTTCCGGTCATTGGCCTGATTGTAGGTGCTGTGGTGTTGTTGTTTGGACATCTTCTGAATTACTTTATGGGTACGATGGGGGCGTTCATTCATTCTGCGCGTCTCACTTTGCTCGAGTTTTTTGGACGGTTTTACGAGGGTGGGGCACCTCGGTTCCATCGTTTCGGGTTCTGGTCAGAGATTGTTAAGGTTGTTGACGTAACGACTGTCAGAGAAGAATAGGAGGTACATCATGGGGATGGAAGGATTGTGGGGAGTTCTCGTCGGAGCTCTTGTGACGACACTCAGTGCTGTGGGGGCGGCTTTCGCCTTCAAGCTCTCGAATACACCGATGACGTCACTGGGTTCACTGTGGATATTCATGGGAGCGGTCATGGTCATCACTCTTGGTGGTCTCGGGTCTGCCCATGGAATTCGTGTCAGTGGGTCTCAGGCAGCAGGAGTACTCTCGGAGAAGCCAGAGCTTTTCGGCAAGATGTTTGTGATGATGGCTCTTCCAGGCACACAAGGATTCTACAGCTTTGTGTGTGGCATCATGATGATCGTTCTATCGGGAGTTCTCAACAAGGGAGCGGCAGTCTCCAACGCGAAGGGACTTGCGTTCTTGGCAGTCGGGGTCGGTGTCGGCTTGGTAGAGTGGTGGTCAGCTATCCTCCAGGGCCAGGCCTCAGCCGCGGCGGAGAGCCTTACTGGGCGTCAGCCAAGCAGCTCCGGTCAGGCAATCCTCATACCTGCTCTCGTCGAGACCTACGCCGTCATTGCTTTGGTCTCCGGCATTCTGCTTGTCCTCTGGATTTCTCAGGCAGCCTTCTAGGACGTCTTGCGCATGGGAACCGAGGAACTCAGAGCTGCGGTTCTCCAGGAGGCGACTGCGGAGGCGACCGCCCTCATCGAGGCCGCCACTGTTCAGGCTTCACAAGTTGCCGATAGTCAGAGGCGACAGCTGGAGGAACAGGCCAATACGCGGGTAGCGGAGCATCGCGCCATCCGGGATCGTGAGATCGTGACCAAAGCGGCTGCGCTGAAGATCGAGTTGAGAAACGCCATCCTCAAGCGCAAGCAGGAACTGCTTGAGGGACTCTACCAGGAGATTGAGCAGAAGGTCAGGAACGATGATGCTCTCTATCGTGCGTATCTTGAGCGGGCCGTGGAACAGATAGGACAAGAGCCGCCGCTCTCCATCGAGTGTCGAGGTCAGGACGAGTCCGTGATCAGGGAATTGTTGCTCAAACGTGGGGATCGGACGGGTGTGCGTATCGATCCGGTGCTCTCCGACAGCAATGCAGGCTTCATTGTCCACTTTGCCGAGGCGGAGCTTGACTTGACTCTGTCGGCTGCGTCCAACGGCCTCCGAGAGAACACCCTGGTTGAGGTCGCGCAAGTCCTGTTTGGCGCCAAGAGATGATCGCTCCATTCATCCCGCATCAGGCTGATTCGAGCGACTACGCGTACGCCTCTGGCTCTTTTTCTGTCAGGCGAGGATTACTCCTTCCGGTTCAGGAGCTTCGGCGTGCGTCACAGACAGCCAACGCCGAGTCTCTGCTGGCAGCTCTCAACCGCGGTGCCTACGCGCCCATTGGAAGCGACATGTCGGCAGGGGAGGTCCTGGCAAGGGTCGAGAGCACGTGGCTGGCCTTTCTGGCACGAGCGGCCCGTGACTTGCCGGAGAGTTTCCTTCCATATCTGCTCACAGCGCTTGACGAGAAAGAATATGCGAAGGCCGGTCTGGCCGAAGCTCTTCTTGGCGGGAACAGCGGGGTACGCAGCGATGAAACAAGCGGTGAGTATGCGGCATACTGCGCGCGCATCCAGGCGGAAGGGAGTTCCCCGGAGCTGCTTGCCGAATCGGTTTTTGGGGTTTCGCTCGCTGATGGGCTGAAAGCGGCGCAGGCGGGAGCGTCGTCTTCCGATGCCCAAACGGTATTTGACTTCTCCTTCGAAGGGACCCTGGAGGGTCTGGCAAGGACCTATGGACACCCCGCTGTCACGGCATACATGGATGGCTTGCTGAAACTCATGCTTGGTGGACATGCACTGAAAATAAAGCTTCGCAGCGCGTCCGGTGTTGGAGTACCTCTCGAGAGGCTGTTACCGTTTCTGAAGCCGGACATACGAGTGTCGCTCGCTTTGATTGTAGATCGCATTCAGGGTATACCGTGGGACACGCTCCAGCCGGCAGACCTTGTTCCAGAGGCTTCGGCATACGTGCTCGCCGTCGGGCGGCGATACACTGCTGAAGAGCGGATGCAGATGCTCGAGGACGCTCTTGAGTCCTGGCTTGTCGGACACCCGGAAACGACGGGAGCCGAACCATATGGAGTTGCTGTTGTCTTTGCCTATCTGATGGACTTCAGGCGAGAGGTCTGGTCACTACGGCGGCTTCTAAAGGCAGCAGCGTCCGCCGGGCTGCGCGTTGATGGGTCTGGAGGGACATTGTGAGCAAGGCGGCGGTTGTGACGACGCGCGACTCCGTCGGGGCGTTCGAAGCGTTGGGTTTTGCGGGTACTGTGGTCGAGGACGGTCTTCAGGCATCCCAGGCTGTTCAGTCGATTGTTCGTTCGGGGGGATTCGGGTTGGTCCTGCTGACGTCTGACGTGGCCGATGCGTGGTCTGGGTCGGCGGCGGCGCGCAGACTTCTGGTGCCTGTCGTGCTGGTAGTCCCAGTTAGTTCATCAGCTTCAGGTGCAGCGACTGTTGCTGTGAGACGTCTCATAGAGAATGCGGTAGGCATTGACCTAGTTGGAAAAATGACGGAGGAGAAAAGTCATGACACACGGTGAGATCGTCAGGGTTGCCGGACCGCTCGTTGTCGCCAAGGCGCTGACGAACCCGCAGATGTATGAACTGGTGCGCGTCGGCGATGCGAAGCTCTTTGGTGAGATTATCGAGCTTCGAGGCGAGATGGCGAGCATCCAGGTTTATGAAGAAACAAGCGGTGTCGGGCCGGGCGAGCCTGTTGTCCAGACAGGGAGCCTTCTTACTGTCGAACTCGGACCAGGCCTCATCACTTCGATTTATGACGGAATCCAGCGGCCGCTCGATGCTATCCGTACGCAGTATGGTGACTTCATTCCCCGCGGTGTGGCTCTTCCTGCATTGCCTCGCGACCGGAAGTGGCACTTTGTTCCATGCGTGAAGGTCGGTGACGTCGTCGTCGAAGGAGACATTATCGGGTCGGTCCAGGAGACCAGGGCTGTCCTGCACCAGATCATGGTTCCCAAGGGCCTGGCGGGTCGGATCGCCTCGATAGCAGAGAACGATTTCACTGTCAAGGAAGCCGTCGCAGTCCTGCAAACCGAGTCGGGCGAAGAGCAACCCATGACCATGATCCAGCGGTGGCCAGTCCGCAACGGCAGGCCCTATACGCGGCGCATGGCACCGGATGCTCCGCTGGTGACCGGGCAGCGCGCCATCGACAGCCTGTTCCCTGTTGCTAAAGGCGGGACGGCTTGTGTTCCCGGACCTTTCGGCAGCGGCAAGACCGTCATCCAACATCAGCTGGCGAAGTGGGCGAATGCCGACATCATTGTCTATGTCGGCTGTGGCGAGCGTGGGAACGAGATGACGGACGTCTTGCAGGAATTCCCGCAACTCAAGGACCCGAAGACCGGCGAGGTCTTGATGAATCGCACGGTCCTCATCGCCAACACATCAAACATGCCAGTCGCGGCTCGCGAGGCTTCAGTCTTCACTGGCATCACGATAGCCGAGTACTTCCGCGACATGGGCTACAGCGTCGCTCTGATGGCAGACTCCACGTCGCGATGGGCAGAAGCCATGCGTGAGATTTCGGGACGGCTGGAAGAAATGCCTGGTGAAGAGGGCTATCCGGCTTACCTTGCATCAAGGGTGGCAGCGTTCTACGAACGCGCCGGGAGATCCCTGAGCCTTGGCAGCCACCCAAGAGAAGGCAGTCTGAGCGTTATCGGGGCCGTGTCTCCTCCTGGTGGCGATTTGTCCGAACCGGTCGTTCAGGCTACTCTCAGGGCAGTCAGGGTGTTCTGGGCACTCGACTCCCGTCTTGCATACGCACGGCATTTCCCGGCAATCGACTGGCTTCAGTCCTACTCGCTGTACAGCAACCTCCTCGAGCGTTTCTACGACAAGGAACTCGGCGAACGTTGGAGTCAGGACATCCGCGAAGCTCGAGCTCTGCTTCAGAAGGAAGCGGAGCTGCAGGAACTTGTTCGTCTCATTGGTGTCGACGCGCTGTCTGTCGCGGACCGCCTGGTACTGGAATCGGCGAAGTCCATACGGGAGGACTTCCTGCAGCAGGGAGCTTTCACCGAGGGTGACAGCTACACTTCTCTCCGTAAGCAGTTGCGAATGCTTGACGTCATCATGTTGTGGAGCCATCTGGCGGGCAAGGCTGCATCGGGGGGCGTGCCGCTCGGCGCTGTTCTCGCGATGCCGGTCAGAATCGAGATCGCTCGCTCAAAGAGCATTCCCGAGATGAACCTTGCCGCATTCGACACGCTTGAAAATTCGATAGGGAGGGGTTTTGAGGCTCTGTCGGAGATGGACGCGACTGCACGGGAGGAGTACCATGAATAAGGATTACCGAACAGTCCGCGAAATCGTGGGGCCGCTTGTCCTTCTGGATGGGGCTCAGGATGTCAAATACGGTGAACTCGTCGAACTGCGCACGATCTCGGGACTGAGACACGGGCAGGTGCTCGAGGTCTCCGGTGGCACCGTCCTGGTTCAGGTCTTCGAGGGTTCGTCGGGAGTGGACCGCGGTCGGACAGTGACTCGATTCCTTGGACACGGGTTGCAATTCGGGGTCTCGCGCGACATCGTGGGCCGGGTGTTCAACGGACTCGGAGTACCGATCGATGGAGTTGCTCCGATTCTCCCCGAGAAAGTCCTGGACATCAATGGCGATCCCATGAATCCGTATGCGCGCGACTATCCCGATGAGTTCATACAGACTGGCATCTCTGCAATTGACGGGCTCAATACGCTTGTCCGGGGTCAGAAGCTGCCGATCTTTTCGGGCAGCGGTCTTCCTCACGCCGAGATCGCCGCGCAGATTGCCAGGCAGGCTCGGGTGCTTTCCGGAACTGACGAGTTCGCCGTTGTTTTTGGCGCGATGGGCATCACATTCGAGGAAGCCGACTATTTCATATCGGATTTTCGCAAGAGTGGTGCAATCAACCAGTCGGTTCTGTTCATGAACCTAGCAAATGACCCGGTCATCGAGCGCATAGCGACTCCTCGTTTCGCACTGTCCGCTGCCGAGTATCTGGCTTTCGAACTCGGAATGCACGTTCTGGTCATCCTTTCCGATATGACCAATTACTGTGAAGCTCTGCGCGAGATCTCTGCAGCGCGGAAAGAGGTGCCGGGCAGACGCGGCTATCCGGGATACCTCTATACGGATCTGGCCACAATCTATGAGCGAGCCGGCCGCATCAAGGGCAAGAAGGGGTCGATCACTCAACTGCCAATCCTGACCATGCCCGAAGACGACAAGACGCATCCCATTCCGGACCTCACAGGCTACATTACCGAGGGACAGATCTTCCTGAGCAGGTCACTGCATCAGGCAGGCATCTACCCGCCAATCGATGTGCTTCCATCGCTTTCCCGGCTGAAGGACAAGGGTATCGGCAAGGGCAAGACGCGCGAGGATCACGCTGGCCTTCTCAACGAGTTGTTCGCCGCCTATGCCCGAGGACGCGATGCCAAGGAGCTTGCAATTGTCCTCGGCGAGTCGGCGCTCACAGAGACGGATCGGACCTTCGTGAAATTCTCGGATGAGTTTGAACGTCGTTTTGTCCGGCAAGGGCGCGACGAGGATCGGTCGATCGAACAGACTTTGTCCATCGGGTGGGAGCTTCTCTCGATGCTGCCGCTGCAGGAACTGAAGCGTGTCTCGCCAGCCATGATAGAGAAGTATATGCCGAAGGCTACGGCGTAGGCAGAGCGATGATCCTCAAGGTCAACCCGACCAGGATGGAGCTTCTGCGGCTGCAGAAGCGTTTTGTTCTTGCTCGGCGGGGTCACAAGCTTCTCAAGGACAAGCTCGAGGGTCTTATGAAGACGTTCATCAGGCTTGCAGAGGAGTATGGTGACTATCGGGCGCACGTTGACCACGAACTGCCGGACGCACTTGCTGCGTTCAAGGGTCAAACCGCCACGTACCCGGCGGTCGTCGTGGAGCTTCTCTCGCGAACAGTTTCTACTCGTCTCGACATTGAAGCGGGAACCAAGACCGTCATGAATGTAGCCTTGCCCACCCTATCCTTCTCGATCTCAGATTTCGAGTCTCCGTCATTCGCCGGGTTGGAGGGAGCCGGGGTAGAAGCTTCCCTTCTGAGGTTGTACGAGTTGATGCCGTCCATCGTGAAGCTGGCTCAGATTGAGGCAAGCATACGCCTGATGGCGGAGGAAATTCAGCGAACCCGGCGGCGGGTGAATGCCCTCGAGTATGTCATGATCCCCAACCTTGAGGAGACAGTCCGGTTCATTACGTCGAAACTGGACGAGAATGAACGGGCAAACACCACGAGGCTTCTGAAAATCAAGGAGATGATCCGGTCTCATTGAGGACACGTCAGCGGATGTTCGAGGCGGTCTTGTCATGTCGACAGGCGTACCTCGGGAAATCCATAGAGGTTCTGGACAAGGTCGTCCGATTGCCGGACGGCCGCGTTGGTCATCGGGATGTCGTAACATATGCGGGTGGAGCTGTCTGTGTCGTGGCGTTGACGGCCGACAATCGCGTCGTGCTTGTGCGCCAATACAGACCAGCCCCCGAGATGATCATGCTTGAGATCCCGGCTGGGCGCCGCGACGTGCGGGAACGCTTCCTCACCGCCGCACGCCGGGAACTTCGTGAGGAGACCGGATATGTTGCAAGCTCCTGGAAGAAGTGTATCGAATTCTGGCCCAGCCCCGGCTTCGTCGATGAACGGCTGACGCTGTACGTTGCGAAGGGTCTTCGACATGGTTCCACCGAGATGGATTCTGACGAGTTTATCAGGCCGGTTCTGATGTCTGTCACCGAAGCCATTGAACGATGCCGCGATGGGCGCATGAATGATGCAAAGACACTCATCGGGTTGCTCTGGTATGCTGCGTTCGAAGGATCGGAGGGTTCCTAGGCGATGGCTTTCTGGTATGTTGTCGCCTTCCGCATCGCCGCCGTGTTGCCCGTCTGGCTCAAACGGGTCATTGCCAGAGTCATTGCACGGGGTTACTTTGCCTTCAACGCCAAGCAGAGGCGAGGGGTCTTCGCGAACCTGAGAATCATGCGGCCTGAAGTGAGCCATCGGGAGCTGTCACGGTTGGCGTTGCGGACGTTCGAACAGGCTGGCATGAACCTGGTCGACTTCTTTGGGATACCATCCACCAGCGATGTCCGCATCGAATCGATGATCGTGAACTTTGCAGACATGCACGTGCTACTTGACCAGCGATCCGCTAGCAGGCCGTTCTGCCTGCTTGCCGGACATTATGGCCACTGGGAGTTGGCCGGGGCGATGCTTGGCCTTGGCGGTTACAGGATACATGCGATTGCACTCACGCAGACCAGCCGGGTCGTCCAGCGGCTCTATGAGTTGCTCCATGTTCGTTTTGGAGTAACGGCTCACGACGTTCGGTTTGGATTCAGGCAGCTCCTCCGAGATCTACCAGAGGGCGAAGTGCCGGCCATTGTCTCCGACAGAGACTATGCGAATGGTGGCGAGGAAGTGGAGTTCTTCGGGCATCCGGTCCGCTTTCCCCGTGGGGCAGCCCTGCTCTCTTTCCGCAGGAAGCTCGTCGGAATTCCTGGATTCCTTGTACGACAGCGAGACGGCAGGTTTCTGCTGGAGTTTGGACGACCAATCAACCCGGAAGCCTCAGACGAGCAGTCCTGGGTGCGAGCCTTTGTCGTGGACTTCGCGCAACAGTACGAGGCTATTGTTGACCAGGATCCCACACAGTTTCTGAATTTCTTCGATTTCTGGAGCACGGTCATATGAGAATCGCCGCGGTTATTCCCGCGTTCAACGAGGAACACAACATCGCGGCTGTGGTGGAAGGGGTGCGTCCGTTTGTGACCGCCACCGTGGTCGTCGACGATGGTTCTGCCGACAATACAGCTGGGGCCGCGCGTGCTGCGGGTGCCATCGTCCTTTGCCACAAGTCCAATGTGGGCAAGGGCGCTGCGCTCAAGACTGGATTCAGGTATCTCATCGATAGTGGTTATGATGGCGCGGTTACCATCGATGCTGACGGACAGCATGACCCTGGTGAGATCCCGCTGTTCATTGCTGCGGCTGAACAAGGCTACGACATGATCATCGGGAACAGGATGTCGAATGTCTCGACGATGCCCTTCATCCGAAGATTCGCGAACCATGCGTCTTCATTCCTCATCAGCCTGTTCCTTGGGCAGAATGTCCGCGACAGCCAGAACGGTTTTCGCTACTATAAGCTGACTTCCGTCCTCTCTCTGCCGCTAAAGGCGAACAAGTACGACCTGGAGACTGAGGTTATCTTCAAGGTAGGCAGGGCAGGGTATCGGATAGGCTGGGTGCCGACTCGGACAATCTACCGGGCGGAGGCAAAGAGCAAAATCAACTCGCTCACTGACACTCTCAGGTTTGTCGGCGTGCTTGTGCGATATGGTTTGTTCAGGCGGTAGGTTGACCCGCTGCGTCAGTGCGGACCGTTTTCGAGTGCAGAATGTGAAGACAAGAGGGAATTGCAGCCCCTTCTCCCTGACTGTACGGGTATTCATGGGAGATGAGAATATGAAGACATGTTTCCCTGACAAGAGAGGCTGATTGACGAAGCCGGCAAAATCGTGGAGAGAGCGCAGTTGACTGTCAAACAAAAGAGAGTAAACTTTTAATTTGACCGCTTTTTTCCATACCGATATGAAAGGAGAGCGATGCGCGTGGTAGAAGATATTATAGACTTTACCAAAATCAAATCAAGTTACGCGATGCCCGACCTCCTCCAGCTCCAGAAGACGTCTTATGACTGGCTTCTGGGACCAGGTCTTGCTCAGATCTTTGCGAGAGTATTCCCCATCGACACCGCCAAGCTGCGGATCGAGTATGTGAACCACAGTATCGAGCGGCCGGGCAAGTCGATGGAGAACTGTCGCAAGGCGGGGCTGAGCTTTGAGGCGATGGTTCGTGCCAATTTTCGCCTCATCAATAAGGAAACCGGTGAGATACGGGAACAGCCACTTATCATCACCCAGATTCCGCTTATGACGCCATTTGGAACGTTCCTCATCAATGGCGCGGAACGCGTGATCGTTTCACAGTTGGTCCGCTCGCCTGGCGTGTATTTCGAGGGCGGGAAGGACAAGCTGTCCGGCGCGCAGATCTACATGGTGACCCTTATTCCTGACCGGGGAAACTGGATGGAAATTGAGGCCGGCAAGGACGATGTCATCTATACGCGTCTTCGGAAGAAGGCTCACAAGGTTCCGATAACTCTCGTGCTCAAGGCTCTTGGCATCGAGTCCAACGAGGAGATAGAGCGCCTTTTCACCATCGAGAAGACCGAGCGCCTATCCACCGAACAGCTTCGGTCAGTGTTCAATCAGGCCGAGTATACGGCTGTCGAGCCACTTCTGGATTCTAAGGGCAAGGAGATCATCAAGGAAGGTGCTGCGGTCACCGGGAAAGCAATGAGCCTTCTCGAGAATCATGGTGCGAGCTCGTTCCTGGTCAGCAGCAGACAGCCTGACCGCTGGATTGTCAAGACACTCAAGGCTGACAAGACCACGAATCAGGAAGAAGCGGTGAAGCAGATCTTCAAAGAGATGCAGCCCAAGGAACGCCTTACGCTCGAGGCTGCGCAGAGTCTGCTCTCGACTCTTCTGACCGACAAGGCGTACAACACGTTCACGGCGATTGGTCGCTACAAAATCAATAAACGATTTGGAACAGGCAGCGATTCTGCCGTTCTGACTGGAGACGACTATGTCTCCATTATTCGACACCTGATTGACATCCGCGAACGCAAAGCCAACTTCGATGATATCGACAGCTTGGCAAACCGTCGTATCAGGCGTGTGGGGGAACTGCTTGCCGAGGAAATTCAGGACAGCATGCTAAAGGTAGCCAAGGCTACCCGTGACAAGGTCACGATCTACTCGTCAGAGCAGATGATGAACCTCCAGAATGTCCTCAACACCAAGCCGGTCATCTCTTCTATCAGGAACTTCTTCGGGCAGAGTCAGCTATCCCAGTTCATGGAACAGATCAATCCGTTGTCGAGTCTTGCGCACAAGAGACGCCTAAGCTCTCTCGGACCAGGCGGGCTGAACAGGAAGCGGGCGGGCGTGGAAGTCCGCGACATTCACTCTTCCCACTACAGTCGCATTTGCCCCATCGAGACTCCAGAGGGCGGAAACATAGGACTTATCAACAGTTTGAGTTCATACGCCAAACTTGACCAGTATGGATTCATCACCGCGCCGTATGCCAAAGTAGCGAATGGTCGCAAGGACGAGAAGAACGTTGTCTATATGGATGCCGAGGAGGAAGAGTACCATTCGATCGCTCAAGCCAATACTGCTGTCGATGAGAAGAGCCATCTGACTTCGAAGACGGTTATCGCCCGGCAGCGCAGCGAAGGCGGCGAAATTCTCCCGAAAGAGCTTCCCGCGCGCAAGGTCGACTACATTGACCTCTTGCCGTCGCAGGTATTCGGGATTTCGGCCTCGTTGATCCCCTTCCTTGAGCATGACGACGCAAACCGCGCCCTCATGGGCTGCAACATGCAGCGACAGGCAGTCCCGCTAGTACGCCCCGATCGAGCCCGCGTTTCGACTGCCATGGAAGGGCGGGTTGTTCACGACAACGGTGACCTCGTGCTCAGCGATGTGGACGGAATCGTCTCGTATGTGGATGCCGAGCAGATCCGAATCTCGCCTCTGGCCAACGTGGCGGACCTCCAGGCTGGCAGCATTCCGGTGGATGTCATTCCCGTCATGCTCGCCTCAGATGCAAACGAGCCCGGCATTCTCGGCGATGTCCGCATGGTGCCTATTTCCTTTGCGCCCGCGGGTGTTCCGGAGGGGATTCTGAACCTGATAGGCTCGGAGATTTCGCGCGAGCAGGTCGAGGTTCTTTCGGATGACGGGGTCGAATCGTTTCAATACGTTCCAGCAGGCTCCATCGTTCAGAATTCGCTGACGGACTTATTCGACGTACAGACCAATGATGGTCTGGTCGGGAAAGTGCTGGGTGAGAATGTGCAGGAAGGCAAGAACAAGGTGCACAAAGCCGGCACAAAGATCACCGAGACTCTGCTTGGCCGCCTCATCAACAATGCAAAAATTCGCTCTCTTCCGATACAGGAAGGCGATGAGACCACGTCGGTCGAATTGCAGATGCTTACCATGACTCCCATTGGGCAGCAGGTTCTTGGCCATCGGATTCTGGGTGTGACATCGGTGCAGGACCTGAGTTCCAATATCGGTCGCACGGTCGGCGAGGAGAGCCTTCGCGACCTCTTTGCCAGGGACAAGAACGCCAGCATTCTGACGTATGATCCTGCCAAGGCGGCAGGCTATGAGCTCTTCCGCATCAACGGATCGCTTGCAGGTCAGACGCTGGCTGAGGACATTCAGCTTCGCAAGCCCAAGGTCAAGAAGCTGGCTGTCGGGAGAAAGCTGACCCGCGACGATCTGATTCTGATGGCGAAGAACGGAGTGACGCATGTTTCCGTCCCCCTGGCTCGGGTGTTCGAGCTTCAGAAATTCAAGCGGACGAACCAGGATACGTGTATCAACCAGCACCCAGCCGTTTCCACAGGAGATGAAGTACACGTCGGCGATCTTCTCGCAAACGGGTATGCGTCTGTGGAAGGGGAACTTGCCCTGGGCAAGAACCTCCTGGTTGCATATGTCCCGTGGCGGGGGTACAACTACCAGGACGGTGTCATTGTCAGTGAGCGTCTTGTACACGACGACAGTCTTTCATCCATTCACATCAAAGAGCACAAGATCGAGGTGAGGTCGACAGAGTTCGGCAAAGAGGAAATCACTCGTGACCCACCCAACGTTTCCAAGGAACTCGCGCGCCATCTGGACGAGCGCGGCGTGGTTCAGGTCGGTGCGCACGTCAAGGCTGAGGATGTTCTTGTGGGCAAAATCACGCCACGTGCTGAACAGGAGGAGTCCCCTGAGGTAAGGGTCTACTTCGCTCTGTTCCATGACAAGGCCCGTGACTACAAGAATACGTCCTACAAGGTCCCGCCTGGAGAAGACGGAGTCGTCATTGACGTGCAGGAGATCACGAAAGACAACACGAGTGACGCGCTTCCCGTGGGCGTGGAGCGGATCATAAAAGTCTATGTCGCCAAGAAACGCAAGATCATCGTCGGAGACAAGGTTGCAGGACGCCATGGAAACAAAGGTGTCATAACGCGCATCCTGCCGGAGGAAGACATGCCATTCCTGCAGGATGGAACACCTGTCGACGTCATCCTGAGCCCGCTCGGCGTACCCTCACGCATGAACATCGGCCAGCTTCTTGAGGCCAGTCTGGGTATCGCTGCGCGGAAGTTGAACGTTCGCGCCGTGACGCCCGTGTTCAACGGCGCTACCGAGGAAGAGATCAAAGCCCTTCTTCGCAAGGCCGGACTCGGCGACAGCGGCAAAGAGGACGTTCGAGATGGGGTCTATGGCAAGTATTTCGATAGCCAGGTTACCGTAGGAGAAGCATACATCCTCAAGCTGATTCACCTGGCCGAAGACAAGATGCACGCGCGCTCGACCGGCCGCTACACTCTCATTACCCAGCAACCAATTGGTGGCAAGGCACAGTTCGGCGGCCAGCGCTTTGGAGAAATGGAAGTATGGGCCCTGGAGGCGTATGGTGCCTCGACCGTACTGCAGGAGATGCTGACGATCAAATCGGACGATCTTGAGGGCAGACGTGTGGCTTACGAACGTCTCACAAAGGGAAACAACCTCTTCGAAACGGGTTCTCCAGAGTCGTTCAACGTTCTCGTGAAGGAACTTCGCGGGCTTGGGCTGGACCTGGAGACACTGCCGAAGGCAGGGGACACTCACGCGAAGAGCACCAAGGTAGTGCTGGAAGACAACGAATAGCATTCTCTAGAGGAGGAAAAGGTGAGCAGATTCAGCCCGGGTGACATAAGGAACTTTGCACTAGTTGGACAAGGCGGCTCCGGCAAGACGATGATCGCAGAACGCCTGGTTTTCCGTGCCGGCGCGAGCCAGAGAGTTGGCCGCGTCGAAGATGGAACTACTGTTTCCGACTACCTGGACGAGGAAATCAAACGCCACATCAGCACAAGTATTGGCCTTTGCGAGTTTGACTACAAGGGGGTTCGGCTGAATCTGCTTGATACCCCGGGATATGCTGATTTCATGACAGAGGCACAGGAGGCGGTCAGGGTAGCTGACGCCGCATTCCTCGTAATCAACGCCGGGGCTGGTATTGAAGTCCAGACCCCGCGTTTCTGGGGTTTGTGCGAAGCGCAGCGTATTCCCGTCGCATTTGTGATCAACAAGATCGATCTGGAGAATATCGACTTTGATGCTCGGGTTGCTGAGTTGCAGGATGCTTTTGGACAGAAGGTCACCGCATTGACGATCCCGATCGTCTCAGGTCCTGCTTTCTCTTCGTTTGTCAACGTCCTCACTGGCAAGGTCTATGCGTACACCGCCGGCAACAACGAGGCGAGTGTGTCCGATGCCATTCCCGATGCTGTCAGGTCCGACTACGAGTCGGCGCGCGTTGCCCTCACGGAAGCTGTTGCGGAATCGGATGACGCTATCATGGAAAAGTACCTTGGGGGGGAAGCTCTGACTCAGGACGAGCTCGTGATGGTTTTCGCGAAAGCGTTCAAGAAACGCCAGGTGTTCCCAGTTCTTGGCGTGTCTGCCCTGAAGGGGGTCGGTTGCGACTACCTCATGGATTTCCTATTGTCCTACGCTCCGTCGCCCGTGGAGGTTTCGGTCCAGGCGACCGTCCAGGGTACCGATGAGACGCTCGAACTCAAGGCAGATCCGGCGGCGCGTGTAGCGGCGCTTGTATTCAAGACCACCTCGGACCCATTCGTTGGGAAGTTGTCGTTCATTCGCGTCTATAGCGGAAAGATCGCTCACGAAATCTATAACGGAACGAAAGATGTCACAGAGAAAGTCGGTGGCCTCTTCCACATGATTGGGAAGAAGCAGGAACCGGCGGAAGAAGGAGTCGCAGGGGACATCCTCGTCATCTCGAAATTGGTGCAGACAACGACGAACGACACGATTTCGACAAAGAATGCCCCTCTCGATCTGGCGCCCATCGTGTTCTCCCCGCCTCTCCTCATGCGCTCTCTCAAACCGAAGACCAGGGCCGACGACGACAAACTGAGCTCCACGTTGAGCCGGCTCAAGGAAGAAGAACCCGCCGTGGTCATCGACAAGAATGCAGAGACTCACGAAACCATTCTCAGCGGCTTGGGCGAAGCTCATCTCCAGGTTATCGTGGAGCGTCTTCAGAAGAAGTTCGGCCTGAACATTGACCTGGAAGTGCCCCATGTACCATACCGCGAGACGATCAAGAGCAAGGCGCGCGTGGAGGGCAAGCACAAGAAGCAGACTGGTGGTCACGGCCAATTCGGTCATTGCTGGATTGAGATGGAACCAAACGATCGCGGTGGTGGCTGGGTCTTCGAGAACAAGGTGTTCGGAGGAGCAATCCCGAAACAGTACATCCCCGCCATTGAGAAGGGTATGCTGGAGACCATGAACAGGGGCCAGTTGGCCGGATACCCCGCGGTGGACATCAAGGTTACCGTTGTTGACGGATCCTACCACCCCGTCGATTCGTCGGAAATGGCGTTCAAGCTGGCTGGATCGTTGGCGTTCAAGAAGGGATTTGAGCAGTGCAATCCCATTCTGCTGGAGCCGATCGTTGCGCTCGAAACCATTGTCGACGAGAAGTATATGGGCGACGTTATGGGTGACCTTACGAGCAAGCGTGGCAAGATCTCTGGCATGGAAAACATACAGGGCAAGCAGATCATCAAGGCGTCTGTCCCACTTGCAGAGATGCTGAACTATGGTATCGACCTCGGATCCATTACCCAGGGAACCGGTACATACTCGATGAAGGTCAATCACTACGAGGAAGTGCCCGAGCGTATTGCTGAGAAGATCATTGCCGACGCGAAGGCCACCATGGTCGCTGAGGAAGAAGACTAGTTCGAAGGGAGGAAGATTGAGAAACAACAAGATCGAGGCTCTGTCCCTCCACTTGGCTTCACCGGAGGAAATACGCAGCTGGTCACACGGAGAGGTTGCTGAAGCTGAGACGCTTGACTACCGGAGTGGCAAACCGAAGCCCCATGGACTATTCTGCGAGATCATCTTCGGGCCGACCAAGAGTTTCCAGTGCCGTTGCGGCAAGCTCAAGGGAAAAAGCTTCGAGGGGCAAGTCTGTGACAAGTGCCACGTCGAAGTAGCTGATTCCAACGTTCGCCGTGAGCGCATGGGACACATCGAACTCCACGCTCCGGTAGCACATATCTGGTACTTCCGTAACGCCGTCAACTACATCGCGCTTCTCCTCGAGATGCCCAGCAAGGCCGTCGAGAAGGTCGTCTATTTCGGCAGCTGGCTTGTCCTGGACCCAGGCAATGCCGAGGGCCTGGTCCGCAAGCTGCTCCTCGCGGATGAGGATTACCGGCTTCGCCGCCTGAAGGGCGAGAAGTTCGTCGCCAAGAAGGGCGCCGAGGCTTTCCTCGAACTCCTGAAAGACCTCGACCTGTACAAGATGCGCGACAACCTCCTTGTCCGGATCAAGGGCAAGTCTCGTCAGGACCGTGCAAAGGCAGTCAAGCAGCTGGATGTGGTCACGGCTCTCATCAACAATAGCCGGAAGCCCACGGACATGATCATGACCCGCATCCCGGTGATTCCGCCGGACCTTCGGCCCCTTGTTCAGCTGGAGGGCGGCCGGTTTGCCTCCGACGACCTCAACGAGTTGTACCGCCGGGTCATCAACCGCAACAACCGCTTGGGGAAGATGCTTGACGAGAACGCCCCCGAGATCCTGTTGCAGAACGAGAAACGGATGCTCCAGGATGCCGTGGACGCTTTGCTGGACAACAGCAAGCGTCAGTATCCCGTTGTCAATGCGAACGGCCGCCCCCTCCGCTCCTTGAGCGACAAACTGAAGGGAAAGGAAGGGCGGTTCCGTCAGAACCTGCTGGGCAAGCGTGTCGACTACTCAGGCCGTGCAGTCATCGTCTCAGGACCGCAGCTCAAGATCAGTCAGTGCGGTGTTCCCAAGGAAATGGCGCTCGAACTGTTCAAGCCGCATGTCATCTACCGGCTCATGCGTGAAGGCGTCGTGGGCAGCATGAAGGTTGCCAAGGACATCGTCGAGAAGCCCACACCAGAAGTGTGGAGCATCCTCGAGAAGGTCGTCAAGGGCAACGTCGTCTTGCTGAACCGTGCGCCGACTCTTCACCGTCTGTCGATCCAGGCCTTCGAACCCGTCCTCATCGACGAGAAAGCCATTCAGATATCGCCCCTTGTGTGCACTCCGTTCAACGCTGACTTCGACGGAGACCAGATGGCCATCCATCTTCCCCTGAGTCTTGCGGCCCAGGCGGAAGCCCGTCTGCTCATGCTTTCGTCCTACAACATCTTCTCGCCTGCAAGCGGCAACCCCATGGCCGGCCCCGTCCAGGACATGGTGCTCGGCGCCTACTACCTCACGTATGAGATCAAAGACAGAATGAAGGCGATGAAGTGGAATTCCGCTTTCATTTACAGCGAACAGGATGTCCTCTACCTCTTCGAGTCTGGGAAGTTGCATGTCCACGACCCGGTTCTTGTTCGCCTTGGCGGCGTGAAGATCCGTACCACTGCAGGTCGGGTCGTGTTCAACGATGAACTCCGGACAACCATCTTCGAGGGTGAGGCCAAGTACCGTGACTTCCCCTTCCAGAACAAGACGATGCCCAAGAAGGAGATTGAGGCGATGATCCTGGACTTTTCGCGCCAGTTTGGCGTGTCCAAGACCAACGTCCTTCTCGACAACATCAAGGCACTCGGATTCAAGTATGCGACCGATTCTGGCATATCCATTGGACTGTCGGACATGGAAGTGCCACCCGAGCGGCAGCGTATCCTCGACGATGCCGACAGAACGGTCCGCGAGATCAACGAATTCTACGAGAATGGTCTTCTCTCGTACAACGACCGCTACCTCAAGGTGGTTCAGGTCTGGCAGGAAAAGGGGGCAGAGATCGAACGGGCCGTATTCCGCAACCTTACCGAAGAGAACTCCGTGCGTATCATGGCCGACTCCGGTGCCCGTGGAAGCAAGAAGCAGATCGTGCAGATGACGGGGATCCGAGGCTTGATGTCGGATCCCTCGGGAAAGATCATCGAGTTCCCCATCAAGTCCAACCTCCGTGAGGGTCTGTCGGTCCTCGAGTACTTCCTCTCGACACACGGTACACGCAAGGGACAGGCCGACACGGCACTGAAGACATCTGACTCGGGCTACCTGACGCGTCGTCTTGTCGATGTCGCGCACGAACTGGTGGTCCGCGAAGAAGATTGCACACACTCTCAGGCTCGTGAGATCAAGATTGGCAATCTGGTGGTATCCTCCCTTTCGGAGGAACTGGCGGGCAAGATTGCCGACGAACAGGTCATCAATCCTCTGACTGGAGAGATCATCATCCAGCCCGGTGAGGAGATCTCGTGGGAACAGGCGAAACGCCTGGAGGCCCTGGGCCTCAAGTTCCTGAAGATCCAGCGGTATGTTGGTGGCTTGACTGTTCAGCCTGTCGTCGACGGCGGGGCTGTCATCGTTGGTCTCCGCGAACAGATTGCCGGCCGGTACGCAGCTGATGATATCGTGCTTCGCGCATCGACGATCAAGGTAAACCCTGTTTGGTCGAAGACGACGCTCGAACGTATCCTCGACCGACCCGTTGCGACAGATATCGTGTCTGCTGAGGGGAAAAAGACTCTTGCAGAGAAAGGGGACACTCTTACTGAGAAGGTGCTTGCGGGGACGAAACGCGCTGGCATCACGTCCGTCGAGGTGGTCGTGGACGAAGATATCGTTCTGGTTCCTAAGGATGGTCTCATCCGTGACGAAGCAGCGGTTGCTATCGAGCAGTTTGGTATCACCAGCGTGCGCCTTCGTTCTGCCATCACGTGCCAGAGTGAGAATGGCGTCTGTGCCATGTGCTATGGCCGTGACCTGTCCACTGGCAATGATGTTCAGGTCGGGGAGGCGGTCGGTGTCATCGCGGCTCAGTCGATCGGCGAACCCGGTACGCAGCTCACCCTCCGCACGTTCCACACAGGAGGCATCGCGGTCGTTGATATCACGACCGGTCTGCCTCGCGTCGAGGAGATCTTTGAAGGACGTACGCCAAAGGGGCAGGCAGTCGTCTCGACGTTGGACGGTGTCTTCCACATCGTCGACGTGAAAGAGAAGAATTTCGAGGAGAGGAAGCAGATTGTCGTCACGTCCAAAACGGGTGTCGAAGCCAAGTTCAAAGTCTCGCCGACGACCAGGTTGCGCGTCAAGGATGGAGCGCACGTGCGCGTGGGTAACCAGCTTACCGAGGGCTCCATCGACCCCAAGGGTCTCCTAGAACTCGTGGGCGTCGAGGAGACGGCCCGCTACCTGGTTCAGGAAGTCCAGAAGGTCTATCGTTCTCAGGGTGTCGATATCAACGTCAAGCACGTGGAGATGATCATTCGCCAGATGCTGAAGAAAGTGAAGGTTGTCGACCCGGGCGATACCACATTCTTCACCGATCAGATCGTGAGTAAGCATGAACTCCTGCTGCAGAACCGCAAGGTCCGCGCGCAGGGTGGCAAGCCTGCATCCTTCGACCTCGTCCTTCAGGGCATCACAAAATCCTCTCTCGAAACAGATAGTTTCCTGTCCGCCGCGTCGTTCCAGGAGACGCCACGAGTGCTGGCTGACGCGGCTATCAAGGGCAAGATCGACCGGCTGACGGGCCTGAAGGAAGCAGTCATCGTGGGCAAGTCGATTCCTGCTGGCACATCGTCTCCAGAGCTCATGTTTGAGAAGCGCAAGACCCAGGCGGAACCTGTGCGGGAGGCTCGCGGGAATCAGATTTAGGATAAATGCGGCCAGAGAGTCGAGCGCGTGACGTCTGGGCTACGCGGTTGTGATTTGTCAAGGGGGCGAGCGCGTGTCAACTCATGAGAAAATGTACCCAAAGCATCAAGTCGTAGACTCATCTAATAAGTACGCGTAGTTTCCCCGTTTTTTGATCGCCAGGGGTTGTCTTCTCTTGGCCATCTC
>Ga0315281_10002938_pt1 | contig 25136 bp, 15 predicted proteins | sample YL17G07_0_MG_FD_204540 | JGI IMG/M metagenome (GOLD analysis project Ga0315281, IMG submission 204540) | Sediment microbial communities from Yellowstone Lake, YNP, Wyoming, USA - YL17G07_0 | ecosystem: Environmental > Aquatic > Freshwater > Lake > Sediment | place: USA: Wyoming | collected... | reverse complement strand
CAGTCTCCGCCAAAACGTGCCACTGCCGGTGCGATTCTCGCCCGCGACCGGCTGGAACAACTCGAAGTGCGCAGCTTCGAGGTCGATCACGTGGCCGCGCTTTGGCATCTGGATTTCCATCACGGCTCACGCAAGGTGCTCACGCACGAGGGCATCTGGGTCAAACCCTTGCTGCTCGGTGTGATCGATGATCGTTCGCGGCTGGTTTGCCACCTGCAGTGGTATCTCGATGAAACGGCACAGAGTCTGGTTCACGGCCTCTGTCAGGCGTTCATGAAGCGCGGCTTGCCGCGCGCTCTGATGACGGACAACGGCGCCGCGATGTTGGCTGACGAGACCGTCACCGGTCTGGCTGCGCTTGGCATCGTTCATCAGACGACCCTGCCATACAGCCCTTACCAGAACGCCAAACAGGAATCGTTCTGGGGGCGCATCGAAGGGCGTCTGATGGCGATGCTGGAAGGGGAGAAATCCCTGACGCTCGATCTCCTCAATCAGGCGACCCAAGCCTGGGTCGAGCAGGAGTATCACCGCACACGGCATTCTGAAATCGCCGCCACACCGTTGGCGCGCTATCTCGCCGGCCCCAATGTTCGCAGGGAATGTCCGGGCACTACGGCACTTGCGGCCGCGTTCCGCATTGAGGTGGTACGCCGCCAACGGCGTTCCGATGGCACGGCAAGCCTCGCTGGGGAACGCTTTGAGATTCCTTCCCGTTTCCGTCATCTCGCGATGGTTCATCTGCGCTACGCCCGTTGGGATCTGACCCGCGTCGATCTGGTGGATGCGCGCACCGGCGCCATCCTCTGCCCGGTCAGGCCGCTGGACAAGTCCGCCAACGCTGATGGCCAGCGGCGACGCTTGGCGCCGGTGGCCACGAATGCCGTGCCCATCGAGCCTTCCGGCATGGCACCCCTGTTGCGCCAATTGCTCGCCGATTACGCCGCGACCGGTCTGCCACCGGCGTATTTACCTTCACCGCCATCAACGAACGACAAGGACATCGCATGAACCAGAAACTCCTCGCCCTCTATGGGCTCAAGTGGAACCCTTTCTCACCAGAACTGCCAACCGAGGCGGTCTACGTGTCGGCCAAGATCGAGAACTTCTGCTGGCGCATCGAGCACGCGCAGATTCGTGAGGGTGGTTTCGCCATGATCCACGGTGATCCCGGCAGCGGCAAGAGCATCGTCCTACGCCTTCTTGCCGAACGCCTGTCAAGGCTGCCCGACATCACCGTTGGCGCCATCAATCACCCGCAGAGCAATCTGGCCGATTTCTATCGTGAACTGGGCGACATCTTTGCCGTTCCCCTGCGGCCAAGCAATCGCTGGGGCGGATTCAAGGCTTTGCGCGAGCGTTGGCTCAACCACTTGGAATCCAGCCGTCGGCGCCCGGTATTGCTCATCGATGAGGCGCAGGAAATGACACCACAGGTGCTCTGCGAACTGCGCCTCCTGGCCAGTGCCCGCTTCGATTCTCAACCATTGTTGTGCATCGTCATGGCCGGCGATGCACGGCTCATCGACAAACTGCGGCGCGAGGAACTCATCCCGCTGGGCAGTCGTATCCGCACCCGGTTCGCCACCGAGTTTGCGAGCCGCGATGAACTCGCGGCCTGCCTCGATCACTTGCTGGCGGGCGCTGGCAATGCCAGCTTGATGACGCCCCAGCTGCGCAATACCCTGTGCGACCACGCCGCCGGCAACTACCGCATCCTCACTACGCTCGCCGCCGAACTCCTTGCCGCCGCTGCGCAACGTGACCTGCCTCAACTTGACGAGAAACTTTACCTGGATGTCTTCGCGCAACCCGATCTGCCCACCCAGCGCCGCGTGGCGCCGGGCCGTTAATTATTTGCCGAGGACAATATGTGTACTGACCACGGCAATCACGACATCCCACTACCACCGCTTTCTGACGAGGCTGCCGTGGAGATACTCGACTTCCTGCAGGCGTTCACCCTGAACTTTGAAAACCGCTATGCCGGACAGATACGTCGCTATTACGACGAACGATCTTACGAGAATATACGCCAGTACCATTCCACCACACACGCCGACGATCCGCCATTCTGACCGCCAATCCCGCTAAAAATAATGCCGTCGGTTCCTATAACCAACGGCGTTCCTCTTGAGTTCGACGCGCAAGACAACCATCACCGAACGTGAAAATCAGAACATCAAATCACGTGACCACACTCAATTCCCGGATTCCGCTGAGCTGCATCCGGGCTACGCCTGCTCAAGACTGGCTATCCGACTGTAAAATGAAAGCATGGATGCCACTAAAAAACCTGCAAGCCGCCCCAGTCTGGACGGCATCACCCTGGAAACGATCGTCACGCAACTATCCGAGAGTCTGGGCTGGGAAGCGATGGCTGCCGCTGTGCCGGTGCGCTGCTTTACGCACGATCCCAGCATCAAGTCCAGCCTGAAATTTTTACGCAGAACACCGTGGGCTCGCGAAAAAGTGGAGCAGTTGTATTTGCAGCAAGCTCAAGCGCTCTTTAAATCCGATTCTTCGCGCGGGGATGGCTGACCACTGCGGCCGGCAGGCGCAGGCCTTGACCGGCTATTGCTTTCGACTCTTTGCAATCAAATCATAAGCAAGCTGCACTTCCTTTGCTTGCTCGGTCGCCACGGCAATCATGTCTTCTGGCAGACCTTGGCCGATTAATTTATCGGGATGGTATTGGCTGATCAGTTTGCGATAGGCGCGTTTGACTTCCTGGTCGCCAGCGTCCTTGCTCACGCCAAGGGCCTTATACGCATCATCCAAAGCGTTGGCGGAGTTTGCCTGGCCGCCCGCAAAGTGCGATTGGTTTAAAACCATCTCCAGCATGTGCTGGAATGCGGCCTGGTCATAACCGAGCTGGCGCGCAATATCGATTAGCAAGCGCTCTTCAGCCGTATCGATGCGCCCATCCGACACAGCCATGACGATGAGGTAGACCAGCAACATTTGCCTGAGGCTATGCGTATGGCCACACACGCCCATGAATTGCCTTAGGGTTGGCTCATGCTCAAATTCCGGAACGGCGCCGCGTTTAAAATGCGCAATGCCTCGTTGTCTATGCTCCGCGGACATGCCGAGTTTTTGCATGAACTGTTCGACATAGGCAACTTCATCTTTGGAGATATGTCCATCTGCTTTGGCCAATTTACCCATGAGGATAAAAACAGTTTCAAGAAAAACGGTTTGGCGATGGCCACTGCTGAGCGGATTCACACCGCCAACGCCGTAAGCGCTTATGCGGTCAACAATACTGCCTATGAAAAAACCAAGAAACGCTCCGAGAATTCCATAGAGGTAATAGCCGATTGAGGCGCCAATGAGTCTAAACAAAATAACTCCCGAGATTGCGTGTGAAAGGATCGATTATAAACGCATGGTTCATGGACAGAATCGCCATGGCTTGACCAGCTTGAAGAATAAATACGATGGATCGGCTGCACGGGTGGCAACCGGTACAATCCCGCCATCTCCCAACCCCTGACCTGCCGCCATGCGCCCGAAACCACCGCCGAATTACCTCGCTGGCTACCCTGTCGCATTGGCAGAACAAGTGCGGCGGCTGATCGAACAAGGCCTGCTGGCCGACAGGCTGCTGCAGAAGTATCCGCTTGCCCACGCAGTGCGCACCGACAAGGCGCTGTATGACTACGTGCTGGAACTCAAAAGCGCGTATCTGCGCAACGCCGGGCAACTGAGCAAGGTGGCGTTCGACAGCAGGCTGCATGTCATTCAGCACGCATTGGGCACGCACACCACCATCTCGCGGGTGCAGGGCACAAAACTCAAAGCCAAGCGCGAGATCAGGGTCGCGACAGTGTTCAGGGAGATGCCGCCCGAATTTTTGCGCATGATCGTTGTTCACGAACTTGCGCACCTCAAGGAACGCGAGCACGACAAGGCCTTTTATCAACTGTGCCGGCATATGGAACCCGCTTATCACCAGTTGGAGTTTGACCTGCGGAGTTACTTGAGCCATCTCGAAGCGACTGGACAGGCGCTCTGGTCGGCCGCTGCCGACGACGCTGTCACGACCGTGTGAGCCAAGGTGTGACTCAATCCTCCAGCGAGCGCACTTTCACCGTCTTGCCCTTCACCTTGCCTGCCGACAATTTGCGCACGGCGTCGCGCGCGATGTTGCGCGCGACGGCAACATAGGTGGACTGGTCGGTCACCGTGATCCTGCCGACCTGCTCGCGCGTGAATCCCGCTTCGCCGGTGAGTGCGCCCAGCACGTCGCCGGGGCGGATTTTCTCCTTGCGCCCGCCGAGTATCTGCAGCGTCACCATAGGCGGCACCAGCGGTGAGTTATTGGCGTTTTGCAACGCGCCAAGCTCATGCCACTCCGGTTCGGAGCCCATCATCTGCGCGATGGTGTCGACGCGGCGCATGTCGGCCGGACTGCACAGGCTCAGCGCCCAGCCTTCCTCGTCGGCGCGGCCAGTGCGGCCTATGCGATGGATGTGTATTTCCGGGTCGGGCGTGACATCGACGTTGATGACCGCTTCGAGTTGCGCGATATCCAGGCCGCGCGCCGCCACGTCGGTGGCCACCAGCACCGAGCAACTGCGATTGGCGAACTGGATCAGCACCTGATCGCGTTCGCGTTGTTCCAGATCGCCATGCAATGCCAGCGCATGAAAGCCCTGTGCATGCAGCACTTCCAGCAAGTCGCGGCATTGCTGCCTGGTGTTGCAGAAGGCCAGCGTGCCGACCGGGCGGTAGTGCTTGAGCAAAACACCGACGGCCTGCAAGCGCTCCTCGTGATCCACCTCGTAGAAGCGCTGGCGTATCTTGCTGTCCTCGTGCTGTTCCAGCAGCTTCACGTCCGTCGGATTGCGCAGGAACTGGCGCGCCAGCCGTGCGATGCCCTCGGGATAGGTCGCCGAGAACAGCAGTGTCTGGCGCTCTGCCGGGCAGCGCTTCGCAACGTATGCGATGTCGTCGTAAAAGCCCATGTCCAGCATGCGATCAGCTTCGTCGAGCACCAGGGTGTTGAGCGCATCCAGTGCGAGGCTGCCGCGCTCCAGGTGATCCATGATGCGGCCCGGTGTGCCGACGACGATGTGTGCACCGTGCTCCAGGCTGGTCATCTGCGGGCGCATGGGCGTGCCGCCGCACAGGGCAAGTATCTTGATGTTGTCTTCGAATCGCGCCAGACGGCGGATCTCCTGCGTGACCTGCTCAGCCAGTTCGCGCGTTGGGCACAGCACCATGGCTTGCACCGCAAAGCGGCGCGGATTCAGCCTGGCGAGCAGGGCCAGCGCGAAGGCAGCCGTCTTGCCGCTGCCGGTCTTCGCTTGCGCGATCAGGTCGTGCCCGGCGAGCGCAATCGGCAGGCTGGCCGCCTGAATCGGTGTCATCGTCAGGTATTCGAGCTGCTGCAAAGTCGAAAGCATGCCGGGCGGCAGCGGCAGTTCGTTGAAAGAGCGCCCGGCGGGGCTGGCTGCGGGCTGGGAGGAGGGGGGGATAGTATTGGTCATGCGCAATTATCCCCGACTGCGGCGCGGCTTGCCCGAAAAACTTTGAATCGGCCCGGATTATCCGTTGCGCGTAGGTCGGGCTTTAGCCCGACATGTCGGGTTGAAACCCGACCTACAATCCATTGATTTTGTTGACGCGCACCGCCCATAGAACAATCCGGGTTCACACCAATTCCGGATGCGAAATAAAGCGCCGACGTTTCCGTTGGCGCCTTTGTTCACCTGCTATGCACCGGTAGTGGACAAGTCGGCCTGGCTGGCCTTCTTGCCGCTACTGTCGACGCTGCCTAGTCGTCGTGGTCATGCTCATGGTCGTCGTCGCGATCCTGGTGCTTTTTTGTGATCACCATGGTCTTGTCGTTTTTGGTGGCCGAGTGCTGCACGTTGACGTACAGCTTGCGCGGATCCTTGCCGAAGTAGATGCCCGTGCCTTCGGCTTGGTTGTCCTTGAGCGACGCGAACAGGCTGACGCCGTCGCTGTAACCGTCGCCGTCGCGGTCCGGCTCGGCGACCCAGATGTCGGAAGGCACGTTGTCCTCGACGATCCACAGGCGGCCGTCCGGGCCTTTTGCCAAGTTGTCCGGGCTCTTGAAGCCGGTGACCTGGGTGGCCTTGTCTTCCTTCACCACGTTAACGCCGTGCGCCACGAAGTAGCCGACCTTCGGGATATTGCCCAGGGTGACCGACAGCACCGCGCCGGCGCCGCTGGTGTTGGCCGGATTCGCCACGTCCTCGCAGGTCAGTGCGGCATACAGCGTGTTGCCGATGCGCTCCAGGTCTTCAGGACGGCAGAACGGCGTCGCCCCCACGGCCTTGGCAGCCACGCGTGCATCGATCTGCACTTGGTTCATGTCCAGCGCCACCCAGGCAGCGGTGCCGGTCTTGGCGCCGCCGTCCACCTTCAGGGCAAAGAGCTGGCCGCTGCTCAGGTCGCCGTAATTCTCCGGCACGAACTTGTAGATCGAACCGGCGCGATCCTCGTCGATCACGTAGACGTTGCCTTCGGCGTCGATCTCGATGCCCTCGTGCGACAGCGAGCCCAGCAGCGGGCGCACCGTGACCTTCCTGGCGTTCATCGGGTCATGCCTGTCCAGTTCGAGTTCGTACAGCAGGCCGCTTTTCGCGGCGGGAACGTCCGGGTCTGGCAGTTGCGCGGCGATGGCTTCTTCCGCGAAAAGCACGGTGCGCCACGGCGTCCACACGATGCCGTCGAGCGCTTCCAGGTCTGCGCGCTGCACCAGCACCCTGGACTCGCCGGTCTTCAGATCGATCACCGACAGCGCGCCGCCGGTGAAAGGCGCCACCGCGCCGGGGCGCACTTCGTGCGTGCGGTACATGTAGCGGCCGGCGTGCTTGCCGGTCTCGTTCACGGTGTTCATGTCGGGCCAGTCCGAAGCCGCGGAGCCGTCGCCATTCTGGTAGACGTTGAGACTGCTTTCGTCGGAAACGATCGCTTGCTGGTAGCCCTCGGGAATGACCCACGGCTCGCTGTTGAGAATCAGCGGATCCGTCGTGCTTTCGACATAGGCCGAACCCGCGATCGGGTCGAAGGCCATGGCGCCATGCTTGCCGGAATCGGCGATGGCGCCCGCCGAAAAAGCCGCGCCGATGGCGGCTGCTAACAGGGTCTTGATCATGTTTGCTCCTTGAGATTTATTGCGAGGGGTTCGAGGTGGTGCGTCCGGCGCAGCCACTCGTGCATGATGAGGCGTGTTCGTTGCAGCTTCGTGAAAAACGACGCAGGCCTGCATGCTATGATATTTCCTCGCGACAACCACGAAATGCAGGGCATGAAATGATGATACTGAAGCATGTTCTGATCGGACTAACCCTGGCGCTGGCCGTCCGAAGCGCCTTCGCAGATGGCGTCACCATCGAAAAAATGACGGTCAAGTCCGGCGACGCGGAAGTGCCCGTGGAAGTGGCCATCCCTCCCGGAAAAGGCCCCTTCCCGCCGGTGCTCTACATACACGCCAAGCGCGGCTATGACGAAGTGGACCAGCGCCACATCACCACACTGGCGGAGCAGGGCTTCCTGGTCGTGGCACCGGACTGGCAAAGCGGCCGCTTCATCGAGCGCTGGCCGACCGCCCACGACCCGTCCACGGAGAACGACGTGGAAGCCGCCATGGACCAGTTGCTGAAACATCCCAAGGCGTGCCGCACGCCCATCGGCATCGTCGGCTATTCGCGCGGCGGCTACTATTCCATCCGCTTGGCTGCCAGGCGCGGCAGGGACATTGCCGCCATCGCCAACTACGCGGGCCACATGCAAAACCCCAATGCGCCGGAACCCGAGCAGTTGTTCAGCGTCGCCCCGGAAATCGCCCGGATCAACACGCCCATGCTGTTCCTGATCGGCGAGCAGGACTTCGAACTGCGCCGCATGAACGGCGGCCGCGCCTTCTACTCCCTGTACGAGCGCGGGGTGCCGGTGGAAATGCAGTACTACCCGCTGGCCCGCCGCGCCTTCGATTTCCGCAACGACCAGAGCCCGGAAGAAAAAATTGCCACCCGCCACGCGCGGGAACGGGTCAAGAACTGGCTGCGCCAGTACATGAAGGTGGACAAGGACGGGCGCTGCGCCTAGGCGTTGCCGGCTTTATTCCGCAGTCATTGGTGCGCTGAACGCTCCACTCAACGCCGCTAGCGCCGCCCGGCCAGCCCGCGCAGGAACGCCAGATACCCCGCCGCATCCCACTCCCGCCCGCCCAACGCCAGGTAGCGCAGGCGCCCCTGCGGGTCCACCAGGAAGCTCGAAGGCAGGCCGCGCGGCTGCCAGCGTTCGGTGGCCTTGCCGTCGCGGTCCATGAGGGTGTTCATGTCGGGCGCGACGGAGGGGAGGAAGGCGAACACTTCGTCGTCGGTTTCCGCCGTGTTGACCAGCAGCACACGCAGGCCGGTCGCGGGAATCTGCGCGGACATGCGCTGCAGGGTGGGCATTTCTTTCTTGCACGGGCCGCACCAGGTGGCCCAGAAGTGCACCAGCACCCATGAACCGCGCAGTTGTTCGAGGTCGGTCGTGTGGCCGTCCATGTCGGCCAGCTTCAGCGCGGGCGCGGGCCTGCCGTCGAGGGTGAGCAGGCCGGGAGGCGGCTCCGCCGCATGGGCCGCAGCCGCGAGACACAGGGCCAGCAGCAGGAGCGCGGTACGCATCATGGCTTGACCTCCGGCGCGCCATGCCCTTCGCAGCTGATGCCGGGAATGCGCGCCTCCAGGAGCGGACCGTTCGGCGCGTCGCCCACGCGGAATTTTGCTTCCAGGGTAAAGACGCCGGCGGGCGGGATGAGCGCAACATTGCCGCCCACCGGCTCGCCCGGTTGCAGGTCGCGGCTCTCGGGCATTTGCGTCCAGCCGAAAGTGGCGCGGCTGGCGGGCGGCAGCTTGATCTGGTCCCACGGCGCGTCCCAGTCGCTGCGCTTGAGGCGGCGCACCTCGTTGCCGGCCGCATCGACAAAGCGCCAGTTGGCAAGCTCCAGCCAAACCGTTTCGCGGCGCTCGTGGCGCATGCCGACGGTGACGAAGCAGGTCTGCGCAAGGGCGCTTACGGCGTTTGCGGGGAAGCCGCGCGCCGAGTAGAACGCGGCCATCTGCTCGGACGTGCGCGCCGAGGCGTGCAGCACGATGCCCTGGCCCCGATAGGTTCCCGGCTCGGGGGCCTCGGCAGCGGACGCGGCGCCGGCAAGGCACGCCGGAAATAACGTGCAGAACAGGATTCTGTTCCAGTATTCCATAAGGATGCGACACCTCCCCGGATCATGATGTTGTTATGATACCGCTGTTTTCGCACAGCCCCCTTTTTCCGTCACCACTGCGCCCGCACGCCCACCGCAGACGCAGCCGCACCACCCGCTCCCCTTTCCGGAAAGTTTCCTGATTTCCCGCATTGGGCTTAGCGATCATATTTGCAGGAAACGCGGTCAGCTCGCAGTTTTCCATGTGGGTTGCCCCGGTCGCCGTAACGCTGGTGGTTTTCATCCCAGGTTTGGCCTGTCTGCCCCCGATTTTCAAGCATATGCGCCTCCAACTGTGCATCGCCTTGTCCGTGTTGCTGCTCCATGCGAATGCCATTACACTAGCCAAACCACGCGCCAGGCGGGGCCTGTGCACGCGCCTTGTTTTTCCCGATAAATCATTTGGCATTGCGATGCTCCACAACGACGTCTTCGACACTACAGCTTCGCAACGTTTCCGGTATACATTGGGTCGCTGTTCGGCAATCGTCGTTGCGCTGATCGCAAGCGTCGCGCCGTCCAACGCGGCCGAGCAGGACGCTACGGCTGCCCACCTCGATCGCACTACCGTGACCGCGCGCGGCAAACAGTCCGCACTGCTTAAGCTCAATGCATTCGGCCGCTACGCCGTTACAGTAACCAGCACGCAGGGCGTGGCGCTGCAGTCGGTCGACCGCATGTCCGGGGCGGGTCCGGTCCTTGGCGAACCCGGCAAACAGGATGGCCGCCTGGATCTTTTCCTGGATCGGGGCGAATACAAAATCGTGACCTATGCGTCGGACCGCGGTAGCGGCCAGGCGAAGCTGAGCGCGCATGCTTTCCGCGAACTGCATGAGCGCCCGCCCCTGCTCGTCGAGCACCGGCTGGAGCGCGCGAGCCTTGGCGATTTCGAGCAGCGTTCGTACTGGCTGGAAATCAAGGAGAAGCGCGTGGTCGCGCTCGAGGCTGCCGGGCGCCATTTGGCCGATCTGCGGCTGTGGCGCGATGGCACCTGGCTGGTCGACGTGGCCCCGCAACTGGTGAAGAGCCAGGCGCACGCGGACCGTCCGCTGCAAATCGCGCGCTTGACCGCAGAACTCCAGCCCGGGCTTTACCTGCTGACGGCCTACGGCGGTCCAAGCCAGCCGTGGACTGAGGCGTCCGAGGACCAGCCTTTTTTCCTGCGCTTCGGCATTCCCACGCTGGCGCCGGCCATGCGTCAGCAGTTCACCATGAGCGAGTTCGGGGTCGAGCGCTTCCTCGTGCCCGCCGGTCCGAACTACTTCCGGCTCGAACTCCCGGTCGCGCATGCGGCCACTTTGCAGGTCGGCAAATACAACGCGCGGGACCCGTTCCAGGCGCAGGGATCCGGCGCCAGCATCGACAAGCGTTCGGTGCCGCCAGTGGCCGAGCTGGAGGGCATCGATGGCGGCGGCGACACCCGGCTGGTGACGGTCACGATGGAGGCCGGCAAGCCTTTTCTGCTGCAGCATTTCGATGCCAGTACCGACAACCGTTTCAGCGCTTCCGGCGATTATTGGATCAGCTCGATTCACGCCGGGCATGCGGAGGACTCCGTCGGAGCGACGGCCGTACTTACCCGCCAGCGCCGCAATGGCGCGGAGGAGTACCTCGACGAAAAGGTGCTGGAACTCGCGCAGGGCGCGGAGTGGCACCGTCGCTTCAACCTGCTCGGCGAGTTGTCGCTGTTCGTCAAGATACCCGCAGTCTCCAGGATTCGTGTCCTCGCTCAGGGCGTCGGCGCGCGTTATCGGTTTGAACCGTTCCTGATCTCGCGTCCCAGGGATTACAAGTCGCCGCCGTGGCGCGAGAACGGTTCCGTGTTCGAACTCGATCGCGGCCTTTACGTGTTGAGCGTCGAGCCGCAGACGAAGGGCATACTCGATCTGCGCCTGTCGGCGCCCAATGTCGCGCCGCGCCCGGAGCTGTCGCCGCTGCAAGCGGTCGCGCGCTTTGGCGCAACGCACCTGGATGGCGATTCGAGCTATGCGGTGTACCTGAATCGCCAACCGGGCGTCGCCTCGGGCGTGGTGCTGCGGCCCCTGCCGATCGACCTGAGTTTTGCCTTGCCGGTGGCGCAGCGAGCCGGCGAGACGCTGGCCATTCCGGTCTCGGTCCCGGAGCGAGGCACGCTGCGCGCGCTGGCCGAAGACGGCCGCATGCTCGATATGGCGCTCGGCGACGGCAGGACGGGCTCCGCCATCGAGGTGGACGCGGGCCGCTACCAGGTCATCGTCAAGGGCACGGCCAGCGCGCAAGAGTATGCACTCGGTCTGGAACCGCTGCGGCTGGCGAGCCGCACGCCGCTGCCGGCTTTGCCCGATGCCAAGCTCGCGGGGCTGCCGAAATTCCCGGTCCTCACGCCCGGTGCGCCGCGCTTCCTCGACCTCAAGCGCCGCAGCGCTACCATCCAGCAAGTGCATGTGGAAAAGCCCGGGCTTTATCAGTTCGAAACGACGGGGCTGTTGCACACCAGCGGCAAAGTGCGAACGCGCACCAATCCGTCGCTGTTCCGCGAGTCCGGAAACGGCGTGGGGCGCAATTTCCTCATCCAGAGCTATCTGCGCGAGGGCGACTACCAGCTTGCCGCCACCACGCTGGGCGAGACACAGGGGCATCTCGGGGTGGAGGTGACGCGCACCGACGTGGTCGACGGCGGCGAGCTGCGTGCCGGCGAGGTGGCGCGTGCCTCGCTCCCGAGCGGACAGGCGCTGGCCTATCGTTTCCGCATTGCCCAGCGCGGCACCTACCACCTGCAGGCGCTTGGCCTGGACCGCAACTTCAAACTGCGTCTGGAGGACGACGACGGCTGGCCGGTGTTCGCTCCGGTGCGCGACGGCGATCTCACCGAGGTGCTGGAAGCGGGCGACTATCGCCTGCTGGTGCTGCCGCAAACGGCCGAGGCGCGGATACTTACGCGGCTGGACCGCGTGGCCGAGCCGAGGCGCTACCAGGGCCATGGCCCGCACCGCGTCGCGCTGGAGTCGGCGATCCAGCACACCTGGCTGGAGCCGGCCAAGGGAGCGCCGCGCCGCGCCGATCAGTGGGAATTCGACCTGCCCGCGCCGGCCGAACTGACCATTACGCTCGACAACGAAATGGAGGCAACGCTGGCGAACGCCACGGACCCCAAGCGCGCCCTCGCCACGATCGACGCCAAGCGCGCCTGGCGCGGCCCGCTCGCGGCCGGACGCTACCGTGTACAAGCCCGGCACAGCCGCTCCAACAACCATGTGCCGTACACGCTGCGCATTGCGGCCACGCAACTGGTGGCAGGCCAATCGCGCCTGGTCTCGGCGCCGGCGGCGATTCCGCTATCCGTGGGGGCGGACAGCCTCGTCGAACTGCAATCGTTCGGCCCCGGCGACGTACGCGCGCGTCTGGTCGATGCGGCCGGCGAGCTGGTCGCGCAAAACGACGACCGGCCCGACGATTGGAATTTCCACATCGCGCAGCGCCTGCGCCGCGGCGAATACCGGCTGCTGGTCGATCCGGTCAACGAGGCGCAGGCGCAGACCACCGTGTCCATGCATGCGCCCGGCGAGATCGCGGAAAAGCCGCTGGCACTTGGCAGCAACGCCGAGATCAGGGATGCGGGGGTTCACGTCTATCCATTGACGCTGCCGGGCGGCAGCAATTTCCTGCTGGTCAGCGCGCAATCGAGCGATGCCGTGGGACTCGCGCTGGAAGGGGGGACGGCGCAGGGCTGGGTCAACCTCGGCACCACCCTGGCGAAGGCCCCGTATCTCGGCCTTCCGGTCGGACCCGAGCGCTTCCAGTCGTATCGGCTGCGCGCCTGGTCGGCGGATCGGCGCAGCCTGCGGGTGCGCGTGAGGGCCGTAGCCGCGACCCTACCCGCAACGCCCGAGAACGACTGGCTCCGCGCTGCCGTGTCGCCGCTGCGCGTGGACGAGGCGCGTGCGGACTTGCGGGTGGCGATGATAGCCCTGGCGCGTCCGGGGACGTTCCGCCTCAAGGGCGATCTGGCACGGCTGCAGTGGTCGGACAGCGGCTCGCGTGCCGCGCAAGCCGGCGGCAGCGCCGTGGCCAGCGTCAACGGCAAGACGCTGTGGCTGGTGGCCGAGCAGCGCACGCCTGCCGAGGCCGCGGCGCTCGCTGCCGAGCGGCTGCGCCTGCCCACCGGCGAGCACGACTCGTTGCGGCTTGAACTCATGGCGGGCGGCGTGGGCACCATCGACTTGCAGCCGCAGGCCCAAGGGCCGTCGCTGGTGATCGCGCAGGCGCGCGCCGGGCAGCCTGGCGTTGCCGTGGGCGAGCGGCGCGATCCCCGCGCCATCGGGCTCGTGCCGGGGGAAGCGGTAGCCGTGGCCTTGCCCGGTGCGACTGCAGCGGCGCAGGCGTGGAATGCCGCCAATCGAGGCGCATCCCTGGAGCTCGATGTGCGCCAGGTGCAGCTGCGCCAGGGCGGCGTCAAGAGTCTCGGGCTGGGCATCAGCGACGGGACCATCAAATCGGCCACGGCTTTGCCGATCATGCTCCCCGGCGGCCCGCTGCGGGTGCGCCTGACGCTCTCCCCCATGAGTGCCGCGGTGTTCCTGAAACTTGGCGCCATCCTGTCGACGCACTGGGCCGGCGAAGATGCGCTGCACGAAACCGTGCTGACCGACGCCGACCAGTTGTGGCTGCTCAACGCCGACGCGCAAGACACGCAGTACGGCGTCGAGATCGCCCCAGGCACGGGCGAGGCGGAGCCGGCCTTGAAGCCGGGCGAGTTGCTCGAACGCAACGTCAGTACCGCAGGTCGTCTGCGCGTTCCGGTCGAGGTGCCGAAGACCGACACAGACCACTACCATCTGCGCGTGCGCGGCGATACCCAAGCCATTTGGCTGGAAAACGGCGGGCGCATCGCCAGCGGCAACGACATCGTGATACGCGACAGCGGCGTGCTGTGGCTGCAGCATCAGCCGGGCACGCTGGTCGCTTGGCTCGAAGCGCCGCGCGTGCAGGGCGCCTCCGACTGGCTCAAATCGTTGCAGGAAACGGCGGTCAAGCCGCCGCAGACCGTCAGCCTGCGGGGCAAGTCGCAGGTCCTCAGCCTCAAGCTGGAACGCGCGGCGATGCTCCACGTGCGAACCAGCGTGCCGGTGGTGACACAGTTCGTGGTCGAGGGGCAGGCGCCGCAAACCGAGGCGCATCTGCACGGCGCCAACGTCAATCTGCTGGCGCCGGCCGGAACCTCGCGTCTGGTACTGCGCGCGGTCGGGGCAGACAGCCTGTCCGGGGTGGCCACGGTGATGGCAACGGCGGTCACGGCTCTGGCCGAGGGGGCGGGCCCGGAAGTCTTGCTGGCGCCGGCCAGCGCGCGGCTCTTCTCCTTTGAGATCAAGCAGCGCAGGGCGGTCGGGATCGGCGTGCGCGCCTCGCCCGACGTCGTGCGCAGCGTGCTGTACGACGAGCGCGGCGTGGTGCAGTCGGAGGGCGTGGTGCAGATGCCGACGCTGGCGCCGGGACGCTACTACCTCGCCGTAGAGGCGCCGGCCGACAGCACGCCGGTGCGGGTGCAGCCTATCATGCTCGGGCTGACCGAGCCCGATGTCCGCCCACCCTACGAAATCCTGCGCCGCTATGTCGAGAGCCAGGGCGGCGGCGCCCTGCTTTACGTGCCGCCGCCCGGTGCGCCGTCCGGTGCCGCAGCCGAATCGGCGCCGCCTGCAGCGGACGAAGACGCCGCCGCTCAACCAGCGGACGAGCCGGAACCAAACCAGAACGAGGAAGAACAGTGAAACGCGCGCATGCTCACGGCCTGGCCGGTATTTTCTTTCTGCTTGCCGCGCTGGGCGCAAGTCCTGCCTTGAGCGCGGCGCCAGCCGCCGCGGCGGGTACCCTGGTGCAGCCGCCCGGCGTGTCGGTCATTCCGGACAAGTTTCTGCGCCGCTGGGATCCGGTGACGTTCTTTTTCGATGCGCCGACCGGACCCGCCCAGGGCGGCCCCGAACACAAGCCGCAGCTTTTCGTCGCCATGACCCCGGCGCATCCGGGCGTGTACACCTGGCTGGATGCCAAGACGCTGCAGTTCCGCCCGGCCGAGCCGTGGCCGGCGCTGTCGCGCTTCACTTTCCGCATCAAGCAGAAGATCTACGACGTGGTTACGCTGATGGAGGCCCCCACACACACCATCCCCGCCGATCGCGAGGAAGGCCTCGATCCGGTCGAGCGCATCACCCTCACTTTCGCCGAGCCGCTCGATCCGAAAGCCTTGCGCCATATGGTGCGCATCGGCCTGCGCCCGCTGCCGGGAATCGACGACAGCCAGACCCGTTGGCTCGATCAAAGAGACTTCGATCTCAAGGTGATCGAGCGCGTGCAGCGCCGCGATCCGGCCAGCTATGTGCTGACGCTGGGGCGCCCGATTCCGAGCGGACAGCGCGTGATCGTGCGCCTGCGCCTGTCGCTCGAAGACAGCACGGCCGATGCGTTCAAAGACCTGAGCTTCACCACCTCGGAGTCGTTCCGCATCACCGGGCTGGGTTGCGCCGAGCTGCGCCTGCCGATCACGCCGGAGGGCGTCACCTATGCGCGCGACCAGGCGCTGGCGTGCAACGCCGACCAACGCCGCGTGCAGGTGGAGTTCTCCGCCCCGCTCAAGGCGATTGGCCCGGTCGAAGCGCGCAACCTGGTGCGCTTCAATCCGGCGGTCGAGGGACTGGCGTTCCAGGTCTCGGGCCGCACGCTCCTGGTCGACGGCCGCTTTCAACCCGACACGCTCTATCGCGTCAGCGTGATGCCGCTCCCGCTCACCGACATGCGCGGCCGGCCGCTGTTGGCCAAGGCGGCGAGCCAGCTTTATCTGCATTTCCCGCCCAAGCCCAGGTTCCTGCAATGGCAGGTCGGCCACGGCATCGTCGAGCGCTTCGGGCCGCAGCAATTGCCCCTCCAAGGCCGCGGTTTCGGCCGCGTGGACCTGCGTGTCTATCCGCTCGACCCGCTCAATCGTTCATTCTGGCCGTTCCCGGAGCAGGCGGTCGCGACCGACGAGCAGGCGCCGCCGCCGGCACCGGGCGAGGAACCCGCCGCCTTTGTCGGCTTCGACCGCCACATCGACGCCAACGGATTGTCGCGCCAACTGCGCGCGCTGGGTTCGCCGCCGGTGTCGACCATCGTGAAATTGCCGTTGCGCGCTTCGGGCTCGGCGGCGCGTTTCGGCATCGACCTCGAACCGCATTTCGCCGCCATAGCCGGCCGCCAACAGCCGGGAACCTACCTGGTCGGCATGCGCAAGCTGGATGAGTCGGCGCAGCGCAGTTGGGTGCGCGTGCAGGTAACCGACCTGTCGCTCGCCACGGTCGAGGAGGAAAGTGCCGTCAAGTTCGCGGTCAACTCGCTGTCGACCGGCGCACCGGTTTCCGGCGCCGAGATCACGGTCGAGGGCACGCGCAGCAAACAGTGGGTGACGCTGCTGCAGGCAAGCACCGGCCCCGACGGCACCTATCGCTGGCAGGCGCCGGGCAGGGTACGCGACAGCGCGGCCGTGCGGCGCATCGTGGTGCGGCAGGGCCGCGACGTGCTGGTGCTCGATCCCACCCGCGCCCCCGACCGCTACGCCGACAACCACTGGAACGGGGCCGGCGGCACCTGGCTGCAGTGGACGCAGGAAGCGCTCGCGCCGCGCAGCGAACCCGCGCAAATGCTGTGCCACGTGTTCACCGAGCGGCCGGTGTATCGGCCCGAAGAAAAAGTGTATGTGAAAGGCTATGTGCGGCAGCGCCATCGCGGCACCATCGGCGTTGCCAGCGGCGATGGCTCGCTGGTGGTGGAGGGGCCGGGCGGCCTGTCCTGGCGTTACCCGGTCAAGCTCTCGGCCCAAGGCAGTTTCAACCATGTCTTCGACGAGGCCAACACCCCGACCGGAACCTACAGCTTCCGCTTTGAGCACCGCGACCAGACCCAGTGCGGCGCCGTGAGCGTTCTCAAGGAAGCCTATCGCGCGCCGGAATTCGACCTGCGACTCAGCGCGGCGGATCAGGTGCCGCTGGATCGCGAGTTCAAGGTGCACCTCGCCGCCCAATACTACGCCGGCGGGCAGGCGGCCGGACGGCCGGTGCGTTGGCGCGTGACGCAGTTCCCGTACGCCTGGACGCCGAAAGCGCGACCCGGCTTTTTCTATTCTTCCGACGGCCGCTTCTCCGGGCGCGAGAGCTTCCGCGGCAGCCCGGTCATCGAACGCGAAGACAAAACCGATGCGCAAGGCTCAGCCAGCCTGGCCCTCAACCCGGCCGCCGAACCGACCGCGCAACCCCGGAGCTACGTGGTCGAGGCCACCGTGACCGGGGCCGACGACCAGACCGTCAGCACGACGCAGCGCGTGCTGGCACTGCCGGCCGTGGTGCTGGGACTCAAGACCGCGCGCTATCTCGAACGCGCCAAGAGCGTCAGTCCGGAGATCATTGTGGTCGGCCCGGATGGCGAGCTGGTCGCCCAGCAAGGGGTCACGGTGCGGCTGATCAAGCGCGAGTGGCATTCGTATCTGCGCGCCGGCGATTTCTCGCAGGGCGAAGCGAAATACGTCACCGAAGTCGTGGACAGGAAAATCCTGGAGCGGCAGGCGAAAAGCGGCGCGCAGCCCTTGCGCGTCGACCTGCCGCTGGATGGCGCCGGGGTCTACGTCGTCGAACTCGAAACGCAGGATCGCCTCGGGCGCGCGCAGACCGTGGCGGTCGACCTGTATGCCGGGGGCGACGAGCCGGTGACCTGGTCGCGGCCGCCGAGCGACGTGTTCAAGGTCACGCCGGACAAGGCGAGCTATGCCCCCGGTGAAACTGCGCACCTGATCGTGGAGAGCCCGTTCCAGCAGGCGCATGGGCTCGCCATCGTCGAGGCGCCCGACGGCAACCGCTATCAATGGTTCACGGTCAAGAACGGCGCGGCCAGCTTCAACGTGACCATCCAGAAGGATTTCGTGCCGCGCTTGCCGGTGCATTTCGTGCTCATGCGGGGCCGCATTCCCGGCGTCCAGCCCGCTGCGAGCGGACGGGTGGATCTCGGCAAGCCGGCCACCGTTGCGGCAACCAGTTGGCTCACCGTCGATCCGGTGGAGCATCAGGTGAACGTTGTGCTGGAACATCCGGAGCGTGCGCGGCCGGGAGAGACGGTGAGCGTCAAGATCACGCTCAACGACCGCGCCCACAAGCCGGCGGCGGGTGAAGTCACGCTGTGGCTGGTAGACCAGGCGGTGCTCGCGCTCGGCAAGGAGCAGCGGCTGGACCCGATTCCGGATTTCATCACGCCGGTGCGCTCGCGCATGGGAGTGCAGGACACGCGCAATTGGACGCTCGGCCTCCTGCCCTGGAACGAGGAGCCCGGCGGCGACCGCGGTGCCAAGGAGGCCAACGAAAGCCTGCTCGACAAGGTGACGTTGCGCCGCGACTTCCAGTCGGTGCCGTACTTCAATCCCAACATCGAGGTCGGGCCGAACGGGGTTGCCACCGTGCGGGTAAAACTCCCCGACAACCTCACCAATTTCAAACTGCGTGCCAAAGCAGTCAGCGGCCCCGATCGTTTCGGCGTCGGCACCGGCCAGGTGTCGGTGCGGCTGCCGGTGATCGTGCAGCCGGCGTTGCCGCGCTTCGTCCGTCCGGGCGACAGCTTTACCGCTGCGGCCATCGGCCGCATCGTCGAAGGCGAGGGCGGGGCTGCCACTGCCGAATTGCTGGCCAAGGGGGTCGAGGTCAGCGGCGGCGCGAAGCGCGCGCTCATGCTCAAGCCCAACGAGCCGCAGCGCATCGAATATCAGGTCACGGTACCGACCCCGCCAGTGTCGGCACAGGGCGAGGTGGCTTACGACAAAGTGGGTTTCACCGTCGCGGTCGAACGCTCGGCGGACAAGGCGCGCGATGCTTTCGAGGTGCAACTGCCGGTGCGTGCCGACCGCGTCAAACTGACGCAGCGGCAATTGATCGACATCAAGCCGGGCGCGAGCGTGGAACTGCCGGAAATAACCGGGGCCGTGCGTGCCGGCAGCCTGCGCCGCTCGCTGGTGGCGTCGGACCAGCCGGCGCTGGTGCGCATGGCCGCGGGCCTCAGCTTCCTGATGAGCTACCCGCATAACTGCACCGAGCAGCGCGTTTCGCGCGCGCGGGCATTTCTGGCGTTCACCGAGTTCAACCAGCGGCTGCATCGCGACGGCCAGGACAAGGAGTTGAAGCGCGTCGTCAGCGACGTGCTCGCCTGGTTGCCGAGCGTCGTCGACGGCAACGGGCTGGTGTCGTATTGGCCCGGCTCCACCGGCTACGTCTCGCTCACGGCCTGGGTGACCGAGTTCCTGGTCGAGGCGCGCCGCGCCGGGTTCAGCGCCGATCAGGCACTGCTCGATCGCCTGGTCGGGACACTGCAGCAGGCGTTGCGTTCCGACTACCCGCGCTTCATCGGCGGCGAAGCCTACACCGAACGCGTGATGGCGCTGCGCGCGCTGGCGGCCGCCGGCCGGCTCGATACCAGCTATGTCGCCGAACTGGCGCGCCGCACCGAGTATCTCAACCTGGAGGCGAGCGCAGAAGTGTGGCGATTGCTCGACGCCTCCGGCAACCAGGCGTCCGCGAGCAGCGCCGCGCTGAGCAAGAAAGTCTGGGATGGCATCGTCATTCGGCAATATCAGGGCCGGGAAATCTACGGCGGTCTGCAAGAGCGCGCCAGTGCGCGCAACGGGCTGATCCTGCCGAGCGAGACGCGGACGCTGGCCGAAGTGGTGCGGGCCTCCGCCGCGAGTCCCAGGACCGATCCGCGCCTCGCGGTCTTGACCGAGGCGCTGGTCACGCTTGGCCAGGACGACGGCTGGGGCTCCACCCAGGCCAACGCCGCGGCCATGCTCGCGTTGTCGGAAATCCTGAAAGGCAAGGACGGGAAGGGCGAAATCCACAAGCTGAACGTAAGCATAGGCGCGCAATCGCAAACGCTGGAGATCGGCCCCAAGAGCCCTATCGTTCAGACTTCCACCAACAGCGCGGCCAAGATCGTGCTGCGCTCCGCGGCGAAGCAGCCGCTGATCGTGCGTGCCGAAACCAGCTATCTGCCGCAGGCACTGGGCGCGCAGGCGCCGGCCGGGGCGAGCGGCTTCGTCGTCACGCGCGAGCTGCTGCGCCAGCGCGGTACCGGCGAACCCGCGGACAAAGTGGCCCTGACCCAGCCCGGCACCGCCGTACGCCTGAGCGTCGGCGACGTGGTGGAAGAACACGTCGAGGTGATCAGTAACGCCAACCATCATTACGTGGCCGTCGTGGTGCCCCTGGCGGCAGGGCTGGAGCCACTCAATCCCAAGCTGGCAACCGCCTCGCCCGAGGCAGTCCCGAGCGGCACCATCACAGCCGTGCCGAGCTACGTCGCCTACCTGGACGACCAGGTGGCGTTCTACTATGACGACTTGCCGAAGGGGGCGTATCACTTCTACTTCCGCACGCGTGCCACGGTCGCCGGCCAGTTCACCCAGCCGCAGGCGCGGGCAGAGCTCATGTACGACGCGGCGGTGCATGGCGAATCGGTTGGCGCCCGCGTCGAGGTGAGCGCCAAGGGCCGGTGAAGCGTTGCAGCCCCGCGTACCTGGAATCGAAGCGTTGAAGGAGTGGCTGGCAGCGTTGTCGCGGCGCGGCGTCACCCCGCGGCGCCTGGGCGCGCTGGCGCTCCTGGCCGTGCTCGGACTGCTCATCGCCGATGCTGCGCGCCTTGACCTGCGTGGCCCGCCGCCATCGTATCTGCTGCTCGACCGGCATGGGCACTTTGTCGCGGAACTCGCCGACGCGGGCCAGGACTACGGCTACTGGCCGATCGCGGAATTGCCGCCGCGCGTGGTGACGGCGGCCTTGGCGCTGGAGGACCGGCGCTTCTACAGCCATCCCGGTGTCGATCCATTGGCGATGGCACGCGCGCTGTATCAAAACCTGGCGCACGGCAAGCGGGTGTCCGGCGCGTCGACCGTCGCCATGCAGGTGGCGCGACTGCTCGATCCCTGCGAGCGCACCTATTGGCACAAGCTGCGCGAGGCATGGCGGGCGCTGGTGCTGACCGCACGCTACGGCCGCAAGGATGTTCTCGCCGCCTACCTGCGTCTGGTTCCCTACGGCAATCGGGTACACGGCATCGCCTACGCCGCCCGGCGCTATCTCGACAAACCGGTGGCGGACCTGAGCTGGGCCGAGATCGCGTTTCTTTCGGCAATTCCCCAGGCCCCGACCCACATGAACCCGTTCCACGAAGACGGCCGGCAGCGCGCGATTGCACGCGGGGGGAAGCTGCTCGCACAATTGCGAAACAACGCAGTCTTGTCGCCGGCGGACTACGAGTTGGCGCAAAAACAGCTTCGCGACATCCGCTTTCCGCTGCCGTCGGCGCGCCCCGCGGACAGCTTGCACGCAGTGTTCAAGCTCAAGCAGGTGCTGGCTGCCGCCACCCTGCGCAGCGGCGCCGAACCCAACCGCATATTCACCACGCTGGACCTCGATCTGCAGGAAAGCGTGGCGGAACAGGCCAGCGCCGCCGTCGGCGAATGGGAAAGCCAGGGAGCCGGAAATGCTGCGGTGATCTTGCTTGATCGCGCCAGCAACGAGGTTTTGGCATGGCTGGGCTCGACCGACTATTTCGACCGCGACGTGGCCGGTGCACTCGACTATGCCCAGACCCTGCGCTCCCCCGGCAGCACCCTGAAACCGTTCTTCTATGCGCTGGCGCTTGAGCAGGGGCGCATCACGCCGGCCACCATTCTGGATGACTTGCCGGCGGCCAGCGAAGGCATCGTCAATGCCGACAAGGCTTATCTCGGGCCCCTTCTGCCGCGGCAGGCGCTGGCCAATTCGCGCAACGTGCCGGCTGCCCGTCTCCTCAACGATATCGGGCTGGAAGAGGGGTATGCCTTCCTGCGCGAACTCGGCCTGCATCGCAACGAGCAAAATGCGCGCTACTACGGTCTCGGTCTGTCCATCGGTGCCATGCCGGTGACCCTGGAACACTTGGTCCAGGCTTATTCGGCGCTGGCGAACGACGGACAATGGCGTCCGCTGAACTGGTATGCCGGCCAGCCCGACATGGCGAGGCAAGTCATTTCGCCCGCCACTGCGCGGCTCGTGACCTTGCACTTGGCGGATGCGAACGCCCGGCTGCCGTCGTTCCCACGCATGGGCAGCACCGAATACGCATTTCCTGTCGCGTTGAAGACCGGAACCTCGCAGGGCATGCGCGATGCCTGGACCGTCGCGTACTCGCGGCGCTATCTGCTCGGGGTATGGGTCGGCCATCCGGACGCGCGGCCGATGCACGAGCTCACGGGCGCCGGCAGCGCCGCGGAACTGGCGCGGCGCATTCTCAATTCGCTGCATGGAGACGAGCGGCATGGCCTGGCCGATTTGAGCTTTCCGCACCCGGAGGGATACAAGCAGGTGGCCGTGTGCGCAATGACAGGCAAGCGTGCGACTGCGGCTTGCGACCCGGTTTTCGAGGAGTGGTTCCGGCCCGGACAGGAACCCAGGGAGAACGACGACGCCTATCTGCGCCTTGCGGTCGATGTGCGCAACGGCCTGCTCGCACACGCGGCCACGCCCGAGCGTTACGTCGAGCGACGCACCTTCATCAGCCTGCCGCCGCGCTATGCGGATTGGGCCGCGCAGGCCGGTTTGCCGCGGCCGCCAAGCGCGGTGAGCGCCATCGGTGAGACGACGACAGCCGCGGTACGGCATCGGTCACCGGCGGACATGGTCGCAGCGCTCGGCACGGGGCAACCGACATTGCGCATCGCCGCCCCAAGCGACGGCTTGAATCTGCTGCGCGACCCGTCGGTTCCAGCCTCTCGCAACACGATCGCCCTTCGGCTCGAAGTCGCCCCGCCGGTGCGCGAAGTGCTCTGGGTGGTCGACGGCAAACCCTACCAGTTGGCCGCCTACCCTTACACCGTGCGCTGGCCGCTCCAGGCTGGAGAGCATGTGATTCAAGCACGCATGCCGTTTGCTCGCGTGATGTCTGTGCCGGTGCGTATTCGGGTGGAGTAATCCTGGAAACGTCCGTTGGACTGGTAAAGCATGGTTGTAAAACCGCTCAATCGGCGCACGCAATTACCGCAGCTTATGGACTCAATCGTTGCTCGATTGCGGTTTCTTGCAGCGTCACCGCTGCGCCAGCCCGTCCACGGTGGACGGCAGCCGCGCCGCCCTCTCCGCTTCCGGCAACCCGCCGATCTCCTTGACCGCATCGTAGAACCTGCCCATGTCGCCGTTCTGCTGCGCCAGCAGCGCGCGGAAACCGGGCACCAGCTGGGTGTACGTGGCGACCGAGGCGAGGTGCGCGTTGTTGAGCTGCTGGGCGAACCAGCGGTCGTAGCGGCTGAAGGCGCTGCCGCCGGCCTTGAGCCGGGAGAATTCCTGGCGCAGTTCGGCGAAAACCTGCGCCTTGGCGGCGCGCTTTTCGGTGTCGCCGGCACCTGATTCAAACACCGCCTCCAACCGCTTGCGCGCGCTCAGCACCAGACGCGTGAAGGCGGCTTTCCTTTGCTGCGCCGCATCGAACGCGCTGCGCTGCGCGGCCGTGCCGTGGCTATCCAGCCAACGGCTGACGCCTTCCAGTTCGACGGCCGTGGCGAAGGACTCGTTGAAGACGCTGTCGCCCCGCACGTAAACCACCTGGTGGGCGAGCTCGTGGAAGATGAGCCGGGCGAGTTCGGTTTCGGGTATGCCGATGAAGGTGTTGAGCACCGGGTCGTTGAACCAGCCCAGGGTGGAGTAGGCCGGCACCCCGCCCACGTAGACGTCGTCGCCTTCGTCCCTGAGTTCCTGCGCGTAGCGCTCCGCCTCCGCCTCGGAGAAAAAGCCGCGGTAGTTCACGCAGCCCGCGCCCACGAAGCACCATTGCCTGGGCCTGGTGGACAGCTCGGGAGTGGCGACCACGTTCCATACCACGTAGCGGCGCTCCAGGTCGGCGTAGCTCGCATAGCTGCGGTTGTCCGGCAGCTTCAGTTCGCGGCTGGCGAATGCGCGCATGCGGGCCACGCCGGCCAGCTTGTCCTTCAACTTCGGATCGGCGCCGGCGTCGGCGGCAATGGCGTCGATCGGCCGCGCCCGGCGCAGGATGTCCATCTGCCCGCTCACCGCCTGCACGTAATAGCCTATGTTGGCGCAGCCGGCCAGCCACAAGGCGAGCGCAAGCACGGCGGCAAGCTTGAGTTTCACGATGATTCCGAGTCCCGCAAAAAACGACCATCCTTCAAAAAGGCGCACACCTGGCGCGCAACCGGCGCGGACAGCAGCATGCCGGAGTGGCTCACCCTGAGCACGACATGGCCGCGCGCGCCGGGCACCCGGGTTTCCTCCACCGCCACCACGCCGTCGTTGGGGCGCGGCAACCCGCCCAGCAGGCGCCCCAGCCCCATACTCCTGCTGCCGGCGATGACGCCAGCCTCGCATTGCGCGGCGCAGTCGGGCGATTGCTGCTGCAGCCACTGCGCCATCCCGCGCCCGACCATTGCCCGCCCCAGCGCTGTGCGCGAGAGACGGCGCGCCGCGTGGCTGGCGCTGTAGGGTATCCCCATGAGCACCACGCGGCCGGCGCGCGGCTCGGGATGTTCCGCCAGCATTTGCAGCACCAGCAGACCGCCCAGGCTGTGGCCGACGAAATGCACGCGCGGCGCGGCGATGCCGGCGGCAAAGCGCGACAGCCGCAATGCGTTTTGCGACAGCGAGCCGCGCACGGACGGATAGGAAAACGCCACCACGCGAAAACCGCAGCGCCGCAGCCGCAACGCCAAAATCCCCATCACCCAGCCGCGCATCCACAGCCCATGCACGAGTACGACGGTTTCTTCGACACGCGATTCGACTGACAATTCAACCTCACATCCGGAAGACATCAACCCATTGTCGATCAAAGCACAAGTTGGCCGCAACCGGCGCTTCGCGCGCCGCGCCATCGGGGATAG
>Ga0315281_10002935_pt1 | contig 25156 bp, 18 predicted proteins | sample YL17G07_0_MG_FD_204540 | JGI IMG/M metagenome (GOLD analysis project Ga0315281, IMG submission 204540) | Sediment microbial communities from Yellowstone Lake, YNP, Wyoming, USA - YL17G07_0 | ecosystem: Environmental > Aquatic > Freshwater > Lake > Sediment | place: USA: Wyoming | collected... | reverse complement strand
AACAATGTTATCGGCAAATATAAAATGATGGCCTTATGCACTTACTGGCTGGACAAATGTAGTGCCTCCGACATTATAGATGTAGTGAATAACCATCAATTCGCCCTTCTTAAGAAAGAGGAGAGGTGGGAGCTTATAGAGAGTGCTATTTATAAACAGACCAGGGAAGCACTGGTAGCACGCGAGAAATCGCTACGGGCCTTGGAGCAACACCACTCGGCGCTGGTTAAAAATCTGGCTGATGCCGTATTTGAGGTCAGAGGAGGCGTTATTACCTGGTGTAACCAGAGAGCCGAGGCGATATACGGTTATAGAGAGAATGAACTGATAGGCAAGGATGTAAGTTTCTTTTACCCGATTGGTATCAGCCGCCCCGAGTTCACCGAAATGGTCGCTGAAGGGATAAAAACAAAAGGGTTTTTCAGTGGTACAACCAAGGTAGCCAGGAAAGACCGTGAAATAGTAGATATTGAATATTCTATTGCGCGGATACCGGGGAGACAACCTATTGAGCTGGTCGCAGTTGGCCGAGATGTTACCGAGCGCAAACGGGCTGAGGAGGCACTACGGCGGATTGAATGGCTTCTGGCCAAAAGAGTGAGCAAGTACAAGAATCAAGGGCAATCTTACGGGGATCTTAGCGAAATCAACATTTGCCGCGTGCTGCTAGACTCTGTGGGTAAGGACATCCTCCACGACATTGTAGATGATTACCTGGTTTTACTTGAAACTTCGTCAGCGGTCTATGAAAAAAATGGAGATTATGCCTTGGGTTTTTTCACCTCGGGCTGGTGTCAGTTCCTTGATCAAGCCTCTCGTCGCTTGTGTGGCACTGACGATAACCGGGCAGCGTTAGCCAGCGGTGCTTGGCATTGCCATGAATCTTGTTGGACCGAAGCCTCCAAGGTTGCCATTGAGACAGGCCAGCCGCTTGACGTCGAATGTCGAGGCGGCATCCGTCTCTATGCTGTTCCTATCTTTGCCGGGGACCAAATCATCGGGGCCATGAACTTTGGGTATGGCGATCCTCCCCGAGAGCCTGAGAGATTGCAGGAAATTGCAGCAAGATACGGCGTCAGCCTGGACGAGTTGAGCCAACAGGCTAAGGCATATGAATCACGTCCTCCTTTTATCATTGATCTTGCCAAAAGCCGACTGGCAGCCTCTGCCAGCCTGATTGGTGAAATCGTCGAGCGCAAGCAGGCGGAGGAGGCGCTACAGGTTTCTGAAACTCGCTATCGACGGCTTTTTGAAGCAGCTCGAGACGGGATATTAATTCTCGACTCAGAAACAGGGCAGATAACTTCAGTTAACCCATTCTTGTTAGAACTGTTAGGCTATTCTCGCGAGGAGGTTCTAGGTAAGAAACTCTGGGAAATCGGCCCTTTCAAGGACATTGAGGCAAGTAAGGTCGCCTTCAGGGAGTTGCAGGGAAAGGATTATGTGCGCTATGAAAATTTGCCTTTTGAAACAAAAGATGGTCGGAGCATCGAGGTAGAGTTTGTCAGCAATGTATATCGGGTTGATTCCAAGATAGTGATCCAATGTAACATCCGCGATATCACTGCGCGCAAGCGGGCTGAGGAGGCACTGCGGGGGAGTGAGAAGAAGTATCGTGACCTTGTGGAAAATCTCCAAGAAGGTATTTGGGTTATTGACAAAGATGGCTCTACTACATTCGTCAATGCACGCATGGCAGAGATGCTGGGGTACACCGTAGATGAAATGCTGGGGAAGCACCTATTCTCGTTCATGGATGAGCAGGGTGCAGAGATCGCCAAACGCAATCTGGAGCGCCGAAAGCATGGCATCAGAGAACGACACGATTTTGAGTTCATCAGAAAAGATGGGACTCGAATTTATACAAGCCTGGAAACATCGCCGATTACGGATTCCTCCGGTAATTACGTTGGAGCGCTTGCTGGCGTACAGGACATCACAGATATTAAACGTATGGAGCAAGCACTAAGAGAATCTGAAGCCAACTATCGTAAACTGGTGGAGTCCTCTCCGGACGGGATTATCTCTGTGGATGCCAATGAACGCATCATCGACTGCAACAATGAGGTATGTCAGTTGCTTGGATATTCTAAAGAAGAGATTAAGGGGAAAAGGTTCCGGGAATTGCTTTCTAGGAAATTGCCGAAGAAGCTTTCGTTCTACTACGACCAGCTTAACCGTAGCGGGCTGGTTGAGAGTGAGTTTGAACTTGTGCGTCGCGACGGTACGGCGATCCCCGTGTGGGCTAAGATAGTGGGGCATTATGACGAAAACGGCCGCTTAAATCAGGCTATGGCTTACATTCGCGATATTGCCGAGCGCAAGCAGGCGGAGGAAACGGTGCGACTCGAAAGAGACAATCTCTTTGCTATCCTGGAGGCGATGAAAGACGGCATATTCATTGTCAATGAGCAGTATACCATAGAGTATATCAATTCGGAGCTTGAAAGGGACTTCGGGCCGCTGGAGGGCAGGAAGTGCTATCAGTATTTCCACGATCGGGAAGAGCCGTGTCCCTTGTGCAAGATCGGGGAGGTCATGGCGGGGAAGACCGTTCGCTGGGAATGCTCTTTCCCTAAGAACCAGAAGACGTATGACCTCATTGCTGCCCCGTTTACCAATCTGGATGGCACTGCGTCGACATTGGAGATATTCCACGACGTTACCGAGCGTAAGAAGGTAGAGCAGTTGAAGGATGAATTCATAGGGCTTGTTTCTCATGAAATGCGCAGTCCACTGACTGTGATTACGGGAGCCTTGAATACAGTTTTGACCGAGGGCCCGGTTATATCTCGAAAAGAGCAGCGCCAATTGCTGGAGGATGCCGCCTGGGAAACGGGGACGCTTGCTCATATATTGGGTAACCTCCTCGAGCTTTCCCGAGCCCAGGCTGACCGCCTCTTTCTCAGCGTGGAGCCTGTAAATGCCAAGGTCGTTATCAAGAACGCTGTCCAGAGGATAAAGCGGCAATCTTCGGTGCACCGGTTTGTGACAAGCTTGCCCAAAGAGCTTCCGCCCGTTCGCGCCGATGTAATAAGGTTGGAACGTATCCTGGATAATCTGTTGGAGAACGCAGTTAAGTATTCCCCTGACGGCGGCTACATACGAGTTTCTGCCAAAGTGGATACGGATAATCTGGTTATCGGTGTCAGTGACCAGGGTATAGGCATATTGCCCGAAGACCAGGCTAAACTCTTTGCTCCTTTCCAGCGGCTGGAAAACAGAAGGGTGGAAGGAGTCAAAGGCATCGGGCTGGGGCTACTGGTTTGCCGGAGGCTGGTGGAAGCCCATGGCGGCAAGATATGGGTGGAGTCGGAACCTGGTAAGGGGTCTACCTTCTTCTTTACCCTGCCTCTAGAGGGGAAATAAGAAGGTAGAAACGGAGACGAGTTTCTGCGTTGATTCGGTTGGCTGCGCTAATCGGCATCTGACTCAACCTGCCTGTCGCACTTCAGGACGCATCCCGGGTTCAAAATGCCATTGGGGTCGAAGACCTGTTTGATGCCCCGCATCAACTCCAGTTGCTTCCTGTCAAGGAATATGTCGACATCGGGGATTCTGATTTTGCCCAGGCCGTGCTCGCCTGTCATGGTCCCGCCCAGCTTGAGAGCTTCTTTATATATCTCCCTTTTTGCCTTTTTAAGGTTCTGCAAGCCCCCCTCTGCCAGGTTCTTAACCAATGTCGGATGAAGATTGCCGTCACCTGCGTGCCCCACCATGGGAATGATCGTGCCGAACTTAGCTGCAACCCTGTCTATAGCATCCATAAGTTTCCCCATGCTGGCCGGGGGCACTGCTATATCTAGGGCATCCGCCACCAGGTCGCGCTTCGACGCCGAGTAGATGTTGCTTCTTATCTTAAGGACCTTCTCTTGCTCCTTCTCGGTTTCACCTATTACAGGATCAAGCCCGTGGTAGCTTTGGCATATCTCACAAATTTTCTCGCATTGGGCGTGCACATCCTCCTGGTTCTGCCCCTCCAATATGAACATCAGATACCCCATTCCTGTCTTACAAGGCCACTCCATGCTCAGGCTCGCTGCCGAGATCTCAACTACCAGACGGTCCATGTACTCTATGGCTAAGGGTATAATCCCGCTCTGCAGCACTTTGGGCACTGTGTTGATAGCATCGTGGCGGTTGTCATAGGGGACAATCATGGTAGCGCTGGCAGCAACCCTGGGGTATAACCGCAAAATCACCCTGGTTATTACAGCCAATGTCCCCTCGCTGCCTATGATCAGGTGCATCAGGTCGTATCCTGTGTTATTTTTAAGCAGCTCTCCGCCCAGCTTAAGTACCTCGCCTGTCGGCAGCACAGCGTCCACGCCTTTCACGTAGCTCCTCATCACGCCGTATTTCACAGCACGCGAACCACCGGCATTGCAGGCAACGAGGCCGCCCACCTGTGCGCTCTCGTCGCCCGGATGCGGCGGGAAGAACAAGCCCGCATCTTCCACCTTCTCCACCAGTTCCTTGAGCGTCACCCCCGCCTCCGCGATTGCCATGAGGTTATCCTTGTCTATTTCAACACTCTTCAGTCTCTCCAGCGAGAGGATTATGCCATTTTGCGTGGGGATAGCGCCGCCGCACAGGCCTGTCCCTCCACCTCTGGGGAAAACGGGAATTTTCTTGCGGTTGGCGAGCTTCAGAATTTTGCTCACCTCCTGCGCGCTGGCGGGCTTCACCAGAATGAGTTCGCTTGCGGGCTGGGGCTTGACGGGCGTAGCGGTCTCATCGGTCAGGTAGTCTATCATGCGCTCTTTATCCGTTATCACCCAGCGCTGTCCTGCGATTTTTTTCAAATTATCTTCTGTTGTCATTCGAGCACTCCTTTAGGGATGCCCCTACATAAATTCCCCTGTCGCTTGACATCTATTTTACCAGCGTGGTCAAAAGTGTAGGGGGTGACGCCTTTCCACAGAATGGCTTGTTCATAGAAAGGCCGGAAGTCTGCCTCTAATCCTTGAGTCAATTGCGATCTGCCACAATCACGGAAGTAGCCGTTCCAGATTCCTGTGGAAGATTTTCTCCTTATCGTTGTCGGAGATGCGGAGTTCGCGAGTCCATTGCAGGATGGGCTCATAGCTGTAGCCCCCTGCTCTGCATCTCAGGGGTATAGGACCATCGGATCCAAAAATCACCTTGTCCGGCCCCAGAGCTTTCACAGCTTTGCGAACCAGGGAGGCATTTATGTAGCTTCCCGAAATGTCTACAAAGCAGTTCTTCTCCTCTTTGATTACTTTCCAGCTCCTCTGAAAATGAGGAATTGCGACATGAGCTAGAATTAGCTTTAGACGTGGGCAATTATCCAGAAGCACTTCGAAGTTGCCCGTTCGGCGCCCGCCTCCCAAATGGACCAGCAGAGGCAATCCCTTTTCCTCACATCGCCGGGCAATAGGGAGTAACTCGGAGGGAATGTCAATCCTGTGCCACCAGGCATGGCACTTGACGCCGACCATCTTTTGCTCTTCGATACCCTTCTCGAAAATCTCCATGGCATTTTTCAACTTGGGGTTTATCACCACAAAAGCCATAAAGCGCTCGGGATATTTCGAGACAACCTGGCTGACGCTGTCATTGTCTGGGTCCTGAACTATCTGTACAATCTTCCCTCCACCTTTAAGGTAATCTCCCTTAATCAGGGACTCATAGATCCTCTTGCCCAGGGGCTGAACGGGTGTAGAGAGCATAAACCTCATGATAGAGATTTGCCAGTCCGGGGTCGGTGGGATGAAGCTGTTGAGGCCGGCCAGCAGCACTACCTTATTGATACCCGATGCGTCCATCCAGCGGATGTAGTCTTCACCCGTGATCCCCTCCGCCAGGTCAAGGTGGGCATGTGCATCTATGATCATCGTGCCTCCTCATGTCTGTTCGACTACATCTGAGCCAAGGAGTTTACCCACTTTATCCCACTTGCTGGCCATTGTCAAAATATTCGCACCAGTATGTCCATGGCCTAAAATTGAATAAAAGACTGTGGCAGTCAAATCTCGGGCCGTGCTCTGCCCGAAAACCCCAAGCTTTCTCAAATCGTTGAAAGGCGCCCTATTATCTTTGACGCCGAAGCGAAGCTACTGTAAAATGTAGGGCAGTATCCGGAAATCGAGAGGGCTTTTGGTACGATGGCACGAGAGAAAAAAGAAATATCGAAGAGCTATGACCCTAAACAAATCGAGAGCAAGTGGTATCAGTTCTGGATGGAGCAGGGCTATTTCACTCCTAAGATAGACCACAAAAAGAAGCCCTTTGTCATCATCATGCCCCCGCCCAATGTCACCGGCGAGCTGCACCTGGGCACGGCGTTGACCGCAATCATCGAAGACACTATGACCCGCTGGCACCGCATGAAAGGCGAGCCCACCTTGTGGCTGCCCGGGAGCGATCACGCCGGCATCTCAGGTCAAAACGTGGTGGAGCAGCTTCTGGCCAAAGAAGGGCTCACCCGCCACGACATCGGGCGAGCCAAGTTCCTGGAGCGGATGTGGCAGTGGATGAACAAGTACAAAGGTATCATCGCCGAGCAACATAAGAAGCTCGGCGCCTCCTGCGATTGGACGCGCGAACGCTTCACCATGGACGCGGGCCCAATTAAGGCGGTGCGCACCACATTCGTCAACCTCTACAATAAAGGTTTGATTTATCGGGGAGAGCGCATTGTCAACTGGTGTCCCCGCTGTTCTACCGCCCTCTCCGACCTCGAGGTAGACCACAGGGAGATGCAGAGCCATCTCTACTACGTACGCTATCGGCTGGAAGAAGGGAAAGGCCAGTACATCACCGTAGCCACCACGCGTCCCGAAACCATCCTCGGCGATACCGCCGTAGCGGTCAACCCCAAGGATAAACGCTATAAGAAACTTCTGGGCAAGAAGGCTATCCTTCCTGTAATCGGCAGGGTAATCCCTATTATCGCCGATGAAGCTGTTGACCCCGCTTTTGGCACGGGAGCGGTGAAGATAACCCCTGCCCACGACCCGGTAGACTTCGAGGTGGCACAAAGGCAAAACCTGCCCTCGGTTAACATCTTGAACCTCGATGCCACCATGAACGAAAATGCAGGCCCTTACGTGGGACAGGACCGCTTCGCCTGCCGCAAGGCTCTGCTTGCCGATTTGGAGAAAGAGGGCCTGCTGGTCAAGATAGACCCCTATGTGCACGCCGTGGGACACTGCCAGCGCTGTCGCACTATCGTAGAGCCGCTGGTGTCGAAGCAGTGGTTTGTCAAAATCGCACCGCTGGCAAAGCCAGCTATTGACGCTGTTGTCGATGGCAGGATAAAGATTATCCCTGAGCGCTTCACCAAGGTCTATCTCAACTGGATGGAGAATATCCGCGACTGGTGCATCAGCCGCCAGCTCTGGTGGGGGCACCGCATACCCGTCTGGTACTGCGGCGATTGCGGAGCGCTCACGGTGGCTATGGAAGACCCCAAGGCCTGCGCCAAGTGCGGCTCGAAGAATATCACTCAAGACCCCGATGTGCTCGACACCTGGTTCAGCTCTGGGCTCTGGCCTCATTCTACCCTGGGCTGGCCCGATGAGACCGAGGACCTCAAGTATTTCTATCCTACCTCGGTGATGGAGACTGCTTACGATATCCTGTTCTTCTGGGTAGCCCGGATGATTATGATGGGGCTGGAGAACACCGGAGAGGTGCCCTTCCGCACTGTCTACCTGCACGGTTTGATTCGGGATGAGAAGGGCGAGAAGATGAGCAAGTCCCGCGGCAATGTGGTTGACCCTGTGAATATCATTGAGAAATACGGCACTGACGCCTTGCGCTTCGCCCTGTCTACCGGGAACTCACCGGGCAACGATATGAAGCTCAACCCGCAAAAGCTGGAGGGCAGCCGCAATTTCGCCAATAAGCTCTGGAATGCCGCCAGATTCGTGGTCAGCAACATAGACAATGTGGAGATGAAAATCCAACCTGGCGTCCCCACCACGGAGGATCGCTGGATACTGAGCAGACTGAACCGCCTGACAGCCGAGGTGGCCGAACTGAACGAGGACTTCCAGTTCGGAGAGGCGCTGCGGCGGATTTACGACTTCCTGTGGACGGAATACTGCGACTGGTATATCGAGATTGCCAAGATAAGGCTTTACCATAATGAAGGGCCCAACTCCCCGCTTCCGCTACTGGTTCAGGTGCTGGAGACATCCCTGCGCCTTCTTCATCCCTTCATGCCCTTTATCACCGAGGAGATATGGCAGAGCCTCAGAGAGCGCCAGCCGGAAGGGAAGACCGCCTCTATCATGATTGCACCCTATCCTGCTGCTGATGCTGAAGCCTTCGATGACGAGGCGGAGCGGGAGATGGAATCGGTATTCGAGATTGTACGCTCTATCCGCAACGCCCGTGTGGAAAGCGGTGTTGACCCCGCCAAGTTTATCAAGGGCATTATCATTACAGGGGAGTCTAAGCAGGCACTGGAGGCCCATGCCCAGGCCATCACCACATTAGCCAGGGTGCGGCCGCTAGAAATCGTGGGTTCTGCTGAAGGGCTGAAGTTGAGACAGGCCCAGGCGAAGATATTTGTGCTCAAGGGTGTTGAGGTTATCCTGCCTCTCGAGGGTATGGTTGACACTGATGCTGAGAAGAGCCGTTTGCTCAAGGAGCTTGAGGCGAATCAGGCAGAGATAGCGCGCATAGAAAAACTGTTGTTAGATGAATCTTTTACCACTAAGGCTCCGGCTGCGGTAGTGGAGAAAGAGCGCCAGAAGCTCAGCGACCGCAAAGATAAGCTGGCCAAATTGACCGATCGCCTCGCCCAGTTGGGATAAATGAGTGGTCGTCAATACTGGGGAGAATGTAGCGTCGTGACTCCTGTCACGACGAGGATTTATCTTTCAGCTTTGAAAACGAGATCGTTTAACAACTGGGGAGTGCAGAGGGGCGAAGCCCCTTTGCTGGGGGCTTGGGGGTATCCCCCAATTCCCATTTCCCCCCAAGATTGGGGGACCAAGGGGGTTGAAGAAAGATTGCTAAACACTCTCAAAAACCACCTGTTGCATTTTCTAAATTAATGGTGTATATTCACACCGGAGCATGACCTCGTGACACGGTGTTTTCAAGTCGGCGCCCTAGGAACCGAGAGTCCTCATTACTCATCAGGGAGAACTCCTCTTGCTTTGTCCCTCCTTGGAACTCCAGAATCTCATATAGTTCTTGGGCTGCAAACACATCGAAGACGAGGCCTGGCTAACTGTTCAGGAAAGGAGGTCTAGCGATGGCGTTTGCGGACAAGACCCTGACTTGCCGTGACTGCGGAGCGCAGTTCGTGTTCACCGCTGGCGAGCAGGAATTCTACCAATCGCGGGGCCTGGAGAATGAACCTGGCCGTTGTCCGGATTGCAGGTCAGCCCGGCGACAAGGGCGCTACGGAGCTTCCAAAGGACCACGCGAGATGACAAAGGTAACCTGCGCTTCCTGTGGCAAAGAGACTGAAGTCCCCTTTCAGCCTCGAAGTGGGCGTCCCGTATATTGCGATGAGTGCTTCGCTAAGCAAAGAGGCCAGCGTCAACAGCAATAATAGGCTAGACGAATAGGGAACTGAGGCGTCCTTCATCGTAGGTGAAGGACGCCTTGTCTTTTGTTCAGACTTTCAGATATCAAGGCCCTTTAATCATCTGCGCTGCGGAATCAAGCCTATCGAGGCAAGGCGGACACAGAGTAGATAACCGACAAATCTGTAGGGAGGTGGTCACATGGCGGAACATCCTTTGAAAATCTATGAAGATTTGGACCCGAAACTGCTGAGCCTGGTCAATGATACCCGTGACCTGGCGCTGGCCGATGGCGCGCTGCCCCGGAAAATAAAGCTTCTGATTGCCATGGTGCTGGATGCGGTGCATGGAGCGCCTGAGGGCGTAAAGTCGCTGGCTCGAGAGGCTATAAAAGCCGGGGCGACGAAGGAAGAAATCGCCGAGGCATTACGGGTAGCCCAGTACATCTGCGGCGTGGGCTGTGTCTACACGGCAGCGAGGGCGCTCAAGGAAGTGCTTACATAAGTAACATGCTGCCGCAAATCGGAGAAGGGATCGCAGGGTTATCAGCAAGAGGAGTCTACTCCAGGCGCTCAATAGGAATTGTTTGACTGGCCTTCGGTTTATTAGAAAGGAGATAGCGAAGGTGGAGTCCGAGCCAGTACCTCTAATGAGACACATTGGCAGGTGCATCTATTGCGGTTCAACTGACAATCTGACTGACGAACATATCGTGCCCCATGGACTCAACGGCCCATGGCAATTGCTTAAGGGAAGCTGCAAGACCTGCAGTAAAATTACCTCTACCTTTGAGAGAAGCGTTCTACGGAAGCAGTTCATATTGCCACGTGCTGCGTTAGACCTGCCAACTTATCACCCTGAAAAGCGTCCAAAGGAGTTCTCTTTTGAGGTTGAGAAGGATGGGCGCAAAGAAAAGGTGATATTACCGGCAACCGATTGCCCGCCTATTTTTATGATGCTTGATTTGGAAAAGCCAAGATATATCGCGAATTACGATTATGAAAAAGGCGTTATGGTTAAGGGTTGGAGTCTGCATGGTCCGAGACAGGCGAAGCTAAAGGACAAATTGGATATCGAGGCTATTTCGCTTACGACGGATTTTTCTGGAAATTGCTTTGAGCGAATGCTAGCAAAGATAGCATATGGAATGATTATTCTTGCATATGGGACAGATGCATTGGAAGAATGTTATGTATTGCCATGCATTCTTGGACAAAAAGATGATGCGGGTTATTGGGTTGGAAGTTCAGGGAAGCATGTTAGTAATCTGCCGGCAGAAAATGCACTGCACAGAGTATTTTTGACGATAAATGGAAAAGAAGTAGGTGCCTTAATCAGACTTTTTGCAAATTATCAAACTCCAGAATATCTTGTCATAGTTGGTAAGCTGAAGTAAATTTGGCGCTCAAGTAGCAAATCTAGGGGGGTGAAATGAAATGGAACCCACCAGCCCACGAGGCTAAGAGACGGCGGGTTTCGCTACGCTACACCCACCTTACCTGATCTGCCAAGCTTATTTTTCATCCAACCTGTTACAACCGTGCCATAAAATCTTGGCACAAACAGGTCAGATTCGCTACTGGCTTTGGTATTACAGATTCGTTGATGCTCCGGGGGACCAACTGCGTGTAATTAACCAGCATCTGCTTCGCCCGGCGACTGTCTCCCACCTCTGCTGCTGCAATAACTTCCTCTAAATCGTTTACCAGCTTCTTTTCAAGGGCGCGCCGTTCGCCCAGAAAAGCTTTGTCGGGGAGGTTGGCCAGGGTATTCCTGAGCATCGTCACGTATTCCTGCTTCTCGTGCCAGATCTTGGTGTGCTCCGTCAGGCCAACACCGTACACCTCTTTGCCACGAATTCGGCCGGTGATCTCAGTCGAGGCGATCAGGTACTCGACGAAGAGGCCGAGGGTATTGTCTTCTCCGAGCGGTGAAATGACCAACTCAGCGTCTAACTCCGGTATCATCAGTCTCGCTGCATGAGTGTAGTAGTGTGTCTTCGGGCCTGTCCTGAGCAGCGGCCTGGCTGTTCCGGGGTTGCGAAAATAGCTGATGGGTTCAAAAGAGTAGTTGTTCGTGCTTGTCATCGTGTTGTCATCAAGAAGCGCTGTTATGCCTGAGAAGGGCAGAAGCCGGTTGCACCTGAATGTATCGTACTGCCTCCAGAAGCTCAAATCCCAACCGTTGCTGAGATGAACGAAATATATCTGGTGTTTGATGCGCCTCAGTGGATGGTTCTTCGACCCGAAGTGCTTCGGAGCCCACTGCAGTCCAGCCCAGCCGATTCCTTCTACATTCTCTGTTTTGCCGGAAATCTCGATGGTGCCCCGCAGTTTAAATCTGGGGAAGGCCAGCGAGAAAGTGTCCGGCTGGCCGATCATGGTGACCTTCCCCTTGTAGTCATTAGCTCCAAGCACCATCGGGGGCTTGACAGCTTCGAGGTCAAGCATCAGACCGACCGGTTCGCCTGAGCTGTCAGTGCCGGAGGACTCAAAACGATATTCGAAGGGCATCAGATTCCCGCTCGCGTCCTTCTTCGTGCGCCAAATGTTGACGCGTCCTCCTCGCGGTCTATAGGTTATGTCCAGGCCGCCTTGCTTAATGTCGAAGGGAGGCTTGAACAGGTCGGGAAGCGGCCTGAAATGATATGCCCTGCTGATATGACTCTTGCCGTTGGTGACATCGGTAACGTGAAGCAGATACCAGTGGAACCCCAGAAGTTTTCCCATGACATTGTAGTTGTAGACGCTTATGAAGGCATACCTTCTGCCGCTTTCCCGGGCAACGAGATGTCCCTCGAGGGTCCATGACTGAGATTGATGGCCGGGGTGCCAACCCTCGGCAGCAGGCAGCGTGAAATGCTGCTCGGTGCCCTCGCGAGCGAAGGGATAATGCTTCCAGGACCTGTCGTTCCAGAAAGGTAACGACTGCACGTATCCCTCTTGCAGTATGACGCTGGCAGCGGTCTTCTCCTCCATAGTTTCCTCCCATCCGGTTCATTTGTCCTAACCTGAGCACGTATCATTCCGTTGGCTGCCTATTATAACGTGGGAGATAAGCTGGCGCAATTCGCTCCGTTTTGGCTTATCTAGAGGTCTGTGCTAGGCTGAGTGCAGTCATTTCTCCGTCATGGCCGCATCAAGTTAACTAAAGTACTAGGTACTAAATTATCACCCGAATATGGACTATTTCCCAATTGAAGGTTATTAACATAAGTGTTAACTTGGTCGCGTGGGACATCTGCCCATGAGATGCCTGAGACGGCGCTCGAGAATCATCTAGTTTAGGTAAAATATGAAGACGGAATGGGCTAGTTGGCTCGGAATCTCCCCAAACGAAGGCCAAACGGGCTGTAAAGTCATTGAGCCTGTGTTTGAGGGAAATCAAAAGCTGCAATTGATACGTGGTGTCCGGGATGTGATAGGTTGCACCTACGAATTTGAAGAAATCGTTCGGCAGTTTGCCGAGATCACAGAGCATACACTCAGCGCTATGGGGTTGGCCATACTTCTATGCGACGGGGATAATCAGGAGTTGTCCGGACTGGCCTGTGGGCTGAAATCCGGAGTGGAAAGACAGATTAGGAAGAGCCCGGGGTCTAAGATTGCCCGCAGGGTCATTCGCCAAGGCAAACCGCTGATAGTCAACGATGCTTTTAACACCCCTCTAGGGGACGGCGAAATTTACAAGGATATGAACATCTCTGCCAGGTCAGTTATGTGTGCTCCGCTGATATCACGCAGCAGAATCATAGGCGCTATTGAGGTTTTCGACAAGCTGAACGGCAGCGATTTCACAGAGCATGATTTGGGAATTCTAATACCTATAGCAAATACTGCCGCGATTGCTGTGGAAAGCAGTCGAGCCCAAAAGTCAATGATAGAAGAGGTCAAGAGCACGATTAAGGCACTTGCCGCAGCAATCGATGCTAAAGATCCCTATACCCGTGGTCACTCACAGCGGGTGGTGCAATACTCGCTGATGTCCGGACGCTCGCTTTCACTTTCGCCCAGAGAACTGGAAATCATCGAATACGCAGGTATTTTGCATGACGTAGGTAAGATCGGCATCCCCGACGCTATATTGAGTAAAAGGGGACCCCTCACAGACCAAGAATATTCGGCGATACGCGAACATCCAGTAATAAGTACAAATATAATCGATGATATTCCTTTCTTGGAGCCGGTAAGAGACATCGTTCTGCATCATCACGAGAAGTACAACGGGTCGGGATATCCTCATGGCCTGATAGGTGAAGAGATACCCATGGGAGCGCGAATATTAGCAGTAGCTGATGCTTTCGATGCCATGACTACGGACCGTCCATATCGCGCTCACATGCATCAGAATCACGCCCTCAACGAGTTGCGCAAGCACACAGGCAAACAATTCTGCCCCATAGCTGTGGATGCATTTCTATTTGCCTTGGAAACTGAGCCCGGCTTATCTGAATGGCGCTCCCGAATTTAAGCCCTGAGATGGCTTGTGCCCCAGAACCCCGCTCTAGAATTATCTGACTTTTGATCGCAACATACCTTTCCCTCTTTGGCTTATCCAGAGGTCTGTGCTATGCTGAGTGAAAGCGTTTCTTCAGTAAGACTCAGATATGAACAGCTACAGGCTCGGGCTTCTATTCGACTTGATACTCATCTTGGTGCTCTGCATCCTGCCTGCCTCGGATCAAGCGCCGAAGCCGACCGTCTGGGATGAAATCGCTGGGCCTTATGTTTTCAGCATCTCCGCATGGGAATTCGGCAATTTCTTCGATAAGTGGGGATACAGCCTGGAGCAGTTCTTTATTCCGGGCAAGCTTACGGAGCAGGAGAGCGTGCAGCGAGTGGAGGACTACCTGTCCCTGTCGCAAAGGGCAAGCTCGCTGGAAGATGCCATCGTCCGTGACAAAACGGAAGGCAACATCTCGGAGGCAGACCTGAAATCGCTGGAAGCGCAGTTGGCCCAACTGAAGAGCCAGGAGCACAGCCTTCGAGACCAGGTCGAGGCGATAGTGGAGGGGCAGATAAGTGCCGTACTCACCGACCAGGGGCTGTCCAGGACTATCGATTTCATAGGCAAAATCAATTTGCTGTTCCCGCCTGTGGACTTCGAGTTTCAACAGGAGCCCAAAGTGCTCATTGTCTCGCCCAGGGACAAGATTGAGCTTACCAAGACCTTCTTGCTCAGCCCTGACCTCACCCTGGAGCAGATCGAGGGTATGGAGAATAAAGTCCAGGGTATCGATATGTCAGGCCTGGTGGAGAGGGTCGGGGGCGTCGCCACGTACCCCAGCATGATTTCTCAGGATGTTTCGCTGCAATACCTTCTGTCCACAGTATCCCACGAATGGCTGCATCACTACTTCTATTTCCATCCCCTGGGGCGCAACTACGGGGCGAATTACGATATGACCTCCATTAATGAGACCGCCGCCGACCTTGGCGGAGACGAATTAGGAATGCTGGTCTACCAGCGATTCTATGCGCAACCGGTAAGCGAGGCTTCGTCACCTGCGGCAGCACCGCAGCCTGCATTCGATTTCAACAAAGAGATGAGGCAGATCAGGGTCATGGTAGACCAGTTGCTGGCTCAGGGCCAGGTCGACGAAGCCGAGCAATACATGGAGCAGATGCGGGAGTATCTGGCCCAGAACGGCTACTATATCAGGAAGCTAAACCAGGCCTACTTCGCCTTCTATGGCACCTACTCTGACATGCCCGGCTCGGTGAGCCCGATAGGGGGCTATCTGGAGGAACTGAGACAGGGCAGCCCTTCCCTGGGCGATTTCATCAAGAAGGTCTCAGGCATTTCCAGCTACGAGCAACTGCTTAAAATGATAGGCCAGTAGCGGCCCCGCTTCCGGCACGAATTTATGCGCCACTGTTTGACTGTGGCAAAGATTAACGCTATACTTTCCGTCACTCCGGGTTAATTAGGAAGGTGTTCGCTTGATAACGTCCCTGTTTTGTATTGCACTTGCCTATTTACTTGGGTCTATTTCATCGACTTGCGTCATCGGTTACCTGGTGGGACATCAAGATATGAGGAGCGAGCCAGATGGGCGAATAAGTGGGGCCGCTGTCTTTCGAAGGATGGGACTGCTCCCCTTTTTATGTGTCGGGCTCATGGATATTAGCCTGGTGGTTACAGCCGTTATGATTGCCAAAGTCCTAACCCATTCACCCAATATTATGATGCTGGCAGGCTTTGCGGCTGTCATGGGGCATAATTGGTCTATTTTCCTGGGACTCAGGGGAGGACTGGGGGCAAGCGCGATATTCGGTGCTTTGGTCGCGGTCATACCGCTGCAGGTCTGTTACGGATTAATAGGTGGCGGGATTATCTGGCTCTTGACCAGTAGGCCAAGCGTAGGCACTGCTGTCGGTATTCTGATTATTTCCGGCATCACATTTTTCCAAATGGGCATGGGAGCACAAGCCATGTACCCGTTGATACTATTCTCATTAATGCTTCTAAAACGGTTGCAAGTGGCAAGGGTGACCAGAATAGCACACTAGGCAAACCATAGCAGCAGTCAAGATGACTGCCCGCGATATGAGATACCTCTTTTAGCTATTCCATTTCTAAGTATGCAGATATATAAAAATTTAGATTGTTTTAGAGGTGAAAGTGAGCAGGCTAAATAGCTTCGGCATTAGAGGAATCATTGTACAATCAATTCTCATAATCATCGGATTTGCAATCTTATTCATATCAGCGGGTAAACTTGCTTGGATAAACGCGTGGCTCTACGTTGGTCTGGTTTCAATTTATTGGGTGATAAGTACGGTAGTGCTGGTAAGATTGAATCCTGAGCTGTTGAATGAACGCGGCAGCGTTGTCAAGAAAGGCACAAAAGGCTTTGATAAGATATGGTTAGCCATTTATCCCGTACTAGCCTTTGGCAACCTGGTCGTTATGGGGTTCGATTCAGTTAGATTCCAATGGTCGTTTATGCATTTATGGCTGGCTGTTTTGGGTATCGTAATATTAATACCTGCCTGCGTGATCTCGACATGGGCAATGGTCGTCAATAAATTTTTTGAATGGACAGTACGCATCCAAGATGACAGACAGCACTATGTTTGTACATCTGGCCCATACCGTGTAATGAGACATCCTGGATATGCCGGTTTAATCATTTCAATATTAGCCTATCCATTGATTTTAGGTTCATGGTGGGGTTTTGTACTGAGCGGCATATTGACAATAATAATAGTAATCCGCACGGCGCTGGAAGACCGCACGTTGCAAAATGAAATGCCCGGTTTTAGAGAGTATGCTAAGCAAGTGAAATACAGGCTAATTCCACTCGTCTGGTGATGTCAAGGCTAAGCTGAATACCGTAGAGAGGCTAGTCATGGAAACGGGGGAAACGAGTCAGTCTGGCATCTAGGATACTCAATGATTGCTCACGAAATGAGAGACCTCGACCTGGGATGTGCCCCGCCCTTCTCGCCGCCTTACGACCCGATTCTCATCGCGGCAGACGAACTCCAGAAGAAACTCCCGGACAAAAAATGAGATTTTCGAAACCAGTTGGTTTTGGAGCAAGACACAGCAAGCACAGAACTCTATCCTGCCCATGTCTGAATGAAATGGCTTCTTCTGACATTTATTATTTAACGATATCCTGACCGCCATAGTAACCACGCAGACAGGGATTCATGGGGTATGCCCAGTTGTTGACGTCAGCTCGATATGCTAACATACGCCTATGGCTAAGTTCTTAACAACACGAGGGACGTCATCTAATCTAGAGAACATCATTAACGCAGCAGAGAGAAGCTTGGTGCTCATTTCTCCCTATATCAAGATTCCAGAGACTCTGTTCCCGTGCCTTAAGGCTGCCGATAAGAAGAACGTGAAGATAACTCTCATATACGGTAAGAAAGACGACTTGAATGATGACGTAATAGGTCAGCTTAAGCAGCTACGCAATCTATCCCTCTATTTTGACAGAAACTTGCACGCCAAGTGCTATTTTAACGAAACGTCAATGGTCATTACCTCAATGAATCTCTACGATTATTCTGAGTCGAGCAATAGGGAAATGGGTGTCTTGGTAAGTGCTACGGAAGACAGAAATCTCTATAACGAAGCTGAGAGGGAATATCAGAGAATCCTTGGTATTGCAGAACTAGTCAGCTTAGGAACGACATCAACCAGGAAACAGGAGCCCAAACGTGTCGAAATCAAACGTCAAGAAACCGACAAGGAAATAACGGGGCATTGTATAAGATGTAAGAGTGTTATTCCTCTAGACCCCTCCAAACCTTACTGCCGTGATTGTTACGATGTTTGGAATAAGTGGAAAGACCCAGAGTATGAGGAGAAATACTGCCATTGGTGCGGCAAGCCGACAAAAACAACTATAGAATATCCTCTGTGTCGCCCGTGCTACAGAAAGCTAACGTAGTAGGTGGTACAACCACAAATGCTACAAAAGTGTAAGTCAAGATTATGATGCGCATAGTAGGTTGAACGGAATGATATACGTTCCTAAAGACGTAAAGCAATGCCTGATAAGAGACGAAATAGTTGATAAGCAGTTTGATTTGAAGGACATCGGTGCCTTGAGGGTCAGGCTGCGCATACCGGAGAACCATATCGAGACCGTCAGGGCGATGCCGAGGTCCTGGACTAAGAGATCGAGCTATCGCTCCGACTGCACGTCGATTATTGAAAAAAGGAGGGTAAGCTAATGGCGAAATACCTGGTACTCTGGCATGTCGACACAACCAGAATCCCAGTGAGTCCTCAAGAGCAACGGGCTATGTTGGAAGGCTCTATAGCTATGGTGGAGCAGGACGCGAAAACAGGCATAAGTAAGGATTGGGGACAATTTGTCGGTGGAATGCGGGGATACGGTATCGTTGAGGGCACTGAGGTGGAGATTGCTACTATGCTCCAAAAATATACCCCATTTGTGCAGTTTGAGTTACACCCTGTCATGCCGGCACGTATGGTGAGGCAGGTTATTAAGGCTTTGCCCCGGTAACCGGGTTTATTCACTTAAGGCTGGTAGGACGATACCCCGAATGGCAGGCCAGGGTGTGACGGAGTAGTTGGTGCTTCGCACTGCATCTGGACTGTAGCTGTTATTGCTCACGAAATGCGAGACCTCGACCTGGGGTACGCCCCTCCATTCTAACCTAGAATCGAAGGGTTTCTGCTCTGCACCTGCATAATAATACTTGGTTCATTTTCCTTTCGTCGAATTCTTCAGTTCTCTCATAAATTTCCTGATTTCTCTCATTTTGGCCTTGTTGCCAATGGATGAGTATAAATCGAGGGATTTTTCATACATTTCTTTGGCAGACTTGAGATCTCCACGAAGTGAATACACGACTCCCAAATTGCTGTAGTCTCCTGCCATGTGTTCACTACAACCCAGTTCCTGGCTAATGCTAAGAGATTTCATATACATCTGCTCAGCAGCCTTGTTGTCTCCAGGGCCTCCACGTAACAAACGCAAGTTGCCAAGGTTCGCGTAATCATTTGCCATTTCTTCCTTCAGCCCCAGCTCTTCACCGATAGCAAGGGATTCCCTGTACATTTGCTCAGCATCCTTAATTTCTTCACGGAACAAATGCACGTTGCCCAAACCAGTGTATGTTTTTGCCATGCCCATTCTTCTACCCAGTTCTGTATCGATGGCAAGGGATTTCTTGTACATCTTTTCCGCGGCGTCGAGGTCTCCACGAGCAAGATACACGTTGCCAAGGCTTCCGTAGTCATTTGCGATACCTTCTTTTCGCCCTAGACCCTCGTCGATAAGAAGAGCTTTTCTATACATTGTTTCGGCAGTATCAAGCTTATTCCGACTTTCATACAGGATACCAAGACCACCGTAGACGTTTGCCATGCCTTCCTTTTTGCCAAGTTCGTTATATATGGCGAGGGCTTTCTTGTAAGTTACCTCGGCAACCTCTTGACTTCCACGGTATGAATATAAATTACCCAAGTTTCCGTGGACGTTTGCCATGCCTTCCTTGTAGCCAATTTCTTCATATATGACAAGAGCTTTCTTAAGCATCTCTTCTGCGGTATTTCGGTTCCCCTTAATCCAATACACAATCCCCAGATTATTATAGGCATCTGCCATACCGCGCTTTTGTCCAAGTTGTTCATGGACGGCAAGGGATCGCTTGTACATTTCCTCTGAGGAATTAAGGTCGCCAAGAATCCTATACACGATACCTAGGTTGTTGCAGGCAGCAGCCTCGATTTCTTTATCGTCAGTAGCTTTGCTAAGTTGCAAAACCTGATCTAACTTCTCTTTGGCTTTACCCAACATTCCTATACGGACCAAAAATGTAGCATACTCGTTGACTATTCCGGGATCTAGCGAAGTTGCGGCCTGAGCATAAAACTCCTCGGCTCTCGTGATCTGCCCCGAATCTGCTTTTTGTCGTGCTTCCTGGACTAGCGTTGAGGCCATCTTAGAATGCTCAATAGTCAACCGTCCAACTTCACTCTCCAGATGTTCAATCCGTTCCACATATTCTCGGAGTTTACCTATCGGGTAAGTACTAGGCGGAGTGTCCCCAGGGGGCTGGTCATCAAGCCATCGGCAGAGATGCTCTCTAAGCGATCTCGCCCATTTGTCCACGCTTTCGTATGGTCGGTAAAAGAACTTCCTTTCCTTTTCGATCCTATCTCTGAAATCCAACACCTTCTTCAATTGTTCACCTGGGTCTGTCAACATATCATCGGGGGGATCACGAAAATAAAGCCACATTACTGGTCTACCTCTAGTTTCGTTGAGGGATCTTGCAAGTTCATACTCTTCCTCAAATCCAGAGGTGTACTTCCCCGTAGGGCTTCCCCAACGCTTCCAGAGAAGCATTACGGTAAGATCACATTTTTCCAAGTCACGATTGATCAGTTCTTGAGGACGCCCTACCCCTGGCAAAGCATCTTCCCATCCAACTGCTTCCAGCTGTATTCCCCTTGCATTGGCTTTTATTCTGTTTACTTCAGTTATAATCTCTGGAAATCGTTGGCGCTCCTCCTGCAAATCACCAGGCGAAGCAAGGAATACTCTTATAACCTTACGAAACTCAGTCACCAGCAACAACCTCTTTTATACTGCTATGCCTCACACGATAGTATGTGAACTATCCACGCATGAACCAAACCTTCTCCGCAGCATCTCCCTCTAGTATGTGATACTTATACAACAAAATTAGGTTGCGGCGCAACATAGGGGAAGACATATTCTTCGTATAGTTACAACAAACTTCTATTGTGCTACACAAGAAGTTCCTATATCACGGGGCAGAGGAGTACTGAGGCTTGGTACCCAGTTTAGCCCAACCTCTTGGGATTTGAATGGCGAGACGATGGAGTTCTTGAATCTCCGACCTTCTGTGTGTAAAACAGATGCACTTTGGTTGACATCCGCCTCGTTGTGTGGTTAACTGGAACACGGTGGTGTTAGCTTGCGGGGTTACTTGCGATTTACGATATGAACATCGGTGCCTTGAGGGTCAGGCTGCGCATCCCGGAAAACCATTCTCTCAAGGGCAAGAGAATGGTGCTCAGGTCTGTCACCTCCCGGGTGAAGAATAAGTTCAACGTCTCCATCGCTGAGATCGATGACCAGGACATGTGGCAGGTGGCTACACTGGGCATTACCTGCGTCAGCAACGATAGCCGCCATGTTAACGAGACCCTGTCTCATGTGATGAACTTCATCGAGGCTAACAGGGGCGATGCCGAGGTCCTGGACTATGAGATCGAGCTCCTGAATGCCCTCTAAGAGCCAGGGGAAGCGATGAGCATTTCAACCTTTCTTCCCCGCCTTAAGAAGCACTCTGCCTACCGAGACCAGATCGTCCATGTCGAGCATATCGCGCCCCGTGAGGCATCCTACGGCGAGTTGGACAAGCCCCTGCATCCCAAACTTCAGGAATCGCTTGAGGCAAACGGCCTGTTCCCGCTCTATAGCCATCAGGCTAAGGCGGTCAACCTCGTCCGCTCGGGGAAAAACGTGGTGGTGGTCACTCCTACCGCCAGCGGCAAGACTCTCTGCTATAACGTACCCGTGCTCGACACTATCCTGGCCCAGAAGGGGTGCCGCGCTTTGTATCTTTTTCCCACCAAGGCCCTGGCCCAGGACCAACTGCGCAGCCTCAGGGAACTGACCATCGAGCAGAAGATTAAGCTGAACTACTCCACCTTCGACGGCGATACCCCTCAAAACGAACGCGCCGCTATCAAGAGGTCGGCGGAAATCGTGCTCTCCAACCCCGACATGGTGCACCTCGGCATCATGCCTAACCACAGCGCGTGGAGGGAATTCCTCTCGCGCCTGAGGTATGTCGTGATCGACGAGGCGCATGTCTACCGCGGCGTCTTCGGCTCCCATGTGGCCAACGTGGTGCGCCGTCTCAAACGTCTCTGCGCCCACTATGGCTCCAGCCCGCAGTTCATCCTCTGCACCGCTACCATCGCCAACCCGCGGGAGCACGTGGAGAGGCTGACCGGCCTGCCCTTCGAGGTGGTCGCCGAGGACGGCTCGCCTCACGGCGGCAAGGAGTTCGTTTTCTGGAACCCGCCTATCATCGACGAGGCGAAGTCCGCGCGGCGCAGTCCCAACAGCGAGGCCACCCTGCTTCTCACCGAACTCATGAAACGCAACATCCGCAGCCTCGCTTTCACCCGCAGCCGCCGCCTCACCGAGCTTATCTATATGTATGTGCGAGACCAGCTCCGCAAAGATGCGCCCAAGCTGGCGGATAAGGTCAAGCCCTACCGCGCCGGCTACATGGCCGAGGACAGGCGACAGATTGAGCGCGAGCTGTTCGACGGGAAGCTCCTGGCTGCGGTGGCGACCACGGCTCTGGAGTTGGGCGTAGACATCGGCGACCTGGATGCTACCGTGCTTACGGGATACCCGGGCAGCATCGCCAGCACCTGGCAGCAGGCGGGGCGGAGCGGGCGCGGCAAAGAGGACTCGATTAGCTTCCTCATCGGCCTGGACAACCCTCTCGACCAGTACCTCATGCGCCACCCCGAGTTTTTCTTCGGCAAGAGCCACGAGAACGCGCTCATCAACCCCGATAACATCCACATCCTCAAGCCGCATGTGCTCTGCGCCGCCTGGGAGATGCCCCTGACTGACGGCGAGGCCAGGCTGTTCGGGGACAGCTTCAGCCAGGCTGTGGGCGAGCTTGAGAGAGGGGGCCTGCTGCGCAAGCGCAGGGGGCATTGGTATCCCGCGCCGAGTGTGACCTATCCTGCCGAGGAGATAAATATTCGCTCCACTTCTTCCCATAACTATAACCTGGTTGATGCTACCAGCGGCGTCCTGCTGGAGACGATCGAGGAGGCTAACGCCTTCTTCCAGATACATCCCGGCGCCATCTATCTCCATCAGGGCGAATCGTACTTGGTTACCAAGCTGGACCTGCTGGGGCGCACCGCTTCTGCAGTGCCCACAGATGCACCGTACTATACCCAGACCAAAGATTTAACCGACATCAGCATAGTCAAGACCAGGCTCAGGAAAACTGTGGGCGGGCTAGGAGTGTATTTGGGCGAGGTGGAGGTCACCACCACCGTGGTCGGCTTCAAGAAGAAGCGCATCTTCACCGAGGAGGTGCTGGGCGAGGAGCCTCTCGACCTGCCGCCCCACACATTCCCCACGGTATCGCTGTGGTTCGACATACCTCCACAGATGCAGAATAAGCTGGCGAAGCAGGGACTGGACTTCGCCGGTGGTCTGCATGCCACCGAGCACGCCGCTATAGCCTTGCTGCCCCTGTTTGCGCTCTGCGACCGCAACGATATCGGCGGCGTCTCCACGCCATTGCACCCGGATACCGGCGAGCCCCAGATATTCATTTATGACGCTTATCCCGGAGGCATCGGCATCGCTGAGAAGGGGTTCGATATAATAATGGATCTCTGGGAGGCGACACTGAAGACGCTAAACGAGTGTCCCTGCCAGGACGGCTGCCCCGGCTGCATCCAGTCGCCGAAGTGCGGCAACAACAACGAGCCCCTGGACAAGAAAGCCGCGAAGATTATGCTGGAAGACCTGCTGGGGGAATCCTAGTTTCGTAGGGGCAGACCAGCGTGTCTGCCCTATTGAGGGATGTAGCGTCGTGACTCCTGTCACGACGGGTAATTCGTCGCCACGGGAGTGGCGACGCTACATTGGTAGCATGGAGCGGATGCTCCATGCTACCCACAAGGAATTCAATATGTCTCCCAAATATTATGTAGGCACCAGCGGGTGGCATTACGAACACTGGCGGGGCAGGTTCTACCCTGTAGAACTCACCAAATCGAAGTGGCTGGAGTTCTATGCCTGCTCCTTCAGCACGGTGGAGTTGAACAACAGCTTCTATCACCTGCCCTCGGAGAAGGCGTTCGCCAACTGGCGTAACTCTTCGCCGCAGGGCTTCGTCTATGCGGTGAAGGTGAGCCGTTTTATTACCCACATTAAGAAGCTGAGGAACGTCGAGGAAGCGCTGGAGAAGTTTCTGGACAGGGCCAAGCTGCTCGGCGAGAAGCTGGGGCCTCTGCTCTATCAACTGCCCCCCAATCTGCACCGCAACGATGTGGCACTCGAGTCATTTCTTTCGATGCTGCCCCGCGACCTGAGCCACGTTTTCGAGTTTCGCCACGAGTCCTGGCTGGACAAGGGGGTATTCGACCTGCTGCGCAAATATAACGCGGGCTTTTGCATCTACGACATGCCCGATTTCACCACGCCGCTTGAGGTCACCGCCGACTTCGTCTACGTCCGCTTCCACGGCAGCACCTGGCTCTACGGGAGCTCCTACTCAGATGAGGAGCTCAGCGGCTGGGCGAAAAACATCTCAGAGCTGGCTCGGGGCAAAAAAGCAGCCTATATCTACTTCAACAACGACGCCGAGGCCTTCGCCGTACAGAACGCCCTCGCATTAAAGCGGATGCTGAAGGCAACATAGGGGTAAAAGGGCTGCATAGGGAAGTCTATCTCAAACAGTCACCAGGCGAGCAGAGAATAGATCGCGTTTGCTTTCTTGCATAGGTTCGTTATTGGTCAATAGAGGGATTTCATCCCAAGTCCGCCCGTCAAGCAGTCGTCCAGCCTTCTTTTTGTTTGCGCCTCCCCACTGCTTGAAGAAGAAAGGCACTTTTGCTCTTTGACACTGATTGCGGATATCAATTACCCATCCCGCCTGCATCACCCTTGCTCTCGGGCCTGATTCACCTCCCACGATTACCCAGTCAATTCCTTCTAGATTGAGGTCAGGTATTGGCCCAAGTAGTGGTTCGAGGGATAGGAACTTTATGCTCGCCCCGGTTTTTCTTAAATGCTCGATTCTAAAAGAATAGTTTTGATTTTCCACACTTACACCCACCCAGATGTGCGGCATCCATTGTAGATAAGGGCTTAGGTCGAGCAGCCTTTTAGCCCTTTTAGTAAGAATCTGAAAACGATGCCATTTTGCGCGACGCATAGTATCGAATACGCGAAGTATAAATTCATCGGGGACTTCTTCATGAAACAGGTCACTCATTGAATCGACAAAAATTGTCAGTGGTTTTCTCCAGTAAAGAGGAAGTTCAATTAGATTTTCGTGCAGCGCAATTTGGAAACCGTTAACGTAATTGGGATGGCCTATTCTTTTTAGCCGCAAAGCCAT
>Ga0315281_10002934_pt1 | contig 25161 bp, 22 predicted proteins | sample YL17G07_0_MG_FD_204540 | JGI IMG/M metagenome (GOLD analysis project Ga0315281, IMG submission 204540) | Sediment microbial communities from Yellowstone Lake, YNP, Wyoming, USA - YL17G07_0 | ecosystem: Environmental > Aquatic > Freshwater > Lake > Sediment | place: USA: Wyoming | collected... | reverse complement strand
CCCCTGCCTGTCAAGGGAGAGGGCTTAAGTGTACCCCCTGCCCATCAAGGGAGAGAGTTTAAGTGTACCCCTTGCCTGTCAAGGGAGAGGTTTAAGTGTACCCCCTGCCTGTCAAGGGAGAGGGCTTAAGTGTCCCCCTGCCTGTCAAGGGAGAGGGTTTAAGTGTACCCCCTGCCTGTCAAGGGGAAGGGTTTAAGAGGACCCATGGCTATTAAGGGGATGCTATAAACGGCCCCCTGCCCATGGAAATCCAGATTCCTCCCGACTCCTGCCGATTCCTCCCAATTTCTCCAAATTCCTCCCGGCTCCGATTATCTCCTCAGTGGATTAATCACCTAAGCCAACCAGACAGTTACCTTAGATTCCGCAGATTCAGCCACCTCGTCAGCCCCTTGTAATGCCCCCCTACAGGCAATTTAGCCAGGCCCTGCGGCTTTTTCATATTTTTCCCCTCCCTTGATGGGAGGGGTTAGGGGAGGGTGGCGTCTCCTTTATTCCCTTGTCCCAATCAAATCCAAACACCCCTGGGCGATCTCCCGGGCGGCGGCGGGGCAGGCCAGGCTGCGGCTGGCGGCTTCCCGGGCCGTGAGCCACTGGGGGGCGGCGAAAATTTCTCTTATCTTACCAGCCAAAACCTCTCCCGTAAAATCTTTATTTAAAATCACCTCCGCCGCCCCGACCTCTTCCAGGAAGCGGGCGTTGAATTCCTGGTGGTTGTTGGCCGCGAAAGGGTAGGGCACCAGGATGGCGGTGCGGCCCACCGCGGTCAATTCCGCCAGGGTGGAGGCCCCGGCCCGGCAAACCAGCAGGTGGGCCCGGGCCATAAACTTGGCCACCTCCGGGGTGAAGGCGAACACCTCGGCGGAAAAACCGGCTTCCCGGAATCCCGCCGCCACCATGGCCTGATCGGCCTCCCCGCTGATCTGCAAGAAGTGCAGCTTCTCTTTTAAATCGGCAAGCCGGGGCAAGGCCGCCAGCACCGCCATATTCAAATGATGCGCCCCCTGGGAGCCCCCCATAATAAGCACGGTAAAGGGAACCGGCGGCCGGTCCGGCGGGGTTTGAAAAAACTCCGGACGGATGGGATTGCCGGTCCAGGCGCACTTTTCCGGGGGGAAAAAACCCTGGCGGTCCGGAAAAGACAGAAACACCCGGGAGGCCAGGCGGGAGAGCAACCGGTTGGTGAATCCCGGGATGGTATTCTGTTCATGGATGGCCAGGGGGATTCCCAGGCTCCAGGCGGCCACGCCCACCGGCCCGGCGGTGTGGCCGCCGATCCCCAGCACCAGTTGGGGCCGGAGGGCCTTAAGCCGGGAGCGGGCTGCCCAGATGTTTCCGGGGAGACCGGCAACGGCGCGCAGCCGGGCAAAGAGTCCCTGACCCTTCAGGGCCCGGCTGGAAATAGCCTCCCAGGGAATGCCGTATTGGCTGAGAATCCTGGCGGTTACCGGTTTCGGGGTGGTGAGGAAGATGACCTCGGCCTGGTGCCGGGTGCGCAGTTCCTGGGCCACGGCGATGCCGGGGAAGAGGTGGCCCCCGGTGCCGCCCCCGGCGATGATGATTCTGTTTTCGGTTTTCTGTTTTCGGTTTTCGGTTGGCATGAACTTGGCTTTCAGCGGCCAGCTATCAGCTTTCAGCACGCACCCTTGCTTCAACTTTTCAGGGCGGGGGCTGGCAGTTATACCAAGATGCGCTCAAAGAGGTATTTACTTGTAGGGGCGGACCCGTGGAAACTGTCTCAAAACGGTTTTTTGTCATCCTGAACGAAGTGAAGGATCTAGAACTCCTTGATATGACTAGATTCTTCGCTTCGCTCAGAATGACATGGCCTCGTTATGCCAGGTTTTGAGACAGGTTCCATGTGTCCGCCCTAAATCCTGGGCGCACACGCGGGTGCGCCCCTACAGGGCAAAGGGTTCTCTTACTTCTATGAGCGCAACCTGGTATTAGGTGCGTTCCCAAGCAGGGGCTTGGGGACGAGAAAGTGACCCAGCGCAATGAAGCACGGGCGAGACGCCTGTGCCAATTTTTCTAGGGGGATGATTTGGGGAGGGAGGCCAGGGGCTTCCACAGGCGAGGACGCCTGTGCCACTGTCCCCTGCCCTCTCACCCGAGCCCCTTCCCCAACCCTTTAAAGGGGGTTGGGAGGGGAGTTGTAGGGGCACGGCTTGCCGTGCCCCGGGCGGGGGACGCAGGCGGGACGCCTGCGCTAACGGTCCCCCGGCCCTCCCCGCAAATTTCACTTACTCTCCCGGGGCGGCGGGGCCGGGAGTTTGCCGGGGCGCCGCCCCTGGCGGCCGATGTTCAGCAGTATGCCCACGGCCAGCATGTTGGCCAGGAGCGATGAACCGCCATAACTGAGAAACGGCAGGGCCAGGCCTTTGGTGGGAAAAATACCGCTGATCACCCCGAGGTTGATGCCGGCGGGCAAGGCGATGAGCAGGGTCAGTCCCAGGGCCAGGTAAGAGCCGAAGCTGTCCGGCGCCCTCAGGCTCAGGAGGACGCCCCGGTAAACCAGGATGCAGAAAAGCGCCAGGACGACAAAGACCCCGACAAAACCGAATTCCTCGCTGAAGATGGAGAGAATAAAATCGGTGTGGGCATCGGGCAGGTAAAAGAGCTTCGCCCGGCTCTGTCCGGGACCAAGGCCGACTAGGTGCCCCGAGCCGATGGCCAGGATGGATTGCTTGAGTTGGTAACCCACGTCCTGGCCGTATTTCCACGGGTCAAGAAAGGAGAGGATGCGGGAAAACTTCTTGGGGTCCTTCAAGACCATGAGGCAGGCCAGCGCCCCCCCCGAGCCCAGGGCCAGAAAGATGTGGGTGAGGCGGGTGCCGCCGACAAACAGCATGGTAAAGACGATGGCCGCCAGGGTAAGGGCCGTGCCGAAATCCGGCTCCTTGCCGATGAGGGCGATGAACAGGCCGGCCACCACCATATGGGGCAAAAAGCCGATGGCGAAGTATTTCATCTTTTCCTGCTTGCGGGACAGGGAATAGGCCAGGAAGATAACCAGGGCCAGTTTGGCGAATTCCGAGGGCTGCAGCGTCACCGGTCCCAGGCGCACCCAGCGGGCCGCGCCCCGGACCTTGCCGCCGAGCCCCGGGACGAACACCAGGAGCAGGCCGATAAAAGACAGCAGGAGAAAACGGTAGGTCCAGCGCTGGTAATTCTGGTAGTTGATGTAGCGACCCAGGAGCAGGGCCCCCAGGCCGGCCAGGGCATAAATCCCCTGGCGCTTGATGAAGTAATAGGGGTCGTGGTACTGGGCCTGGGCCATCACGGTACTGGAGATGAAGACCATGGTCAGGCCCAGGCATACCAGGGTAAGGGCGCTGGCCAGCAGGATATGGTCGTAGCGGGCCGGCACCGCCAATTCAGTTTCTTGCGCCATGGGCCACCTCCTGCACCGATTTCTGGAAAATCTCCCCCCGGTGGGCATAGTCCCGGAACATGTCAAAGCTGGCGCAGGCCGGAGACAGAAGGACCACCTCCCCTGGTTCGGCCAGCTTAAAGGCCTGGCGCACGGCGTCGGCCATGTCCGCGGCCAGGTGGGCGGGGGCCAGGCCCTCCCAGACCCGGGCCAGGCTCTCCCGGGTCTCCCCCAGGAGCACCAGGGCCTTGACATGCTCCCGAATCAGCTCGGCCAGCAGGGTGAAATCGCTGTCCTTATCCCGCCCCCCGGCGATCAGGATTACGGGCGCCCCAAAATAGGCCAGGGACCGGGCCACCGCCCCCACGTTGGTGCCCTTGGAATCGTCAAAGAACCGGACTCCGCCGACATCGGCCACAAACTCCAGGCGATGGGGCAGGCCCCGGAACCGGGCCAGCACGGCCCGGCAGGCCCGGGGGTCGGCCCCCGCCTCCAGGGCCAGGAGCAGGGCGGCCATGATGTTCTCCAGGTTGTGGCCTCCGGGCAGGCTAATGCCGTTCAGCGGGAAAAGTTCGCTCAAGCCGCCGGCCAGCCTCACCTGGATGGCCTCAGCGGTCAGCCAGGCTCCCCGGTCCAGGGTTTCCTCAGCGGAGAAATAATAAACCCGGCCTGTCCTAGGGGCCAGGGGCCGCACGGCCGGATCGTCGTAGTTCAGCACCGCCAGGTCCGACGGTCCCTGGTTCCGAAAGAGGCCGGCCTTGGAGGCGATGTAGGCGTTCAGGGAAGAGTGGCGGTCCAGGTGGTCGGGGGTGAGGTTCAGCAGGGCCGCGGCCTGGGGGTGGAAGCTGGAGGCGGTGTCCAGTTGGAAGCTGCTCACTTCCACCACCAGGTGGGTGGCGGCTTTTTGGCCTGCCAGCAGGGAAATCAGCGGCGTGCCGATGTTGCCGCCCACCAGGGGGCGAAGGCCCGAGGCCTTCAGGAATTCCCCCACCAGGGTGGTGGTGGTGGTCTTGCCGTTGGTGCCGCTCACCGCCAGCACCGGGAGTTCGAGAAAATGGGCGGCCAGTTCCAGCTCCCCCCAGACCGGGATACCGGCGGCTCGGGCGGGGGTGAGCCAGGGAACTTCGGGGGGGACGCCGGGGCTAAGCAAAATCAGCTCATACTGTTGGACGTTTTCAGGCTGGGGGGTCCCCAGTTCCTCCCTCAGCCCCAGGCCCTGAATCTCCCGGCGTTGGGGCTCCAGGGCGGCGGCCGGGGCCTGGTCCGTGATGGTGACCAGGGCCCCGCGGCCGGCCAAAAATTGGGCCAGGGCCACCCCGGTACGGGCCAAGCCGACGATGAGGATGTTTTTGCCGGTCAGTTCCATTTTGCCAAACATGGGCCAGGGGTCAGGGGCCGTCACCCCCACCCTAACCCTCCCCCATCAAGGGGGAGGAGATTAAGAGTTATCCTATCCGGCTGTTGAAAAGCCGCCGGATTCTTCCCATTGATTCTGAGCGAAGAGAAGAATCTAGTCATATCAAAGAGTTTTAGATCCTTCACTCGGTTCAGGATGACCAAAAAACCATTTTTCAACAGCCTGATAAGTCCTCAGAATCGCATCAATAATTTCCGTGTTTATTTTCCCCGAATCGGGGCAATTTCGGGGCAATTATTAACGGGGCAATTATTAACGGGGCAATTATTGCCGGGGCAATTATTGCTTTTTATTTTTCCCCTCCCTTGATGGGAGGGGTTAGGGGAGGGTGGCTTAAACAATTCCCACGGTTACTGGCTCTAGACCGCCGCGTCCCTTAAATTGGCAAACCAAATTTTCGTGAAGATATGCTACCTGAGCTTCAAGGCGCTCAGGGAAAGCAACCCGAGGATGATGGAAATAATCCAGAAGCGCACGATCACCTTGGGCTCGGGCCAGCCCTTCAGTTCGAAATGATGGTGAATGGGGGCCATGCGAAAGATGCGGTGGCCGTTCGAGACCTTGAAATAGCCCACCTGCAGGATGACCGAGATGGCTTCCACCACGAAGAGGCCGCCGACGATGGCCAGCAGGACTTCCTGCTTGGTGGCCAGGGCCACGGTGCCCAGGATGCCTCCCAGGGCCAGGGCCCCCACATCCCCCATGAACACCTGGGCCGGATAGGCGTTGAACCAGAGAAAACCGATGCCCGCCCCCACCAAGGCCCCCAGGAAGACCGACAACTCCCCCACGCCCCGGACATAGGGGATTTGCAGGTAGGCGGCGATCTTGGCATTACCGGCCAGATAGCAGAAGATCATGTAAAAGCCCGCGGCAATGGTCACCGGGCCGATGGCCAGCCCGTCCAGGCCGTCCGTCAGGTTCACCGCGTTGGCGGCCCCGACGATGATGAAGATGGCAAAGGGGATAAAAACCCAACCCAGGTCCGGCTGCAACTGTTTGAAGAAAGGCACGGTAATGGTGGTGCTGAAAGAAGGGTTGACATAGAGCCAGACAGCCACCACCAGGGCCACCAGGGTCTGCCCCGCCAGCTTTGCCCGGCCGCTCAGGCCCCGGTTGTGTTTCTTGATGACCTTGAGATAGTCATCCATAAAGCCGATGACGGCAAACCCCAGGGTCACCAGGGCCAAGAGCCAGATATAGGGGTTGGTGAGCTCCGCCCAGAGCAGCGTGGTGCCGAGCAACGCAAAGACGATCATCAGCCCCCCCATGGTGGGGGTGCCGGCCTTGGAAAAGTGAGACTGGGGGCCGTCTTCCCGGATGTACTGGCCCACTTGCAATTCCCTGAGCTTGCGGATGAACCAGGGACCGATCACCAGGGAGATCAACAGCGCCGTGAGCACCGCAAAAATGGACCGGAAGGTGATGTACCGGAAGACATTGAAGCCCCCGAACACCGTCTTTAACGGATAGAGCAGATGAAAAAGCAATGAAGTCCTTCCTTGACTCGGGTTTGGCCTTCGGCCTTGGGGAGGGGGCCAGGGGCCAGCGGGCCCACTTACACTCCTCCCCCAAACCCCCGCCCCTAACCCCTTACAGGGGGTTGGGAGGGGAGTTTGAGGGGAGGACGGGGGAGCACTTACCAAAAACTCCCCCGGCCCTCCCCTCAAAACTAATCCTCCAAAGCCGCCACCACGGCTTCCATGTGCATGGAGCGGGAGCCTTTCACCAGGAGCCAGTCTCCCGGTTTCAGGGCCGTCTTCAGGATTTGCGCGGCTTCGGCGTGGCTGGTCACCGGGAAGATGCTTTTTGGAGTCAGGCCGGCTTCCCGGGCGCCGGCCGCCACTTCTTCACGGAAATTGCCGTAGGTCACCAGAAAGCTCAGGCCCAGCTCAGCGGCCAGGCGGCCCAGTTCCCGGTGGCTGGGAGCCGAATGCCGGCCCAACTCCAGCATGTCTCCCAGGGCGGCGGCGGCCTGGCCGTGATCCCGGAGTTCCATCAGGGTTTTCAGGGCCACGGCCATGGAGCCCGGGTTGGCGTTATAGCAATCATTCAAGAGATGCACTCCCGAAGGCAGAGTGAAAATCTGGGAGCGCCGGGCAATGGGGGCAAATTCCGCCAGGGCCCCGGCCATCTCCCGGGGGTCCAGACCCAGGGACAGGCCCACCGCGGTGGCCGCCAGGGCATTATAAAGCTGGTGCACTCCCGCCACTTTGAGGGTCAGGGGCCAGCTTCTTCCGGCAAATTCCAGGCGGGCCGTCTGGCCCTGGCGTCCCAGGGTTTGCCGGCTCCTGGCCTTGAGGCCGGCCCCGGGGCCGAGGCCGAATGCCAGGGTGGGGCCGGGGAAGCCTTGCGCCAGGCAGGCCAGCCGGGGATCATCGGCGTTATAAATCAGACGGGCTTCCCGGTCAAGGCCGTCCAACAATTCTCCCTTGGCCCGGGCCACGCCCTCCACACAGCCCACGCCCTCGGTGTGGGCCGGGTGCACGTTGATCAGAACCCCCACCGTGGGGCGGCAGATCTGGGCCAGGCGCCGGATTTCCCCAAAGTGGTTCATACCCAGCTCCACCACCGCGGCTTCATGGGCGTTGTCCAATTGGAAGAGGGTCTGGGGCAGCCCGATAAGGTTGTTCAGGTTCATCGGGTTTTTCAGAACCCGGTAAGCCAGGGCAAGCACCCGGGCGGTCATTTCCTTGGTGGTGGTCTTGCCGCAACTGCCGGTGATGGCCACCAGGGGGATCTGAAAACGGTCGCGCCAGGCCCTAGCCAAATCGCCCAAGGCGGCCAGGGTGTCCGGGACGGCGATGACGGTCACTTCGGACGGGATATTGAGGGGAGGGCCGGGGGAGTTTTTTGTACGTGGCTCCCCCGCCCTCCCCTCAAACTCCCCTCCCAACCCCCTGTAAGGGGTTGGGGGAGTGGGTTTGGGAGAGGATTGTAAGTGGGTCTTTGACCCCTGGCCCCCTCTCCTAAAAATATTTTCTTCCACCAGCACGCCCCGGACCCCCCGGCTTAAGGCTTTGGGGAGATACTCGTGGCCGTCGTGGCGCTCACCCTTCAGGGGAATAAAGAGCTGCCCGGCCTGGGCGGTGCGGGAGTCGGTGCTGACGCCGCAGAAAGCCGCATCCCCCCGGCCCTGGAGCAGGGTCCCCCGGGTGGCGGCCAGCACTTCTGCGGTGGTGAAATGGGTGGTCATTTTTTAGCAGTCAGCTTTCAGCTTTAAGCGGTCAGCTTTTCTAGGGCGGCCCGTGGCCGCCGAAGTTCTGGCGTGCAGGGCACGCCCTATGAATTAATAACCCTTGTCTTTAGGCACCATTAAATCTGGCTGGTGGGGGGCACGGAGGCCCGCCCTACCGGTTTTTTTCTGGTTCCCAAGCTCCTGCTTGGGAACCCATCTGGAGGCAAAGCTCCTGCTTTGCCATCTTGTTGATTAAACAATTTAATGCAAATTTCGCACCCCCAATTAAGGGGGGTAACGCTTTGAAACCGGAAATTAACTTAACCAAACGGGTCAAAATGTGGAGCAGGCGCCCTCGCCTGCAAAAGAACAGCCGGGGGCGGCTGTTCCACATTTTTCGCTACTTTCAGGTCTTGAGCCATCTTGAGAAGCCCTGTGCTTAATCGCAAGGAATTTGAAGGAGATCATCCCCTGAAGGCTGCGAAACTTGTGAATATAATTTAACCTGAGAGTTAAGGTGCCCAAGCAGAGCTTGGGCCGCAAATTTCGTTCCCAAGCAGGAACCTGGGAACGAGTATGAGGGCCTCCGTACCCGCCGTTAGCAGAATGCAAAGGTGCGCAAGACGCACCCGGCAACTCCCTCCCCGTTGAGGGGGGAGGGCTGGGGTGGGGGTGAAGGCAATCCGCTTTCCTTTTCATGAATAAAACCCGTCCCTCAGTGCCGCCTCTACTTCTTCCCGGTCATCGAAGTGGCGGCGCTCGTCGCCCCAGATTTGATAATTTTCATGGCCTTTGCCGGCCACCAGGACGGCGTCCGGGGGCTCGGCCAGGCTCACCGCCAGGCGGATGGCCTCCCGACGGTCCGGGACGATGAGATACCCGGGCTCGCACCGCCGGGCGGCCGCTTCGGTAAGTTGACTTAAGCCCGCGGCCTTAAGGCCCGGCTCGATCTGGGCGATGATGGCCAGGGGGTCCTCGCTCCGGGGATTGTCGCTGGTCACCACCACCAGGCTGGAGCCCTGGGCGGCGGCCCGGCCCATGAGAGGGCGCTTCTGCCGATCCCGGTCCCCGCCGCAGCCGAACACCGTGATCAGCCGGGCAAAATCCAGGGTCTTCAGGGCCCCGAGGGCCGCGGCAATGGCGTCCGGCGTATGGGCATAATCCACGAAGATGCCGGGGCCGCGTTCCGGCCCGAATCGCTCCAGGCGGCCCGGGACGCCCGGGAGGGCGGCAATCCCCCGGGCGATGACTTCGGGATCGAAGCCCAACCCCAGGGCGGTGGCCGTGGCCGCCAGGCAGTTGGCCAGGTTGAAGGGGCCCACCAGGCGGGAGGTGAGGCGCAGCTCCCCGGCCGGGGTAGAGATAAGCGCCTCCAGGCCCCTGGCGTGGAACCGGCAGGACTTGGGCCGCACCCGGCTGTCCGGATGATGGCCGTAAGTCAGGGCGTTCATCTGCACGCGAGCAGCCAACTCCCGACCCCGGGGGTCGTCCAGGTTGATCACCGCGACGCGCCGGGCGGCCCCGCCATTCGGCAGAATTTCCAGAAACAGCCGGGCCTTGGCGGCAAAATAGGAGTCCAGGTCCGGGTGGTAATCCAGGTGGTCCTGGGAGAGGTTGGTGAACACGCCGGCGTCAAAGGCTGCCTGGTCCACCCGGCGCAGGTCCAGGGCATGGGAGGAGACCTCCAGGCAGACGTGGCTGACTTCGAGGCTCAGCATTTCCCGCATCAGCCGCTGCAGGTCCAAAGACTCGGGCGTGGTGACCGGGGCCGGCCAGACCCGCTCGCCCACCCGGTAATTCACGGTGCCCACCACCCCCACCCGGTGGCCGGCGGCGCTGAAGATGGCTTCCAGCAAGAAAGTGGTGGTGGTTTTACCGTTGGTGCCGGTAATCCCCACCAGGACCAGCTCCCGGCTAGGGTGCCCGTAAAAAGCGGCGCTGAGGTGGGCCAGGGCCAGCCTCGCCTCAGGGACCCGGACCACGGTCACCCCCGGGGGCGGCGCCAATTCCTGCTCGGTGACGATCACCCGGGCGCCTTGGGCCAGGGCGGCGGCGACAAAGCGGTGCCCGTCGGTGCGCTGTCCCTGGATAGCCACGAAGATGCCGCCGGGGACCACTTCCCGGGAGTGGTAGGCGATGCCGGGAATAGGCAGGTCCTGGTCTCCGGAAATCCGGCCGCCCTCCAGGTTGGCCAGGAGTTGCCTCAAGGTCTTCAGGGCTGTTGGATTCCTGGGCACGAGCCCCCTCGCCGGCTTAGCAGAATGTTTCGAAGGCGCGTTGAGGAGAGGGGCGCGGCAGCCAGCACTTCTCCTCAAGCTGTCCCTCCCAACGCCCGCATGGTTGGGAGGAGGGTCTGGGAGCGGGCCTGGGGCCGCAGAGATGGGCCGGTACCCGCTATCTTAATAATTCGGAGCACATAAGTTCCATTCACCCCCACCCCAACCCTCCCCCCTCACGGGGGAGGGAGCAAAAGGAAGGAACTCCTTTAATGCTCTGACGATAATAGTATAAAAACTTTGATGCCAAAGCAATCCCCGCCGGCCCGGTTTCAGGAAGGGGATCGGAACTTTACCGCGCAGGTGTCTCCGGGGGAGATGGGGCTTCCCGGGGCCGGGTCCTGACCGGCAGCCAGGCCGCTCCCCTGGAAGCGAAAATGCAAACCGGACTTATGCAGCAGGTCGATAACCTGGCGAATAGTCAGCCCGCGGACATCGGGCATTACTTTCAAGGGTTCTGTGGGGGCCAGCGAATGGGGTGGATGCGCCTTGGGCTCGGTGGGCGGCGCCTGGGCCGCGGCGGCTGTGGGCAGGATGCTGGCCAGCACCGGGGCGTTCTCGGTCTTGGGATAATATCCCAAATAGGGCAGGGCCTGGGCGGCGATCTCCCGGAAGATGGGAGCGGCAACCACGCCGCCGAAAATAGCCCCCTTGGGTTCGTCGATGACCACGGAAATGGCCAACACCGGGTTGTCAGCCGGCACCAGGCCGACGAAAATGGCGTTGAATTTACTGTGGGAATAGGCATGGCTCACCAGCTTTTGGGCGGTGCCGGTCTTGCCGGCCACGGTGAAGCCCGGAGGGGCTGCGGCCGTGGCCGTGCCGCCGGCCTGGGTCACGGTGGCCATGATGGACAGCATCTGGCGGGCGGTCTGCTGGGAAAGCACCCGGCGCACCGGCCGGGGCTGGAATTGTTTGACAATCTCACCCTCGGGGCTGACCACCTCTTTGACCAGGAGCGGTTCCATCAACACCCCGTCATTACCCATGGCCGCCAGGGCCATGGTGAGCTGCAGGGGGGTGATGGACACCCCCTGGCCGAAGGCCACCGTGGCCCGGTCCAGGGGGGAGCGGGCGTGGGCCAGGTTCTTCACGAGCCCGGCGCTCTCCCCGGGGAACAGGATGCCGGTGCGCCGGCCGAAGCCGAAGGCGGCCAGGTAGTAATCCAGGCGCTTCGGACCGGCCTTGAAGGAAACCTTGGTGGCGCCGATGTTGCTGGACTTCTGGATGATTTGCCACACCTCCAGGGTGCCGTAGGGATGCACATCGTGGATGACCTCTTTGGACCCCAGGTAATAGACCCCGTTCTCACAATGAAACTTGTCGGTGGGCTTCACGACCTGGGCGTCCAGGGCCGAGGCGATGATGAAGATCTTGAAAGTGGAGCCGGGCTCGAAGGCGTCGGTCAACAGTCGGTTCTTGCGAGTGACCTCCGGATATTGGGAGTAACGATTGGGGTCCATGCCGGGGGTTTGGGCCATGGCCAGGACTTCCCCGGTTTGCGGCCGCACCACCGTCACCATGCCGCCGGCGGCGTGCCAATGGGCCACCCCCTGGGCCAGCTCCTTTTCGGCAATATACTGGACGGTGCGGTCCAGGCTCAAGGTCAGGTTGTTGCCCATGACCTCCGGGTCTTCGGCTTTCTCGCCGTCCACCACGATATGTCCCCGGGCATCCAGCAATTTCGTGCATTTTTTGGGCTTGCCGTAGAGATAGTTATCATACTGGACCTCCAGGCCCTCCAGGCCCTGGCCGTCGACATTGCAGAAACCGAGCACCGGGCCGGCCATGGCCAACTGGGGATAGTAGCGCCTGGATTCGGGGATCAGGTAGACCGCGTCTTCGTCCCGCCGGGTGGCCGGAATCTTGGCCGGAGATGGTTTCTCCACTTCGGCCTGCCAGGTGCGGAAGGCTTCTTCTTTTTCCGGGGTCAGGTGCCGTTTCACCCACACAAAGGGCTTGGGGCGGGTCAGGATTTCGGTCAAATCCCCGGTCTTGAATCCCAGGATGGGGGCCAGTTGGCGGCTCAGGCGGGAAGCGTTCTTTATCTGGCCGGGATGCGCCACCACCGAATAAACCCGGGTGCTGACGGCCAATTCGGTGCCCCGGCGGTCAAGGATCTGGCCCCGCACCGGCAGGATGGGGCAAAATTTTTGGATCTCCTTGGTAGCCTCTTCCCGGAGTTCCGACCCCCTGATGACCTGCAACTGGAAGAATCTCCCGCAAACCAGCAGGGCCAGGCCGGCCAGACCCAGGCCCACCAGGATGATGCGTAACCTGACCCACTTGCTGATGCTGTTGGCCATGACCGAAACAAAGCCCTGGTTATTGCACGGTTATTACTTGGCAAGGTTGAGCCGGCCTCATACCATAGGTTTCCACCGCCAGACGCTCCAGCCGGGAGATGGCAGTCAGGTTGGAAAGTTCAAGGCGGAGCTTGCGATTCAAATCCAGGTACTGCTTCTGGGTTTCCTGGGCCTGGGAGATCAGGTAGCTCTGATTGATGCACTGGAGATTGCCCCAGGCCCAGACCAGGGAGGTAAACATCACCACCGCCGTAGTGATGACCAGGGCCATCACCAGGGAGCGGCCCCAGCGCCATTGGGTGCTCACCCGGCGGTTGCGGGATACGAGGGTGTGGCTGACGGCATTGAGGCGCAGGGTCAGGTTCCGGGCCATAGTTTACCTCCGTGCTGGGTTATTTTTTTTTCTTCAGAAGGATGGGGGCGTGCTGCACCTGGTCGCGAGGCTCACGGTCCTCATCCCAAAGGGTGATGGGCTGGGGTTGATGAGCCGCCCGCACCTCCAGTGCCTCGGCCCTCCAGGGTCGCCTGGAGGCCTGCCTGGAGGGAATCCTCTTTGGTAAACTGCGCCACATGGTCTGACCTCGCTTGTAGGGGATCCTAAAGTTTTTCGGCGATGCGCAATTTAGCGCTGCGCGCCCTGGGATTGCGCCGGAGTTCTTCCGGAGCAGGTGTTTGGGGTTTCTTGGTAAGGCGGCGCAAGACCCCGGCCCGTTCCCCGGCCAAAAAATGGCGCTTTACCAACCGATCCTCCAGGGAATGATAGGAAATAATTACCAGGCGTCCGCCGGGTTCCAGCCAGGCCGGGGCCTGGGTCAAAAAAGCGGCCAGTTGGCCCAGTTCCTGATTTACCGCAATGCGCAAAGCCTGGAAGGCCCGGGTGGCTACGTGAAGTCTCCCCCTTCGGTACCGCCCGGGCCCCTGGGCTTGTTGAACCAAATTGATGAACTGTTGCGTGGTCTTCAAAGGGGTTTTTTGCCGGGCCTGCACCACCAGGTGGGCAAGGCGGCGGGCCCGGGGCTCTTCCCCATATTCCCGGAAGATTTTTTCGAGATGGGCCTGGGAGGCGCTATTGAGCAGCCGGGCCGCGGTGGGCCCGGGTCCCTCCGGATCGAACCGCATATCCAGAGGCTCATCCCCCAGAAAACTAAACCCCCGGCCGGAACGCTGCAGAGAAAAGAGCGACAGGCCCAAATCCAGCAGAATGCCGGCTACCTGGGCGCGCCCTGCTTCCGCCAGGGTCTCCCCCAACTCGGCGTAGGAACGGTGAAACAACCGAAACCTGGAGGTGTAGGGGGCCAGGCGGGCCGCAGCCGCTTTCAGGACTTCCGGGTCTCGATCCAGCCCCCAGAGCTCCCCTCCCTGAGCGATGCGGTCCAGTATGGCTCGGGCATGCCCCCCCTCACCTACGGTGCCATCCACATAGAGATGACCTGCCCGGCAATTGAGGCCCACCAACACCTCCATTACCATTACCGGTTCATGCGCCGGATACTGGTCTGTGTTTAAATCAGCAATTTTTGATAAACCTCTTGACCGATGGACTCCTCCAACTGCTGCCGGTGGGCTTCATAGGTCTGGCGGTCCCAAATTTCAAAGGAGCGCCCGACCCCCACCAGGCAGACGTCCCGGGTAAGCTTGGCGTAATCACGGAGATTGGGAGGGATGAGAATGCGGCCCTGGCGGTCCAGGGGGCAGATTTCCACCCCGGACATTAAAAACCGCCTGAAGGCGCGCACGTCCTTGTCGAAAAAGGCCTGCTCCCCCAACTTGGCCTCGATCTGGACCCATTCTGAGGGTGGAAGGGCTAGAACATAGCGGTCTAAATTGGTGAGGTAATTGGTGAGGATGAGTTCGCGGTCCTGACGTTCCGCCAGGATCTCCCGGTAGTGGGAAGGGATGCTGACCCTCCCTTTCTTGTCCATGGAGTAAAAATGGCTACCGGTAAACATGGATATATGGCCCCAAATCCCACTTCATTCCACTTTTCCCCACCCAGGGATAAAATACGGCCTTTTTTAGGGCAATGTCAAGGAAAAAATTTCAAAAGAAAATTTTCACAAGGCGAGAATTATTACCAAATTGCGGCGTTAAACGAATGGGCCTCGGGGAGGTTTCAGGCGGGGTGACGACGACGGTCTAAATAGTTTTGCAAAATGAGGACCGCGGCCAGTTGGTCCACCACCTGGCGGCGCCGGCGGCGGCTGACGTCGGCCGCCAGCAACACCCTTTCCGCCTCCATGGTGGTGAGGCGTTCATCCCAGGGGGTCACCGGCACCCCCAGGGCTTCCCCCAGGGCGGCGGCGAGGCTGAGGATCTCCTGGCTCTGTCGGCCGGGGCGGCCGTCCAGGTGGAGGGGCAGGCCCACCACGATCTCCTGGACCCGGTACTCCCGGGCCACCTCCAGCAGGCTGGCCAGGTCTGCATCTTTGCCGCGCCGGGTCAGGACCGCCAGTCCCTGGGCGGTGATCCCCAGGGGGTCGCTCACGGCTATGCCGATGCGCTTTTCTCCCACGTCCAGGGCCAGAATGCGCACCTCTCCGTGCGGGTGGGGTGGGGTGGGTGATTTTTTCATATTATCGTGACTCACTGTTTAAACAGCGGAAAAGGCAAAAGGTTAAAAGGCGAAAAGGAGAAAGGTGGAAAAGGCAGAGCGGGGAAACACCGAGGCAGATGCAGGTGTGGAGCAGGCGCCCTCGCCTGCACAAGACAGCCGGGGGCGGCTGTTCCACATTTTTCCTGCTTGGCCTCAGAGTTGGCAGGTCTCAATGTTCGTCACCCTTTCTTGCCCTGGTCCCTTTTTGCCCTTCCCCTTATATCCTTTTACCTTTATTTCGACAACAACCAAGCCGCGATTAAGGCCAGCCCCACCCCCGCCAGGCGGCGCAGATTGAAGCTTTCTCTCAAAAGCAGCCAACTCAGGGTGACGGTCACCAGGGGATAGAGGGCGGTAAGGGGCACTACCTGGCTGGCTGCGCCCTGGGCCAGGGCCCGGAAAAAACACAGAAGGCCGAAAGCCATGCACACCCCGGCCCCCAGGGCGGCGGCCACCCCCACTGGCTGCCAGGGAATGGTCAGCCCCCCGCCCAAAAGCAGGTAACCGATGACCGCCAGGTGGCCGGTGATGGCTATAAGATAAGCCGCTGGAGCAGGGAGATGCACGGTCGCCACTTTGCTGAGAAATCCCCACACCCCCCATAAAACCAGGGCCAACAGGGAAACCCCTAACCACCCGGTCATTTACCCTCCCTCACGCCTTGCTTCCGGCGGGTTTTTCCTTTATTAAGATAACCTGGGCTGTCAGACAAGGCTACCGTCAGGCGGTGGAAAAAAATATTTTGCCCTGGAGGCGCAGGAAGTCTCTGGGGTTTGATTAATCACCCCTTGAGGGCGCAATGAATTGCGCCCCTACCTTTACCCGCAAGCCCGGAGTGGCAACTGGAAGCGCTTGGCCATGGTATCCTTATGTCCGGGATTCCCATTGCTATGAGCGAGTTTTTAAGTGGCACAGGCTTCCAGCCTGTGTCGGCGCAGGCTAAAGCCTGCGGCTACATTTCTTGTTGCCGCAACCACGGAAATATTAACCGAAAACTGGGAACTGGGAACTGCGAACTGGGAACTGCGAACTGGGATAAAACCGCAGGCTTTATGAAGCCAGGGAGGTTGGTCTCTTGTACATCATGGGCCATCGAGGGGCGCCGGCCTACGAGCCGGAAAATACGTTGCGCTCCTTCCGCCGGGCTCTCGATATGGGGGTGTCGGCGGTGGAGCTGGATGTCCAACTCACCAAAGACGGCCGCCTGGCGGTGATCCACGACGAAACCGTGGACCGCACCACCAACGGGCGGGGCCGGGTCAAGGATCTGACCTTCCCGGAGCTGAGGAAACTCGATGCCGGCCTGGGCGAACGCATCCCGGCCCTGGAAGAAGTGGTGGAACTGGTGCGGGGCCGGGCCCACCTGGTGGTGGAGCTGAAGCAGCCGGACGCCGCCCAGCCCCTCCTCACTTTTTTCCGGGACCGGCAACTTTTCGGGGCCGGCCACGTCATCTCCTTCTGGCACCCGGTTATTAAGGCCCTCAAGGAGCAGGAACCTCGCCTCCATACCGGGGCCCTGCTGGTGGGCTGCCCGGCTGACCCCGGGGGCCTGGCCCGGGCCGCCCTGGCCGACGCCCTGGTCCTGAACTACGCCTTCGTCAACGCCGAACTGGTGAACGCGGCCCACGCCCAGGGCCTCCAGGTCTTCGTCTGGAACATCGACGACCGCGAGATCCTCAAACCCTACCTCACCATGAACCTGGACGGCATCGGCAGCAACCGCCCGGATATTTTGATAGAATGTTTGAAAAGTAGTAGTTGAGGGGAGGACCGGGGGACCGGTGGGTCCCCCGCCCTCCCCTCAAACTCCCCTCCCCACCCCCTTTATGGGGGGCCGGGGTAAGCGGCGCCGAGGCGCCGCTTACCCCGGCCAAACTTATGGGATTGTGGGAGGGGGTGTGGGGGAGGGGGTAAGGGCCTGCGGCCCTTAGCCTCCTCCCCCGCAAACACTTCCGGAAGGAATTATTATGGCGAAAACTATTGTAGAACAGGTGATGGAGGCGCATCTGGTGTCCGGGAAGTTGGTCCCCGGGGCGGAGGTGGCTCTCAGGATCGATCATACGTTGACGCAGGATGCCACCGGCACGCTGACCTATCTCGAGTTTGAGGCCATGGGGGTGGAGCGGGCCAGGCCCGAGGTGGCGGTGAGTTACGTGGACCACAATCTGCTTCAGGCGGATTTTCGCAATGCCGATGACCACCGGTTTTTGCGGACTATTGCGGCCCGTTATGGTCTTTATTTTTCCGGGCCGGGCAACGGCATCTCCCACCAGGTGCACCTGGAGCGGTTCAGTGCGCCGGGCAAGACTCTGCTGGGCTCGGACAGCCATACGCCCACGGGAGGCGGGGCCGGGATGCTGGCCTTGGGGGCCGGGGGATTGGACGTGGCTTTGGCCCTGGCCGGGCAGCCTTTCTACCTGACCATGCCGGAGGTCATGGGGGTGCGGCTCACCGGGCGGTTGCCCGCCTGGGTGTCGGCCAAAGACGTCATTCTGGAAATGCTGCGGCGCCTGACGGTGAAGGGGGGCCTGGGCAGGATCCTGGAGTATTTCGGTCCCGGGGTGGCAGGCCTCGGGGTGCCGGACCGGGCCACCATCGCCAACATGGGGGCGGAACTGGGGGCCACCACCTCCATCTTCCCGGCGGACGGACAGACCAGGCGCTTCCTGGCCCTCCAGGGGCGGCTCAAGGATTTCCGGCCTTTGCAGGCTGAGGGGAGGCCCCGCTATGCCCGGTCGGTGGACCTGGACCTGGGGACCTTAGAGCCTTTGCTCGCCCGTCCCAGTTCCCCGGACAACGTGGTCCCGGTGAAAGAACTGGCAGGGCTGCCGGTGGACCAGGTGCTCATCGGCTCCTGCGGCAATTCCTCCTTCCGGGACCTGATGGTGGTGGCCCGCACCCTGAAGGGCCGCCAGGTGCACCCCCGGGTGGCCCTGGAGATCAATCCGGGGTCCCGCCAGGTGCTGGAGAACCTGGCCCTGGCCGGGGGGCTGCTGCCGCTCCTGGAAGCCGGGGCCCGGGTCATGCCACCGGGTTGTTGGGGGTGCATCGGCATCGGCCAGGCCCCAGCCACCGGGGCGGTGTCGGTGCGCACCTTCCCCCGGAACTTCCCGGGGCGAAGCGGCACCAGGGATGACCAGGTCTACCTGGCCGGCCCCGAGACTGCAGTGGCTGCGGCCATCTTCGGGGAGCTGACCGATCCCCGGCGCCTGGGGGATTATCCCCGGGTGGCCAGGCCCCGGTATTACCTGGTGGACGGCCGGCACCTGGTGCCCCCGCCCCCTCCGGGGGAAAAGGTGGAGGTGCTCCGGGGGCCCAATATCGTGCCCTTCCCGAAGCTTTCCCCTTTGCCCGACACCTGGCGGGGCGAGGTGTGGCTGAAGACCGGGGACCACGTCACCACCGACGATATCCTGCCGGCGGGGAGTCAGATCCTGCCGCTCAGGAGCAACCTGCCGGCCATCAGTGAGTTTGCCTTCACGCGCCTGGACCCGGATTTTCCCAGGCGGGTGCAAGGGCGGGGGGGCGAAGGGGCCATCGTCGGCGGAGAAAACTACGGCCAGGGCTCCAGCCGGGAGCACGCCGCCCTGGCCCCCCGGTACCTGGGCGTCCGGGTGAAGCTGGTGAAGAGTTTCGCCCGGATACACCTGGCCAACCTCATCAACTTCGGCATCCTGCCCCTGACCTTTGAGGACCCGGGAGATTATGACGGACTGACCCAGGGGCAGGTGCTAGAGTTGCCCAATGTGCGCCGACTCCTGCTGGAAGGCGCCGAACGCCTGCCCGTGAAAGTGTTGTCCTCGGCAGGCGCGGAAATCAAAGAAATCTGGGTTCGGGCCGACCTCACCGAACGCCAGCGCCGCCTCCTGGCCGCCGGGGGGGCGTTGAACATTGTCAGGGAAGGGTAAGGGGGAGAAGATGATATTTGAGGGGAGGGCCGGGGGATGTGGAGCAGGCGCCCTCGCCTGCGAATTACAGCCGAGGGCGGCTGTTCCACATTTCACCCTCCCCTCAAACTCCCCTCCCCACCCCCGCGGAAGGTTTTGAGAAAATTTCCTGAGTGCAAATGTAGGGGCGCAATTCATTGCGCCCTATGCGGGTAAGGCGGATGCGGGATGCAGGGGCGGGGGCACCCCGCCCAGGTTGCAGGTGCTGGTCGCGGCTTGGGAATCAGTATAACTAGACTTGGTTATGCCGGTAAAGGGGGCCGGAGGCGATGCTGAAGAAAAAAACGTTGCTGACGGCAATCATGATGGGAGCCGTATTATTTATTTTTATGGGTCAGGGGATTACCCAAAAACCGGTAACTATCAAGAATGGCTTCGTCAAGGGAACTAATTATCTGGAGTTCACGCCGGACGAAAAGTTGGCTTACACCATAGGAATAATTGACGGCATGTTTTTGGCTCCCCTGTTTGCCGGATCAATGGAAAAGGATCTGGCAGCGATGGAGAAGTGCCTGGAAAAAATGAACAGTTCGGAAGTTACGGGCAGGCTGGAGAGATACTTAAAAGAAAACCCGCAGCGCCGGCGCGAACCCATGAATGTGTCGGCTTACCATGCCTTGATGGAAGCTTGTAGATAAAGGAACCGGGTCTCTCGCTCCCCGGCAGGAGTTTGGGAACGAGAAAAGAAATAACCACTTGGGGTTTTGCTGGCAAGTCCTTTTCCCACTCGGGCCCGGCACGCCGTCCCCCTAAACTCCTCTCCGCACCCCTGCAAACAATTGGCCGGTGGGGGTTGGGCCAGACGGCCCAGCCCCCACCGGCCAATTATGCTTAAGGGATTGGGGGTGGGGGTTTGGGGGAGGATTGTAAGTGGGCCTGCGGCCCTTACCCCCTAGCCCTTATCTATTAATCCCTGGCCCCTGGCCCCCTCCACCCAAAACCTGCGCCTACTCACCCTACACCTCCAAACCCGCCTCCCGGTATTTGACGCAGGGGGTCCAGGAGCCCAAAGGCCGCTTGCAGCCTTTACAGGACATTTGCCCCTGGCGTTGTTTGCAGTAGCTTTTCACCACCACTTCAAAGAGCTTGGCGTTGCGGATGGCGAAGGCGATTTCTTCGGCAATGGACTGGAGCAGCAGGCGTTCCTCATCGGTGAAGAGTTGTCCGCCGATCTTATTGAGCACTTCTAAAATACCGATCTTTTCTTCGCCTGCCGTCAGGGGAATCACGATCATGTTCCGGGTCTGGAAGCCGGATTCCGCATCGAATTTGCCGTAAAACCGGGGATCGTGTTGCACGTCGTTAATGACCTCGGACTGTTGGGACTGCAGCACGGCTCCCGCCAGACCCTGATTGGCGGGAAAGGTGGCGGTCAGCAGCACCGGCGCGGAGGGGCCCTCGGCGGTATAAAAACGCAGGTTTTCCTTGGAGTAATCCAGGAGCATGACCGAGGCGGCTTCTGCGGACAGGGCATCCATGGCGAAGTAGAGGACCGCTTCCAGGACATCCCGCAGGTCCAGGGCCTGGGCGATCATGGAGCTGATGGTGAGATAGGTGTTGAGGTGGGCGATCCGTTTTTCGCTTTCCCGATGATAGAGCAAGTCGTCGACGACGTTGGCAATCATCGGCCAAAACTTTTCCTGGAGCATCGGCGGCAAGGACAAATCCCGATGCAGGCTCACCAGGCCCATCAGGCCCAGGGGAAGACCGGCCCGGGTCCGCAAGGGGAACAGGTACAACTGGGCAATCCCTTGGAAAGGAAGCGACACCGGCACCGGGGACAACTCAGCGTGCGTCTTGAGCTGTTGGAAGTGCACGTTGCAAAAGCTCTCCACCATAAGGACAGTTTCTGCCTGGAGTCCCCGGTGGAAAAAAGAATAAGGCGCCAGGCGAGGTTCATCCACGTAAAGCACTGCGGCCACGATCTCCATCATTTCCACCAGACCGGGGAGGATGGCGCGAGCCAGGTCTTCCAGGGTCTCGGCCGTGACGGCTGCATGGGCCAGTTCCAGGATTTGCTGCGCCTGGACTTCAGAAACCTGATACGCCGGGCTGGGGGGGGGCATGAACTAACCTCAGATTTTCTTACTAGACTATATAAATCTTAACTTTCTGATTAACATAAGGCAGGCTCAAGGGTCAAATAAAAAAGGGGGCCTCAGGGTGTGGCCCCCACCCTTGGCCCCCTTCCGGGGAAACTGCAGCAGCACCTCTTGGTGATTCTTAAGGCAAATTAACCCACCCCGGGCACGGCCGAGTAAATTTCTTTCATCAAGGGGGGTTTAAATTCCAGGGTCCGGAAGAGCAGGACCGGGACGGTGGCGTGAGTCGCCACTTTGTCGGCCACGCCGCCCATGTACCAGGCTACTTCGCCGGCGCCGTGGGTGCCGATGGCAATGAGATCGTAGCCCTTATCCTGGGCGTAGGCAATAATTTCCCGGGCCGGCACGCCGTCCTGGCAGAGCCAGTTCACATCCAGGCCCTGTTTCTTGAGATCTTGACCGGCCTTGGCCAGGAAGGTTTCGCAGAATTTCTGCTCCTGGGCTTCTTCTCTGCGGACCGTGGCCGGAGAGGCCTCCCCGGAGAAAGCCCCGACGCCGCTATAGCAGACATGAAAGAGAGTGAGCTTGGCTTTGTGCAACTTGGCAATTTCCGCCACTTTAGGGAGAATTCTCGCCGCAATTTCTGAGCCGTCCAGTGGAACCAATATCTTCTTAAACATGTCGCCCTCCTGGGGTAATAAGACTTGCGCCGGGCCTGGCCCACCGTGCCGCCTTGCGGCCCCGGGCTTGATATTTGATAACAAACTAAGACAGATATTTGGGAATGTCAATTAGATTATGGAAATTCTTAGCTAATTTTCAGAATTTTCCGGTTCCGGTAAAGGGGCGGACCCATTGGGCGGATTTTCCCTGCCTTTGTAAAGCTCCCGTTGCAGGACCCGAAGATAGCCGGTGAACTCACCCTGGCCGGTATCGCTCTGGAGGTGCTGGTCCATCATTTTCATCTTGGCGTCCAGGTCGTCCAGGAAGTAAACCAGGAGGGCTTCCCGGGTCTTGGGAACCACCGGGGAGCCGAATTCCAGGGCGCCGTGGTGGGACAGGATAATATGCTCGAGTTGCAAGAGCAGGTCGGGATCGGGGAAATCCAGGGCCCGGGCTTCTTCCTTGACCATCTCCCAGCCCAGGACGATGTGGCCCAGCAACTGGCCGGGCGCGGTCATCTCCGGGGCCTGGGGATTGGCCAGTTCCTTGACTTTGCCCAGGTCATGGAGGATGGCCCCCGCCAGGACCAGGTCGCCATTGAGTTCGGCATAAACCTCCAAAGATTGCCGGGCATGGCGCGTCACCGACCAGGTGTGCTCCAGCAGGCCACCCAGATAGGGATGGTGATACTTCTGGGCGGCGGGGCCGGCCATGATTTCGTCCTGGTACTTGGCGAGGAGGCGCAGCACCAGGAGCTGCACGGGGGGCTCAATAGACTCGGCGAGCCTCCAGAGCTCCTGCCAGAGCTCGCGGCGATCGTAGGGAGTGGCCTGGTCCAGGAGCTCCGGGTCGTATTCCGGGAGTGGTTTGCCCCGGGCGCGGAGCTGGTCCACGCTCTCGATAAACTGGACGTTGACCTGGAGCTCACCCTGATAGGATTCCACCTGGCCTTTGACACCCACATCCTGGCCGGGGGCAAAGGGGCCGGGGCACTTTTTCAGAACCTCGTCCCACACCCGGGCTTTCAAGACGCCGGTCTTGTCGCCCAAGACCAGGTTGAGAAAGGGTTTGCCGGCTTTGGTGGTGCGCTTCTCCACCTGGCGCAGGCGGAAGAATTGGTGGACGGCGGCTCCTTCCTGGAGTTCGATGATGGGCTGGTGGGGCACGTTTCGCCTCCGGGGCCGGGGATAGGGCCATGATAGCCCGAAGAGCCGGGGTGGGTCAAGGTATGATATTTTGGAAAATATTTTGTATATACGGGGCTCTCCCCTTGACAAGCTAAGTATAGTAATTAACTTTTAAATTAAGTGAAAAAATTTGCCGATGAAGGAGATATCACCTTCAGAGAGTCACAGAGGCAAATTTTTTCTTGACTTAAAAATCTAGGGATTTATAATAAATATTTTAGGTTATTTTAATGTGGCGGGAGCCACAGGACTAAAAATACATGGAAAAAGAATACCTTAAAAAGTTTCTTGACCTGAACGGCGGGGCGGAGCCCATCGTGCCCTACGATCAATTCCGCTTGATCCTCCCGGATGAGGATGAGGAACCCCTGGCCTTCCGGGAGACCTACGAGGTCTTGCCGGAAGAGGAACTGGAGGTCACCGATCAACTGGAGGCGGCCGGTTATGGCGGCGTGTCGGAAGAAGCCGAGGAAGGGGAAGCGGAAGAGGGCGTAGAAGCCGAAGAGATCCCGGAACATGAGGGACTGGTGGCCGCCTATTTCCGGGAGATGCTGCGTTACTCCATCCTGTCCCCCGAAGAAGAACGGGACCTGGGCCGCATCATCAAACACGGCCAGGAAGGCATTCTGGAGCAGGTCCTGGGGGTGCAAAGCGACCTGGAGGAGATCGCCTACCTCCAGAAAAAGGTGCGCAGCTGGTTTCAAACCCCGGAGAAGAGCGCCCAAGCCAAGGAAAAGCTTTTCAAGGTCATCACCCAGAAGTTGCAGCAGGTCCTCAGGCACCATCCTGAGGCCGCCGCAATCAAGGATCTGGCGTCCCGCATCAAGGGCATGGAGGCCGAAGTCATCCAGGCCCGGGACCAGATGATCAAGGCCAATCTGCGCCTGGTGGTGAGCATCGCCAAGAAGTACCTGCACCGGGGCCTGACCTTCTCGGACCTGATCCAGGAAGGCAACCTGGGGCTGATGAAGGCTGTCACCCGTTACGACTATACCACCGGGTACCGCCTCAGCACGTTCGCGTCCTGGTGGATCCGGCAAACCATTACCCGGGCCATCTACGACAAGACCCGGACGATCCGGATTCCCGTGCATCTTCAGGAAATCCGCAACCGCTGCTACCGGGCTTTTTACGATCTGTTGAAAGAACTGGGCCGGGAACCGAGCCTGAAGGAAATCTCCGAGCGCTCCGGCGTGGCGGAAGACAAGATTCTCATGGTCACCAACCTGTCGGATGAGCTGATCTCTCTGGAAACCCCGGTGGGCGACGAAGGCGACCGCCTGGGGGACTTCATCCGCAACGATAAAGCGGTGTCCCCCTACGAGGCGATCCTGGAGTCCCAGTTGACCGAAAAGACCGACTCCATTCTCAACACCCTGACTTCCCGGGAAGAGAAGATCATGAAGATGCGGTTCGGCATCGGCGATGAAGTGGAACACACCCTGGAAGAAATCGGCCGGGCCTTCAAGGTTTCCCGGGAACGCATCCGCCAGATCGAAAAGAAGGCCTTGAAACGCCTGAAACACCCCACCCGCAAAGCGGCGTTGGAAGACTTTCTGGAATAACCGGGAACCGCATCCAGCCCTGGAATGAGGCAGGCGGAGGGATGTAAGGATGGCAGGACTGAACGCCGAGAAATTAGCAGAAGTCAAAGAGCGGTTGCTGGGACGCAAGCGGCGGCTCTGGCTGGAAGTTAAGGATCAGCTGAAGAGCAATATCGGCGACGGCTACCAGGAAATGCTGGCTACTGCCAGGGATGAGGAAGACCAGGCCACCGTCAGCCTGATGGCCGAGACCAACCTCACCCTGCTGGGCCCCAAACGCCAGGAACTGGAAGCTATCGAGGAAGCCCTGACGCGCCTGGAAAACGGCACCTACGGGCTGTGCGAGATGTGCGGCCAGCCCATCGAACCCCGACGCCTGGAAATCATGCCGGAAACCCCCCTGTGCCGCAACTGCATGTCCCAAAGGGAAAAACTGGCCAAGGCCTCCGCGGCCCGCTAAAGAACCGAACAACTAGTGGTATGTTTCACAATTAACTACCATTAACGACATTTGTATAAAGTGGTTCGAGTTTCTCAAGGATTTGTTCAGCCGTTTTCGTCCAGATATAAGGTTTGGGTTGCTGGTTTTGTTCATCCAGGTAAGCATTAATGGACGAAATTAACTCCAAAACACT
>Ga0315281_10002932_pt1 | contig 25175 bp, 16 predicted proteins | sample YL17G07_0_MG_FD_204540 | JGI IMG/M metagenome (GOLD analysis project Ga0315281, IMG submission 204540) | Sediment microbial communities from Yellowstone Lake, YNP, Wyoming, USA - YL17G07_0 | ecosystem: Environmental > Aquatic > Freshwater > Lake > Sediment | place: USA: Wyoming | collected... | reverse complement strand
GATGGATCAGGTAGGCGATCGGGGGAAGTATGTAGATCAGGGCGAAGAGGTATCTCCGCTGGTTGGCCCACCGGTCGAGGCGGATTCGAAACGCCGTCGGCGGCTCGGCATAGGGGTCATCTTCTCCGAGGAGATTGAAATGCTTTCGCTCCGGAAAAATCAGAAAAAAGTGGAGAAAAACTGCGGGAAGAAGGAAGAGCGCAACCGTTCCCGCGTTCTGGACGAAATAATCGACCCAGTAATACGAAGATGGACGGAGACGACAGGCAAGAAAGACCAGGAAAAGATCGCAAAGCAGAAAGAAAACCTTTGCCGATTCGTCATCGGGCCGGCTGGACAGGACGAACGAGCCGATGAGAAAAAACAACAGACCGAGTGCGATGTCGTAAGCGTAAAAATGATTTCCGAAAAGGATCGCTCCGGGCACGACTTTGACGATGGCCACTTTCTCGCCGTGGCGAACGAGGTAATCGACGGGAGCGCCGATGGGATGCCGCAGGACCTCGGCGGCGGCGTCGGACTGGCGGAGAAGAATTTTCTCGCCGATTCCGACGATTCGGTCCCCGGACGCGATGCCGGCCTTCTCGGCGCCGCTGGCCGGAGCGACGTCGAGCACTTCGATCCCGTGCTCATTGCTTTCGCCGGGCGTGATTCCGTCGTAGGGCTTCGGGACGAACATGTCCACGACGCTCATGAGCGCGACGGCCAGAGAGGCCGCTCCGATGAGGTAAAACAGTCCGCGTTTCAAGTCTTAGGCTCGACCTGGATTCTCACGAGTGATCGGTTGGCGCCCCCAGGGAGGTACGCGAGAAGGGTGAAACGGTTTCGGCGCAACGCCCGATTTCCACCCAGGTTCGGCCGGTATTATAAAGTCGGGAGATGGCGGTTCTGTTCGTAACGTTCGAAGGGATCGAGGGGAGCGGGAAAACCACTCAGATCGAGAGGCTTTCTCGAAGGCTGGAGCAACTCGGACGGACCCATCTTCGAACCCGGGAGCCGGGGGGAACCCCTCTGGCCGACGAAATCCGGGCGATTTTCCTTCGCCCGAGATCAGGGGCGATGAGCGGCGAGACCGAGCTCTTTCTCGTTTTGGCGGCTCGCGCGGCTCACGTTCGGGAAATGATCGAGCCAAATCTGACGGCGGGGAAAGTCGTTCTGTGCGATCGCTATTCCGACGCCACGGTGGCCTATCAGGGGTACGGGCGCGGCTTGCCGATTGCCGAAATTCTTGCTGCCGATCGGCTTGCAAGCGGGGGGCGGCGGCCCGACTGGACCGTTCTGCTCGATCTTCCGGCCGAAGCCGGACTGACGCGCGTCCAGGCCAGAAACTCGGGATCGGTGCTTCACAAGAGAGAAGGGCGTATCGATGACGAGTCGATCGCCTTTCACGAACGGGTTCGAAGCGGATACCTCGAGCTGGCGCGGGCGGAACCGGAACGGTTCACGAGGGTCGATGCCGTCCAGAACGCCGAGGTGATCGCAGCGCAGATCGAACGCGAGGCCATTGAGCGAGGGCTGATCGAGGCGATCAAATGAAAGCGAACGGCAAACCATGGCGGTGACGCGGCGCGTGAAAGAGTCGCCCCTTCCCCAGCCTCCGGCGGGCCTGGCTCCCCTGTTGGCCGACCCGCCGGGCGGGTACCTCCTCGAGGCCGCCCGAAAAGGAGAGCTTCGCGGTTCGATTCTGCTCCTGGGCGAGGAAGGGATCGGCAAGAAGAGGCTCGCACTCGATCTCGTCAGAAAGCTCAACTGCGACGGCGATCCGCCCGGAAGCGTCTGCAACACCTGCCGGAGAATCCTGCTCGGCTCCCATCCCGATCTCACCCTCGTCCAACCCGATGGAGAGTTCATCAAGGTCGAATCGGTTCGAAGCGTGATCGAGAGCTCCGTCACCCGGCCTTACGAATCGCGGTTTCGTGCGGTCATCGTGGACGAAGCCGATCGGCTTCATCCCTCTGCTGCCAACGCGCTGCTCAAGACTCTCGAGGAGCCGCCGGATTTCCTGGTCTTCTTTCTCATTTCTTCCCGTCCGGAGAAACTGTTGCCGACGATTCGTTCGCGGTCCGAGAGTCACTTCGTTCCCACTCCGTTGGTCGAGGATGCGGGCGAATGGCTCGCGAAGATCGGGTGGAATCGGGAAGAGATCGAACGAGGAACGCGTTTCGGAGGAGGGCGCATCGGATTTCTTCTCCGTGGAGGGTATCGGCGGCTCGAGCCTCTGCGCGAAAAGATTCTCGAGGCGCTGGAGCGTTTCGCCGACCCGAAAAGCTCCGGCGCGCCCCTGTCGGATCTCGCCGCGATTCTGGCGGAAGCCGACGAGACGGAAGAGGTGGTCTGGATCGCAGCTTCGCTTCTTCGAGATGTTCGGGTCGTCCGGGATGATCCCGAAGGAAAAGAGGTTCGCCACCGGGACCTCTTCGGGCGGCTGCGAGATCTCTCCCCACGGCTTTCACCTCATTTCGTGGATGGTCTCGCGATCGATCTGCTTCGTGTCCCGGAACGTCTGTCGATGAATCCGAATCGAAAGCTGCTCTTCGAAGAAATTCTCCTGACGTCGGCGACACGTCTGTCGACTCGAATCTGAATTTCCCTCAGTTTGTTCTGATTTTGAACGGCTGCCGAAGAGGCGGTTGTCGTCGCGAGAACTTGCGCTTCCCTTCAGACGCACTTCTGGCTGTTCGAGCCAGAAGTGAAAAACTGGGGGGGGGCGGTTCCCAACGGGGATGTGGACAGGGAAACGAGGCGGGCGTTAAACGAGGGCTGAAATGGTGGGTCGAAAAATTCGATGAAGATGGTGGGTCAAATCATTATGGTAGATACATCAATTGTGAGGCCCATCCACCCGTCTCCCCCAGAAAAAAGAGCCAACTCTTTTTTTCTGAAATAAATATACATCCTCGATCCGAGAGTGTCCAGTCACGATGAGGATTCTGAGCCGGGAAGCGAACCATCGCCCTTGAAAATACGTTTTTAGGTTCCATCTCCGGCCCCGGGGAGGGGTTTCATTCGTCTCTCTCGATGGGATCGAGCTTCACGATCAGGTCACGCCGTTCCCCTTCCCTGAGGTCAAATCGAACGACCCGGGATTCGAATCCCGGTTTCATCACCACCAGCTCATGTTCACCCGATTCCGCCGCGATTTTTCCTCGCAGATTCCGAGCTTCTCCGAGGGGAATTCCGTCCAGCCAGACTCCGGCGCTGCCGGGAATCACCTGAAGATCCGCGGTCAACGGTTCTCGGGCAATGGGTGGATGCTCGCGGTTCGAATCCTCTCCGGGGTCCTCGGCATCTTCGTTCCAGGCGGGACGAGGGCTCGGGAGCCGGGGACGAGGCTGATTTCCCTCGTCGTCCCAATCTCCGTCAGGGGAAAAGGAGTCGGATTCGTCTTCGCTGTCTTCCCCGAATTGTTCAGGTGGATCGGGAGCCGGAGCGAAGAATCGATGTGTGGCGTGGCGCGGCGAACGCTTTCCCCAACCTTTCGGGCCTCGGCCCTTTCCATCCAGCTCCTGCAACTCCGGTTTCAGCCTGAGATGTTGGCCCGCGTGAACACTCAGATCGGTCGACCAGGACTCGTAACCGGGAACGCGGGCTTCGATTCGGTAGCGGCCGGGACTCAGGTAAAGGTAATCGGGAAAACCGTCGAAGTCGTCGGCGATTCCGATCGATAGGCCATCGAGAAGAATCTCGGCCTCTTCGGGGTCGACCCCAAGGTCGATGGAGGCGTAGCTTCCCATGCGCGGGTCGTCGCGAGAGGGAATGCCAGCGTCGCGTGGATCGAAGGCTCCCCACCAGAGAGGACCCCACACGCCCCAACCCCATCCTCCTCCCCCGTGATGCCCGTGTGCGTGTGCGGTCCCGCCGGCGAGAGTCAACGCGAGGGCGGCGATCAGAACGATCCGCCGCGAAGAACTTTTGTGAAATGGAACTTGAAGCATGGATTCTCCTCCCACCGCCCGAAGGCGGAGCTAACGCGAGGACCGTGGAAAATGACCCTTGGAATTCCCGGCTCCCTTGAGAGCCCGGGAAAGGCCATCGAGGTAAGCATCCCGCATGACGCCGTCGCAAAGCCCCGGCGAGAAAAAAAACGGGATCCAGTCGCCGATTCGGAGAAGACCGTTTCGGGCCCGGCGGGACAAGCGTCCGCCAGCCGATGGAATGCTCGAAACACCGAGCCAGTCCGTGAGCTCCGGATGTTTCGCGGCGAAGATGGCTCCCGACTCCCCGGCCCGCTCCTGTCGGCCAAGAAAACTGCGGATTGAGGTCGGATGAAAGTGCGCCGTCCGCGCGGAGGGTTCGTAGACCATCCGCATGCCGGAGCGGCTCGCCCGGTAGGCGAATTCCACGTCCTCCCAGGCGGCCCCCGGGAAATCGGTGTCGAATCCGCCGAGCTTTTCAAAGAGATCGCGTCCGACGGAAACGTTCGACGTGTAGAAAAAATTGAAGGGAACGTCGCCAGGGTCCGGAATAATGGAAAAACCGAACTGCAGTCCATATTCGTTGATGTGGTTGAGAAAGGGGGAAACCTTCATTCGGGGATGCCAGCTCGTGTAACCGAGCACCGCGATTTTTTCGGGATCCGGCTCCCGCCCGGCTCTCTGCGCATGCAACACGAGCAGTTCCCTGGACGGGACAGTGTCATCGCCCATGAAAAGAATTCTTTCCCCTTTGGCGATTCCCGCGGCCCGGTTCCTCGCCCGCCCGGGTCCGGAATTTTCCTGGAGGACGAAGCGAAAAGGGTGAGGCGGGCGCCAATGAGCCAGCCACTCGTTGGTTCCGTCGGTCGAGCCGTCTGAAACGACGATGACTTCGAACCCCGTCGCGGGCACTGTCGCCTGGGCCAGATTTTCGAGGACCTCCTGGAGGATCGATAGCCGATTGAACGTCGGAATGACGACCGAGAGCATGCAGGAATGTTATCACCCGCGACCCGCGCCGCCGCGAAACGCGATGCCGGCTTGCGGATTCCGGATCGGCCGACTCAGCGCGCGAAGGGGCGAGCCGCCCCTTCTGCTCGAGTGATCGCCCGATCGAGTCCCCGGCGGGCGAGCGCGGCGAGTGCCACCGCCGCCGCATCGGCCCCGTCTTTCGGGAGTTTCGCGGCGCCGCGGACCAGAATTCCGACCATCTTCTGAACTTGTTGTTTTTCCGCCCGGCCGTAGCCGACGACGGCGTTCTTGACCTGCTGGGGCGTGAACTCGACGATTTCGAGGCCGGCGGAAGCGAGGGTCTCGAGCACGACTCCCCGGGCGTGACTGAGTCGAATCAGGGACTGGGGGTTGATGCCGGAGAAAACCGTCTCGACGGCGGCCAGGTCGACGGGGTGAGAATCGAGAATCTCCTGGAGCGACCGGCGAAGGCGGCAAAGGCGTTCGGGAAACGCAACCCCTTCTCCAAGCCGGAAGTTGCCGCCCGCCACGAGCCGTGTGATTCCCGACTCCTCGGAAACAACGGCAAAGCCGGTGACCCGGGAACCGGGATCGACGCCGATGACTCTCAGCGGGACGTCACTCCGTCATTTCTTTTTCGTCGATGTCGAAGTTCGCCCAGACGTTCTGAACGTCTTCATGTTCTTCGAAGATCTCCATCATCTTGATCATCTGGCTGGCTTTTTGGTCGGCGAGCTGAACCTCGATCGACGGAATCATGTCGATCTCCGCTCCGGCCAGAGGCACTTTCTTGGTTTCGAGAGCGTTCTTCACGGCTTCGAGCTGATCGGGTGCCGTGAAAATCTCGTAATGATCCTCGCCGGTCTGCATGTCGAGCGCGCCGGCTTCGAGAGCGATCTCCATCAGCGTGTCCTCGACGACCGCGCCCTTTTCGACGGTGATGTACCCTTTTTTCTCGAAGAGTCTGCGGACGCTCCCGGTTTCGCCGAGATTACCGCCGTATTTCGTGAAGATGTGCCGGACTTCGGCGGCGGTCCGGTTCTTGTTGTCGGTCATGATTTCGAGAAGCACGGCCACGCCCCCCGGCCCGTAACCCTCGTAGGTGAGCTCTTCGAAAATCACCCCCTCGATTTCGCCGGTACCGCGTTGAATCGCCCGCTTGATGTTGTCGGCGGGCATGTTCGCGGACTTGGCGGCGAGAATCGCTGCACGCAGGCGAGGATTGGAATCGCCATCACCGCCTCCATTTCGAGCGGCGACCGTCAATTCTTTGATGATTTTCGTGAAGATGCGGCCGCGCTTGGCGTCGGCCGCCCCTTTCTTGTGCTTGATCGTGGACCATTTGCTGTGGCCGGACATGGGAACGGACCCCCTCTGATTTTGCCTCCAGATGGAGACTTTCGCGCATTATAGGTGTCGTCTCGCGAAGGCGGCAAGGCGAGCTGCCGGCGGGAAATCCTCTTCGGCGATCCGAGCGGTCATTGGGGTCCGGGGAGGTTTCCCTCCCGAGTGAGCTTCTCGATCAGGCTCTTCCGCCCTCGCTCTCCTGCCGAGGCTCCGTCCTTGCCGAGAAGGGAAAGGGCCTCCCACTCCTTGAGAGCTTCGCCCCACCTCGACTGCTGTTCGAGGGCCTGGGCCCGGAGAAGCACCGCACGTCCGAGATTCTTCCCTTCGAGCTTCGCGATTCTCTTCTTGCCCAGAAGTCCCAGCAGCTCCGTCGACCTTTGTTCGTGAAGCAGGGCGCTGGCGAGAACGAGGTCGAGCCAGTCTTCTTTCGGATATTCGTCGAGGAGCTGGCGATAGGCGTCGATCGCGTCGTCGGTTCGCCCGGTGTTTTCCAGGAAGCGGGCGTCCTCGAAACGGTTGAGCAGCGATACCCGGGTTTTCGGGTCGGGAAGGGACATCGGGTCCAGCTTCGTGGACGCCCCCCCCGACGAGGCGAGGTATCCGAGACTCTGGAGTTTCGCGATCGCCTCCGCATCGAGAGGAGGAGTGTCGTCGGCTTTCACTTCGGAACCGGCCAATTCCCTCTCAGCCCGCTTGAGGAGCCGTCTCATGTCGGAAGCGGCTTCCGGCTGGTCCGCGAAAAGGTTTTTCGACTCGCCGGGATCGGCCTCGAGATCGTAAAGCTCCTCTTTCGGAGCGTGAATGTATTTCCACCGGCCGGAGCGAACCGACTCGAGAGGAGCCCATCCGAATTCGACCTGAGGCACCATCGACTCCGCGTAGAAAATCCTTTTCGACGGGAGCGGCGTGCGCGCGGCCGACCAGGCCGGCGAAAGATCGACGCCTTGTACCTCGATGGGGACCTGCGCGCCGACGGCGTGAACGAGGGTCGGAAGAATATCGACCAGGCGCGCCGGCTCGGCCAGTGTTTTTCCTTTCGGGACCCCGGGCCCCGAAATGATCAGCGGAACCCGGAGAGTCGAATCGTAGACGAAGAGCATGTGCGTCGCTTCACCGTGCTCGCCCAGGCCCTCTCCATGGTCCGATAGCAGGACGAAGAGAGTGTCGTCGAGTCTCCCGTCCTGCTCGAGCGAGCGAATCAGCCGCCCGACCTGATCGTCGGTGTAGGCGATCTCTCCCCGGTAGGGATCTTTGGCGTAGCGGGAGCGATACGGCTCAGGCGGAATGTAGGAACGGTGAGGATCGTAACAGTGCACGAAAAGGAAAAAAGGGCGGGAACGATTTCGTCTCTTGTACCAGCCCAGAGCATGGTCGACCACCGTTTCAGCCCGGCGTTCGGCGTCGAATCGTGAATGCGAGGAACCCGCTTTGGCGATGTCGTCGTCGTAGAGCTCGAATCCGCGACCGAAACCGAATTGGTGATCCAGCGGAAACGCTCCCAGAAAAGCTGCGGTTTCGAACCCTTTCCCCTGAAAAATCTCGGCGATCGTGGGTCGATCCGCCGGGAGAACCGCGCTGCCGTTCGACCTGACCCCGTGAGTGGGCGGATACGTTCCCGAAAAAATGGTCGCATGAGAAGGAGTGGTGATCGGCGCGGCCGAATAGGCGTGCTCGAAGCGGACTCCCCGCGCGGCCAGCCGGTCGATGTTCGGCGTCGATCCGGCCGGAGCGCCATAGCAACCGACGTGATCCGCACGCAGGGTGTCGATCGAGATCAGGACGACATTTCGGATGGATTTTTTTGCTGGCGCCGCCGCCTTTGCAGACGGCGCCGCGAGTGTCAGGGCGAGCGTCGCGCCCGCCAGGGCCATCAGCGCCCGGCGAAAGCTTCTCGTCAGCTCGGCGAAGGGGCCTCGATTCCTTGTCATGCAGGAAATGGCGCCCCCATCAGGTGGTTTCCGTCGAACGAAATCATGCGCAGGGAAACGTACCGCTTGAGGGGAACTCCCGGAGTGAGATCGGAGGAAACCCGGACCGGGATGTAATTGTCGGTTTGCCCGTTGATCGAGCCGTCGACACTGCGGGTCATCGTCAGGACGGGGAGCTTTGTTCCGACGAACGATTCGGCGAACGCTCGCCGGCGATGAGCGGAAACCGTGCGGAGGCGCGAGGCGCGCTCTCGAACCTGTTCGGCGGGGAGAAGCGGAAAAGCCGCCGCCGGAGTTCCCGACCGGGGGGAAAAAGGGAAAACGTGGAGATAGGCCAGCGGACTGTTCTCGATGAGTCGTGCGGTTTCCTCGAATTCCCTCGCTCCTTCGGTCGGAAATCCGACGATGACGTCGGTGCCGATCTGAACCCGCTTGATTTTCGAAGAGGCCAGCTCGACCAGCTCGGCGTAACGCTCGGCCGTGTAGCCGCGATTCATGTCCGTCAGGACGCGCGTGGAGCCCGATTGCATCGGCAGGTGAAGATGAGGGACGACTTTCGCGGACTGGGCGAAGAACGCGATCATTTCTTCATCGAGCTCCATCGGTTCGAGGGAGGAAATTCGAAGGCGAAAGTCTTCGGACATCTCCTCGAGCTGGCGGAGCAAAGCGATGAAACTGCCGGGCGGATCGAGATCCCGTCCGTAGCCCCCGAGGTGAACGCCCGTCAGGACGAATTCAGGGAATCCCCTTGCGTGAAGCCGGCGAACCTCTTCGGCGACGCGGACGGCGGGAACGCTTCGTTCGCGCCCGCGGGTCGTGGGAATGATGCAGTAGCTGCACGATCGCTCGCATCCTTCCTGAATTTTCAGAAACGCCCGAGTGTGAAAGGCGAGCCCGTCCGTGGGGATGAAAAAAACCTCGTCGGTGGTGGAAAGATCGTCCCAGTGAATCTTTCCGAGGCGGCTCCCCTCTTCGAAAGCGCGCACGATCGACGTGGCATTTCTTTTCGCGCCCGTTCCGAGCACCAGATCGGCTTCGTCTCGCGCCGCCACGCCTTCGGGATCGCGCTGGGCCAGGCATCCGGTGACCGCAATCGTGGCTCCGGGCGCCTCGCTGCGAAATCGGCGGAGCATCCGGTAGGCCTCCCGGTCGGAGGCATCGGTGACCGTGCAGGTGTTGAGCACGATCAGATCGGCCGAGGCCGCGCCGTCGACCGCCCGGTAGCCTTCGTCCTGAAAGGATTTGCCCAGAGCCCCTCCGTCGAATTGATTGACGCGGCACCCCATGGAAGCGACGTAGATCGTTTTCGTCACGGCGTGATTATAAGTTCGCCGCGTCTTTTGATACCTTTGAGAGGTGAACGAAGAAACCATCGACCTGGAGCCCGATGCGGAGCTCCCTGAAGCGACACCGTCGTCCGAGCCTGTCGACGACGATCCCATTTGGCGAACTCACCGTTGTGGAATTCTCAGCGAGGCCGAATGCGGTGAGAGAGCGCTCCTCTGCGGTTTCGTCGAGACTCACCGGGACCACAAGCATCAGGTGTTCCTCCATCTTCGTGATGGAAGCGGAAAGCTGCAGGTCGTTTTCGACGGCGACCGCACTCCGGCGCTTTACCACGGCGCTTCCCGTCTCACCGCGGAATCGATCATTCAGGTCGGTGGCCGCTTGTCGCTTCGCCCTCCCGGCGCCGATCGAACGAACCTCGATACGCGGACGATCGAGCTCATAGCCGATCGGCTCAAGGTGATTGTTTCCGCGCCCCCACCCCCGTTCCCGCTTCTCGAGGGGGATCGCGAAAAGGTCGACGAGCACCTCCGCCTCGAGAAACGCTGGTTCGAGCTGCGAGCCGATGCCTTGCAGGACGCCCTTCGGAACCGCGCCCGAATGGTCTCGGCGCTCCGGCGTTCTCTCGAAAAGGACGGATTTCTCGAGATCGAAACCCCGGTTCTCACCCGTCAGAGCCCGGAAGGAGCGCGGGAGTTTCTCGTTCCGGCCCGGCACTCGCCCGGGAATGTTTTCGCTCTGGCGCAATCTCCGCAGCTCTACAAGCAGATGCTCATGGTCGGCGGCGTGGAGCGCTACTACCAGGTCGCCCGATGTTTCCGCGACGAAGACGGCAAAGCCAATCGCCAACCGGAGTTCACACAGCTCGATCTCGAATGCGCCTATTCCAACGAGGCCGAGATTCGGGGGGTGGTGGAGCGCGCCGTCGTCGCCGCGTCGGAATCGCTCGGGCTCGAGATCCACTCCCCTTTTCCGATCCTGACCTGGGACGATGCGATGGCGCAGTACGGCGTCGATCGCCCCGATCTCCGGTTCGAGATGGGACTCGTCGACGTGACCGACGTCATTCTCGAGTCGGGATTCAAGAAGCTCCGCGACTCCATCCGCCACGGCGGCAAGGCCGGACTGTTTGCCCTTCCCCGCCGGGAAGGGGAAGAGCCGCTCTCGAATGCCGAGCTCGACCGCGTGAGGGAAGAAGCCATTTCGCTGGGAGCGCCCGGTCTTCTCTGGTTTCGGAGGGAAGGCGAAGAGCTTCGAAGCGACCCGTTCGTCGAACGGATCCTGAAAATCGAAGAGCGTCGTGCGCTCGGGTCGCGACTGCCAGGCAAGGAGGGGGATGCGATCTTTCTTCTGGCCGCTCCCGCCACTCGAATTCCTTCGCTGTTTTCCGCCCTCCGGTCGAAGCTGGCGCTGCGGTTCGGCCTGGTTCGTCCCCGGGACATTCGCCCCTGCTGGGTTGCGCGCTTCCCTTTCTTCGAGCCGGGCACCTCGTCCCCTTCGCATCATCCCTTCACGGCGCCAGTCGACGCGGAGGGTTTTTGGCGTCGATTTTCCGTCGATCACCCGATCGGACGCGTGACCCGGTCGGCCCCCGCGCCGAGTCTCGTCGACGCGGCGTCGTGGCCGAGCCGAGCATACGATCTGGTCATCAACGGCGAAGAAATCGGATCCGGATCGATCCGTATTCACGATCCGAATCTTCAACGGCTGGTGTTTCGAATGCTCGGTTATTCGTCGCCTGAAATCGAAGAGAAATTCGGATTTTTTCTCCGGGCGCTCGATGGTGGCGCTCCTCCTCATGGGGGAATCGCGCTCGGAATCGATCGGCTCTTGATGTCTCTGACGAATCGGGAAGCCCTTCGGGATGTGGTCGCCTTTCCGAAAGCGCTCGATCATTCGGATCCCTTGACGGGCGCGCCGGCGCCCGCTCCCAGGGATGCTCCGGGCTTTGGAAGCGGGAAGGGCTAGAAACCGGATGCCGAACGGTCAAAAAGACCTGTACGCCGTTCTGGGAGTTTCGAAGACCGCCACAACGGGCGAGATCAAGAAAGTCTATCGGCGCCTGGCTCGGAAGTTTCATCCCGACGTCAATCCGGGCGACAAGAGCGCCGAATCCCGCTTCAAGGAAATCAGTCAGGCCGCCGACATCCTCCTCGACTCGGAAAAAAGAAAGCTTTACGACCGTTACGGTGAAGCAGCTTTTGCTTCCGGCTTCGATGCGAAAAAGGCGGCGGACGCCGAACGATTCGCAGAGGGGTTTCGAGGAAGTTCCGGAGGAAGAGCCCCCTTCGATTTCGAGGCCTTCACTTCCGGGCGGGGAGGGCGATTCGGATTCGAAGCCTTCGAAGAGCTCTTCGGGTCGTCCCGGGGGGCCCAGGCCCGGGCCGTCGAACCCCATCCAGGAGAGACCATTCAGGTCGAGATCACGATTCCGTTTGCAGGAGCTCTGAAAGGAACGACCGTCATGGTTCCGCTGAGGCTTCGCACGAGATGCCACCGCTGTGGCGGCGGCGGAAACGTCAATCGATCCGTCTGCGACCTTTGTCGCGGTAGCGGCGAAACGATCGATTCGCAGAAGGTAAAGGTTCGAATTCCGGAGGGAGTGGACGAGGGGTCGCGAGTTCGCGTGGCAGGAAAGGGGGCTTCCTCGACGACCGGCGGCGGCCCGGGGGACCTTTTCGTTCTCGTTCACGTCGAGTCTCACCCCTATTTTCAACGCAAGGGAGACGACATCCTGACCGAAGTTCCGATTACGGTTCGTGAAGCGTATCTCGGCGCAGAAATCGAAGTCCCGACCATTCAGGGACCGGTGCGCGCGAAGATTCCAGCCGGAACCGTGGGAGGGCAGAAGTTTCGGCTCCGCGGACGCGGTGCGCGCAATCTTCAGACCCGCGCTCACGGAGACCACGTCTATCGCGTGAACGTCGTCGTTCCGACGGCCATCAGCGAGGCGGGAAAAACTGCGGCGGACCGGCTCGAGGTTCTCTACGGAGGGCCCGTTCGGGCTCATCTTCCCAAGAGGCTCGAAGATCCCGAATCGTCGTGAATCGCCGCGCCGTCCGCGAAATTAACGCAGAAAGGCCGCCCTCGGGCGGCCTTTCTGTCTTCGTTGTGAATTGAGAGCGCTTACTTCGTATCGAGAATTTCCTGCACGAGGCCCCGCGCCTTGTCGACCGTCATTTCTCCCGCGAGATTGATTCTGAGAGGGTCGCCCCAGGCTGGCGTCTCACCGATAGGGTTGTAGAACTGGTAATGAAAACCGTCTGAATCGACCCAGGAAAGCGAGGCGGAATAACCCGTGATGAACGAGCCGCTGGACGAGACACCGAAACGGGAACCATTTCCAACCGCAGAGGTGCTTGACGGCAGTGCCACCGCGAACGTGACGCCGATGAAAGGAATGAATCGGTTCGTTCTCCCCTGGTCGTCTCCGGAAACGATGAATTGGACAGGAATCACGAGAAACTGGCAGGAAGCCGCAGAGAAAAGCGACAAGTGCGAGAGGGTGATGTCTTCTTTCGTGATCGTCGGGAACGCTGCTGCGTCGGGAAGCGCGCCCGAGCAGGCCGGTCCGCCCCCAACACCCGCTGCCGGATCGTAGGCAAGGGCGCTCGATTCGTTGATGGTTCCATCACGATTGATGAAGACCGGCACGAACCGGGTTCCGGCGACTCCGCCGGTGGAAACTTCCCACCAGACAAGCTGGAGAATCATCGGGAAAGGTTGGCTGGCCGAGGAGCCGGCCGCCACGGCGGTCGTCGATTGAACGCTCTGCCGGGAAAAGACGGTGTCGAGGTTTTGGCGCGACGCCGAAATGGGGTCGGAGAGCCGGTATTCGCTCGTCCAGGTCGATGACTGATAAACCGAGAGTCGAACTTCGTCGGTTCCCATCCCTTTGACGATCCAAAGGACGTAGATGCTACCGGTATTCATGTCGAGGAAGAGATGTTCTTCCGTATCCGATTCCCATCCCAAAGAGCGCGGGACGATCTCGTGCCGGCAGTCGCCCCCGACCGGAGAAACATCGAGGACGAGGACGGGTGTTTCGGGCGTCGCGAGGGATCCGCCCGGCGCCACGTCGCCGTAATAAGCGTGACGAAGCTGGAAAAGATTGCCTTGCAGGTCGAGAGCCTCGTTCTTCGCCGGATTCGCGTTCGCGATGACGGGGAATGCCCAAAAGGCCGCCGCCATCAGGATCAGGAAGCTCGTGAAAGTCGAGAGCGTTTTTTTGTTCTTCATGTTGATCCGTCCTACGTCGCCGCAAAGCTTTGTTTAGCCAAATCGAAACCCAACGTCTTTACACCCGGTCAGAGCCGAAGATTGATGACTTTCTTGAGATCCACGGCGAAGAGAAGATCCTTCAGGTAACGCACCTCGGGATAGCGCGCCGAAAGCTCGTCGAAGCATTCATCGGCGCCATCCATGTCACCGGAAAGGTGACAGGCTTCTCCGAGAAGATAGAGCGAATTTTTAAGAACGAGAATGTTGTCGTGTTTTCTCGACAGCTCGAGCGCCAGCCGTCCATGGTTCTTGGCTTCCGCGAAGCTCTGCGTTTCGAGGTGTCCGAAACAGAGATCGAGGTGGGGTTGGGCCGTATAGGCTTCGGCGCCGAGCTCGACGAACATTTTCAGCGCCCGCTGGCAGTGATCGAATCCGTCCTGGTGCCGTCCGTCGAGGAAGTAGCAATAGCCGAGATTGTCGTCGGCGAGGGCGCGGGCCAGCAGATCGAGCGGGACGCCCTCTTCAAAAATTGCGACGGCCTTTTCGAAGGCCTCGATGGCCTCGGGAATCCGGCTCTCGTCGAGGCAAACCGTTCCGAGCTGGTTGAACGCATGACCTCGCGCGGGATGACCGGGAATCAACTGGGATTTGTCACGGGCGATCCGCGCGTAAAAGATGGCCTTCTTGAAATCCCGCCGGTCTCGATAGAGCTGCGCGGTTGCATACGCCGCAGCAAACCCGACCACGGGATTCTGGCATCGGATGAGAATGGGCTTGAGATGGGAGAGCTCTTCCGAGCCATTCCCTTTCATGATCAGAACCATGGAGCGGTTGCAGGTCGCCAGATCGACGCAATCCGTGTCGCCGGACTCGCGGGCCTCGACGACGGAATCGTCGGCGGCTCGAAGCGCCGATTCGAAATCGGCTGCTGCCAGTGCGACGCGAATCTGATCCTTCAGCTCGAGAAACCGGCTGGACTCGATCATTCGTCTTTTTCCCCCGTTGATTCCAGTTCGTGACTCGGAGAAATCGATGAGCTCGATCCTCCGGCTGCCGATTGATTCCTGTCCCGTTCCCGGCTCAGACGAAACTCGACGAAGTCGACGATTTCATGACGCCCTTCCGGGGATAGACCGCGAAACTTCTTGATCAGTTCCAAATCCTCGAGATTGATTCCCTGCGCGATGACCTCTTCGAAAAACTCGCCGATCGAGAGCTCGAAAACGCGAAGAATGCGAAAGAGGGTGTCGAGACTGACGCGGTATTCGCCCTTTTCGATTCTCGAAAGATCGGACTGCTGAACTCCGATTCGATGCGCGAGCTCGGCCTGCGTCAGGTTGTAGCACTTCCGAAGCTCGCGTATCCTGCTGCCGATCAGTGGTGCGCCAGGCACCAGGCCAAGAGATTCGAGGGCGGCCATTTTTAACTTTCGAATAACCCTCTCGGGGGAAAGTTTCCCCCTCGGGCGATTCGTCCTTCGCTATAACAATATAAGCTTTGAAAACGCCATGTCAATGCAGCATTTAGAAAATCGTTCCCGACGAGCCCCCAGGTGACGCCTCTTCCGTTTCGGTGGTCGCTCGTTCGGGAGCTTCTTCGGCGGGATCTTGAAGTCCGTTGGAGGGGTTCTTTTCTGGGTTCCGGATGGGCTGTTCTCCAACCCTTGGGATGGATGGCGCTTTATCTGGTCATCTTCAAGTTGGTTCTTCGAATTCCTCCACCGCGGGGATCGGAAAGATTCGGATTCGGAATTTTCCTCCTTTCAGGGCTTTTGCCCTTCCTGGCTATCCAGGAAGGTGTCATCCGAAGCTCTTCGGTTTGGATGGAAAACTCCAATCTCATCAAGAAGATGCGCATACGTCCGTCTCTTTTTGTTGTTACCGTCTGTCTTTCGTCGCTCGTTCTCGAGCTCGTGGCCCTGGGTCTCCTGGTCGGGTATGAAGCCTCGCTGGGACTTCTCGAGCCGAAACGGCTCGGCTGGATCGCCTGCGGTCTGGTCGCCCAACTGCTCATGACGCTCGTCCCTGCTCTCCTTGTCGCCATTCTGGCAGCCTTCCTTCGCGACCTGGTGCTTCTGTTGCCCTTCTTGATGGCGGCCACTTTTTACCTCTCCCCTGTGGTCTATCCGGCAGAGCTGGCGCCGAGTTATCTCGCTCCCATCTTGAATTCGAACCCCGTGGCGTGGGTTTTGCAGTTTTACCGAGCCGGTCTGATTGGCGGTGGTCCGCCGTCTCTCGAATCGATCGTTTTCGGTTTTCCATTGCTCATCGTCCTGGCGTTGTCGCTGGCCTGGTCGGCAGACCGCCTTCGCCCGCACCTCGCCGACATTCTTTAGAACGTCACCCGGCTCGCCGAAACTGGACGCAACTTCATTCGAAGGGATTTGAATTCATGCGCGACGTGACACGTTTCATCCGCCTCATTCCATGTGTTTTCGTAGCCGGAGCGATTCTAGGCGCCGGAAGAATCCGGGCCGAGGATCAGCCGGAAGCTCCGTCGACCGCTTCCTCGGCGGCCCCCGCAGGCAAGCCGGCGCAACCGATGACGCGGGAGGAAAAATTTCGGACGAAGGAGTTGACGCGGATCTCGAACGATGTCTCCGCCACGCTTCCCTGGTCGATGAGCCTCGAAGATCCGAAATTCGACAAACTCTTCCCGCTCGCGATCTCGAAAGAAAACCCCTGGTGGTTGACGTATGGCCCCGACTATTTTCTGGTCTTCAAGTTTCCCAAGTCCGAGCCGTTTCGAGATCGAAGCGGGAGACTCATCAAGCCGCCCGGGGCCGGCCATTGGGCCTATCTCGTCGCGGAAGACGATTTGAATTACTTTTTCCAATGGCTGCCGCCCGGCGAAAACATGTCCGAGGAGTGGAGCATCAAGTCGCGGTCGAAAACCCTTGCGCCACTGAGAGAAGCGACGATGGGCAAAGTGGATCCCGTCGTCGCGGAGAATACGACGCAGAAGATCGAAAATCTCACGGACTATCTCGGGATTGAGGGATACCACGTTCCGACCGAGCCGGCGAAGATCGATCCGGAAACCGTTGATGTCCTTCATTTTCAGGACCTGTCGAATGGCCTTCCCGTGGAGGGGCTTTGGCAGATGTCGACGGTCATTGCCGATTTGAACGGCGACGGAAAGCTCGACATCGTGGCTCCCCCGGCTCGAAAAGAAATCGGCGGAAAGCCGCATATCTGGCTCGGCGACGGCAAGGGAAACTGGAAGCACTGGGATGAGGCGAAATTTCCGACCGAGGTGGGTTTTGATTACGGCGACGTGGGGGTCGCCGATTTCGATGGTGACGGCCATCCCGACATCGCCCTGGCCATGCATTTCAAGGGGATTCTGATTCTGTACGGTGACGGCAAGGGGAACTTCACGAAGTTCCATCGTTTGTTCAACGGATCGGGGTTTTCGTCGAAGGCGATGGTCATCGCCGATTTCGATGGCGATCATCGGCCCGATCTCGCGCTCCTGTCCGAGCTCAACATGGACCCCAAGACGCAGGCCGTCGTCGTGGGCCGGATGCTCCGCGTCTTTCTTTATCGTGCGCGAGACAAATGGGAGCCCCGGGACAACGGAACGACACCTCATCTGATCGGAGACTCGCTCGCGACCGCCGACCTCGACCACGACGGGCGTCCCGATCTCATCTGTTCGAGCCACGTCTTCGGGCACACGGCGCTTCTCCATCTCAACCGCGGCGAAAAAGGTTGGGAGATTCTCAAGACCAAGCTGCTTTCGGATTGCTACATCTGGGGCGTTGCAGGAGGAGATGTCGACGGGGACGGGTGGGATGACGTCGTCTTGAGCTACGTCCTCCTTCTTCGAACCCCGACCGTGGAACGAGGGGGCGTGGCCATCCTCTACAACGATCACCACGGAGGATTCTCGGAGCCCCAGTACATCGTTCGTGAGGATCGTTCGATCCCCTATCCGGTTGTGACTCTCGGCGATCTTGATGGTGATGGACGCCTCGATATCGTCACCTGCGCCTACGACGGTCATTTCCGGATCCTTCTCCAAAGGGAGAAGGGGAAATTCTTCGAAGAGCAGAATTCCGAAATGGAAGCCGTCAACTCGAGGGGTATGCCGGTTCAGGGGGCGAAAATCCGGGACATCGATGGGGATGGCCGTCCCGATTTGATCCTCAATTACTCTTCCGAGTCCGCCGGAGGAATGATCAGGGTCTGGAAAATGGACCAGTCCCCGAAGCGAAAAGCCGCCAAATCGCTGAATCACTAGGGGTTTTCTGATATTTCTCGAGGTGCCCCCGAGATTCGTCCTCGGGGGCTTTTCTCGTTAATCCGGTTTTATTTCGCCAAACCCTTGACGAACGTATGTTCTGAGCCCATATTTCCCTCAGGAGGTCTTGACAGTTTAGCAAGGCGCTGTTTATACTCTCCTTTGACTCCGGTTTTAAGGGACACCGCCGTTCGCGGCGGTGACCTTTGCTTTAGAAATATCTAACGGGAGGTGATGGTATCGGGTGGGGGACATGATTGTCCGATTGTTGTGTGACCCAAGAGGATTCCGATCGCGAGCGAATGCCGCCGGAATCCGCAAAAAGCAGATCATTACAAGGAGAATTACGGAAATGAAAAAGTTTTTCATCACTACGCTGGCAGTCGTCGCTCTTCTCGGCTTTGCCGGGTCGAGTTTCGCCCTGCTCTGCGCCAGCGATCCGGTTCCGGCCGGAACGCTCCTCTACCCCTTCGTCACCGGAAAGTATTCGGCGGCTTCCACGTCGACCAATCCGGTTTCGGACCGACAAGCGGCCACCACGCTTTTCGCCATCACGAACGTTTCGGATTCCGCCCACATCGTCCATGCCTGCTTGTACAATGACTTCTCCTATCCGCTTCTCGACTGGAACATCCTCCTGACCGGATATGACGTCATCACGTACAACTTCGCAGACATCATGGAAGGGTACTTGAAGGGAACTGGTCCCGCGACCAACCCGGCCACTGGCCGCCCCTTCTCACCGACGGGAACTCTCCCGACGGCTCAGGGTCCGATTCCGTCGTTCTTCGCAGGCGTTCCGTCCCTCCCGGTTCCGGAGAGCGTCGGCACGACGGCGAACACGACCACGTCGCTGTTCGGCCTCTGCACCAACCCGACCTACACCACGCCCTTCACGATCAACCCGGGAGATCAAGCCACCCGCATTCCCGAGTTCAACCGTTCGATCATCTACAACGGTCTGCGCAAGTCGCAGGTGATCGCTGAAAACGGCTGGTACGGCAATTTCCCCCCGTTCTTCGTGACGCCGGATTGGCTTCTCAATCGGACCACGAACGACAACGTTTGGGGCTACATCACCGCCGACGTCGTCGACGCCTGCAACCCGAACTTCCCGACGGACGGCGCCACGTACTTCACCAACTGGGCGCGTCCGGACACCCATGCTTTCTACGCGAACAATGCCGCGACTCTTTATGACGTCGAGCTCGGCAACGTTCTGATCGGCGACTGGTTCTGCGTTTCCCAGGGCGACAACAGCGCGCAGGGCAACCCCGCCGTTCACATCGAGATGGACAACCAGGACATCCTCAACAGCGCGTCGTACCCGAAGGCGATTGCCAACGGTGCTTCGTTCTACCGCTATTCGGATCCGGTCTGCGGTCCGTCCGGCGCAGTTGACGATCTCACCCTCTGCCAGGACTTTTACACGGGCACGGGAACCGGTTCGGACTACACGACCGGTGCAGCGTACTTCTTCTTCTCGGCCAACGGCGCAGCGGCGATCCCCTCGGGCGATTTCCGCGAGCCGCTCCCGAGCGCCATGGCTTTCCGATGGCTCTCCGGTGGTGGTTTCGACGGTGGCACGAAGCTCCGTGTTTGGAAGGAATATCCGGACACCTACCCGGTGTACGGTTTCACCTACATCTATTCCACGGTTGAGTATGCGTATTACGCGTGGGATGAAGAAGAGCATGTCCTCACGAACGTGTCGACCTGCCCGGTTTCGCCCTGCCCCGGTGGATCCACTGAAATCAACCAGCTCCCGCTGGAAGTTCAGGAAGTCGACATGACCGTGTTCCAGCTCCCCACCACCTACATGACGTTTGGTTGGGCTCTGTTCGCATGGTTCGGTTCGAACTCGGTTCTTTTCGGAGTCCCGGGCGGATACACGACGCCCTCCCCGAACACCTACGGCACCCAGGCCTGGTTCGAGCTTCTCTACACGGCTTCGGGCAAGTACTCGGTGGATTTCAACTCGATGATCATCGGAAACTATCTCTGTGACGGCCTTGCGGTTGCGTCGGCTCCTCAGGATGGATTCGATGTGACGGACCTCGGAGACGTGCTCTACTAGGCATTTCCAAAGAGGTAGGTTTCAAAGTGTTTTTTCAGAAGTAAACGGCAAGGCCGGCCACCCGAAAAGGGTGGCCGGCCTTCCCTTTTTCTCGTTCCCAGGACGAATCACTTCCTGCGAAGGGGAAAAGGGGTAACGATTCAAGGAGATTCCCATGTCGAACCTCTCTCGAACGCCCCAATCGAAGATTCACTCCCTTTTTCTCGCTCTTGCGTTTCTTGGTTTCGGATTCCTGATGGTTGGTACCTCCGGGACGGTTCTCGCCTCGGGCTCTGGTGACCCGGGTGGCGTTGAAAACGAGAACATCTCGTCGGTCGCCGCTCCGATCGACCCGAACAGCTCGTGCAGCCCGAGCACGGGGCAGATTCTTATCAACACCGATGCGGCCGGAATCGACTATCCGACCACCGAAAGAACTCACGGGCACACGCCCTGGATCGCCGGCTATCAGGGAGCGCCGGGAGCCATCGCGGGTCATCAGTTCTACCTCTTCAGCGTCGGAAACAACGTCGCCTCCTTCGATGCCTCGACTCCCACTTCGATCGTTCGCAAGGGCACGACATCGACCGGTCTGACGGGGGACGTTCACTTTCCCTATCAGCTCCGCTACGACCCGCTCATCTCGCGCGACGATTTTCGTTACCTGTATCTCGAGTCGGCGCAAGGCCTGTGGGTGATCGACGGCTCGACGGCCGGCAACAATACGGTCAGCGCTCAGAACATCAATTCCCAGGTCTCGGCCAACCAGGGCGCCTTGACGAAAATCAGCGGCGGAAGAATGCTGCTCACCGTTCCGGTTTCGAGCTTCGGTGGATCGGGTTCGGCAGCGACCTCGTATCTGATCTACGACCCGGGCACCACGTCCATTCAGCCCAACAGCCCCAACACCTGGCCGGGAATCACCTCGGGAAGTCCCTACTTTGTCTTTCCCGACAAATGGGGAGACCTCTTTGTCGACAGTCCGCAAAAAGAGGGACTGATCGATCCGGTTCTCGACAGCTACATCATGATGAACGTTCCGTACAGTAACAGCGTCCGGTTTGCGCTCGTCGACGTCAACAACACCAGCAATCAAGCCTTTTTCAACGTCAACGGAATTCCGCAAATCTTCGACCAGGTGAGTTTCGGCCGGGTCGGCTCGATGCTCCTGGCTGCCATCAACGACGACTCGAACCGGCGGTTCATGGTGTTTCAGGTCGACACCTCCCAAACTCCGATCAACATCTTCAATCGGAGCAGCTGGATTTCCTGGCCCACGACCTCGCCTGCGGGACCAGCCCCCAATCTGGTCGCAATGGATTTCGCCGGATCAAGCGGACTCTTAGCCTTCGGCGATTCCAATAATCAGGGCGGATTCCTTTACAATGTTTCGGATCCGGCCAACCCGGCGATCTTTCCCAACGTGGCCGATTGGTGGTATCAGACCTACGGAGTGCCCTACGCGCTTTCCACTCCCTGGGAAAGTAATCCCATTCCCGGAAGCGACATGATCATCGTCTCGGGCGATTCCCTCGCTTACACGCTTCACATGCCTTGCGACACCAACACGACGCTCTGCGACTTTGCAATCACTTATCCGTCCGGCGGCAAGGCCTATCCGGGCGACAACATCAAATTTGCTTCGAATGTCGGCACCCCGACGAGCGTTTCGTTCAACTTCGGAGACGGGTCGCCCAACGGAACCACAACCCCCGCCAATCATTCCTACGACGGACTCGGATCGAAGAGCGTGGTTCTCACGACGACGAACTCGCAGGGCGTCCAATGCCAGGTGACCCACACGGCCGTCGTGACGGACCCCTCGATCACTGTCGCGCTCAATCCGCCCAACGCTGTCACCGGTGTCACCGTCGTGAATGCAACTCAAGTCCACGATGGAACTCCGACCAACGGATTTCCTTTCTACAATTGGACGATCTGGGATGCAGGAAACACGAACGCAACCGGAGTGGCTTCGACGGCCGCCGGCGGGGGCAATGGCGGACCGACCTCGGATCATTGGAACTTCACCCTCGGTTCGTCCGCAACCGACTCTCAGGGCTACCGGGTTTGTGTCGACGTCACCTATACGGCGACCTTCACCAAGAACAGCTGCGGTACGAACAAGGTTCACGTCGGCAACAATGCCGCGAACTTCAACGTTCAGGGAACGAGCAACGCTACAGACCTGATCCTCAAGAGTACGACTCAGGGAACGGTCAACTCTTACTGCTGGAATCTCTCAATCAATGGCACCGCCCAGGCCCCTCTCTGCGGCAATCCCACGGGCAACGTCATTCCGGATGCCGTCTATCTGAAAGACAATCTGACTCCCTGCAGCCCCACGGGATCGCCCTGCTATACCGCTACGTTGACCGTCGGCGACGGCACGCTCACGAACAACACCCCCAGCGGAGACGAGAGCACCGCCATCAAGAACTTCACGATGGCCGGTTCCTGCAAACAGGCGAACTTCAAGATTTCAATTCTCGGCACTCAGTTCTGTGATTCCGGCAACACCGGGACTGCGAGTTGCAGCTCCTCGACCTCCTGCAGCGGCGGCACCGCGACGAGCGGCGACACACTTCAGTTTCAGCCCAATTGCGCCGAATCCGGAACCACCTATGTCTGGGAATTCGGCGACGGGTCGACCAGCACCACGCAGAATTCCACACACTCCTACACAGTCACCGGCTCCAGCAACGTGACGGAATGCGTGAAATTGACGGTCAACGGAACCTACACCGATTATCAAGCTGTGGTCGTGAAGCCGGCATCGACCTGCAACGGACCGGTCGCGAGCTATTCCTATTCGGCAAGCGGATGCAACGTCAATTTCTCAAACACGTCGAGCAACGCCACCTCGTATCAATGGAACTTCGGCGACGGTTCGAACGTCGTCTCCACGACCAGTCCGAGCCACACGTACGCCGGCAACGGAAACTACACCGTGACGCTGACGGCCTTCAACAGCTGCAGTGGAAATAACACGAACTCCACTTCGAAGTCGGTCTCAGTGACCACGTGCGGTGGATCGTGTACCACCCCAGGAATCCCCACCAACATCTCCCCGGCCAATGGCGCCACGGGCGTCGACTACACGAGCGGCGTGACGCACTCCTGGAGTACGGCGTCGAATGCGAACAGGTACAACCTGGAAACGTACGTCGGCGCCGGGTGCTCGAACTTCCTGCAGGAGTACGGAAACCTCACGGCGACCTCTTACACCGTCGTGGCGGGAGCGTATTCGCCGAATACCACCTACTCCTGGAAAGTCATCCCCTTCGGTGACAGCTGCACGACGCCGCAGGGAACCCCCTCGTCCTGCTTCTCGTACACGACGAAATCCAGCGGAACGACCTGCACCACATCCACTCCGACGGCGATCGCGCCCGCCAATGGAGCCGTCAATGTTTCGAACGTGAACGTCAACTTCCAATGGTCCGCGGTCTCGACTTCGAGCTGCACCGTCACCTACACCCTCACGCTCTACAGCACGAACTGCGGCGTCACTCAGCTTGCACAGTTTGGAAACCTCACGTCGACCTCGTTCAGCGTCGGTAGCGTGCCGGCGGGGGCGATTTTCTGGAACGTCACGGCGACCGTGAACGGTACGACGAGCAGCCCGAGCAACTGTTTCGTGTTCTCCGCCGTCGACAACAGCACCTGCACCACACCTCCCGGCGCCGTGACGACGATCAGTCCCGCCAATGGCGCGACCAATGTCGTTCCGTCCAATCTGACGTTCAGCTGGACGGCCGCAACCTGCACCACCAGTTACGATCTCAGTCTCTACAATGGCGCCAACTGTTCCGGAACCCCATTACAGACCTGGGGCACACTCCCTGCGGACGCCTCGCCCTCGTACACCGCCGGCTCGGTTCCCGCCAACGCCTCGCTCTCCTGGTCGATCACGGCTCATGGAGCGGGTGGATCGACGGCAAGCGGCTGCACGAATTTTTCGACGGGTCCGGTCCCGACCGATACTCCCACCGCGAACTACGTGGTCAAACTCGGCGGAACGACGCAGGGGACGAATCTCTCCACGAATCAGTCGTACACCTTCGACGGAACCGCGTCGGTGCCCTCCTCGGGAACGATCATCACCGGCTATGCGTGGAATTTCGGAGACGGCAGTGCTGCGGCATCCGGCGGATCGGTTTCGCACACCTTTACCACGGCCGGCACCTTCATCGTCACGCTCACGGTCAGTCAGAGCAACGGAAAGAGCGCCGGAGTGTCCAAGACGTTTACAGTCACATGCTCGACTTGCGGCCCGATTGCCTACCTGATTCCAGCAGCCGCCCACGCGGCAGGGCAGAACAACACGACCTGGCTCACGGACGTGAAAATTTTCAATCCCGACTCCCAGAACCTCACTCTTCACATGCAGTACCGTCCGACAGGAAGCGACAATTCGGGCGCAGCGGTGGTCGATCTGCCCCCGATTTCGCCGAACAACACCTATCAACTCCTCGACATCGTGGCCAACGCGTTCCAGGTGAGCTCCGGAACCGGCGCGATCTACATCACATACTCGTCAGTGACCAAGCTTCCCGTCATCCAGAGCAACACTTACAACATCCCCAGCGGCTCGGATCCTTCAGCCGGTACGTATGGCCAGTACATCCCCGCCGTCCCGATCTGGGCTTCCGAAAGCGACCCGACGATCTACCTCGAAGGGCTTCGGATTTCTGGAGACCCGCTGACGGGATTCCGGACGAACGTGGGTCTGGTCAATCTGTCGACCAGCTCGACTTTCGTGAATGTCGAGATCTGGTCGGAGCTCGGCAAGAAGGTGACGGCAAACGGATTCACCGTCGCGCCCTACGGTCAACGTCAACTCCCGGTCGATAAAACGAAGTTCCCGGAGCTCAGTGTTCCTGCGGAAGGTTTCAGCGGATACATCAAGATTATTCCGGCTGCGGGTGCTCTCATCAAATCGTATCTCTCCGTCGTCGACAACAGCTCCGGGGACGCCACGTTCATCGCCGATCAGCATTCGACCGGGCCGGTCGTCTATGTGGCGGGCGCGGCCTCAGCCGAAGGAAACGAAGGGACCCATTGGGGAACCTCGGTCTTCTTCATGAACCCTTACGACACGCCCGTGACCCTCAAGGTGACATTCATACCCAACGGTCCCGATGGAGCTTTCAATCAGGTCAACAAACCCGTGACTCTTGCCGCCTTTGGATCGAAGATTTA
>Ga0315281_10002931_pt1 | contig 25180 bp, 27 predicted proteins | sample YL17G07_0_MG_FD_204540 | JGI IMG/M metagenome (GOLD analysis project Ga0315281, IMG submission 204540) | Sediment microbial communities from Yellowstone Lake, YNP, Wyoming, USA - YL17G07_0 | ecosystem: Environmental > Aquatic > Freshwater > Lake > Sediment | place: USA: Wyoming | collected... | reverse complement strand
GCCACAAGAACCCTGTCGCCGGCTTTCACATGGCGAACAGCTTCGCCGACCTCAGCCACAATTCCAGCTGCGTCCACACCAGGAATCAAGGGAAGCGGAATCTTCACACCGGGCAGCCCTTTCCGAACCCAGATGTCCATATGATTCAGCGAGGTCGCTTTCACATTCACGAGGACTTCGTCGACACGGATCTTCGGCGTGGGGACGTCTTCGTAAAGTAGCTTCTCGAGACCCCCGTGCTCATGGATGCGAACACATTTCATCAGTTCAACCCAAAAGGCTCTGTTCTTGAGGGAACGACGTCCCGAATGGCAGCAGTGACAAACGAGAAGGCATAAATTTCAATTCCAGGGTTTTTGACTGTGAGTTTGAGGGAATGCGATTGGAAATCCGGGTTTTTCACAAGACGATAAAGTCCGGGTGTATCGACATTGATCACGCTCTTCTCCGGGTTCATCAGGACAACGTCCAGCCCTGCGTTGCGGTCCGTGAGAGGCTTCTCATCCTGCGTGACCGTCACTTCGATTCGTGATCCGTCTTTTGAATTGATGATGGCGTTCACTTCCCGGGCTTCATACTTTAATGCAATGGTCCCCTGATCCCCGGCCAGTCCTTTGAAGCAAATGAAGTCCTTCTCACTCATCCACTTCCCGTTTGCGTAAAACCGTTCTGGAAGATGCATACCCTGGTCGGAATACTCCACTGTCGATTCGATGCTGAACCCCTCCGGATTGCCGATGGTGCCCTTCAAATAGCCAAGATGCATTTCGCGGGTGGACTGATACAATGCCGCCCCCGGTTCATCGGTATCGCGCATCGGCTTCGTAAGGTCGGGCAGTTCCCCACGGTATCCGGCTTCAACGAGAAGCTGCTGGGTGGCTCGTTCGAATTCATGATATCCTGTTTCGCCATGTTGCATGAATCTCACGTAACCGTCGACATCGACCAATACTCGCGTGGGCCAGAATCGAACCCCATACGCGCTCCAAACAATGGCTTCGTTGTCCGATACGACAGGATACTCAATGCCAAGGTTTTTCAGGGCACGCTGAATCACATCGGGTGAGTGGGAGAATTTGTATTCGGGCGTGTGGACGCCGACCACCGCGAGCCCAAAATCCTGGTACTTACGCTGCCAGTCTTTGATATAAGGAAGCGTCCGAAGGCAGTTTATGCAGGAATAATCCCAGAAATCGATGAGAAAAACGTTTATTCCCTGTCGGTCCCGGATGGAAACAGGTTCCGAATTAAACCAGAAGTCACCTAAGATTTGTGGAGCCTGTATGTGTTTGGGCTGAAGTTCCATCGGAAGTGAATATAGCAGGTGGAGCGGGGAGATTCAAGAAAAAGAAGAACGAATTTCACATCCTCAGTTTAAGAGAAGAAATTGGAGTGAGTTTTGTTTCGCACAGTATCAACAATTGCCCATGGCGCGTTTGCTTAGGCTTTTTTCCCGGCCGCGAGTCTCCTTGCTTGTACAAGTTCCCCCACCCACGCACTCACGAATGCGATCAGAAACCCACCGGCAATCCAGTAGTAAATCAGTCCAACCGAACGCGGGCCGAACGACCGTCCCCAGAATTGGTCGAAGAGTAATGTCAGAGTGGCCATGTACAACAACGCAGAAATTGCGGGCTCAAGAATTGTGATTCCGCGCGAGCGATAGCCGATATACGCCCCGATAACCCCCAGGCCGGCGAACAGCCAAATTCCCTTGGCCATTTCTCCTGTCAACCCGTTGCGTGAAAGGCCGAGAATGAGATACGAGGGGAGCAAGTGATAGACGATGAAGAAGCAGTAGCCGATTCCCACCCATTGCCAGTCAATTCTTTTGAAAGGCTGGATTATTCCTATGTTTTCCATGAGAAGTCTCTCCTTATTCGAACGGCCCGGTGTATGTCCATTCCCTCAAATTCCCCGCTTCATTCACGACAACAGAAATCGCTGCGGAAGGATACAATTTTGAGGTTGCTTTAATGGCGCATTGGTTCGGCGACGGCGAAACGATATACTCCCCGTTTTCGGTTGAAACGAGTTCACGTGAGGCAGAAAACCCCAGATACGAGCCTTCGCCACCGCCCATCGATTTCGGCAGGATCTTATGCTGGTGTGCGTACAAAGCAATGAAGTTGATATCGTTGATCATGTAATCCTTGTTGGTCTGAACCGCCTGAGCATGAAACAGGCTTGTGGCAACGCTTCGCTGAATGATCGCAATGGGAATCGCGGGAATAACGACGGAGAAGGAAGCCACCCCGCCGACCACGAACAACAGCGTCCACAACCCCCGAATAGAAGACCTTCCCTTTTGTTCTTTTTCCAGCCTCATTTTTCGCCAGCTCATGAGTAATAGGGTGGGGCCGAGAACAAACACCACCAGCATATCGGCGAGGAGTGCAAGCCGGTGAGACATGGACATGATCGTTGGTAATTTGCCTGAAAACATCTGTAGACCGTCGTCGATGGTTTGTCCGGCAGCGACAATCCAGGGAAACGGAATAAAAACATCGGGAGTAAACCGCTGGTGCGAAAAGAGCCGCTCAAATCCGAAAACGAGAAGCAATGTTGCACCGGTGATGGCAACCAGGAGCTGAAGATACTCGGAAGAAAACTCGTGTTGGGAATCAGTTTTCGGATTCATGTCTCACTCCTTTCGCTGTCAGGGTAAACCTCTCTTGAACCATTCCTACTCTTTCGTTAAAGTTCTTGAACGACCGTTCACGGCCTTTCACGTACATTTCCTGGGCGGTTACCGCAATCAGCGTGTCTGAAAGGGAGCTCACATACACCCGCAGGCTGTCCGTTTCGTGGTTTGGCTTGTGAATGTTATCGCCCACCTTTGTCCCCGGATATTGATTCATAAAGACTTGTTGAAGCGTTGCTTTCTTTCCTTTCTGGTGATGGAAGGTGTCGAGGACGGTCAGCAGGGATTCGGGAACCTCAGCGCGAATGATCCCTCTTCCGATCACTTCTCGAATGCTCAGAAGTGTCTTCTGCTGCCAGTGACTCATGGAATCCATGCCCGTCCAGTGCATCCCCAGCGCCCCGAGCGTCACGAGCGTCGCCGCCCAAACAGTAATCTGAGCCTTTCGGCCGAACGGTTTGCGCATCGTATAGCCAACCAAAGCTAACAGATATAGAAACGCGGCGATTCCAGCGGAGTTGAGGTTAGGCCAGACTTCTGCCTGATCCCCTGGAATGAAAAAAGCGACTGAAACCAGGACAAAACCACAGATGAGCCAGAGAAGCAGCATAGAACCTCCCGTCTCCTAAGTGAAGGGATGTGGTGGTGGAGAGAACATGGCAGCGAGTGTACGAAAACAATTTTCGCTTGTCAAGCCCTCACTTCTTGAACAAGAGGCCTTTTGCAGGGATTCGATGAAAAATCAGGTGTTCTTGCGAATTCGAAGAAGGACGTAGTGGAAGAGTCACTTCGAGATTGTTTGGAGCACCTCACGAAGATTCTGCAAAAACTCTTCACAGTGCTTTTTCTCAAGATTCAAAGGAGGTAGAAGCCTCAACACCGTCGTATTGGTGCAGTTGATCAGTATCCCGCGGGATTGCATCGCATCGACGACGGGTTGACCGTCCATAGCAAGCTCGATACCCATCATGCAGCCGAATCCCCGTACATCGCGTAGAAGCTGAGGAAACTCCTTTTTCAAGTTTTCGGCGCCCGATTTGATTGCATTACCGATTTCCTCCGCATTTTTCATCAGCCCGTAATGCAGTACTTCATCGAGCACGGCGACACCCGCCGCGCATGCAACCGGATTGCCGCCAAATGTCGTTCCGTGAACACCGTAGCTCAGAACATCCTCCACACGTTCGTTCCCCAAAAATGCTCCCAGGGGCAAACCGCCCCCGATGGCTTTTGCAATCACAGCGATATCCGGGCGCACACCGAAATGCTCGAACCCGAAAAACTTTCCAGTCCGGCCGATGCCAGCCTGTATTTCGTCGGCAATGATCAGGAAACCGTGTTTTAGCTGGAGTGAAACCAATTCAGAGGCAAACTCCTTGCTCACGACGTTGATTCCGCCCTCGCCCTGGATGAATTCGAGCACGACTCCCAGTGTCTGATCATTCACGTTCATTCGCAGATCTTGAACGTCGTTAAACTTCATGTGGCCGACATTGGGCAGGAACGGCTCGTACCCCTCGCGATATTTCGGACGCTCCGTGAGAGACAGGGCTCCCATGGTTCTACCGTGGAAGGAATTCGACAATCCGAAGAGCTGGGTCTTCCCCTGCGGCTTTCCCCACTTGCGCGCAAGTTTCAACGCTCCTTCAATCGCTTCCGTGCCGCTGTTCGAGAAAAACAGTTTCTTGTATCCACTTATCTTGATCAGCCGTTCAGCAAGGCGCACCTGAGGTTCCTGCACGTAGTAATTCGACAGGTGTGTGTATTTCTCCAATTGATCGTGAATGGCTTTTTTCACCCGCGGATGGTTATAACCGAGGGCATTGACCGCGAGCCCGCCGAACAAGTCAAGGTAACGCTTGCCGTCGCGTGCGATAAGGTGACAGCCCTCGCCGCGCTCGATATCGAGGCTCAGGCGCTTGTAGGTATGGAAAAAATACTGGTGCTCTTTTTCGAACATGCTTTGATGTTCGAACTGGCGCTCCTCATAGGTTTTTGAAGACTGCATGGAGGAATCTCACTTTGTGTTCGAGGTCTTGTGTTGTGCCATTATTTTGAATGACGTATTCAGCCTTTGCGATCTTCTTCGAAACGGTCCACTGGGAGCTCATTCTTTTGCGAATATTTTGTTCTGTCGATCCATCCCGCGCAACAATCCTTCGGATTCGTTCGTCTTCTCCTGCATCCACGACGATCACCGCATCGAGTTGCTTGTCCAACCCAGCCTCATAGATCAGTGCCGCCTCGACCACAACCAGTTTTGCATTTTGTTGCTCGAAGTCTTGAAACCGACGTTGGAGTTCTTTTTCAACTTCCGGATGGATGATGGCATTGAGCCGTTGTTGCAGTTTTTTATCGGAGAAAATCCTGGAAGCCACAAATTCGCGGTTGTACGAGCCGTCCTGACCATACGCTGCCGACCCGAGGAGCCTCGTGATTCGACGTCTCACGTTGGGGTCATAATTGCTGATTTCCTTCGCAATATCGTCCGCGTAAAGAACCGGAGCGCCGAGGCTCTCAAAGATCCTGCAAACGGAGGTCTTTCCGCTGCCGATTCCTCCTGTGACTCCGATTTTGAGGATGTGAGATCGTTTGGGCTTCAAGAGGCTTTACGACGATATGGGGCGAATTCCCGCTTGGGCGGCATAACATCACCTCATCGCTTACACATGAAAGCGCGTTGTGATTTGCTATCAAACCCTACTTCGCGAACGCAATCGAGCGAAATTCCCTAATGACGGTGACTTTTATCTGCCCGGGAAAATCCAGTTCCTGTTGGATCTTGTTGGCAACATCATGCGACAGTTGATCAGCCGCAGCATCATCGAGCTTCTCGTGGCTGACGATGACACGTACTTCACGTCCGGCCTGAATCGCATACGTGTTCAGAACGCCGTCGAACGATTTGGCGATACTTTCAAGTTTTTCGAGACGTTTGACGTAATCCTCGACGGATTCACGTCTCGCCCCGGGTCTCGCCCCGCTGATGGCATCCGCCGCCTGGACGAGCGATGCGATGGGATGCTCCATGGGAATGTCCTCGTGGTGCGAGCCCACCGCGTTGCTGACAATCGGATGTTCATTGTATTTCTTGCAGAGCTCGTATCCCAGCAGTGCATGCGGACCTTCGACGCTTCGGTCGATCGTCTTACCGATGTCATGCAGCAACCCGGCTCTTTTGGCGACCACAGGGTCGAGCCTCAACTCAGAGGCCATGATGCCCGTGAGCAATGCCACCTCAATGCTGTGTTGTAATAGATTCTGGCCGTAGCTGGAGCGGTATTTCATCCGTCCGATGTGCCGAATGATCTCCGCGTGAGCTCCATGGAGGCCCATTTCGAGGAACGTATTCTCGCCGAGGCGAATCACTTCCTCTTCAAGTTCTTTGCGCACTTTGTCCACCACCTCTTCGATGCGCGTCGGATGAATCCTGCCGTCGGCGATGAGCCTTTCCAGGGACATTCGTGCGACTTCCCGGCGAAACGGGTCAAACCCCGAGAGAATCACAGCTTCGGGCGTGTCGTCCACGATGACGTCCACTCCGGTCGCCGCTTCAAATGCCCGGATGTTGCGACCCTCACGTCCAATGATGCGCCCTTTCATTTCATCGCTTTCCAAGTGGAGCACGCTCACAGTCGTCTCCACAGTGTGGTCAGCCGCCGTGCGCTGGATGGCCTGGACGATGATTTTTTGCGCTTCCCGTTTGGCCTCTTCCTTGGCTTTATCCCGGATGTCCTTGAGCATGTGGGTAGCCTCGCTCTTCGCATGCTCTGTCAGGTTTTCAATGAGCGTTTTCTTCGCGTCTTCCCGCGAAACGCCGGAGATGCGTTCGAGGCGGGAATTTTCCTCTTCGACCAGACGCAGAAGTTCTTTGTCGCGGTCATCAGCTTGCTTGCGTTTCTCCTGGAGTTCGCGATCCGCTCCCTGAAACGCCGCCTCTTTCTTGTTCAGAACATCCAGCCTCTTGTCGACGTTTTCTTCGCGAGACAGAAGCTGCTTCTCAAACGCCTGCATTTTGGTTCGTTTCGACTGTTGTTCGGAATCGAAGTCTTTCTTGCGCTTGTACCACTCGTCTTTTACTTCGAGAAGTTTCTCGCGCTTGAGCGTGTTTGCCTCTTTATCGGCGTCTTCAAGGACTTTCTTGGCCCGTGCTTCGGCGCCTTCGAGCTTGTTCTGGCCGTTTCGTGCATTGAGAAACCAGCCGAGAAAGAACGAAGCGCCGCCGATCACAGCCCCAATCGTAATCAATAGATATGGTTCCATACCCCCTCCTGCATCGAATCTGAAATAAAAAACCGCACTCGCCTGCCGAGAATCAAGTGTATCTAAAGAACCTCTGGAATACACGGTGGGGGCCCGCCTAAGCATTTCATGCTTCCACTCGACCCGCTCGCTTCTCCGGTAAAACTGGAAAGGTCTTCGCAGGGCACTTCCCCGCCTGAGGCGGAGAAAGGTGGCTTGTACTCCACGCTTATGAGTCAAGCTCCCATTTAAAGAATTGTCAGGTTCTTTAAATATGGTATTGATTACGGCTGACGGTGCGGCTTATGAAAACTTCCGCGATGGAAAAGAACGAACGCTGAAAATTACGTTGACGGCTCCGCTGGCTCCGACAATAAGCAGTTATCGAGATAGTTGGATAGTTTCACAATCTCTCTTTCGAGATTGCCGACATCATCCCGATGTCGATCTCGTTCTTTGAACAGATCTTCGGTGATATTCAACGCTGAGAGCACCGCAACGGTCAGAGGCGGCTGCTCGGGTATCTTGTCATGAATCTTTGTCAGCATCGAATCCACATACTCAGCAATCTGCTTGGTGAAGTCTTCATTGTCACCACGCAGGGGATACTCGCTGCCGAATATTTTCACTTTAATGCTCTTGGTGCTCATGCCGTAGGTCAACATTTATCCAGAGATAGCAAACGTGCGTTCGTTGGTGGTTCGTACAGCCGTAACAACATCATAACCGAGAATTAATCCTGGAGATGAGATCCTTAATTCTCGCCTTGAGTGCCTCCTTTTCTTCTTTCGTGAGCAAGTCACTTCCATTGGATTGGAGTTTCAACAATTCACTGCGAACTTTCTGTACATCCCCGTCGCTTTTCTGAATTTCGGAGATGAGTTTGCGCTCGACGTGTTCCAGGTCCGTCACTCGTTTCTTGAGGGACTGGTTCTCTTCGCGCAATTGGCTCAGCGATTCAGAAACAACGCGAGCCTTCTCCCAAAGTCGTTGCAGAATCTCATCAAGATGTCTGACATCGACTTTTCCTGCTGGTTCGGATTCAACCTGAAGTTCTGCCAAAGCTCGAGTCTCCTCCCTGTTCGTTCCGCTTAAAACGGCTAACTCCGAAGCACTGCATTGCAGTCCCTCTGCACACCCTGCACAATCCTGGCAATCAGCCGGTCGATTTCTTCGTCGGTCATTGTCTTGTCCTCCGACTGAAACTCCAGAGCATAGGCCAAGCTTTTCTTCCCCGCACCGGTTTGTGCTCCGACATACGTGTCAAATAACGTCACTTCTCTCAATACAGGCCCCCCTTGCCCACGGATGGCCTCTTCGACTTTTACCTGCGGGAGGACATCTTCCACCACAAACGCCAGGTCCCTCGTAACACTGGGGAACTTTGGCGGGGGCTTCACTTTTCGGGTCGCCCCGGCTGCTTCAAGTAGCGCTTCAACGTTTAATTCGCAAACGCAAACATCATCCTCGATATCAAACGCTTTAAGCACTTGCTTCTTCACGCTTCCAAGAGAACCAGCGTAAGTACTCTTTATTTCAATGTTTATCACCTTGTCACTTAAAGCGCTCTGAGTATCATAATAAATTAGTCGATATTTGTCAAGACAGAACTTCTTCAGGATCGCCTCTACCTCTCCCTTCATGTCCAATAAGTCAGCTTTCCGTCCAGGGACTGAGTAACTCACGGGAGCATAATTGCCGCAAAGGAGCAACAGGAGGCTCGTTTTTTGCTCGTACGCCTCAAGCGAATCGGGCTTTCTGGCTTTTGCATGCAGGAACGTCGTACCCATTTCAAAGAGCCTCAAATCCATGGAACCGCGATGGATGTTATGTCTTGCAATCTGCAGTGCGCCCGGGACCAGGCTTGTGCGGAGGACTTGCATCTCAGCGCTCACAGGATTCAACACTTTGACCGCAGGCAGACCGGCGATTGCAGCCGTTTTCTCTTCCTGTAAACTGATGGCCTGAATCTCATTGAATCCGGAGCCAATGAGATACTCCCGCAATTCGTCTTCATTCTTGTTGACAGCCACTGAACTCGAAAAATCGATCCCAGCCTTTGTCTTCGTTTCGATGTTCTCATATCCATATACTCTGGCAACTTCTTCGATGAGGTCTATCTCCTCGACAAGGTCCGTTCGAAAAGCCGGAGGGATTGCCTTGAGGTCCCGTTGCGTGACGGATTGAACTTTGATGTCGAGTTTCTTGAGGAAAGCTGTCATCTGAATAACGGAGAGACTCGTCCCAAGAATGCGGTTTGTCTGAGCAACGCGAATTCTAATCGGAGCGGGTTTTCTTTTGCCGGGATACACGTCGAGCGCGTCTTTGAGTACCTCGGCGCCTGTGAGTTCCTGAATGAGCTGTGCGGCACGATCGGCAGCTCTCTTACAACCGTCGACATCGACACCCCGTTCAAACCTGTAGGATGCTTCCGTGGAGAGACCCGTTGCCCGCGAGGTGCGCCGGATGTTCTGCGGGTCGAAGAATGCGCTTTCTATCAGAATGTTTGTTGTACTCTCGCTGATTTCGGAATTGAGTCCGCCCATCACGCCCGCGATGGCGACCGGTTTTTCAGCGTCGCAAATCATCAGCGTATCGGACGTGAGCTTGCGCTGTTTTCCGTCGAGTGTTGTAAAAACGTCTTCCTCCCTGGCGGTTTTGACAATGATCGTGTGGCCGGCGATGCGATCGTAATCAAACGCATGCAACGGTTGACCTGTTTCCAGCATAACATAATTCGTCACATCGACGACGACGTTGATGGGCCGGACACCAACCGATGTCAGTAGATTTTGCAACCACCGGGGCGAAGGCTGAATCTTCACATCCCGAAGTATTCGTGCCGCATAGCGAGGGCAACGCTGCTTGTCAAGGATTTGCACCTTGGCATGCTTCGAAACAGATTCTTTGCTCTCACCGAGCTTGATTGTCGGAAGTTTCACCTTCTTGTTTACAACCAAAGCCACTTCCCTTGCGACTCCGATGTGGCTCAGACAATCACCGCGATTTGGCGTGATACCGATTTCGTAGATGACATCGTTTTGACCCAGGAATTTTGCCAACGGAGTGCCGATTTGTGCCGCCAAGTCGAGCACAAGAATACCGTCAACATCTTCGCCCAAACCAAGCTCACTGGCAGAGCAGATCATGCCGTTGGATTCGACTCCGCGAATCTTCGCTTTCGAGAGAACAAACGGGTTGCCTTCTGGATCGTGCTGATTGCGTGGGATTGTCGCACCGATCAGCGCCACGGCAACTTTCTGTCCAGCAGCAACGTTCGGCGCTCCGCAGACAATCTCGAGCACCTCCTTGCCGATGCTGACCTTGCAGACCGTGAGGCGGTCGGCGTTGGGATGTTTGTCCCGTTCCACGACTTCGCCGACGAAGAATTTGTCGTACTTCTTTGCAAGATCCTCGTAGCTTTCGACTTCCAGGCCCAGCATCGTGAGCCCTTCGACAAATTGCTTGGGAGAAAGCTTGAAGTCAACGAATTGTTTGAGCCAGGATTGAGAGACTTTCATGAACTTGTTAGATGAAGCTGGGGTCTCGTTCTAAATCAGAATGTCGAAATTCGAAACAAATTCAAAATGCGAATCTTCAAAATCTTGAGGCCTTTTGGGTTTGGATTGATATTCGAATTTGTTTAGTTTCTAGAAATCAAGATTTCGAATTTCAGACTTGTTTTAGAATTGCTTGAGAAACCTCAAATCGTTTTCATAGAGAAGTCGAATATCGTTGATATCATACTTCAGCATCAAAGGACGTTCAACGCCGAACCCAAAGGCAAACCCGGAAACTCTGTCTGGATCGTACCCCACACGCCTGAGAATCTTCGGATGAACCATGCCGGAGCCGACAATTTCCAGCCAACCAGACTGTTTGCACACCCGGCATCCCTTTCCCCCGCAAATGTAGCAGTGAATGTCCATCTCGGCTCCGGGCTCAACAAAAGGGAAAAAACTGGGCCGAAACCGAAACTTGATACTGCTCCCGTAGTACTGTTTGGCAAATGAGACAAGGGTTCCCTTGAGCTCGCTGAACGTGACACCCACGTCCACATAGATGCCGTCAACCTGGTGAAAAAGGACGAGACTTCTCGCACTGACGGCCTCATTGCGGTACACGCGGCCCGGCATAATGGCACGAACGGGCGGTTTTTGCTTTTCCATGATGCGAATCTGGACCGGAGTCGTATGCGTGCGCAGGAGAATCTTGTTTTCATGGATAAAGAACGTGTCCTGCATGTCTCGGGCGGGATGGTCCGGCGGGAAATTCAGCGCTTCGAAGTTGTAGTAGTCGCTTTCGATCTCCGGCCCCGTGACAATCGAAAAACCCATTCCGACGAAAATGCGCTTGAACTCGTCCATGCATTGTGTCACGGGATGCTTCGTGCCAATGGGTTTCGGTCTGCCTGGAAGTGTAATGTCGAACGGAATTTCTTTCGGCTTCAGGGCATGTTCGATTTCGGCCCTGGCCCGGTCGAACTCGGCTTGAGCTGTAACGCGAAGCTCATTCAGCAGCTTGCCAATCTTCGGCTTTTCCTCTACTGCCACTTCCTTTAACATTTCAAATAAATCCGCCACTCCACCTTTGCGTGCCAGATACTTGAGACGCAGCCGTTCGAGGTCATCAAGGTTTTTGATTTGCTTGATGTCGGCGAAGAACTCTTGTTTTAGTTTCTCAATTTTGACGTGCATTCTAATTACCTGTCACTCTGAGCGAAGTCGAAGAGTGCACTCGGCGGGTGACATCCTTCGTCTTCGCTCAGGATGACTATTGTGCATGAAATAGAAAATCTTCTCACAAGCTTTCCGAGGCTTTTCGATGAGGTAACACCCCATTCGACTTGTGAGAAGATTCAGGATTACGCAGTCGCAAATTTGACGACTTCGGCGAAGGCCTGCGGATGGTGTACCGCTATGTCCGCCAAAACCTTTCGATTGATATCAAGTTCCTTCTTGTTCAATCCGGCAATGAGCCTGGAATACGTCGTGTTATGGAGCCTGGCTCCGGCGTTGATCCTCGCAATCCAAAGCCGGCGGTATTCCCGCTTCTTGGTGCGACGATGCTTGTAGGCATGCGACTCTGCTTTTTCGACATGGTGCTTCGCAATCGTTAAGACTTTGCTTCGGGCGCCCCAGTACCCTTTCGCCCTTGCAAGGATCCTTTTTCTTCGACGATGGGACGCAACCTTATTCTGTGAACGCGGCATTCCTTTTTCCTCCTTACGATACCATGAGTCTTTTCAGTTTATACGCTTCCGTGCTATGCACGAGCCCGGGCTTCCTCAAATGCCTTTTTCTCTTCGAGGACTTCGATGTAAGAATGTGGCTCCGGTAGGCCTTTCGGCGCTTGAGCTTCCCGGTTGCTGTTACTTTGATCCTCTTCCACGCACTCCGGCGTGATTTCATCTTTGGCATAGGCTATCCTGCTGTTTTCTCTTTCGTTTGATTCGGTTCGGCTGTTTTCTCTTTCGTTTGATTCTGTTCGGCCGTTTTCTCTTTCGTTTGCTTCGGTTCGACTTTTTTCTTTGTTTTGTCAGGAACGAAGTACGCAACCATCTGCCTTCCTTCCATTTTTCCCGGCTGGTCGACCTTCGCTATATCGTCGAGCCGCTCCGTAAACCGGTCGAGGATCTCCCTGCCGTGAGCTTGGTACGTAATTTCCCGTCCTTTAAATACTACGGCTGCCTTGACTTTGTGGCCTTCCTCAATGAACCCCCGCGCATGCCGGACCTTAAACTCAAAATCGTGTGTATCCGTGTTCGGGTGAAACCTGACTTCTTTGACCAGCGTAATGTGCTGATGTTTTTTCTGGTGCTTTTCCTTCTTTGCCAGTTCGTACTTGTACTTGCCGAAATCCATCAGTCTGCAAACCGGCGGCTCGGCGTTCGGGACGATTTCAATGAGATCCAGACGTCTTTCGATGGCGAGTTTCTGCGCGTCCTTGACAGCCATGATCCCCAGCTGCTCTCCGTCATCGGTAATGACCCGCACTTGAGCGGCCCGAATCTCCGTGTTAATGCGTGCTCGTTCCTGCTTGATAGACTTGTTCTCCTAAACTGTGAGTGTTTTTTTCCTGATTGCGTCCAGGACCTGATGAAGAAACTTGTTCCGATCCATCGCTCCCAGGTCGCCCTTCTTGTGCTGGCGGACAGAAACCGTATTCGCCGACCGTTCCTTCTCCCCTACGACCAGCATGTAAGGAACCTTCCTGGTTTCACAATCGCGAATCTTGTAATTGATTTTTTCGTTCCGGTCGTCGAGCTCACAACGGACTCCCTCCGAAGTAAAGTGCTTATGCACTTCCTTCGCATATGCAAGATGGTCATCCGTGATTGGGAGAACAGCGACCTGAACCGGTGCCAGCCAGAGGGGAAACTCTCCGGCGAAATGCTCGATGAGAACACCCATAAAGCGCTCGAGCGAACCAAACGGCGCCCGATGGATGACGACCGGCCGGTGTTTTTGCCCGTCGTTACCGACGTATTCGAGGTTGAACCGCTCCGGCATGACATAATCGACTTGTACGGTGCCCAACTGCCAGGTTCGCCCCAGCACATCCCTTACCATAAAGTCGATTTTCGGACCATAGAAGGCAGCCTCGCCTATCCCAATATAATAATTAAGTTTCATTAAATCAGCCGCTTCTTTGATGTCTTTTTCTGCCTGAACCCAGAGAGCATCCTCCCCGCCGAATTTATCCTTGTTTTTCGGGTCCCTGAAGGAAAGGCGTGTCCGAAAATCGTGGAACCCAAGAGTGGTGAAGACCAGCTGAATAAGTTCGATGACCGCGCAAAGCTCGTCTTTCAACTGGTCCTGCCGGACAAACATGTGGGAATCATCCACGGTGAAGGATCGGACCCGGATAAGGCCGTTGAGTTCGCCGGATTGCTCGTAGCGATAGACTGTTCCGAACTCAGCCAGACGAATCGGGAGATCCCGGTAACTTCTGGGCTTCGCGGAATAAATCTGAAAATGATGGGGGCAGTTCATCGGTTTGAGCAGGTACTCCTCGCCTTCAACCTGGATCGGCGCAAACTGGCTGTCCTTGTAATACGGATAATGTCCGCTCGTTTTGTACAGATTGATATTGCCGATGTGCGGAGTGAGCACGGGCAGATATCCGCGTTTCCGTTGCTCATCTTTAAGAAAATTCTCAAGTTCTTCGCGGACAATTGCACCTTTGGGAAGCCAGATGGGTAGCCCGCCGCCGACTTTGGGAGTCAAAAGGAACAATTCGAGTTCCTGTCCGAGCTTGCGATGGTCTCTTCTCTTTGCCTCTTCTAATCGGAAGAGATGGTCATCGAGCTCCTTCTTCGTTGGAAACGTGACACCGTAAATGCGCTGGAGCATCTTGTTCTTTTCGCTGCCGCGCCAGTATGCACCCGCAACGCTTAACAATTTGATCGCCTTGATTCTGCCGGTCGAAGGAATGTGCGGGCCGTAACAGAGGTCGGTAAAGTTTCCCTGGTGGTAAAAAGTGATGACCTGACCTTTGAGGTCTTCGAGAAGCTCGAGTTTATACGGGTCGCCTTTTTTCTTAAAATACGCGACAGCATCTTCCCATTTTTTCTCTTCACGGACATAAGCGACGTCGCGTACGGAAAGCTCGCCCATTTTTTGCTCGATCTTCCCGAGGTCGTCCATCGTGAGTGAGTGCTCGACAAGGTCGAGGTCATAATAGAAACCGGTCTCAATAGGCGGGCCGATACCGAACTGGGTTCCAGGAAAAAGCGCTTCAATTGCCTCCGCCATCAAATGAGCAGAACTGTGCCAATAGGCGTACTTCCCTCCATCGTCAGCCCATTTGAGAATTTTCACGGACGAATCCTGACTAATCGCCCTGCTCAAATCCCACACCTCGCCGTTCACTTCCACAGCAAGAGCCTCCCTGGCCAAACCTTTGCTAATGCTCTCGGCTATCTGAAGTCCGGTGACGCCCTGGGGGAATTCCTTTTTGGTTCCGTCTGGAAATGTAATTATGATGTTCGCCATCGTTCTGAAGATAAAAAAAATCGGAGATTTCTCCGATTTATATTCGTAGGACGGTATTAATGCCGTCCTACGGGTTGCACGTGGGCTCTATAGGACTCGAACCTATGACCTCTACCATGTCAAGGTAGCGCTCTAACCAAGCTGAGCTAAGAGCCCATTGTTTATGAAGAATACTGAAAAATTGCCGCAGAATCAATCGGCCTTCTGAATGTTTGACGTGATCAATCGTAGAAATTTCTCTGCCACTTGTGTTTCCTCAATTCGTTCACCGTCGAGTTGCTTAACTTCCTTCCGTCTGAAACGGCGCAGTTGGTTTCGACATTGTCGGTCTTGCGCATTCCCGGAATTACAGTGGAGACCGCATCGGAATGAAGACAGAATCGCAGGGCTAACTCGGGGAGGGTCTTTGCTTCAGAACCAAGAAGCGGCTTCAGTTTTTCTATCCGTTCAACAACCTGCGCTTTTCTGTCTCCACGGAAATAGTCCTTTCGAAAATCTCTCGTGTCGAACTCAGAAAAGAGAGTGACCGACCCCGTTAACGAGCCCTCATCGAACGGAACGCGGACAATAATTCCGATATTCAGTTTCATGCAAAGAGGAAAAAGTTTTTCTTCGGGACTTTGGTCGAAAATATTGTAGATAACTTGGAACGTATCAATTCTGCCCGTTTCCGCGACTTTGAGCGCGTTCTCGGGTTGATGGTCATTGATCGAGATGCCAAAGAAACGAATCTTCTGCTGCTCTTTGAGTTTGTCGATCGTGTCCTTCCACTCATTGTCATTCGTCCAATCGTCATTCCAGACATGGAACTGCTGGACATCAAGCCGTTCCACGGAAAGGTTTTTCAAACTCTTTTCAGTGCTTTCAACAACATACTTTGCAGGGAAAACATCTCGTAGCTTCGTATTTTGTCGCGCCGGCCATTCACGGTTTTTGGGAGGAATTTTGGTTGCGACGTAAATGCCGTGCCTGCGTTCTTTCAGCAATTTCGCAACTAGTTTCTCGCTGTGTCCGTTTCCGTATGCCAGCGCCGTATCAACAAAGTTTAAGCCGAGATCGGCCGCTTTCCGCAACGCCATCAGCGATTCGTCATCATTGCTTCCCCGCCACAGCTCACCGCCGATACCCCACGCGCCAAACCCGATTTCAGAGACTTCGAGGCCTGTTCTTCCCAGCATTCGATAGTTCATTTTTTCCCAACCGTCAATTTCCTCCAAGCTTCCTCAGCTTGTTGTTTCGATTTTTTCTTCACGTATTTCGTGTGCAACTCTTCCATTTTCTTGACAGACAGTGCGTCAAGATCCTCGTCGTCTTTGTCTTTTTTCAGCATCATTTCAACGTGATATTGTTCTTCACGATTCATTCTTGACACGCAATCCCGCAATTCCTGGATCATCCTATGTTGTTCAACGCGTGTCATGATCGACTATGCAGCCGGCTGTTGTTGTGTCAGACAATGAAGCGTGCCGAAACCCCAAACGAGGTCAACGGCATGGACACCCACAATAGGGCGATCTTTGATCAACTCTGAGAGGATCCCAAGCGCGATTCTATCTTTTGGGTCGTTGAATGTCGGCACGAGCACGGCGTTGTTGCCGAAATAGAAATTCGCGTAGCTGGCAGGTAAACGGATTCCGTCAAACATCAGAGGTTGCGGCATAGGAATCTTCACTACGTCCGGCCTCGACCCATCCTCAAGCTTCATCCCTTGCAATCGCTCGATGTTCTCATGAAGCGGCTTGTAATTGACATCCGATGCGTTCTTTTCTTCACAAATAATAACTGTCCGACGGCTGACGAATCGAGCAAGGTCGTCGACATGCCCGTGTGTATCATCACCGGCAATTCCCTTTCCCAGCCAAAGCACATTTGTGATTCCCAACGAATCCGCGAGAGCCTGTTCAACGTTTTCTTTGCTCATCCTTGGATTACGAACCTGTGTTTTTTGATCCAGCATGCATTCCTCGGTGGTCAAAAGGGTTCCTTTTCCGTTCACATCGATTGCTCCGCCTTCAAGGACAAACGGTTTTCCGTTGATGAGAGGCTGAAGAAGACGCAGTCGAAGAGATTTCGCTGCATGTTGGTGAATCTTGCAATCTTTTTTCCAGTTATCATACTTCGCCCAGCCGGTGAACTTGAAGTTGTTGACCGCGACTTGTTTTAGCTGGTTGTTTCGGACAAACATGGGCCCGAAATCGCGGGTCCATCCCCTATCCGTTGCAAAGCGGAAGAATTCAACTCTTGCAAAATCTGAGCCGACTCTTTTCAGGATCTTGCGGGCAGAGTTTTCATGCTCTTTCGAGCCGACAATGATTCGGACAACCTCGCCGGGAGAGAGTTTGCGAACAATTTCGGCGTACACCCACGGAATAGGAGCGAATTTACCGGGCCAATCAGTTTTGTTGTGCGGCCAACCGAGCCAGGTTGCCTCGTGCGGCTCCCACTCGGCAGGCATGTGGAAACCAAGGGACTTTGTCGTCTCTGTGGTTCGTGCTATGACTTGGGACTCCGAGGTTCTTCGTCCAAATAGCGGCTGGTAATGCCGCCGTACGAATCGATTCGGCGGTCGCGCAGAAAGGGCCAGTTACGGCGAACATCTTCGATTCTTTCAAGGTCGACTTCTGCGATGAGGGTCTCTTCATTGTCGACAGAAGCCTCCGCCACGATGACACCTTGGGGGTCTGCAACAAACGACGATCCCCAGAATTCAATTCCCGCAGCCTTGCTGTCCGGCTTCTCGAGACCGATTCTGTTCACCGCGGCCACGTAGACTCCATTAGCGATAGCATGACCTCTTTGTACTGTTCTCCATGCATCTCGTTGAGCGTCTCCGTATCTCGCTTTTTCATGAGGATGCCAACCGATTGCCGTCGGATAAAAAAGGATACTGGCTCCCTGCAATGCGGTGAGACGTGCGCCTTCCGGATACCACTGATCCCAGCAAATCAGCGTCCCGATTTTCCCTGCTGATGTGGCGTGTGCCCTGAATCCTGTGTCGCCGGGTGTGAAATAGAATTTCTCATAGTACGCAGGGTCGTCCGGGATATGCATCTTGCGATAAAAACCTGCAAGAGAGCCGTTCGAATCGATGATCGCAGCGCTGTTATGGTACACGCCGGGAGCGCGGCGCTCAAACACGGGAGCGACAATGACAACACCCATCGACTTTGCGAGTTTTCCAAGGACTTCAGTTGTGGGACCTGGCACCGTTTCTGCAAGATCGAAGAAAGCTGCGTCTTCCTGCTGGCAAAAATATTGAGAGCGAAATAGCTCAGGAAGGCAGACGACCTGTACGCCTTTCTTGACCGCCTGGCGAATTCTCGCTACTGCTTTATCGAGGTTCTTGTCGATATCCTTGCCAACGGACATTTGCACCAGGCCGATGCGAAACCCTGATTTTTTCTCCTGCTTGACCATCAGAGCGTCTTAGCTCCAAGCTGCAGTAACGACTGGTTCTCAGGAACATCAAACGTCAAAACGGTTTTGCCTTTCGAGACAAGGAAACGTGTCAGTTCAATCGTTTTACTTCTTTTGTCGGCAAATGGAATGAGAACCCTGTCGGCGAGAATGACCACAAACTTGTTACGCTGATAGGCGAGCCGGGCATTGAATCGATCATACGATTTCTTAAACATGGACAAGACGAGGAGTTTATCGTCCTCAAGAGGTTTTTCCCAGAGTTTTGGAATCGAGAATGTGTCGATCGAGCGGGCTGGACAAATGATAACCGGTTGGATTTCTCTGAGCAAAATCCGCAGACACTCTTTTTCAACTGGGGAATGAAAACCGCTCACGATGGTATACTTGCCTGCAATCGTGCGCATGTAATCCGCGGTTTTTAGTACAATTTTGGCCGGACATTTCACAGAGCATAGCAATCCGAGTTTCTTGGTTTGAAGCAAGCCTGTATTCCCAATCGCCGAGATCTCTGAAATTGAAGAACTGTCCAGCTCCCAGGCCTGCTCTTTACTAAAGTGAGGATCTTTCGGGAGAATTTTCTTCAAATGGAAATCTCCATTCTCTTGCTTTGAATGAGCATGTGCCCGGGGCGGGACTTGAACCCGCACGGACCTTGCGGTCCACAGGATTTTAAGTCCTGTGCGTCTGCCAGTTTCGCCACCCAGGCGAATCAATGCAAAATGAAAAATAGAAAATTGCTGATGTTGTACAACTTACATTTTCTTTTTGATTTTTCATTTTGCATTTGTTTGAGGCGCGGGCCGGATTCGAACCGGCGCATAAAGGTTTTGCAGACCTCTCCCTTACCACTTGGGTACCGCGCCAGGAAGCAGTTTGTGCAACTCTTCCCTTCCTACCCCGCTTTTGAAGAACTTCTCTCTCGTTTTTGCATCTTCCTCCTCCTGGAATTCCTCTTTGTATACTACATCAAACGGTCGTCTTCGCTTTGTCGATTCAGTCTTTCCTGAGTTATGCTCTTTTAACCGTTTGGGCAAATCCGATGTATAACCAATGTACCGTTTTCCATCCTTCAGACTTCTCAATACATAAACCACGTACATTCAGCCTCTCCCTTACCACTCTTGCCCGCCGAAGGCGGGTGCGGTACCGCGCCAAAAAGGTAGAATGAGGATTGCAGAATGTAGAGTTTGAATTCACCATTCTACACTCCTCACTCTATATTCAAAAAAACACCCCGTTGCCTGGTGGGATGAGGGGCAACGGGGCAAGTTCATACGAGGAGGAAATACCCGGGCAAACCTCAAGGCCCTGGTCCGTCCGGGTGTCCCCACCCTCTCGGGACAGAGACAATCGTTCCGCTTACTGCGGTTGAGCGGGAAACGGGACTCGAACCCGCGACATCAACCTTGGCAAGGTTGTGCTCTACCAACTGAGCTATTCCCGCATTCTCGCTGGCTAAAATATAGTAAAATCGGTTTCAGCCTGCAAGTTTCTGCGGGAAAAAAATATATGAAGAGTAGAACAAAATCATGCAGGCGGGCGGGGAGAATCAAACTCTTCAGACGAGCAAATCGCCATAGGAACCAGGGACGGTTCTTTTCAAGGGAATTTGAAATGCCTTTCTCAGATACTTCATTAATCGGTCAGCCTGCCTCTGACCTTGAGTGACCACTACTTCAAATTCAATGAATCGGCCAAGTCCTTGAACAACGTCCAGATGGATCCTGGCATTTTTGTACAAAAATAGGCGGCGTGTCTTTTTCACAACAACAGTCCTCTCAAACAAACTTGAAAGCATCACTTTCGCCGTTTTGACGTCTCTCATCGGGAGGATGAGGTACTGGGAAACTCGGCTTCCGGTTCTACTGGGTCGGCGATAAAATATCAATTCGGACTTTCCCTTGCCCATTTCACGCAGTTTAAGCCTGCCGTGTTTCACCCGAAAATACGAGTCGATCTGTCTGAGCGTGCCGGCATAACGCGCACCTATCCGTTTTGCTGTGTTCGCGGGAGAACCAAGAGATGACACTTCAGCCTTCAGTTCAAGGTTTTGAGGCATCGGGTGGAGACTGCGGGTTCTTAGCGGTTGATCTCGAGGATGATGTATGCGAGGGTTCCTGCAGGGGCTTTGACTTGAACTTTGTCGCCTTTCGTCTTTCCCATGAGCCCCTTGCCGATCGGAGAGGTAACGGATATTTTGTTCCTGTCAAAATCTGCTTCTTCGGGAGAAACGAGGAGATATTCGATGACGTTGCCCGTTTTTGCCTCTTTGACCTTCACTTTTGATAGAATGTACACTTTATCGTTTGGCAGGTCCGAGCTTTCGATGACACTTGAGCGGGAAAGGGTCACTTCGATCTTTGAGATTTTCAGCTCCAGGTGTTGCTGCGCTTCCTTGGCGGCATCATACTCTGCGTTCTCACTCAGGTCGCCGTAACTTCGAGCTTCAGCGATTTTCTGAGCCATTTCAGTGCGTCCTCTGGTTTTGAGAGCGCGCAATTCGTGCTCGAGCTCAACAATTCGCTCCCGCGTCAGATATATCTTGCCGTTGTTGTTATTCTCCGCCATGTGTCCTCCTAAAAGCAAAAAAATTCACCGCAGCACGGTGAACCACTCTGAAATAGAAAAGCCATCATCTTGAGATGGTGGCTCTTCGTTTTCCAAAACGAAAGTAGAACAAAAACCAGTTAGACGCAAGCGAAAAATGGCGCCGGGCCCGAGCGAAAAACCGGTTTGTGAGTGCTGTCAACACAACAGTGACAGCTTCCTCCCACCTATTTGGTCGCCGGTTCTGCCTCTTTCACAATACTGGTGATGGCAGTTCGATCCATTTTCACCTTTACATTGTCCGCGATCTGGACCAAAACTGTCTTTTCATCCATGCCGACAATATTTCCATGGACTCCGCCGCTCGTAATAACCTTGTCTCCCTTCTTCAGCGCTGTGATCATGTGATCGCGCTCTTTTTGTCGTTTCTGCTGCGGACGGATAATCAGGAAATAGAACACCGCGATAATCGCCACAAGAAAAATGATGTTTCCGTAAGCTGAGCCTCCCGAACCTTCGGGCTGGGCCATGAGCATGGGGATAAGCAGTAACAAGATGGTCTCCTTTCAGTTTCGCGAATATATTGGGACTTCTGTTCTTAACTTTTGTGTGGTTTCTCTTTTCCACTCACCGAACCGTGTCTCGATGATTGCCTTCCGCGTTTCTCTCATCAACCAAAGATAGAACGCGAGATTATGGATCGTTGCAAGTTGCAGAGCCAGGATTTCCTTCACCTGAAACAGATGTCTCAAGTAGGCCCGCGTAAAGGTTGTGCACGTATAACATCCGCAGTCGAAATCAACGGGAGAAAAATCGTTCTTGTGACCTGCGTTCTTAATATTCAAGATTCCAACGCGTGTGAACAGAGTTCCATTCCGCCCGTTACGCGTCGGCAGGACACAGTCAAACATATCCATTCCGCGTTCGATGGATTCCAGCAAGTTTTCAGGCGTTCCAACGCCCATGAGATACCTTGGTTTCTCGATGGGAAGAATTGGCTCGCAGAGTTCCGTCATCTCATACATTGTTTCTGCGGGCTCTCCCACGGCCAAACCTCCGATGGCATATCCGTCAAAGTCCATTCCTCTTAACGCCCGGGCGCTTTGTTCACGAATTTCGGGAAAGACGCTGCCTTGCACAATTGCAAATAGAGCTTGCTTCGCTCCGTAGAGTTCATTTGTTTTCGAAAATTCGTTTTTGCACCGATCGGCCCAGCGAAGAGTGAGCGCATTGGAAGCGTGAGCGTATTCATGCTCGCAGGGATACGGTGTACACTCATCCAGCACCATCATGATATCCGAACCAAGTTGTCGCTGCACCCGCACGACTTTTTCAGGGGTAAACTGATGGGCTGAGCCGTCGAGATGTGAGCGAAACGTTACCCCTTCTTCCGCAATCGTTCGCAACTCGTTCAAACTGAATACCTGATATCCCCCGCTGTCGGTCAAGATCGGCTTCTTCCAACTGATAAACCCGTGAAGCCCGCCCGCTTCTTCAATGACCTCCGCTCCCGGCCTCAAATAGAGATGATACGTGTTGCCCAGAATGATCTGTGCGCCAATCTCGTTCAACTCGCGAGGCTCCATCGCCTTCACGCTGCCCTGCGTTCCCACTGGCATGAATGTGGGCGTCTCCACGATGCCGTGGTCGGTTTCGAGAATGCCGGCCCTCGCCTTCCCGTCAGTTTTCAGCAGGGTGAATTTCAATCGCCACCTTGGTCTCGAAAGCGTTCGCTACAACAAAAAAACCGCCGTGAACATCGTCACGGCGGGCTCTGAAAAATATAACGAGAAATGTCCGCGTTGTCAAACTACTTTGAATCGGCAGGCTGATAAGCCTTGCTATATTTCTTAAACAACCAATGGCCTGCTATGAACAGGCTTGCACCGAACGCATCCGCGAGAATATCATACAAGTCAAATAAACGTCCAGGAACAAACCTCTGATGAAACTCATCCGAGAAGCCGTAGACAACCGCAACGCAAAAGGCGAAGAGAATTGCGCGATTCTTCAACCACTGGGCCGAATTCTGATACTTGAATGCCCGCCAGGTGAGGAACGTGAGAATCAGAAATACAGAAGAATGACCAAGTTTGTCCGGGCTGAGGAAGAATTTGAATGTGGGGATCTTCGAGAGGGATGAAAGGTAGAAGATCAGGCCAGCCCAGCCGAGCGCGGGAAACTGATATTTCAAAAAATTCTTCAGCGCAAACTCCCCGCTTCAACTCGCCGGAAGGCATCAGGGAACAAATCGAGGAGATCCATCGCCAGCAGACTTCGCTGTCCGAATTTTTCCTTGGCGAGATCCCCTGAAAGTCCGTGTAAAAAAACGCTGCAATAGGCAGCTTCTTCTTCAGACATTCCTTGCGCCCACAATCCCGCGATCATCCCTGAAAGCACGTCACCGGAGCCTGCCGTCGCCATACCCGGATTTCCAGTCGAGTTGAGATAGGCACGTCCTCCGGAAGAGGCCGTCACGGTTGGAGACCCCTTCAGTACGATGGTCTTCTTGATTTCCAGGACTCCCATCCTTGCCGCCTCGACACGGTTCTTTTCAATGTCTGCTGATTTGCCTTTGAAAATCCTCGAGTACTCTCCCGTGTGCGGAGTGAGAATCATGCTTGCTTTCGATGACTTGATTGCTTTCTGTCCGGCAAGAGCCATTGCATTCAATCCATCCGCATCCAAAACAACTTTGCCTGAATACCCGGCGATGACTTCCTGAACCAATGATTGCGTTTCAGTATTCTGAGAAAGCCCCGGTCCAATAATGACGACATCCGCCCACGACAATTTTTCCCTGATCTTTCCCAATGCCTGCTTGCTTAAAGTGCCTTCGACGGTGGAAGGCAACGGCAAAACCATAACCTCGTTCATCTTTCGTGCTAAGACAGGGTAGACGGATTCAGGCGTTCCGAGCAGCACAGCCCCCGCCCCGCTGCGCAAAGCAGCCATAGAAGCCATCGCCGCTGCGCCAGTCAACCCTGTCGATCCTGCCAACACGAAAACCTTTCCAACGCGGTACTTGTGCGAGGTCGCAGGGCGACGGGGCAAACTTTTCCGAACATCGTTCGACTCAACGATGAAAACGGGATTCTTCAGTTTCTGGACGACTTTTTCCGGAATTCCGATGTCCGCAACAGTCAACCTTCCCGTGTGCTCCTGTCCTTGATTGCATCGAAGCCCCAGTTTCTCAAAGCCGAATGTGATTGTATCAGTCGCTCGTACTGCAATGTTCTCAACAACACCAGTCGTGCCATTGACACCAGAGGGTATGTCCACCGCGACCACCGGAACATTCGTCTCATTGATCCAATTAATCGCTGCTGCAAAGGGCTCCCGCACTTTTCCTGAAAAGCCTGTCCCAAAGATGGCGTCAACAATCAGATTGGGCCGGAATTGTTTCAGCAAAGACTTCGAGAACGCGCTGATCTTCAATTCCGGAGCCAATTTTTCAAATCGCTTGAGGATTACGAATTGAGTCTTTGCATCTCCTTTGACTTCCGAAGCTGATCCCAAGAAAACCACGTGTACTTGTGCTCCATCATTGAGCAAATGACGAGCCGCCACAAAACCGTCTCCGCCATTATTGCCCTTTCCACAAAACACTGCAACCGACTTTCCTTTGATCGGACCGTAACGTTCCCGGATGAATTTTGCAACAGCACCACCGGCGTTTTCCATGAGCAATAGGCCCGGAACTCCGAGTTGCTTGATGGTGAACTCATCGCACCATCGCATTTCCTCTGCTGAGACGGCGGGCCGCATGATCCTTAGAAGAGCTTCTGAATTGCTTGAACAACAAAAGAAGGAAACAGGCCGAATAAGAGCAACAAAAGAGCGGAACAGGTCACAGCAATCACGGACGTGAGAGCCGGTTCTGCGCCTACATTGCCCTCGCCGTCACGGAAGTACATCATGATAACGATGCGGAGATAGTAGTAGGCTGAAACCAGGCTCGTAAGCACTCCGACGATGGCGAGCCAGGTCATGTTTGCTTTTACAGCCGAGAGGAAAACATAGTATTTGCCGAAGAACCCTGCGAACGGAGGAATACCGGCAAGCGAAAACATGAACACGGCCATGAACGCTGCGAGATATGGCCGCTGACGGCTTAACCCGGCGTAGTTGTCGAGTTGGAGGTTTTTGTCCTCCTCATTCTCCATGAGACTGACCACGCCAAATGCGCCGATGTTCATGAAAGTGTATGCGACAACGTAGAAAAGTATTCCTGTCTGGCCCTCCGAATTTCCCGCTGCAATCCCGGACAGCATGTAGCCTGCGTGGGCAATGCTTGAATATGCCAGCATGCGTTTGATGTTGGATTGCG
>Ga0315281_10002930_pt1 | contig 25187 bp, 16 predicted proteins | sample YL17G07_0_MG_FD_204540 | JGI IMG/M metagenome (GOLD analysis project Ga0315281, IMG submission 204540) | Sediment microbial communities from Yellowstone Lake, YNP, Wyoming, USA - YL17G07_0 | ecosystem: Environmental > Aquatic > Freshwater > Lake > Sediment | place: USA: Wyoming | collected... | reverse complement strand
GCGAGCCGGCCCACTGCAATTGCGCCGGCACCCCAGGCACAACCTGGATCACAAGATCATCACCCACAGCGGCAAAACGCGAAGTGCCGAGGGGATCAACGTAACAGCGAATCTTGAAATTCTCTTCAACAAAAGTCTGCACACGCGTACCCGCGCCACCGAAACGACGGTCACCGAGACGGATGATGATGTGATCACCGGCTTTAAGATAGCCGTCGAAGGTATCGACGATCACCGCCTTCTGGAAGGGACGTTCGTGGCCTTTCTGGTCAAAGCGCACGCTGAGTTTCTGTACGGTGGCAGGGCTTTGCCCGGGCAGGGTAGGGCAGGCATGGTATTCGGCAGAAATAAAATTGGCGCCGGCAGGCTCGGTGTTCTGGAACAAAGCCCAGTCGGAATAAAAACGGAAAGTGGCTTTAAACCACGAGCCATCCGCCATGCCGGAAGCACCCAGCGTATAGTCGATCACGATCTCCTGCCACGAACCGGCGACGATGGTTTCGACATTGCAGCTGACCTTGCCGAGGAAAGGCATGTCCTTGGTGATCGCGTACAAACCCGGCGGGGCGGTGTAGTCACCGAGTTTGTTCTTCAATTCCTCATTGCTCATTTTTTTCATGAGTTTCAACTTCTCCGTATGTGTTTGACAAAAATATTAAGTACTGTGGTCATGTGCAATTGCTTAAATCCAGATAATCCATTTAAGCCGCTTGTTTATTGTAGGAGCCCGATTTATCGGGCGATTAAGTGAATAATCGCCCGATAAATCGGGCTCCTACAACGGCATTCCCTCCTAAGGGATTGTCTGGGTTAAAAAGTGTTCGGGTTCAAAGCACAGAACGCAAGCCCGGTAGTGCAGAAAAACGATCCTTCAAAAGGCCGAATAACGCGCCTCCCAGCATCATCTTGATTGCTCCGACACGCCACCACAACAAGGCTGCAATCGCGCATACAAAAATGAGTGCGGCGTAATTATCAGGAACCGCGTGCGGGGCCATCTGCACGAGGGATACCGAGAGCGTGCCTATCACTGCCGGGCCGATGCCTTTCAACGCAGCCTTCATCCACAGCACTTTGCGCACGCGGTTGAATACCGGCATGATAAACAGCATCAATATAAAGGACGGCAGAAAAATGGCCGCGCCAGCGACGATGGCGCCAGTTATTCCGGCGAGCTTGTAGCCAACGTATGCTGCCACCATCAGTATCGGTCCCGGCGTGAATTGACCCAGTGCGAGACCGTCAACGAATTCGCGTGGCGTGAGCCAGTGGAACTGGTTCACTACCTGCTCCTGAATAAAGGCGATCATACTGAGCCCGCCACCGAAAGTGAGTGCGCCGACCTTGAAGAAAAAAACGCCGATATCAAAAAGACTCGCAGCTTCCTGTGTGCTGGTCGCAGTTGTATCTCCGCCGAAATAAGGCTGAGCGAAGTACAGCGTGAACTGAAGCACAGCGAGCATTGCCAGTGCAGACAGACCGAGTCGGCGCGAATGGAACAGGAATATCCCCAGCGCGCCAGCAATGGCGAGTACCATCGCGATACCGAGCGGGCTGGTGATGATCGCCGTGGCTGCTGCAAGTACAATCAATACCTGTGCGCGGCTGGTAATTGCATTTCGTCCCAGGCGATAGACCGCAACCGCAAAGATGGCCAGCACCACCGGCCCCAGGCCATACAAGGCACCGCGCAGCAGTGGCGTGCTGCCAAAGGTGGCGTACACAAAAGTGAGTGCCAGCATGATGAAGAACGCTGGCAGCACAAAACACAAACCCGCCAGCAATCCGCCCCACCAGCCTGCACGTGTGTAACCGAGAAAGATGCCGAGTTGGGTGGCACCTGCTCCTGGCAGCATGTTCACCAAGCTCAAGCCTTCGACGAAGCGCTCCATGCTGAGCCACTGCCGCTTCTCCTGCAACTCGGCCTGCATAATCCCCATGATTGCGGGGCCACCATAAGCCATCATGCCGATCTTGAGAAAGCTGGATGCAATCTCTTTCCAACGGCCAGATTGCGCGGGTTGATTTGGGTCTAATGTGGACATGTCATTCTCCTTGGTGAAGTGGCAGTAACTTGCGTTCGATCATCCTTGATCGAACGAACACCAGATTACTTGAACGGCCAGGGCGCAGCCGGATCCCACACCGGAATACCCATGTAGGCATACCACGGTGCCATCACCAGAACGCCGTATGCAATCGCGATCAGTACCGACACCCAGCCAACTTTTGCATAATCGCTCATGCTAAAGGTGCCGCTGCTATAGGCGATGACGGCAGCAGTAATTTGCGTTGGCAATATATAGGCAAAGGAATCCGTATCCGACACCAGCATGGTGAAGGCCACCGGATGCAGGCCCAGCTTGGGTGCTAACGCAACCAGTATCGGCGCGAGCATGGTAATTGCCGCCACATTTGACAGCATGCCCAGACGGATAATGTGCGTGCCCACCATCAGTATCAGCAAGATCATCCACCATGGGTGTCCCATCGCAAACGGATGAATGATGTCCGACAGCCACTGCGCCAGCCCCGATGAGCCCATCGCGGCAGACATCGACAGTGCGCCAGCCAACAAAAGGAACGTGCCCCAGATTGTGCGGTCTTGCAATTCTTTCCACTTAAAGCCAAACATGCCAGGCATAAACAAAATGGCCAAACCAATCAGCGCCGAATTGTGTGACTTGATTTTATGCCAGTCTTCCGTCATCCACATCAGTGCGATAAAGGCGAACACCGTCAGAATCAGCCACTCAGTTTGGCTGGTTTTGGGCAACTCCTTATATTGCTTCTGCACGCTTTCAAAGCCGCCATTGATGCTCACATTGCGCGTCTTGAAATAGTGCTGCACCCACCATTGCGTCAGCACAAACATGCCAAGATAAGGCCATTGCAGCTTGAACCAGTCGAAGTAAGAAAGATTCAGCGCCAGCTCTGACTCGAATAATCCGACCAGTACAAAATTGGGCAAGTGCGCAGTCATGATGCACATGCCGCTGATCATCGAGCCGTAGACCAGGGTTTGAATCACGATCGCTTTTTTGCCTGCCTGTTCTTCCGGCGTATCACCGAATAGCTTGGTGATGCCGTTCACCACTGGCAGCAAAGTGGCAGCACGTGCGTTTGCTGCCGGAATGATGAAGGACAGCACTATATTTGCACCGAACATGGCCCAGATCACGCCATTGACGGTTTTAACCTTTACCCTGTGCAGCAGGCTTAACGCAATGCGCCTGTCGAGACCAGCCGCCTGCATCAGCGCGGCGAATAAAAATGCGGCAAGACATAGAAACACCACCGGCGTCGAAAAACCGTTCGCAGCCTTGGGAAATTTATCCACCGCACCGCCCAGCACCAGCAGCATCGGGATCAGCATGCCGGCGATACCGGAAGGAATCGATTCGAAGATCCACATGATGCAGGCCCACACCACGACAGCAAGCGTGGCTTTGCCTGCGAGCGTTAAACCCTCAGGCTGGGGCATTACCCATAAAATTAAAAAGAATGCCGCCCAGGCCAGAAAAAAACCCGCCAGTGATTTGGTGGGTGTCAGGCCGGTTGCGACTATGTTGTCTTTGAACTTCGACAAAAATCCCGACAGTGATAGTTCACTCATAATGTTATTTCCCGAGATTTTTATTGAAGGTTGGCTGCCGTCAGGCTGATCAGCAATACACCGATCACCTCAGAGCCATCTTTAACCGGAGCTGCAATCTGCACAGTATCGATATTGGTGCTGGGGTCAGGTTTTGACTCGCCTTGGTGCCACAGTTTGCCTTCAAATGCCTCGTCGAAGTTTGGTTTGCCCTTGCCGATGTATATTGCCGGCATCGAGGTAAAGGCTACGCGCTGGCTCTTGTTGCCGGAAAGCACGATTTTGTTGATGCCCTTGGCATCGGCATTCATCCACTTGGTCAGCATCTGTCCGGTAGCGCCGGTTACAAATCCGTTTACGATGGGGTCAGTTTCTTTAAGCTCTCGCCACTTGGCATTGCCCATGCCGCTGATCGGACCCTGTGCGTTTGCATCCTTCACCGCTTTCACGATAGCAGGATCTGCAGCCCAGACAGCACTTTGCTTTTTATAGGTATCAATTTTCAACTGCATTTTTGGCGTAATGTCCGCAGCCATCGCCACGCTTGCCATTATTCCCAGAGTTGCGACAGCGCTGCATATTACCTGTTTAATTTTAGAGTTCATGTATATCCCCTTTCATTAATAATGCTCGCCAAGCAATTTATTGATTTTGTATTCGCTTGTAACTTGTTTAGAAAATCCTCCAGAAACCATTTACGGCAACATGACATTAGACTTCAAGTGCAGTAGGATGTATGTCGGCTAGCCGACATATTTCATATTGACTACATTTATGAAACAAAGCAAATCTGAAAACGAGCAACTGATAGGTGGCCTGTCTCTGGTGCCATGGAATGTGCTGGATCAACTAACGCCCGCTCAACTTCGTGATCTGGACAAGACCGGCGTTACCCGTAAGCTGGAAAAGGGCGACTATATATTTCGTTCCGGTGAAAATGCCGGAGGCGTTTGCTTTCTTAAATCAGGTAAAGTCAAAGTTTCGCATATGACAAGCAGCGGCAAAGAGGTGATCCTGTGGTTCTGCTTTGGCGGGGATATATTCGGCTTGGCAGAATCGATGCAATGCGGCGAGCGTGAAGTGAACGCACAGGCATGCGACCAGTCCGAAGTGCTTAGTATTCCACAAAGCGCTTTCAATTCATTTTTATTTGAACATCCACAGGTCATGTTTCTGTTGTTGCAGGTGATGACCTCACGACTGCGCTGTCTGAGCGAAACAATGGCGAACATCGCCGGTGAGCAAGTGAACAGGCGCTTTGCAAGGTTGTTGTTCTGGCTGTGCACGCGCTACGGGCAAAGCGAAGGCGAGGGCATGGTGATGAATGTCCAGCTCACCCATCAGGAAATTGCCGACATGATAGGCACGACCCGCCAGACCGTCACCTCGCTGATGAACGATTTCAAGCGAGATGGAATATTGAAGATACACGATCATGTTATTCATATCATCGACAAGCACAAACTCTGTAACTTGCTGCATTAATCAATTAATACTCCGGTATTTGATTTGCTCGCTTCATCCAGCACCATCCATCCTGCCATCAATGCTTACGCTTCTTATTAATGCATAAATTTTTCGAGGGTGCATTTTCAGTGCATTCTTAAAACCATCTTTCGGTGCATCCGTTTTTTCTTAAGCACCATTTCGATACATTTTTCTCCTGTGTGTCATGCACTCTTTCAATGCATAAAGTGCTGTCATCCCCGTAAACAAAGACTTCTAAGCTCGTGGCACAGTTGTTGCTGAGTATGTCTGCGTAAGACACCCACAACACTTTGATGAGGATAGCCATGAAAGAAATTAAAGACACAAGCAGCGTGACAACCCCCGATGCAGGCCGTCGCGATTTCCTGAAAACAGGTTCCATGATATTGGGCGGGGCCGCCCTGATGTCCATGGTGCCCCCCGGCGTGCGCAGCGCAGCGTGGGCCGCCGGTTCCGACGCGCCGGAACTGAAAGAGGTAAAGGTTGGATTTATACCGCTGACTGATTGCGCCTCGGTGGTGATCGCTTCGGTAATGAAGTTCGATGAAAAATACGGCATCAAGATCATTCCTTCCAAAGAAGCCTCATGGGCGGGCGTGCGCGACAAGCTGGTGAATGGCGAGTTGCATGCATCGCATGCGTTGTATGGCCTTATATATGGAGTGCATCTCGGCATCGGCGGCCCGAAGAAAGATATGGCGGTATTGATGACGCTGAACAATAACGGTCAGGCCATCACGCTATCCAATCAGTTCAAGGATAAGGGCGCGACTACCGGAGAAACACTGAAGAAGCTGATTGATAGCGACAAGCGCGACTACACTTTTGCGCAGACTTTTCCTACCGGCACGCATGCGATGTGGCTTAACTACTGGCTGGCCAACTATGGCATCGACCCCTACAAGGATGTAAAAAACATCACCGTGCCTCCGCCGCAAATGGTGGCCAATATGCGCGTCGGCAATATGGACGGCTACTGTGTTGGCGAGCCCTGGGGCAACCGTGCGATTGCGGACAAGATAGGTTTCACCGCAGTCACCACACAGGATATATGGAAAGATCATCCGGAAAAAGTACTGGGATGCACCGCAGAGTTTGTGCAGAAATATCCCAACACCGCACGCGCCATGTTGATGGCGGTACTGGAAGCATCCAAGTACATCGACGTGATGGCCAACCGGCGCGGCGTCGCGGAAATCATCGCCGACAAATCCTATGTCAACTGCCCGGTAGATATTATCGACCAGCGCATGGAAGGCAAGTATGAAGACGGCCTCGGCAAGAAATGGGATGACGCCAACTACATGAAATTCTATAACGATGGCGCAGTCACTTTCCCTTACCTGTCTGACGGCATGTGGTTCCTCACCCAGCACAAACGCTGGGGCATGCTCAAGGAAGACCCGGATTATCTCGGCGTGGCCAAGCAGATCAACCAGGTTGATCTGTACAAGCAGGCTGCCTCGCAGGTGAAAGTACCTGTGCCCAAGAGCGCAATGCGCAGTTCGAAATTATTTGATGGCACGGTTTGGGATGGCAAGGATCCGAAGAAGTATGCGGCTTCTTTCAAGATCAGGGCTTAACAGTTATAGCTGATTAGACATCGTCATTCCCGCGCAGGCGGGAATCTATGTAGTAGAAAAAATCCCGCATAGCGGCCAGTAATAAGTTTTGCCCGCTACGCGGGGTAGTTCTCTCACATGGATTCCCGCCTGCGCGGGAATGACGGAAATAACTCGGGAATGACGGAAATAACGCGGGAGTGACGGTACGGAATGGATAGTTTAGATTCAAACCAACTGCATCAACTATATGAATAGAGGTACGCAATGAAAGCAAAAAAATATTTCCTCGAACATTTACTCCCGCCTTTGCTGGGGTTGTCACTGTTCATTCTGCTGTGGGGCGTGCTGGCACAAACCAGCCCCAACCTGCCCGATCCGATCAAGACCTGGCACTCTGCGGTAGAACTGTTCAGCAATCCTTTTTATGTCAAGGGGCCGAACGATCAGGGCATAGGCTGGAACATACTCAACTCGCTGCAGCGAGTGGGCATTGGATTTGGTATGGCTGCGTTGATCGGCATTCCGCTTGGCTTTATGATCGGCCGTTTTGATTTCCTAAGCAAAATGGCCTCGCCGCTGGTCAACATGCTCAAGCCGGTGTCACCGCTGGCGTGGCTGCCGATCGGGCTGCTGGTGTTCAAGGCCGCTAATCCGGCCGCGATCTGGGTGATCTTCATCTCCAGTATCTGGCCGATGATCATCAACACCGCGATGGGCGTGCGTCAGTTGCCGCAGGATTATCTCAATGTGGCGCGCGTACTCAACCTGTCGGAGTGGAAAATATTCACCAGAATTTTATTCCCGGCCACGCTGCCTTACATGCTCACCGGCATACGCCTCGCCATCGGCACAGCCTGGCTGGTGATCGTGGCAGCGGAGATGCTCACCGGTGGTGTCGGGATCGGCTTTTGGGTGTGGGATGAATGGAATAACCTGAATGTGGCGCACATCATCATCGCGATATTTACAGTTGGTATTGTTGGTTTATTGCTGGAATATTTATTGATTGCGCTGGCCAATAGAGTCAAATACTAAGCCGGATATTTGACCAATGGATTTGAAAAGAAAACATTGCTTCGTAGGAGCCCGATTTACCTCTGCGAGGTAAATCGGGCTCCTACAAGTGATTTACGTTTTATTGAGAAATCGAGAATTAAGGAATCACCATGCATAAATATGTACTCATCGAAAACGTGCAAATGTCATTTGAAACGCGGCAGGGTACTTTCGTCGCGCTCAAGGATATCGATCTCAAGATTGAGCGCGGCGAATTCATCACGCTGATTGGCCACTCGGGCTGTGGCAAATCCACTCTGTTGAATTTGATAGCCGGTCTGTTGTTTCCGACCTCGGGAGTGATGATCTGTGCCGAGCGCGAAATCGCCGGGCCTGGCCCGGATCGCGGCGTGGTGTTTCAAAACCATTCGCTGCTGCCCTGGCTCACCTGTTTCGATAACGTCTATCTTGCGGTCGAGCGCGTGTTTGGTGCGACAGAAAGCAAGGCGCAGCTGGCCGAGCGCGTGAAAGAAGCGCTGGCGTTGGTGCACCTGAGCCATGCGGAGCAGAAATATCCGCATGAAATTTCCGGCGGCATGAAACAGCGCGTCGGTATTGCGCGAGCGCTGTCGATGCAACCCAAAGTGTTGCTGATGGACGAGCCCTTCGGCGCGCTCGATGCGCTGACCCGTGCTCACTTGCAGGACGAACTGATGAAAATCGTTGAAGAAACAAAAAGCACCGTGGTGATGGTGACACACGATGTGGATGAAGCTGTGCTTCTGTCTGACCGCATCGTGATGATGACCAACGGCCCGGCTGCAACTATCGGTGAAATTCTCAGCGTTGATTTGCCGAAGCCGCGCAACCGCCTGGCATTGGCCAATGATCCGAAGTACAACGCCTTGCGTGGACAGGTGCTGGAGTTCCTGTACCAAAAGCATGCGAAGGTGGCTGCTTAACCAAAACAGGCAACGTATATAAAGGAAATTGTATGTCCGGAATGAGCTACCTCAGTGTTATTGAGCGCTTTCATGAGTACAAGAGTGCATTGCATGAGTTGACTGCATCCATACTCACGGGTATCGCCGAGCCAGCCCTGCTGAAAAGCGATCAAAGGCTGCGCGAAACTATCCACAGTATTTCTGAACACTATCCATTTGTTGCGCTGCTTTACACATTGGATGAACGAGGCGTGCAAATCAGCAGCAATATTTCGTCGCTTCATCCCGACAAAGACGAGGCAATCGGGCTGGGTAAAAGTCGCAGCGATCGCCCCTATTTTTTACAGGCCAAAGACAGCGATAGCGTAGTTGTAACCGAGCCCTATTTTTCCAACAACGGTGGCATGTTATGCATTACCGCAGCAGTGAAAAGGAAGTGTACTGACAATGGCATAACAGGCTACATCGTGCTCGATATTGACCTTACCAAGGCGATCGAATTTCTGATGGGTGATCTTGCGCGACGCAGATTTATGCCGGCTTTCAAGTCGGTATATATAGTGATCGTTGCCGGTTTGTTTGCAGTAACCGGGATATTGTTATATGCAGCCGGAACTGAAATGATCAGCTTGTGGCATATCGGCAGCAATAAAGAAGATCTGCACATGAAGCCGTTTGGCGTGATCATCTTTTTAACTTTGGCATTGGCCATCTTTGACCTGGGAAAAACCATACTCGAAGAAGAAGTGCTGATGCACAAAGATATATTTCGCCACAGTTCCACCCGGCGCACCATCACACGTTTTATTGCAGCCATCCTGATCGCGGTTTCTATCGAGGCATTGTTGCTGATGTTCAAGGCAGCCCTAGGTGTGAATGGAGATATTTTGTCTGCGGTAGCGATGATGCTGACCGCGGTAGGCTTGCTGGTTGGGCTGGGCATATATGTATACCTGGGCGCACAGGCTGAAACTATTTTGAAAGGAGGGCGCAGATAATCAGTTTTGTATAGCGCACATAATTAATGCATATGTGCGCTGTTTGCGTGCATGGCATTTCATGTGGCACCAAAGCAGGGCGCGAGTGAGCACCTTGGTGGCGCATGCAAACATCAATAATCCCATCCTAAATACAGCCACTTATCCTTATTGTTAAGTAGTGGCACGAACATTGCTGAATTAAGCTTGTATCGATGTTTGCTATTTTAAATAAGGATGATTATGAAAACTGATTTCTGGAGCGTAGGGCACAAGCCGACTTTATTTGCCGCCTTTCTGTATTTTGACCTGAGCTTTATGGTGTGGGTGTTACTCGGGCCACTCGCTGTACAAATTTCCGCCGACCTGCAACTCACCGCCGCACAAAAGGGCATGATGGTGGCAACACCTATCTTGTCCGGTGCGATCTTGCGCATGCTAATGGGAGTGCTGGTAGATCATCTGCAACCCAAAAAAGCTGGTTCGATTGGTCAGATAGTGGTGCTGGTTGCGCTGGCACTGGCCTGGTTTAACGGTGTGCACAGCTACCATCAGGTATTGGCACTGGGCATTGCACTCGGTATGGCCGGCGCTGCATTTGCGGTGGCGCTGCCACTGGCATCGCGCTGGTATCCACCCGAGCATCAGGGCACTGCACTGGGCATCGCCGGAGCGGGAAACTCAGGCACTGCGCTGGCAGCCTTGTTTGCACCGGGTCTGGCGGTGGTATTCGGCTGGAATAATGTGTTTGGTCTGGCGCTGATTCCCTTGCTGTTTGCGCTGGTGGTGTATAGCATTTATGCAAAAGACAGCCCGGAATGTCCGCCGAAAAAATCGCTGCATCAATATTTGAATGTATTGCAAGACAAAGACGCGTGGTGGTTTATGTTTTTCTACAGCGTGACATTTGGCGGTTTCGTTGGCATGGCATCATCACTCACCCTCTTTTTCAACGACCAGTATGGATTGTCGCCAGTCATAGCAGGGTACTTCACTGCAGCTTGCGTGTTTGCCGGTTCGATGGTGCGACCATTGGGTGGTAATGTGGCCGATCGCATTGGTGGCATCCGCACACTGATGACGATGTATGTGGTTGCGGCGATCTTCCTGCTAATCCTGAGTATAGGAATACCCAATGTTTATATTGCTCTCGCAGTAGTATTAATAGCGATGGCAGCACTCGGTTTAGGCAACGGAGCAGTGTTCCAACTTGTACCCCAGCGTTTCCGTAAGGAAATTGGTGTAATGACGGGCATGGTGGGTATGGCCGGCGGTATTGGCGGATTTTACCTTGCTTCCAGTCTGGGTTATTCACGCCAGATCACCGGCAGCTATCAGGTTGGGCTAATCATCTTTGCCTCATTGGCCGTGCTGGCGCTGATTGGGCTGACCAGTGTCAAGAAACGCTGGCGCACGACATGGGGTTCTTCTACAGCAACCACAGCAAGGGTATAGTTGTTTAAACTATCCTGAACAATATTTGCCCACGCGGAGGCGCGGAGACGCAGAGAGATTAAAATTAGTTTTTCTCCGCGATCTCCGCGCCTCCGCGTGAGATTGTTTTTGCAGAAATAAATAAACAATAAAAAACTATGGCACTAAAAATAATCATCGGCCAAACAACTGAAACCGGCCAGCGCGAGCGCAACGAAGATTATTGCGGCGCCGTCACGCCTTCGGCAGAGCAACTCGAAACCAAGGGCGCGCTAGTAGCAGTGGCCGACGGTGTGGGCGGTAATGCAGGCGGGCGCGAAGCTTCAGAGATGACCGTGCGCGGTGTGCTTTCCGACTATTATGCAACACCTGACACCTGGGAGATCACAAGCGCGCTGGACAAGTTGCTGATTGCGCTCAACCGCTGGGTCATTTCGCAAGCCGCACGGCAGCGCGAAATGGCGGGCATGGCCACCACCTTGTCGCTGCTGGTGTTGCGCGGCAAGCGTTATGTCATCGCCCATGTTGGCGACAGTCGTATCTATCGCTTGCGCGGTGGAAAACTGGAACAACTCACCACCGATCACGTATGGGACAGACCCGACATGCGCCATGTGCTGAAGCGCGCCATCGGCCTGGATAATCAGTTGCAGGTCGATTATGCGGAAGGCGAACTGCAGGCCGGTGACGTGTTTGCACTGATGAGCGATGGCGTGTGGGAAAAGCTCGGCCAGCTCGGCATCCATGAAATATTGTCGCTTTATCACACACCGCAAATGGCAGCGGATGATTTAGTCAAGCAGGCTTTGGCAAAAGGCAGCCAGGACAATGCCACTGCGCTGGTCGTGCGTATCGAGCAACCGGGCGATGAAAAATTTTCCGATCTGATGGCGGAAGCAAAGCGCCTGGGAATTCCGCCACGCCTTAAACCTGGCGAGCAGCTCGATGATTTCGAAGTGCTGGAATTACTGTATGAATCTCGCGCCAGCCTGCTGTATAAGGTTAAAAACCTTGTTAGTGGGCAAATATGTGTGCTTAAAACATTGCATCCCCTGATGGCCGATGACCCTGAAAGTTGTAATGGCCTGCTTAATGAAGAGTGGTTGGCCAAGCGCGTTGTGTCGCGTTATTTCGTGCAAGTGCTGCCTGTATTGGCAGAGCGGCGCAGTTGCCTATACTATGTGATGAGCTGGCATCCGGGTGCTACGCTGCAACAGCAACTTGATATCGGCCAGCATTTCACCGCGGCAGAAGTTGGCACCATTGGTGTACGCATCGCCAAGGGTTTGGGCGCATTGCATCGCCTGAACATCGTGCACCGCGACATCAAGCCAGCCAACCTGCACCAGGGTAATGATGGCAGATTGCGCATCCTCGATCTTGGCGTGGCGCTCAATCCCAACAGCAGCCATGCAGATGTAACTGGCAATCCGGGCACGCCAAGCTATATGGCGCCAGAATTGTTTTCAGGGGAAATTGCCAGTGCCCAGAGCGATCTTTATGCGGCAGGCGTTACCCTGTACCACTTGCTGACACGGCAGTATCCCTACGGTGAAATTGAACCATTCCAGCGCCCGCGTTTCGGCGACCCGGTTCCCCCTACAAGATACAGGCCGGACATCCCGCAATGGCTGGAGAATATAATTTTAAAAGCCGTTGCCCGGGATCCCAAGCTTCGTTTCGAAACCGCAGAAGAAATGTTGCTGGCGCTGGAAGTCGGCGAAAGAAAGCCGCTGTTGGCCCCTTCAAGAACCCCCTTGGCCGAACGTGACCCCGTGTTGATGTGGCAGGGCATCGCGATACTTTCGATATTGGTGAACGTGCTGCTGGTTTATTTGTTGCTGGTGTCTTGAGTATTATACATAGCGACATAAGTCTACTGCGCGAATGAATGGCTGCGTTGCGCGGTGCTCGGAGTCCGGGGTCGCAGAGCGGCAGATGAACAATACACTCCGGCTCCTGCGCGCCGTGCGCCTTGCCCTTCATCCGCTCGCTACGACTTATGTCGCTATGTATAGAATCACAAAACTATAAAGGGTCAGTTTTGTAATTTTTGATGCAAGTTGCAATACGCACTTTATTTTCTATGGCACGCGTATTGCAGTCGAGCAGATTAATCGCACTGATTGAATTCGGTCTTTACGTTCGCATAGTCCAGACAGTGATCCGTGCCACCCGCTTTGTTTTTTACAGGCTTGCCATCGAAAGTGGCGGTAACAACTTTGCTCTTGGTAATGTCAAGACGGTCGTTTGCACACGCTGCAACGGCTTTCACGCGACAAGCTTCCATCGAGTCGGCTGCTTCGGATTTTGTGCATGATGCCTTGCCGTCGCATTTTTTGAAGCTGGTCGCTTCTTTTCCGGGGCAGGCGGTACGGGTGTAGCCTACGTCGCAGGAAGCGGCAAATGCAATGGCTGCGCTGGATCCTAAAAACAATGCTGACAAAAGCAGAATGACATGTTTCATTTACTTCTCCTCATCGATATGGAAAAAGCCTCCGCACCATGCTGAGGCCTTTTTGAATAGTAACAAATTTATTGCCTGCTGTAGGTTTATTTAAAGTGAGGGCTTTATATGACAAATTGTTGAATAGGAGCAGTTTCCTGTCGGTATTCAAGTTTTGCAATTATTCGTCGCTATGTACAGTGCTAGCTCGGTACAACTGGCGAATATCTCGCATTGGCATGAGCAAGAGGCACTGTGCATTCTGCCTTTCAAAAAGTGAAATATTTCTGTAATACAACGGCTGCTCATGCAAGAGAGCAGGATTGCCTGCAGCAGCAACTCAAGAATATGCATCGGAGATAGAGATGTTTAATAAGCTCACTATTAAATCGCGGCTTATATTAATTCTTAGCCTTTTATCAATCCTTGCTATTGGCGTGGGTATTCTTGGCTTGTACGGCATGAGCAAAACCAAAGAAGGTTTGCGTACTGTTTATGAAGACCGCACGGTCCCGATGGATCAACTGGCGGACGTACAAAAGCTGCTGCTGACCAACCACCTGCGTATCACTGCAGCGCTGCTAAATCCCTCACCGCCTTTGCTGACAAAAACCGCAAACATAGTGGAGCGTAACATGAAGGAAGTTGCTCATGGCTGGGATGCGTACGCGGCTACCTATCTCACCCCGGAAGAAAAAATTCTGGCTGATAAATTTGCGGCCGATTTGAAGGTCTTTAAGGATGATGGATTAAGCCCGACCGTAGCGGCCATGCGGACGAATGATGTGGCGCTATCCAGGCAATTGCTGGAGGATAAATTAAAGCCTCTTTACGAGCCACCCGCTGACGGTTTGCAATCTTTATTCAGTCTGCAACTGAATGTCGCCAAGCAGGAGTATGAAAGTGCGGTGGGCCGTTACGAAAGGACGAGCATTGTTTCCATTTCTGCCATCAGTTTGGGCGTGTTGCTGGGTGCTCTTATGAGTGTCTTTCTTATTCGCGGTATTTCACGCTCGATTGCTACCGCACAACAAGTGGCTGCCGCAATTGCGGGCGGAAAACTGGATTCAAGGATAGACACCGAACAAAGGGACGAAATTGGCCAACTGTTGAGATCGCTCAAGGCGATGCAAGATCAGTTGCTTGAGCGTATTACAGCAGATCGTAAAGTCGCCGACGAGAGTTTGCGTATCAAAATAGGCCTGGATAATGTCAGCACCGGCGTGATAATCGCGGACAATGACCGCAATATTATCTATGTCAATAAGTCGGTGGTGAAAATATTGGGTTATGCCGAAGCAGATATACGCAAACAGTTACCCGGTTTTTCAGTTGCAAAACTATTGGGGTCAAGTATTGATAGCTTCCACAAGAATCCGCTGCATCAGGCAAAGCTGCTGTCAACGTTAACTGGGTCGCATACTGCGCCAATAAGCCTCGGCAGTCGTTCCATGGTGGTGACAGCCAGTCCGGTGATCAACGAGCGTGGAGAGCGATTGGGTGTGGTAGCGGAATGGCTGGATCGCACCGTCGAAGTTGCGGTGGAAAATGAAGTGGCTGCCATCGTCGATGCGGCAGTGAATGGCAATTTCACCAGCCGCATCGAAATGCGAAGCAAAGAAGGTTTCTTCAAGCAGCTGGGCGAAGGAATCAATCAGTTGATGCAAACCAGCGAAACCGGCCTCAACGAAGTGGTGCGTGTGCTGGGTGCCATGTCGCAAGGAGATCTGACTGAAAAAATCACCAATGAATATCACGGCACGTTTGGGCAGCTAAAGAATGATTCCAACTCCACCGTGGATAAACTCAAGATCATTATCAGTGAAATCAAGGAAGCTACCGATGCGATCAACACCGCTTCAAAGGAAATAGCTTCGGGCAATAGCGATTTGTCGCAGCGCACCGAAGAGCAGGCATCGGGCCTGGAAGAAACCGCGTCCAGCATGGAAGAGTTGACCGCCACCGTCAAACAGAATGCCGAGAACGCCAGGCAGGCAAACCAGCTTGCCATAGGTGCCTCGGATGTGGCGGGCAAAGGCGGTACCTTGGTGGGACAGGTTATCACTACTATGGATTCGATCAATGAATCGTCACGCAAAATTGTGGACATCATCGCAGTGATCGATGGCATTGCCTTCCAGACCAATATCCTTGCGCTTAATGCAGCGGTTGAGGCGGCGCGTGCCGGCGAACAGGGAAGGGGCTTTGCGGTGGTGGCCAGCGAAGTGCGCAATCTGGCACAGCGCTCTGCCGGTGCAGCAAAAGAAATAAAGACATTGATAGGAGATTCGGTCGAAAAAGTTGAAGGCGGCAGCAAGCTTGTTGCGCAGGCCGGCAAGACTATGGAGGAAATAGTCACTTCCATACGTCGCGTCACCGACATTGTCTCCGAGATTGCAGCTGCATCACTTGAACAAAGCTCAGGCATAGAGCAAATCAACACTGCCATTTCAAAAATGGACGAGATGACACAGCAGAACGCAGCATTGGTGGAAGAGGCGGCGGCAGCAGCAGAATCGCTTGAAGATCAATCACAAAATCTTATGAATTCAGTATCTGCCTTTAAAGTGGATGCAAACGCCAGGGCAATTATGCAACATGCGCCAGCTCTAAAATTGACGGCCCATGTCATTGGAAAAACTGTTCCGCATAAAGCAGTTGTCACAACAAAATCCAAAGCAAATGCCAAATCAAACGGTAAGGGTGATGATTGGTAAGAATAGTAAGTTAATTATGCCCGGACACACTATTCAAGGCCTGACACTCTCTGAAATTGTGCCGATTTTGAGAGGCATGGTGATCTATATGGCATATATACTTAGTTCGATATTGCGGTTAGCATATGGTTCGTTTTTATATATAGCGCATGTAAATTCGTCATATGAACGCTGCTTCCCAGGAAAAAATTGATTTGTTGTGGCTACCCCTTAGCCGTCAATCGGCTATGCGCAACACGCTGGTGATTGTCTGGATACTGGCTGCAGGCGTATTGCTGGCTTGGGCGCTGCCTGCGCCGCCGGGTGTTAGCGGCGTTGCGGGATATTTGCCGTTGCACACTTTGCTCGAAACCATAGCCATCGTGATATCGATGCTGGTTTTTGCAGTGGGCTGGAATGCCTACAGTGAAAATATTCCGGGAAATATTGTCGTTCTTGCCAGCGTCTTTTTCGGCGTGGCGATTCTGGATTTTACGCATCAGATGTCCTATACGGGCATGCCCGATTTGATTACACCTGGCAGTCCCGATAAATCCATCAATTTCTGGCTGTCTGGACGTACATTGGCAACCGCTGCATTGCTTGCTGCCGCAATCATCCCCTGGCGCCCGTTTGTTTCCAGGATGACGCGTTACGTTCTGCTCGGTTCGGTGTGTATTCTTGTGGCAGCCATACATTGGTTATATCTGTTTCATATTGAGCTGATGCCGGTTACTTTTATACCCGGGAAAGGCCTGACCCCTTTCAAGGTATATTATGAATATGCCCTGATTGCGGTCAACCTGATTACAGCACTGATATTGTGGCTACGCATGCGCAAACCGATATCGATTAATGCGGCAGGATTATTCGGTGCGGTCTGCGTGATGGCTTTGAGTGAGTTTTATTTCACCCTGTATGCGGTCACGACAGACATTTTTAATGTACTGGGCCATATATATAAAGTCATTGCCTATCTGTTTATCTATCATGCAATCTTTGTCGCCACGGTAAAAAGTCCTTACCGGCAATTGAAAGCATCGCAGGCACAACTGCAAGCCACCATGGATGCGATGCCCGATTTGATGTTTGAACTTGATATGGACGGACGATTTATTGACTATCACGCTGCTCAGTCCGAATTGCTGGCTGTACCCGTGGAGGTATTTTTGGGTAAAACAATCCGTGAAGTGATACCGGTAAAAGCCGCTGAAATATTTTACGAGGCATTGCATGAAGCACAGCGGCATGGGCATTCCCAGGGCAAGGAAATCAAGCTGGTTGTACCAGAGGGTACTCGATGGTATGAACTATCTGTTTCGCCCAAGGTAGTCGAGCGCGGGCAAAAACCGAGCTTTATTGTGCTATCTCGCGATATTACCGAGCGTAAAACTGCAGAAGTGCAAATTCACAGGTTGGCCTATTACGATGCATTAACCCACTTGCCCAACCGCATACAACTGGAGGATCGTTTAAGGCAATCTTTTACAACCAGCGCCCGCACCGGGCAATTTGGCGCGGTGCTATTTTTCGATCTGGATCAATTCAAAAAAATCAATGAAACCAAAGGGTATGAAATTGGCGATTTGTTGCTGATCGAAGTTGCAAGACGCCTGGAGTCAAAAGTACAGAATGGAGATACGGTGGCGCGCATAGGCTCCGACGAATTTGTTGTGGTTCTGGAAGGACTCGGCAATAACTCAAAGGAGGTGGCGGCCCAGGCGAACTTGTTTGCCGAAGAGCTGCAATCTGCCCTAAGCCAACCCTATCGGCTTAAAACTCATATTCATCACCTGACCCCCAGTATCGGCATCGCGATGTTCAAGGGTCAGGATGATAGTTTTGAAAATCTGCTTAAACATGCCGAAGTTGCGATGCAACAGGCAAAAACATCCGGGCGTAATGCCATTCGCTTCCACGATAACGACATGCAGCTCGCATTGGAGGCGCGTGCAGAGTTGGAAAACGGTTTGCGAATTGCGCTCGACAAGCAGCAGTTTGAATTGTATTACCAGATCCAGATTGATAGCCTGAATAGACCGTTGGGAGCAGAGGCGCTAATCCGCTGGATACACCCTGAACGCGGCATGATATCTCCTGCCGAATTTATTCCTTTGGCAGAAGAAATTGGAATTATTTTGCCGATCGGTTTGTGGGTATTGCAGAACGCATGTGCGCAACTAAAAGCGTGGCAAATTAATCCTCTGACACGCGAACTGGTGCTGGCGGTAAATGTCAGCGCCAAACAATTTCATCAGGACGATTTTGTGTCGCAGGTGCAACGGGTATTGTTCGAAAGCGGCGCAAAGCCTTCAATGCTCAAATTGGAATTGACCGAAAGCATGTTGCTGGACAGGGTGGATGATACCATCGCCAAGATGCGCGAATTGAAACTGCTGGGTGTGCATTTCTCAATGGATGATTTCGGTACGGGTTATTCATCGCTGCAATACATCAAACGCCTGCCGCTCGATCAGCTAAAAATTGACCAGTCTTTCGTGCGCGATATTAACGAGGATACCAATGATGCGGCCATCGTACAGGCGATCATTGCGATGAGCGATGCGCTTGGTTTGAGTGTGATTGCAGAAGGTGTAGAAACAGAAGCCCAGCGCGAATTCCTGGATAAACGCGGGTGCCATGCCTATCAGGGTTTTCTGTTTGGCAAACCGATTCCCGTAGCGCAGTTCGAGGTATGGTTGCAGAGATAGGATTGAAATGAGTGCGGTGAACCCCGCAGTAAAATTGAATTTATTACTATCGCTGATAATACATAGAAAAAGGTGAAAATAAATGAGCAAGCTTTTCTCTACCATTAAATTGCGTGATGTGGAATTTAAAAATCGGATTTTCGTTTCTCCGATGTGCCAGTACTCGGCCAAGGATGGCATGGCAGAGATATGGCATCTGGTTCATCTGGGCGCAAGAGCAGTCGGTGGTGCGGGCATGGTGATGGTAGAGGCAACAGCGGTTGTGCCGGAAGGGCGTATCTCCCCTTATGATCTGGGGCTGTGGTCCGATCGTCATGCTGAAAGACTTGCACCGATTGCAAATTTCATTCGCGAGCAGGGCGCGGTTCCTGCAATCCAGCTTGCACATGCAGGGCGCAAAGCCTCTACCGATGCACCCTGGCTTAGTAGCGGCGCGCTGGGGCCGGATAACGGCGGCTGGCAAGTGGTCGCGCCGAGTGCTCTTGCCTTTTCGCCAGCGTCACCGCTGCCTCGCGGGTTGGGCGAATCTGAACTGGATGGCATCGTGGCTGCATTTGTTGCAGCGGCGAAGCGCGCATATGCCGCCGGTTTTGAAGTGGCAGAAGTGCATATGGCACACGGTTATTTACTGCATGAGTTTTTATCACCCCTGACCAACCGTCGTACTGATACCTATGGCGGCAGCCTGGAAAACCGTGCTCGCCTGCCGTTGCAGGTGGCGCGTGCCGTGCGCGAGGTGTGGCCGCAACACCTGCCCCTGTTCGTGCGAATCTCTGCAACGGACTGGGTGGAAGGAGGTTGGGATCTTGCTCAATCCATACAACTATGCCACTGGTTAAAAGAAGCCGGTATAGACCTGATCGATACTTCCAGCGGCGGTTTGACGCCGGATGCCAAAATCCCCGTTGGCCCCGGTTACCAGATACCGTTTGCTGCAGCCATCCGCAAAGGGGCAGGTATTGCAGTAGGTGCCGTAGGATTGATCACCGAGCCTGAGCAGGCCGATGAAGTCGTGGCCAGCGGCCAGGCTGATGTGGTGTTTCTTGCGCGCGAACTGTTGCGCGACCCCTATTGGCCGCTGCATGCTGCACGCAAACTGGGTATGGAGGTGAAGTGGCCGGTGCAGTATGAACGTGCTAAACCAGTGTAAGGTTGAAGTAAGGGCTTGCAGTGATATACATAGCGACATAAATATACTGACGAATGGATGGTTGCGTGTATCCATACACAGCGTCACATCGGCTGGCTTCCACCTGAAATGCCCTCCAAATCACCTGCGCACAGTAGGGATAATGCGCAATCTTTTTTCAAATCTGTCCGAATTTTGACAGTTCCAAAAGAAATTCTTCATATAAGCTCAATTTTTCTTCAGGAAGTTCTGAGGGAACGTATAACTATAAACATTTACTCAAGTACACCTCTAAAAATTCACTCGCATACTTAGACGAAATTATCGTGTTTGCATTGATGGATAAAGTCGACACTTGGGGGAGCCACTGTTGAAAGTAACTTTTTAGTCGACCAGGGAAACTGATAATAATGAGCATCAAAAAATCTTCACTGTGGAGTGTGTCAGCCACTATTTTCTTGGTAAGTACCGCTGTTATTTGGCAGACAGAAATTCAAGCTGTGCAATTAGATGGCAAGCATGCGTCTGCGACCGGCAAGCTTGACAACGCTACTTGTCAGTCCTGCCATGATGGAAATCAAAAGGAAATAAAAGTCCCGGGCGCAGAAGGGAAAATGCGCCCTTTGCACGTTATCGCCGAGGATAAATATGCACAAAGCGTGCATGCAAAAATGCTTTGCGTCGACTGCCATAAGGAAATTATCAATAGCGCAGCACCGCACAAAAAAGATCTGAAACTAAAGGTTGGTTGCGTTCAGTGCCATCAGGATCTGTGGGAAACCGCCAAAAAGGAAAACAAAACCAAGGAAAAGCCGAGGCTGGGCGTAGTGGTAGAGAATATCGAGTTGTATAAAAAATCTTTCCATGCCCGTCCAAATCAGGATGATCCGACCAAGGTCAACTCAAGCTGCAACGATTGTCACGACACGCATTCATTCAATGTTCCTCCCAAAGGGACTGCCGAGCGCACAAACTGGAATCTGACAGTACCCGATACTTGCGGTCCGAAATGTCATGATGAGCAATTTGATGCCTATAAAACATCGGCGCATGGCAAGGAGGTGTTGGAGAAGCACAATCTGAAAAGTGCCGTATGCACGGACTGTCATACGACGCACAGCATTATCAATACATCGTTAGACCCTTTCAAACTCGATGTAACCAAGGTGTGCGGCGGCTGTCATGTGGAAAATATGAAATCGTATGTCGACACTTATCACGGGCAGGTGAATTCGCTGGGTTATGCCTATACTGCCAAATGTTACGATTGTCATGGTAGTCACGGCATTCTGGGTTCGAAAGACAAGGGCTCAAAAGTACATACCGATAAGCGCCTGAAGACTTGCAAGCAATGCCATGATGGCAAAAAAATGCCGCTGGCTACAGCAGGATTTATCACCTTCGGGCCGCACGCAAATAGCCATGATTTTGAGAAATACCCGCAAGTGTGGATTGCAACCAAATTTATGGTTGCGTTGCTTATAGGCGTCTTCGCCTTTTTCTGGTTGCATTCCGCGCTCTGGTATTACCGTGAATGGCAGATTCGCAAGACGCGCAAAGGGACTCCCCATGTGCGTACCGAGGGTATGCAGTTGAACGAGAAAAAATTCTTCAAACGCTTCCCCATCGGCTGGCGTATTGCCCACCTGGCTTTTGCGCTGGTTACCATGACTCTTGTGTTGACCGGGACTACGGTACTCTTCTCCAATACCGCTTGGGCTCCGGTGGTTGCGCATGCGCTCGGCGGTCCGCGCGGGATGGGGCTGATTCATCGAATAGCGGCATTCTGCTTTGTCGGCATCTTCTTCATACACTTTGTTTATGTGATGCAGAAATTACTGCGTGACAGGAGCTTCCGCTGGTTCGGCCCTGATTCGCTGATTCCCAACTGGAAAGATTTGGCTGACTGCTGTGGCATGTTCGTGTGGTTTGTCGGCAAGGGAGAAAAACCGCGCTTCGACCGCTGGACCTATTATGAGAAGTTTGACTATTGGGCCGTGTTCTGGGGCGTCACTATAATTGGCGTCAGCGGTTTGATGCTGGCTTTCCCTCATGTGACTGCGACCTATCTGCCGGGTTGGGTATTAAACGTGACTACCATCGTGCATGGCGAAGAAGCCTTCCTGGCGGCAGTGTTCCTGTTTACGGTGCACTTCTTCAACAATCACTTCAGGCCGCATAAAATGCCGCCGCCTGACATTGTGATGTTTACCGGCACCCAGTCATTGGAAGAGTTTCGTAACGAGCACCCCGCGCAGTATCAGCGGCTGGTGGATGCAGGCGAGCTGGAGAAATATCTGGTGGATGGGCCATCACGGCCTATGACCCTAGGCTCCAAGATACTGGGACTCACATTGATCGCCTTTGGATTGATACTGCTGACTCTGGTCGTGATTGGCTTCTTGAGTAGCGGGGCTAAATAAATTTGGCAATGCGGATGAATCAAGAGTCCGCATGCATAAAACTTTTGGCCATAAAGCCTGTAGATGCGTCATACGCACTATGGTGCGCACGGCGGCACCCACATGCGGTTGATCTCTTAACACTTGAGGATGGCGGGCAATAAAGTTAAAACATAATCTGTCCGGTTTAAAAGTAAGTTTACAAAAATTTAAAATGTGTTCGGTCTTCCCAAGACCCTATCATCATTATTGTCTTTACTCATCAGGAAATAAATTTAATGAAATACGCATCGGCATCAGCGTTTCCGGTGCTATATATGATGGCATAACGAACAGGGCAATAAATAAATCGGGAACATTGGAATCTTGTGTCCGAAATCGGACATACACATATCTTTTCCATAATATATATTTAATAGATAGTAGTTAAAGCGGATTCAATCTCAATAATTTGAGCCGTTCAAGGTAAAGATTGTCGCCACGATGATAAAACGATATTTAATATAGCCTCTATTTTTTTTACTAACATTTTAATATGGAGTATCAAAATGAAAAACAGAACAAACCTTCAAATTGTAGTTGCCATATTGTTTGCTTTTTCTGCTGCCATGCTGATACCCGTGCAGGCTTCGGCTTTCGATGAGGAAGCCGCAAAAGCGCTGGCAAAATCGAATGACTGTTTCAAATGCCATGCTATAGACAAATCCAAAAAAGGTCCTTCATACAAAAAAGTGGCGGAAAAATACAGGGGCAAGGCCGATGGCCAGAGCAAGCTGATTATTAATTTCACTACTGAGCCTATGGTCAAGCTTTCAGACGGCAAGGAGGAGAAGCACAAAATTATTGACACCACGGACAAGGATGAGATGAAAAATCTGGCGGACTGGATACTCTCGCTTAGTTGAAAATTAAAAATCTTATATTGATACGTTGCGGATCAGCGTTTGAGACAGTGGTACTGCAGTAGGCGAACATGGGTTTCTGATAAATATTGTGATTTTTGAGGTGGGGGAATTTGTCGTGAGTATAACTATAAAAACAATAGCTGTTTCGTCACTATTGCTGGTCAGCTTGGTGGGTTGTGGCGTTGGTGATCACGATCCGATACCTGGCTCCGGCGCAGGAAGTGCAAATAGCGTAACCGGAGTTGCGGCGACAGGAGCTCCAATTTCTGGCAAGGTGACCCTTAAAGATTCTTCCATATCTACAGTAGAACTAACAACATCAACTGCCAGTGATGGTACGTTCGCATTTAATATTGAAAATTTGACCGCTCCATTTATTATCCGAACAACGAGTGGAGGCAAGACTTTTTACTCGATAGCGACAGGAAATGGTACCGCCAATATCAATCCGCTAACAACAATCGTTGTCAGCGTGGCGGCAGGCGGTGCTGACCTGGATGCCTTTTTTGCTTCTGTAACACCTGATACCTTAAAAACACTGGTATCGAAACTTTCAAGTGCAGAGATTGCTGTTAAAACTGCGTTTGCACCAATTCTTGATATCTTTGGTGTTACTGCCACTAAAATTGATTCATTCAGTATCATTAATTCTTTGTACGTTGCAGATCATACTGGCATTGACGCCATGTTTGATGTGATTGATTTCAAGCTATCGGGGGGGGTGATTACCCTTACCAACAAAATCAACTCGACGGTTATCTTTACTGCGCTTGCTTCAGCTATCGCTAATGGTAAGGTTGCTCTGGGAAATATTCCAGCCGTTCCCGTCCTTACACTGGGTGCCAAACTTTACAAGGCAAATTGTTCCGTTTGTCATGGCGACATTTCCAACTCAACACTCATTGGGAGAAATACCTACGATAAAATAGTAGCAGCGATTAATGCTAACATTGGTGGCATGAGCTCTCTGTCAAGTTTGACATTTGAAGAAATTAGGGCAATTAACGATGCCATACCTACCCAAGCAGTAACACCGCCAACACCACCTGGCACTACAAGTGGCGCAGCGTTGTACAACACCAATTGTTCCTCATGTCATGGTCCGTTGGCTACATCTACCAAGCTGGGTGCCACAAGCACTCGTATTCAAAATGCTATCGCCGCTGTGCCACAGATGACAAGTTTGTCTAGCCTTACTGCAGCAGATATTCAGGCAATAGTTGTTGCACTTAATCCAACTCCGACAACTCCGCCCCCGGTAACGCCGACTCCGGACGGTGCAACGCTCTATACTACAAACTGTTCAGCTTGCCATGGTCCATTAGCAACATCTACCAAGAAGGGATTAACAATTGCACGGTTCTACAATGCAGTTACGTCCAACAGCACTACCGGTATGGGGTATCTCGCATCTTTGAGCATAGCCGAGATCCAGGCAATCATCAGCGTGTTGCCGCCAGTTGCTCCACTCCCAGGTACATCTCCCGGTCAAATTTTGTACGATGCCAATTGTGCTACTTGTCACAACCCCTTTGCGTCATCAACCAAGGGGGGAGCGACTGCTACAAGAATTTTGACTGGCATCACAACCGTAACCCAAATGAGTACTTTGTCATCACTCACTGTAGGCGATATTGAAAGTATTGCCGCAGCCCTGGCTACAGTGGCGCCACCACCGGTTCCAGTTGACGGGGCTGGACTTTATGCAGCCAATTGTGCGAGTTGCCATGGCCCCTTGGCGACGTCTACCAAGGGAGGTAAGAGTGCTGCAACAATTTCGGCGGCTATAACAAGTGTCACTCAAATGAACAGCTTGTCAACGCTCACTGCCAGCCAAGTAGCAAGCATTGCAACTGCCCTGGCTACAGTGGTGCCACCACCGGTTCCAGTTGACGGGGC
>Ga0315281_10002929_pt1 | contig 25188 bp, 14 predicted proteins | sample YL17G07_0_MG_FD_204540 | JGI IMG/M metagenome (GOLD analysis project Ga0315281, IMG submission 204540) | Sediment microbial communities from Yellowstone Lake, YNP, Wyoming, USA - YL17G07_0 | ecosystem: Environmental > Aquatic > Freshwater > Lake > Sediment | place: USA: Wyoming | collected... | reverse complement strand
GCCGCCAGCGCCAAGCGCCGGCACAGAGTCGCGCTTGCCCTTGCCCATGGCGGCCAGCAACTCCTGCGGCGCGTAGACAAACACGGGGAGCGCAGGAAACGCGTTCGACGCAGCGAATGCGCGGCGCTGCACGCTGTCCGGCCACACCACTTCGCGCACCGCGGAGTCTGCCCGGTACGTGAGCCGGTATTCCGTCGGCTGGTTCGGAACCACCGTACCGTCCGGCTGGCGACGACGAAGCACAGCCGCCGTGGGCCTGCCCTTGTCGAGCGACAGTTCATATTGCACCCGAACGACCGCGGGGCCGACGCGCGACACCATCTCGCCCGCGAATTTCGCGGCCGAACGCGAGAACGTCTCGATCGCGACGGTGTCCCGGCCGAGCCGGTAGACAATGGTGCCGTCTTGGGCCGCGGCGGTGGAAACGACGACGGCAAGCATCGCTGCGGATTGGATGAAGCGCATGGATTCAGCGGAGTATGGGTTGATCTCAAAGCCGACGCATGATGTTCATCGCGGCATACGCCGAAGTCAATTGCTCCGTCTCAACACGGATTCCGCCATGGCGCCCGTGCGCATTTCGGGATAACGTCTCGGAACAACCTCATCCCCTCCCATGCGCCAGACTCTCGCCCTTCGCGCTGCCGCGACCGCAATTGTGTTCCTCGGCTCCCTGGCCTCTGCCCAGCAGGGAGGTGCGCCCACAAGTCCAGCTTCGAACCCGCAGGCTACTTTGCCCTATGGAGCCAGGGATGAGAAGCCGGTCTCCAAATGGACGCCACCCGCGACGATCGGCAGGCAGCTGACGCTCAACGACCTGCTCACCTGGAAGCAGATCCGAACGCCACAGCTCTCCAACGACGGCAAGTGGTTCGCGTACACCATCGGCCCCAACGAAGGGGACGCCGAAGTCGTCGCACGCGGGACGGGGGTTGGCGCAAAGGAATGGAAGTTCCCCGTCGGTGATGCGGCGGCGGCCGCCCGTGGCGCAGTGGGTGGCGGCGGGGGTGGCGGCGGCCCAGGAGCCGGAGCGGCCAACACACTCGCCATCAGCGGCAACGGCCGATGGGTGGCCTTCCTTATATACGCCAGCTCTGCGACCCCACGTGGCCGGGCCGGCAACCGTGCTGGCGCGGGCGGCGGCGCTCCCGGCGGTGCCGGCGGTGCCGGCGGTGCCGGCGGTGCCGGCGGTGCCGGCGCGAACGCACCGGTCACGCCCACGAAATTGGGCATCGTGAATCTTGCCGACGGCACCAAGCGCGAATTCGAGAACGTGCGCAGTTTCCGGTTTGCCGGCGACAAGTCCGACTGGTTGGCCGTCCATCATGCCGCGCCTGCCTCGACTGAGACCAGCAACGCCGGCGGCGGTGGCGGCCGTGGTGGTGCGGGCGGTGGTGTCGGCGGCGGTGGCGCCAACTCGGCCGCCGGCCCCACTGGCACCACGCTCGAACTGGTGAACCTCGCCGGAGGCGCGCCCAGCGCGCTCGCCAATGTCTCCGACTTCGCGTTCGACGACGGAGCGGACTGGATCGCCTACGCCGTGAGCATCCCCGACCAGCTCGGCAACGGCGTGCAGCTGCGACAGCTTTCGAGCGGCATCACGCGTTCACTGGACGCCAGCAAAGCGTCCTACCGTCGCATCACGTGGGGCGACTCGAGCGACGCGCTCGCCGCGATCCGCGTCGTTTCCGACACCGCGAGCGGCGCGGACGAACAGGTAACGGCGCTCCTGTGGCAGCACGCATCTGCTCCGAACAGTCAGACGGTGGAAATCACCGCAACCACAGCGGGCGTAACCGGCGGCATGGTCCTGAGCAGCGACTACGCCATCGACTTCGGCCGCGATGCAAAAGCGCTCTTCATCGGTCTGCGTGAGCCGCGTCCGCCGCGCCCGCGTATCGCGGGCACGTTCAATGGAACCACAGCCCAAGGCGTAGCACCGGGCGCCGGAAACACCGGACAAGTGGCCGCTGCACCGCAGACGGACGCGGACGTGCCATCGCTCATCCTGTGGCATTGGAAGGACCCGCGCACGCAGGCCACCCAACAGGTGCAGGAGAACACGGACCGCTCGTTCGCGTTTGCCGCCGCCTATCAGCTGGGCGCCGCCAAAGTAGTTCCGTTGACCGACGAGAAGATGCGCACCGTGCAGCGCGGCCCCAAGGACACGTGGGCGGTGGGCAGCGACAACTCGGAGTATGAGCGTGACGCCGGCATCAAGGGCTTTGCGTATCGCGATCTCATCGCCGTCAACGTCGCCACCGGTGAGCGCAAAGTCATTCAGCGGAAAGTGCCAGGCGGTGGAGGTGGCGGAGGTGGTGGCTTCGGCGGCGGTGCCGCGGTGTCCTTCTCGCCGGACAACTCCAAGTACGCCTACTACGACACCGGCGATTGGAAAACTTTCGACTTTGCGACCGGCGCGCTCAAAACGATCACGACGGGCGTGGCCGGCCAATTCTGGGACACCGAAGACGACCACAACCAGGTGAAGCCCGCGATTCCGGGCGGGCTCGTGGGCTGGAGCAAGGACGGCGCGAGCGTCATCGTGCGCGACAACTGGGACCTGTGGCGCCTCCCCGTAAGTGGGAGCGGCGCGGTCAACATTACGGGCAACGGCCAAAAGGATCAGATCCGCTATCAGACGCGACTGGTCTTCGACACGAGAGACCGCAGCGGCATCAACCTCGCCGTGCCGATGTATGTCGAAACGTTCGGCGAGTGGACCAAGAAAGAAGGCCTCGCGCAGGTGGACGCGATGAAGGGCGGCGTGAAGATCGTCGCCACGGAAGACGCGAAAGTGGACTACCGCCGAGCGCGCGACGCGAACATGTGGGCGTACACGCGTCAGACGGTAGCGCGGTTCCCGGACTGGTACGCGTCAGACGAAGGACTCAAGAACGAGCGCCGCCTCACCGACGCCAACCCGCAGCAGAAAGACGTTGCGTGGACTCCGGGCGCGCAGCTCGTGGAGTACACCTGCGACAACGGCGGCAGCAAGCATCAGGCCGTGCTGTACCTCCCAGCCGGCTATGAGAAGGGCAAGAAGTATCCGACGCTCACGTACATCTACGAACTGTTGTCACAAGAGTACAACCTCTACAGCCAGCCGAACGCGACGCGTAGTTCCAACCCCAGCGTGTTCACGTCGCGCGGCTATGCGTTCCTCAAACCGGACATCGTGTATCACGTGAACGACCCGGGTCGTTCGGCAACCTGGTGCATTGTACCGGCCGTGAAGGCGGCGATTGCCACTGGGGTCGTCGATCCCGAACGCGTAGGGCTCCAGGGCCATAGCTGGGGCGGCTATCAGACAACGTTCGTCACCACCCAGACCAACATTTTCAAGACGGCGGTCGCCGGCGCGCCACTCACGGACATGGTTTCCATGTTTGGATCCGTCTACTGGAACACCGGCAATACGGACGGTTCCATTTTTATTGCGAGTCAAGGCCGGTTTACCGGCGGGCCCAACGAGCAGCCGGAGGCGTACGCGCGCAATTCACCGCAGACGTTCGCCGACAAGCTGTCGATGCCGTTCATGATTCTGCACAACGACCGCGACGGCGCCGTGGACTTCAACCAGGGCATCACGTACTACAACCACCTGCGTGAACTCGGCAAGGAAGTGGTGCTGCTGGAGTACGTTGGCGAAAACCACGGCTTGGCCCGACCCGCGAACCAGAAGGACTATGCCCTGCGCATGACCGAGTGGTTCGACACGTTCCTCCGCGATCAGCCGCCGCCGCAATGGCTCCAGGACGGCATCCCTCGGCTCAAGATGGAAGCGCACCTCAAGGATCGCCGCGCACTGGTGGATTCCAAGGCAGAGCCGGAGCGGCCGAGAATAGTGCCGTAGTTTTTACAACAGCTTCTGCTTACGGAACCATAGCCGGCCTCGGTACCGCGATGTGCTGCGCGCCCGCCAGCATCGAGTTGATCTTCGTGACGCGCGTCTGCACGATGAGATCCAGCCGCACCTGTGCCTGCGTGGTCTCCGTGCCGAGTTCGCCCATGCGGAGCATCTCGCCCTCGGTGGGTGGGAACCCAGCTCGACCCACCATACCGCTCACTGTTTGTGTTTCCTCACGGAGGCGCGGGTACTGGCGATAGCCTAGCCCCTGAATCGGGCGCGCGAGCACCGAATCGCGGAACTGCCGCAGCTCGCGCATCGTGGTATCGATCTGAGCGATGACCGCCAGTGGCGACGCGGCCGCGCTGCCTTCGCCCGTGAGCATGCCGCGCGCGTTCCGCAGCTGATCGCGGAGCGACGTGGTCTGCCGCAGCAGGTCGTCCACGTTGGTGATGATGCGGTTCACACTTGCGGTAACGTCGCGCATCTTGAGCGCCGCGGTGTATTGCACCGTGAGCTGCGCCGGCGTCATGTCGGAGCGCGGATCGTTTTCCACCTGCACGGTCTTGGTGTACGAATTGCCGTCCACGCGGAGAGCGACCGTGTACGTGCCGGGCAGTACGGACGGGGCTCCCCCGCCGCCGAATCCACCGCCGCCGCCTTCACCTTCACCACCGGCTGGTGTGTCGCCGGCCTCCAACGCGGCGCGACGCCGTTCGCGCAGCGCGGCGAGCGACGTGTCCGGCTGCGCTCCTCCTGCTGCCCCACCACCACCGCCCGCACCGCGGCCTCCGCCACCGCCCGGCCCACCGTCACCGGGCGCGGCGTCCAGCCGCAGATCCCAACTGATGCGATTCACGCCCGCCATGTCCGACACGCGAGTCATGCGCCGTACGACCTTGCCGTCCTTGTCCGAGATGCTGACGTCCACCGCGCCCTTGGGTTCGGCTTTCAGATAGTAGGAAATCATCGCGCCCAGCGGCGGGTTCGCGCCGGACCAGGCCTTCTGGCCGAGGTTGCCGTCACGACTCCACATGTTCCAGCGCGCGGTGTTCCGGATGTCGAAGAGCACGACGCCTGCGGCTGACGCCGACGCGTCACCGAGCTGCTGGAGCGCCGTGGCGTCGTCCATGATGTAGAGGCCGCGTCCGTGCGTGGCGAGCAGGATGTCGTTCTCCCGCGGATGCACCTGGATGTCGCGCACCTGCACCACCGGCAGATCACCGCGCAGCGACGACCAGTGCGCGCCGCGGTCCCAGCTGGCCCACGCGCCCATTTCGGCGCCGATGTAGAAGAGATTCTTGTTGCGCGGATCTTCGCGTACCACGTGCACCCAGCCGGCGTTGGCCGGCAGGTCTCCCATGATGGGCTTCCACGTGCGGCCGAAATCCGTGGTCATGTACGCGTACGGCGCGTAGTCGTCGTCTTGGTGATGATCGGCGGCGACGAACGCCGTGGCAGCGTCGAAGTGCGACGCTTCGATCGTCGGGAGCCACGCGGCAGGTTTGAGGCCAGCGATATTCGTGAACACGTTGCTCCACGTCTTGCCGCCGTCGCGCGTCACCGATACGACACCGTCGTCGGAGCTTGTCCAGATCACGCTCGAGTCCAGCGGCGATGGCGCGATGCTCAACAGCGTGCTGTGGAATTCTGCCGCGGTGTTGTCCACCACGATCGGGCCGCCGCTCGATTGCTGTTTTTTGGGATCGTTGGTCGTGAGGTCAGGCGAGATCGGGTCCCACGACTGCCCGTGGTCGCGCGAGCGGAACAGCACATTGCCACCGAAGTACACGACGCCTGGATTCTGCGGCGAGAGCGCGATCGGCGAATTCCAGTTGAAGCGGTATTTGTGCCCGATCATCGCATCGCCCACCGAGCCCACGCGGTTGGGGTACGGATAAATCTGTTTCTGCGCGCCGGTGCGCGTGTCGGTGATGTTGACCATCCCGCCCTGCGCATCGGAGTAGACGAGCCACGGCTGCTTGATGTCCGGCACGGTGAAGAATCCGTCGCCGCCGCTCACCGTATACCAGTCGGATTTGCGGTTTCCCTGCCCGGAAAGCGCGACGCTCGGTCCGCACCAATTGCCGTTGTCCTGCAATCCGCCGCACACCATGTACGGCCGCTGCATGTCGTAGTTGATGTGATAGAACTGCGTGAATGGGAACGTGTTCACAACTTCAAACGTCTTGGCGCCGTCATAGCTCACCTGCCATCCGCCGTCCGATCCGCTCAGCACGCGGTTGGCATTGAGCGGATCGATCCACATGGCCTGGTGGTCGCCGTGTACGTCGCGCGCCATCGTGCGGAACGTGGTGCCGCCATCCTCTGACAGATACATGCTGCCGGATAGCGTGAACACGCGGTTCGGGTTCATGGGGTCCACGCGCAGGTCCGCGTAGTAGAACGGCCTGAAGTTGATGTTCGGGTCGCGGCTCGTCATGCGCCAATGGTTGCCGCCGTCATCACTGCGCCACATCTCGCCTTCGTCCACTGTCTCGCTCAACACGTAGACGATGTCCGCGTTGGACGGCGCCACCGCGACGCCGATGCGGTCCATCGCCTTCTTCGGAAGCCCGAGGCTTCTGTCGGCACCGGACAACCGCTCCCAGGTGTCGCCACCGTTCACGCTCTTCCACACGGCCGTGTTGACGCCACCGGACTCGAGGTGCCACGCCCACCTTCGATAGGAATACATGCCGGCGTAGAGCACGTTGCTGTTGTCCGAATTCGCGGAGAGGTCGGAGCAGGACGTCTGCGAATCCACGAACAGCACGCGCTTCCACGCCTTGCCGCCGTCGATGGTCTTGTAAACGCCACGCTCCTCGCTGGGTCCCCATTCGCGGCCGAGCACGCAGGCGAAGACGATGTCCGGGTTCTTCGCGTCGATCACGATGCGTGCGATCTTGTCGCTCTTCTCGAGGCCGATCTTGGTCCAGTGGTCGCCGCCGTCGACGGACTTGTACATCCCGTCGCCGACAGACGCGTTGTTGCGCGGGTTGCCTTCGCCGGTGCCGACGTAGACGACGTGCTTGTCGCTGGGCGCGACCGCGATGGCGCCGATGGATGCCGACGTCTGTTTGTCGAACAGCGGCGTGAACGTCGTGCCGCCGTTGGTCGTGCGGATGATGCCGCCGTTGGCGCCTGCCACGTAGTAGGTAAACGGGTCACCCGGCACGCCCGTGACCACGGAGATGCGGCCAGCGTTGTTCGCCGGCCCCACCGAGCGCCACTTGATGGTGCGAAGCACGTCGCTGGCGTTCGGCGCGGCGGGTCTCGCCAGCACGGCCTGGGACGTGAGGATCGAAGGAATCAGAAAAGCCGCACATGCGATGGCTGACGATTGAATCCGCTTCATGGAGCCGCTCCGGCAGGGTGAACCTTCCTCGAAGAACTTACGGCGATTGCCGATCGCACGCGAGAATCCGGAGGCACCACTGGGCGCCCCTCGTCTCGATGGCATATTTGTGCCTGACAACCGTTTGCACGGACGTCAGAGGAGCCGCGTTTGATACCAAACTTGGAACAACGTGCCAACCGCGCGCGGGCGCTGGTGGCAGCCCGGATCGTTTCGGCACTGATGGCACTCCTGGTTGGCGCGGACCTCGCGCGTGGCCTCCACGACGGCTACCTCAAGCTTGGCATCGGAGTCGCACGCGGGCCCAGCCGGGATTTTATCCTGCTCGACACGCCCACGGGCTTCGCGCTGGGAATGCTGTTCCTGGAAGTCTGCGCCGTTTTCTTCGTGACAGTGGCGGTCCAGCCGCGTCACGCCCTGCGTCCGCGAGTGCTGCTGCCATCGATTGCCGTAGTCGCCGTCGTGAGCGTGATTATCCGCGTGATGTTTGGATGATCTCGACTGTCGGCGCCGCACTTCTGGGCAGCGACTGAAACTCAATCACACCAACACGTCCTCGGATACGCAATGCCCAAGCGCACGCGTTTTGTTTCCCGCCACGCCTCCCTGCTCCTCTTGGTCCCCGCGATTGCCGCCGGTCAGGCGAACGCGGGCGAATGGCCCAATTACCACCGCGATCTCGCCAGCACGCGCTATTCGCCGCTCGCCCAGATCACGCGCGAGAACGCGTCGCAGCTCACCGTCGCGTGGACGTGGAGGCCGGACACCACCGAACGACCCGCGGAATACAAGAACGAAAACACGCCGATCATGGTCGGCGGCGTGCTCTATGTAACCACGGGCGCGCGGCGCGCTGTTGCCGCGATTGACGCGGCGACCGGCGCCGAGAAGTGGCGCTACCAGCTCGCCGAGTCGGATGTCCGTTTCCGCAACGCACCGCGCCAGGGCGCCGGCCGAGGCGTTGGCTATTGGACCGACGGGCGCTCGGCCCGGATCTTCGTCATCACACCGGGCTTCTTCCTCGTGGGGCTCGACGCCGCGAACGGCAAGCCGATCGAAGCGTTCGGCGACCACGGCATCGTTGACCTCAAGCTCCAGCTCGGCGTTCCGCTCAACCCGGACAGCGCGGTGATCGGCAACAGCTCGCCGCCGCTCGTGTTTGAGAACACAGTCGTGATCCCGCCAGCGCTTCGCGAAGGCGGGCGTCCACCGTCCATGAAGAACGTGCCGGGTCGCGTCATGGCGTTCGATGCGAAAGCCGGCGCGCTCAAATGGCGCTTCAATACGATTCCGCAGAAGGGCGAGTTCGGCAGCGACACGTGGCTGGACGGTTCCGCGGAATACACCGGCAATACCGGTGTCTGGGCGCCGATGACCGTCGACGCCAAACGCGGCTATTTGTATCTGCCGGTGGAAGGCGCCACGGGCGACTACTACGGCGGCCATCGCCCCGGCGACGATCTCTTTTCGTCCACGCTCGTGTGCCTCGACATCCGCACCGGCAAGCGCGTGTGGCATTACCAGATCGTGCACCACGACATCTGGGACCGCGACAATCCCACCGCGCCAATTCTCACGGACATCACCGTCGACGGCCGGAAGATCGAGGCCGTCGCGCAAATCACGAAGCAGTCGTTCGTGTACGTCTTTGATCGCGTCAGCGGCAAGCCCGTGTGGCCCATCGTTGAGAAAGCAGTGCCACAGACGGACGTGCCCGGTGAACGCACATCGCCCACGCAGCCGTATCCCACGAAGCCGCCGCCGTTCGACATCCAGGGCATCACCACCAACGATCTCATCGACTTCACGCCCGAGTTGCGCGCCGCCGCGCTCGAAGCGATCAAGCCATTCCGGCTGGGCGAGCTGTACACGCCGCCTTCCGTCGTAAATGGAGCAGACGGAACGCAAGGCACGCTCTCGGTGCCGGGCGCCGTGGGCGGAGCCAACTGGGAGCACGGCTCATTCGATCCTGAAACCGGAACGCTGTACGTGGGCTCATTCACCAACACGTTCAACTTCGGCCTCGAGCACGACTCGCTGCGGTCCGACATGCGGTACATCTCCGCCGGCCGCGTGCCAAACATCAGCGGCCTGCCGCTGCTCAAGCCGCCGTACAACCGCATCACGGCTATCGACCTGAACAAAGGCGCGCAGCTGTGGATGGTGCCGGGCGGCGACACGCCGGACAACGTCAAGAACAACCCGGCGCTCGCGGGCCTCACCATTCCCAACACCGGCGCACGAACTCGGCCCGCCGTAATGGCAACGAAGACACTCCTGTTCGCCACGGAGGGCTACGGCAGTCGCGCCGTGCTCCATGTGCTGGACAAGAAGACGGGCGAGCGCGTCGCCGACATCCCGCTGCCAGGATCGGTGGGCGGATCGCCAATGACCTACATGGTGAACGGCAAGCAGTACATCGCGCTGTGGGTTGGCCGTCAGCCGAGCTTGCCAGCGCAGTTGATCACGCTGAGCGTTCCAACCGCGCCGCCGTCGCGATAACCTCGCTGGCAGCTTCGCGCGTTCTCCCACATCATTGCGATTCGGGAGAATCCAATGTCATCTGCACGAGTCCTGGTCTCACTCGCCGTTGCCGGCGCGCTGGGCTGCGTTGCGCAGTCGACACCGAAGGGCGACGGCACCGCGCGGATGGCCGACACCTTGGCCCGCATCTACGCGAGTGCCATTGCGGACCCAACGAGCAACCCGTTTCTCAATCGCGAGCGGGCCGCGGCGTTGCGCTCCATCGTTGCGCAACAAACGGGACTTGGCGCCCTTCAGCCTCGCTTCCTCCTCGCGCAGGAACTGGTACTCGCGGGTGAGACCCGCGAGGCGATCGCCGGCCTCGAGGACCTGTTGCACTCGACCGCACTGAAGCTCGACGCACGGTCGCCGCAGAACAAACCGTTTTTCGACCTTCTCGCAATCGCGTACCTACGCCTGGGCGAGCAGGAGAACTGCGCGCTCAACCCCTCGGCCAACGCGTGCATTCTGCCGCTGGACGGCGACGCGCGGCATGTGAGGGACGAGGGCGCCCGCAAAGCCGTTGCGCTCTATGAGCGCATGCTGCGAAGCTTTCCTGACGATCGCGGTTCCCAATGGCTGCTCAACATCGCAAATATGGCCATCGGGGGTTACCCCGAACGCGTCCCACCGTCGTGGCGCATTCCGAACATCGCCCGCGTGCGGAATACGTCCTTTCCCCATTTCTTCAACATCGCCAAAGACGTCGGGGTGGGAGTGAGCAGCTTGTCGGGTGGCCTGTGCCTCGAGGACTTCAACCGCGACGGCTTCCTCGACCTGTTCACGACGTCGTGGGGCCTTACCGATCCGGTGCACTTTTTCCTCGCAGACGGCAGAGGCGCCTACGTCGACCATACCGCGGACGCAGGACTTCGGGGAATCGTCGGCGGCCTCAATTGTGTGCATGCCGATTTCGACAACGACGGATACGACGACATCCTCATCCTGCGCGGCGCGTGGCTTGGCGACGCCGGAGCGCATCCCAACTCCTTGCTCCACAACCGCGGCAACGGAACGTTTGAGGACGTGACGTTCGCTGCGGGACTCGGCTCCCTCCATCCGACCCACAGCGCCGCGTGGGCCGACTTCGACCTCGACGGGTTTCTCGACCTGTTCGTCGGCAATGAATCCGGCGCCGCGATGGGCCGGCGTTCTCATCCGTCGGAGTTGTTCCTCAACAACGGCAACGGCACCTTCACGGAAGTATCCCGGAAGGTCGGCATCGATCTCGACGCCTTCGTGAAAGGCGTCGTGTGGGGCGACATAAACAACGATGGCCTGCCCGATCTCTTCGCCTCAGTGCTCTTAGGCCCCAACCGGCTGTACGTCAATCGCGGTGGCCGTTCGGTCGACACGTGGCACTTCGAGGAAGTCGCGGCTGCCGCAGGCGTCCAATTGCCGACCATGTCGTTCCCCGCCTGGTTCTGGGATCAGGACAACGACGGCTGGGAGGACCTGCTCGTCTTGAGTTACGACGTCCGAAAGAGCGGCGCGCTGCACGACGCCGTCGCGATGGAGTACCTGGGCCAGCCGACGCCGCAGATCGAGCACTCGCACCTGTATCGCAACAATGGCAACGGCGCGTTTGTAGACGTGAGCAAACAGGTCGGCCTGGCGAACAAAGTCATCTACGCCATGGGCAGCAACTTCGGTGACCTCGACAACGACGGCTGGCTCGACTTCTACGTCGGCACCGGCAACCCTGACCTACGGTCGATCATACCCAACCGAATGTTCCGCAGTGTCGAGGGGCGGCGGTTCGAGGAGGTGACCGTGGAAGGCGGCTTCGGCCACCTGCAGAAAGGACACGGCACCGCGTTCGCCGACCTCGATCGCGATGGCGATGAGGATATTTACATGGAAATGGGCGGTGCGTATCAGGGCGACATGTTCACCAGCGTGCTGTTCGAAAACCCGGGGTGGGCAGGCCGCAGCTGGATCACGCTGGAGCTGGAAGGGCGATCGGCCAACCGATCCGCCATCGGCGCCCGGGTGGAGCTCGTCGTCGTCGACTCGAAGGGCGCGACGCGTTCGCTGCGGCGCACGATCGGAACCGGCGGCTCGTTCGGCTCCGGCAGCCTGCAACTGCACGTCGGACTCGATCGCGCCGTTCGCGTGCAGCTGCTGCGCATTACTTGGCCCGACCTGGCCCGAAGCACGCAGTCCTTTGCGAACCTCGAGGTGCGACGGACGTATCAAATCATCCAGGGACAGGCGCCAGCGGTGCTGGATCGGCCCCCGGTTCCATTTCGGCAGGACCAGGCGGCCTCGAGGCAACATCGCCACGTCCCCGACTAGGGGACATCCCGCCGCCCCGAGCCAGGCTGTCCTTGCCGTGATTGTGAACCAGCGCCACCCTATGAGCTTCAACCGAACACCGCTCACGATCGCGAGCGGGCACCAGTGACCCAGAGAGAGGCTCCTATGCATCGCATGCTCGCAGCCGTCGCGCTCCTTGCCCTTCCCGGCTCAGTCGCGCTGACACAGAAGGCACCGAACGTCGAGTTCGAGATGATGACGTGGACCGAGGTGAAGCAGGCCATGGCCGACGGCCGGACGACAGCGCTCTTCTACACCGGCGGCACAGAGCAGCGCGGCCCGCAGAACGTCAACGGCGGACACACGCTGATGGCACGCGCCACGGTGAAAGCCATCGCGCTCAAGCTCGACAACGCGATCGCGATGCCAGTGCTGCCATACACGCCGAACAACGCCAGCGCCACGCTGCCCGGTACGATCGGACTCACGCCCGAAATCCTCGGCATCATCCTCGATCGCGTGGCCCGTGAAGCGATCAAGACCGGCTTCAAGAACGTGGTCTTCATGCAGGACTACGGCGGCGGCACGAACGTCTACGGCGAAGTGGCCAGGAAACTGGATGCCGAATTCGCGCCCCAGGGCGTGCACGTGTGGTTCTGCGACGAGGTGTACGCCAAAGCGCAGGGCGACTTCGACAAGTGGCTCGTCGAGAACGGATATCCGACGAGCTCGCACGCCGGGATCCCGGACACGTCCGAGATGTGGTACCTCGGCGGCGACGTGTGGGTGCGGAAGGATCTCATCAAGACGGCGCTCGGCGATCCGGTGCGCGAGCGGGGCGCGCCCCGCGACACCACCACGCCGCCCGTAAACAACGGCATCACCGGCGACGCGCGCCGCTCGAGCAAGGAACTGGGCAAGAAGGCGTTCGAGATGAAAGTCGATTACGCCGTACGACAGATCAAAGGCTTCATGGCAGGATCACCCTGACCGAGCACCGACCAATGCGCACCTATCTCATCGCGTCAACCGTGGCCTTTGATGTCATCGCCACCGCTCAGCTCGTTCGCCTCGTTCTGGGATGGCCAGTCGAGGTCGCCGGCGTCAACATCCCGCTTTGGGCATCGGCGATCGCTGCTGTGGTCATTGGCTCTCTCGCGGCCGCTGGCACACGACTCCTCCTGACGACTCGGCCTCCGGCCCACCCCTGAACGGACACTCAATGCGCATGACATCCTTTCGTTCCATCGCGCGCGCCTCGTTGTTCGCCGCCCTCCTTCCCGGACCGGCCGCGGCGCAGGCGCTCACGAGTGTCACCACGCTCTTTGTCGGGTACAGTACACGGAAAGTCACGGTCAACCCGACCGGAGACCTGAAAGCGCGGATCGACTCGCTCGATCGAGACCTGTTTGCTGCTAACCGCGCGGGGCGCACCGCCGAGGTGCGTCGACTCTTCGCCAAGGGAATGGTGCTCCTGTCGGGAAGACCGTGGACGGATCAATCCGACTTCAACGCGTCGCTTCTGTTGCGAACCGATCGTGTGGTGGCGGAATCGCAGCGGCCGTACGCGGTGCGCCTGGAGCAGCTCTACGCCCCCACCATCGAGCTCACGAAACCGCTCACCGCGCATGCCGTATTGCGCACCCGACCCTCCGGAGCGGGTGCAGCGGCGCAGCCAAGCCAGGTGATCAAGGAACTCGGAACCTTCGAGGGCGTCAGCCGCGACCTGCGAGAGTCGCCCTTGGCGATGGAGTTCAACGTCAGCGACGTTGCCGACGGACGCTATGTGCTCACGGTGGACGTGCGCGACGACGAGAGAGAACTCGGCGTCGCTACGCTCGGCGTGGTCGTTCAGAAGGGGCTGGACGATCTCATGAGTCGCCTGGAGAGCGAAGCCGCGCGCGCGCCGGAAGCGCTGCGCACCGAGATTCTCTATCCGGTGGACCGCGTGCGCAATGTGAATCGCGGTCAGCTCGAGTTACGCATCATCGACACCGAAAACGATTTCGCGGCGGCCGAGGCGGTGGTAGCGGCAGTGAAATCGGGGAAAGATCCGTTTGCCACACGGACGGGTGACATCAAGCGCCATTATTCGCTCGACGGCGCGGGAGAAGTGATGCCCTATCGCCTGTACGTCCCAACGACGTACACGCCGTCGCGTCCGAATGCGCTCATCATTGCCCTGCACGGCTTGGGTGCCACCGAAGACTCCTTTTTTGAGTCGTATGGTCGCAAATTACCTGTGCTCGCGGAACAGCGCGGCTACATTGTGGCCGCACCGCTCGGCTATCGCGTTGACGGTGGATATGGATGGGGCGTCGGCTCGCCGCCCTCAGACCCAACAGCGCGGCGGAATCAAGAGCTCAGCGAAGCGGATGTGATGCAGGTGCTCGCCCAAGTCCGCAAACAGTACCGGATCGACGAGAGCCGCATCTATCTCATGGGGCACTCCATGGGGGCGATTGGCACCTGGAAGATTGCGCCAAAGTTCCCTGATATCTGGGCGGCACTCGGCGCCTATTCTGGCCAGGGAGTAGTCGCGACCGCGGACAAGATGAAGCATATCCCGCAGTTCGTGGTGCACGGCGACGCCGATGCAACGGTGAATGTCGCCGGATCACGGTCTATGGTAGCCGCGCTCAAATCCTTTGGCGCAGAGGTCACCTACGTCGAAGTACCGGGTGGAAATCACCTCAACGTGGTGGAGCCTAATTTTGCGGGGCTATTCGACTTTTTCGACGCGCACAGGAAGGGAACCAAGTCGGCACCATAGCTTTCACGATCCCCTCACTCGGAACACGATGCGCTTCTCACCAGCCCTGTTCGCCGCCGCGCTGCTCGCTGGCGCCGCTTCCGCCCAAGCACCCACCCCGTCGCGTAGCGTACCTCAATGATGCTGTCTCGAACCCTCATGGTCGCGCTGCTCGCCGCACCGCTCGGCGTCGGCCGGGCGCAAGTGCATTCGATGGCGGGGATGAATCAGATCACGATCCCCGCCGGCGCGATCTATACGGTGGCCGATGTGGAATTCATGCAGGGCATGATCGCGCACCACGCACAAGCCATCTACATGTCCCGCATGGCCGAGTCGCACCGGGCCAATCCGAAGCTTCTCAAGCTCGCGACCAAGATCGATCAATCGCAGGTCGCGGAGATTCGCATCATGCAAGACTGGCTCCGGCGCAACGCGCAGACCTCGCCCGACACGTCGTCGTGGCGCACGATGACAATGCCGGGGATGCTGACGGCGGATCAACTTAAAACGCTCGATGCGGCAACTGGGGTCGGCTTCGACCGCGCGTTCCTCACGCTCATGATCCAACACCACGAGGGTGCGCTCAAGATGGTGGAGGATCTCTTCGCCAGCCCCCGTGCCGGCCAGGAAGTGGACGTGAACATCTTCGCCAACGACGTCGTCACGGTGCAGACCGCCGAGATCGGCGTCATGCGTCAGATGATGTCGCAGTTGCCCGTGAAGTAAGTTCGAACCTCTCCTCCCCCTAAACTCGGAGCTCTTCCCGATGTCCGTCGCCCGCAAGCTGGCCGTCTCCTTCGCCGCTCTCGCTTTTCCGTCGCTCCTTGCGGCCCAGACGTATCCGCCGCGGGATGCCCGGAGCAACCTCAAGCCCGGCCGTCTGGACGCCGGCGAGGCGGCGCTCAACATGCGCCTCGTTTCGTTCTCGCCCAAAGCGGCAATGTTCGACTCGGCGCGCGGCCTCGCGTTCATCAACTCCGACGTCGCGTTCAAGGACAAGTACGTCTACCAAGGCAACTTTGCGGGCTTCACTATCTGGGACGTGAGCGACCCGGCAAAGCCAAAGGTCGTGTCCGCCGTGTCGTGCATTACGTCGCAGGGCGACCCCTCCATCTATGGCAACCTCCTCTTTCTCTCCGCTGAGGGCGGTGGCAACCGGAACGACTGCGCAAAGGGAGGTGTGAAAGTTGCGAGCGAACATATGGCCGGCGTCCGCATTTATGACGTGTCCGACGTGGCCAATCCGCGGCTCGTGACGAACGTGCAGACGTGCAAGGGGTCGCACACGCACACCATCGTGCCGCACCCGAAGGACAAGAACGTGATCTACATCTATGTATCCGGGAGCCAGGCGGCGCGCCCGGACTCAGAACTCGCAGGGTGCCGGAACGGAACGGATGCGGCGGACGAGACGAACTCGCTCTTCCGCCTCGACGTCATCAAGGTCCCGCTGAAGCACCCCGAGCAGGCGGCAGTGGTGACGGGCGCTCGCATCTTCACGGGGCTCGATCCCGCGCCGCGCGCGGCCAGCCGCCCGGCTCGTCCTCCTCAGCGCCTGCCCGGCGCGGACTCCACTATGCCGGCGCCCTTGCCGCCGCCGACCGGCCCGCGCAACTGCCACGATGTGACGGTGTATCCGGCTGCGCACCTTCTAGCCGGCGCGTGCGGGAGCTATGGGTTGCTGGTGGATATCTCCAACCCCGAGAAGCCGGTGAGGCTCGACGCCCGGGCCGACACAAACTTCTCGCTGTGGCACACGGCCGTCTTCAGCAACGACGGCAAAAAGGTCGTGTTCACCGATGAATGGGGCGGCGGCACGTCACCGATGTGCCAGGCCAACTCGATGATGGAGATGGGCGGCAACACCATTCTCACAATCGATTCCAAGGGCAAGTACACGCAGCACTCCTACTTCAAGATCCCAACCGCGCAGCTGGCCGAAGAGAACTGCGTCTCGCACAACGGTGGGCTGGTCCCGGTGCCGGGACGCGACATCATGGTGCAGGGCTGGTACCAGGGCGGCGTGAGCCTGATGGAGTTCAGTGATCCGGACCACCCGAAGGAACTCGCGTATTTCGACCGTGGGTCCATCGATCCGCTCCGTGAAGTGGACATGCCGCTGCCGGGCGGCCCGGGCGGCGGCGGCCGAGCCCGTGGCACCATCGGCGGTTCGTGGGGCGCATACTGGTGGAATGGCTTCATCTACTCGTCGGAGCTCGATCGCGGATTCGACATTTTCGAGCTGCTGCCGAGCGACGACATCTCGGCGAATGAAATCGCGGCGGCAAAGCTGGTGCGGTACGCCGAGTACAATCCGCAGAGCCAGCCGAAGATCGAGTGGCCCGCGGCCTTTCCGGTGGTGCGCTCTTACCTGGACCAACTGACGCGCGGGAAGGGCTTGGCATCGGAGCGAACCTCCGCGATCGCAGCGGCCTTGGACGCCGCCGAGAAGCAGTCGGGCAAGCCGCGTCGCAACGCGCTCAACGCACTGGCCAGCGAGGTAAACAAGGACGTCGCCGCGGCGAAAGATGCCGAACGGGTGAAGGCGATGTCGGAAGCAATCAAGGCGCTCGCGAAGGCGACGAAATAAGTTCGCGTCGCCACTCCCCTGCCTCGTGCCAGCGCCGGTGATCGCCGGTGCTGGCGCGTCCAGCGTCAGGGCCCACTGGTGCGTAATCCCGTCTGAGGCCCATTCTCTACTGCAGTGCCGCGCCGTCGGCGCGCGCCCCAAACCACCGGAGCCCCGCAATGAACGTCCGCCGTTTAATCGCCGCCGCCCTGTCCCTGAGCGCATTCGCGACGACCGTGGTCGCGCAGGAAAGCGCCCAGGCCACCAACGCCAAGTGGGACCCGATGGAAGTCCTGCGCACCGAGCGTTACCTGCGGCCGCCAGCCGACCTCGAGCGCATGCTGCTCGCGCCACGGACGGACATCTCGTTCACGATGGCGAGCCCAGACCGCGCGTGGTTCCTGCGCGCCGTGAGCACGCCCCGCGGCGATATCCTGACCCGAGGCAAGGAGCACGTGCTCCTCGGCGGGCTCCAGGTGGATACCAAAGCCAATCGAGCCCGCAGTTTCACGACCAGCAACCAGATCGGGCTCGTGATGGTGAACCCGCGCACCGGCGCGACGAGAACGATCGAGACGCCAAAGGGCGCCACGATCACTGCGCACACCTGGTCGCCCAATGGCGCGCAGATCGCATACATCGCCAACTTCGACGACGCGTCGTACGCCTTCGTCGCGGACGCCGCCACGGGCAAGTCGACGCAGGTGAGCAAAGCGCAACTGCTCCCCACGATGTACACGGATCTCGACTACTCATCGGACGGCAAGAACCTCATCGTGGTGCTGATGCCAGAGGGCCGCGGTCCCGCGCCGACGCACGGCCCCAATGGCATCGAAGACGGTCCCACGGTTCGCATGACAGACTCACGCGCCGTGCCGCAGCCGGTGCACGCCAGCCTTTTGCTCGATCTGCACGACAAGGCACTGCTCAAGTATTACACGATAGGACAGCTGGCCCTCATCGACGTGAAGTCCAAAGCCGTGCGAAAGATCGGCACGCCGAAGATGATCCGTGACGTGTCGGTCTCGCTCGACGGTCAGTTCTTCACGGTCACTCAGATGACTGAGCCGTTCTCGTACCTCGTGCCGGTGTCGTCCTTCGGTTCCGTGCGCGAGGTGTGGGACGGCAACGGCAAGACCGTCGCAACGCTGCAAACCACGCGTCTGCGCGAAGGCAGTGACGACGCCGATGACAATGCGCCGGCGGGGCCCGGTCGTGGCCAGCCGACGAACAGCGACACGGGTAAGCGCAACATCGAATGGAACCCGGTGGGTGCAGGTCTCACCTACGTAGAGTCAGTGTTCGCGCCGGCGAACGCCAACGCGCCCGCAAACAATGCGCGCGGCGGCCGAGGTCCTGGTGGCGCGGGCGGCCCCGGCGGCGGCGCGCCCGGACTGCGCGGCGGCCCCGGCACCAATCAACGTCCGCAGCCAACGACCGTCCGCTTCATGAGCTGGATGCCGCCCTTTGGTCCGAATGACACCAAGCTCATCTACGAAGGCGGCCCACAGCTCGGCGCCACCACGTTCAGTGCCGACGGCAAGATGCTCTTCGCGTCCGACAGCGGCACCGTGTTCGCCGTACGGCTCGCCGACGGCAAGCGCTCCAACCTCGGCCGTGGCGTGACACTCGCGCGCGCAGGCGGCGGTGGATTCGGCGGTGGTGGTGGTGGTGGTGGTGGTGGTGGTGCTGGACGCGGTTTCAATCTGGACTCGGCCAACATGAGCGGAGCAATCCAAACGCGCTCGCTCCCGGGCAGACGCACGATCGTGGTCGTTAGCGCAGACGGCAAGAGCGTCGCCGCGAGCGGCAACCGTTCGGCCGGCGCCAACTGGTCAACGCAGTCGCCGCGCCCATGGGTGGACAAAATCGACATCGAGACGGCGCAGCACACGCGCCTCTTCGACAGCCCAGCGGACATGTACGAGTCGTTCGTGGCGCCGCTGGACGACAACTACTCGCAATACCTGTACACGCGTGAATCGGCGACGACGATCCCCGACGTGTGGATGCGCGACGTCGCAGCCAACACCGCGAAGAAGATCACCAACAATGTGGACGTGGGGCCGCAGGTAAGCGGCGCGCAGCTCAAGCGTTTCCAGATCGCGCGTTTGCGCGACGGCCACTCGTTGTGGGTGGACGTCACGCTTCCCAGGGATTGGCGTCCGGGCCAGCGCCTGCCGGCCATCATCTGGTTCTATCCGCGCGAATTCACGCAGCAGGCGGACTACGAGCGCACCAAGTATACCACGAACATCAACCGCTTCCCCGAAGTGCCATCGTCGCGCCCCGCGTCGTCGGTGAAACTCTGGGTCTCGCAGGGCTACGCCCTCATCGAGCCCGACATTCCGATCTGGGGCGACAGCGGCAAGATGAACGACAATTACACGCGCGACCTGCGCGAGAACCTCGACGCCGTCGTGGACGCCGTTGTCGACGCTGGCTTCGTCGATCGCGACCGCTTGGGTATCGGCGGCCACAGCTACGGCGCGTTCGGCACCGTCAATGCATTGACGCTGGTGCCCTACTTCAAGGCCGGCATCGCGGGCGACGGCATGTACAATCGTTCGCTTACGCCGTTCGGATTCCAGAGCGAGCGCCGCAATTTTTTCCAGGCGCAGGATACGTACCTCGACATGTCGCCGTTCTTCCGGGCCGACAAAATCTCGGGCGCGTTGCTGATGTACCACTCGTGGGAAGACCAGAATACGGGCACGTCGCCCATCAGCTCGCTGCGTATGATGGCCGCGCTTCAGGGCTTGGGCAAACCTGCGGCGTTGTACATGTATCCGTACGAGGATCACAGCTTTGCGGCGCTTCAGTCGGACATGGATCTCTGGGCGCGCTGGGTGGCGTGGATGGACACCTACGTCAAGAATCCGAAGACCGACAAGAAGCCCGTTCCGTAACGGACGAGTGCACCTTCGCCGTCGGCGAGAGCGTATCGTGCTGAAGTTCGTTCGTGTCGCAGTCATCGCCGTTCCGCTCTCGACGGCGGTGGCCCAACCTGGTTACCCACCGGACAATCCTGACAGTTGGCGCGTGGCGGGCACCGCAAAGGTGCTCTGCTCCGCGCTGTTTGTCTCAGGGCGAGACCAAGCCGAGGCGCGCTCACATGTCGCGGCGTACTTCCTGGGTGACAAAATCGACTCGATTACGGCGTTCGACGTCGATCAGCGGCGCAAGACTGTACGGCTCACACTCGCCAACCGCATCACGCGCGAAGCACACTACTACGGCGACCAGGGCTGCGTGATCCATCAGCCCGGCACGGACAGCGTGTACTTCAGGCCCGTGCGCGTCACAACCAGGCTCGGAGACGCGTCGAAGGCGCCATGGCCGATGGGCGACGTGCTCCCCACCACGCCGCTGCCGAAAGACATCGACACAACGAAAGTCCGTAAGGCGGTTGACGCCGCGTTCGCGAATCCCGAGGGCCTCACTGCGGGGTTCGTCGTGGTCCATCGCGGCCGCATTATCGGTGAACGCTATTCCAACGGCGCCAACAGCGACATGCAGCTCGAGAGCTGGTCCATGGGCAAGAGCATCGTCGGAACCCTCATCGGCATCCTAGTTCAACAAGGTGCGTTAAAGCTCGAGGATCCCGCGCCAGTGGCAGAGTGGCGCAAAGTGCCGGACGACCCGCGCGCGAAGATCCGCGTCGTGGACTTGATGCGCATGTCCAGCGGATTGCGCTTTAGCCGAGGCAGCCCCGAGGATTTGCCGGGCTACCATGACCACGATCTCGGCTACACCGGTGCGATCGACGCATTCCAGTTCGTGACGACGCGGCCGCTTCAGTTCGAGCCAAATACTTTCGGCCGATACCGGAACACGGATCCCCTGACGCTGGGATTCCTGATTCAACAGGAAGTGCGCAAACGCGGCGACGAGTACCTCACGTGGCCGCAGCGAGCGCTGTTCGACAAGATCGGCATCCGCCGACAGGTGCTCGAGACCGATCCGTACGGGAACTTCCTGCTCAACGGCTACGACTACGGCACCGCGCGCAACTGGGCGCGCATCGGCCTGCTGTACTTGAACGACGGCGTCTGGAACGGCGAGCGACTGCTGCCCGTTGGTTGGACCAAGTTCGTATCGACTCCCGCTCCCGCTTGGAAGGACTCCACCTACGGCGCGATGGTATGGGTGAACTCGCGCCGTGTGTGGAACCTCCCGAAGGACGCGTTCGCGTTCCGCGGCGCGGGCGGCCAGGACACGTACGTCGTGCCGTCGCTGGACCTCGTAGTGGTTCGCATGGGCCATTTTCCCGGCGCGCGTGTCGGCGGGCAGGACCTCGCGCGGGCGCTCGCGCTCCTGAGCGAAGCCATCCCGCCTGCGCGAGCCAGCCGATGAATGCGTCGGTCGCCCAGTGCCGTTTCTTGCTCACGGTCATGGACCAGGCGCTGGCCGGCCTCGACGACTCGCATCGCGCCATTGAGCCGCAGCCGGGCGCCAAGACCGCCGGCTGGATCGTGGGACATCTCTGCGTCACCGGCGACTTCGCGCGAAAGCTGTGTGGACGCAAAGCGCTGTGCCCAATCGAGTGGCGCGCGCTGTTCAATCCCGGCACCACGCCGTCGCGGAACGCGGGCGACTACCCGCCGATGGCGACGCTCACCGCGAAGCTGAGCGAGGTCTACACCGATCTGTGCAACGCCGCGCTCGCCGCGGACCCGGGCGCGTTAACGATCGCGAATCCGTTCACGCCAGCACGTTCGGCGTTTCCCACGGTCGGTGATTTCGTTCCGTACCTGCTGGCCGGCCACTTGGCGTATCACACCGGCCAACTCGTCGAATGGCGGTCCGCCGCGGGGCTAGGCCGCATTCGCGACGTCGTGGCCCAGGCGATGGCCTGAAACACGAGTGCTCAGCGGCGCGCCGCGCGCGCTACACGCTCCGCCAAACGCGTGTCGCCGAGGCGCTTTGCGAATGACGCAAACGCCGGCGTGGGCCCCTGCCATCGCAGCGTCTCAACGTCCGTGAATAACGGCGCATCGCGGCGCAGCGTCGCGAGACGCTTGAACAGGAGCGCGAGGTCGCGCCTGTCGCCCAGCACGTCGGGCGGAAACTGCTCGATCGCACCGTGCTTCTTGATGAGCCGAGCGGCGGTGGTCTTGCCGATCTTCGGGATGCCGGGGTAGCCGTCGGCGCTGTCGCCCACGAGCGCGAGAAAGTCCGGAATGAACCGCGGCTCCACACCGAACTTCTCCATGACGCCGGCGGCATCGCGCACGATGTTGGTGCGACGATCCACCTGCACCACCCGCTCGCCCACCACGCACTGTGACAAGTCTTTGTCCGGCGTCCAGATGCAGACCTTCGCGACCCGTCTGTCTTTCGCCGCAATGTGCGCCGCGGACGCGAGCGCGTCGTCCGCCTCCAGATCGACCATGGGCCACGTCACTACACCCATGGCAACGAGCGCGTCCTCCAACGGGTGAAACTGCGACCACAGCACCGGTTCGATGCCCTCGCCCGTCTTGTAACCGGGCCACAACTCGTTGCGGAACGACTCGATGACGTGATCGGTGGCGACGCCCACGTGCGTCGCGCCCGTCTCCAGCATTTGCAGCACGGTGTGCAGCACGCCCGCCGCCGCCGCGAACGGTTCAGGCTTGCCGCCGCTGAATCGCAGCCTGCCGTAATAGTGGCGGAACAGTTCGTACGTGCCGTCGACCAGGTGAACGATCACAGGCGGGAGGCTGAGCTCGGGTAAGAGTACGAGTCACCATCGTGCGTGACGAGCGCGTCTCTTACATATAGTATGCAGCCGGGTGAGTCCTCCGATCCCCTCCTTCCTCCTTCCTCCTTCCTCCTTCCTCGCAGTCATGAGTCCCGATCTCCGCTTTGCCATTCGCAGTCTCTCCCGCGCCCGCGGCTTCACCATCGCCGTCATCCTCACGCTCGGACTCGGCATCGGCGCCAACACCGCGATCTTCAGCGTCGTGCGCGGCGTGTTGCTGCGACCCCTGCCCCATCGCGACGGCGACCGACTCGTGTACCTGCGTCAGTCCATCAGCGGCCCGGGCGGCGAAAACATCGCCTTCTCCGTTCCGGAGATCACGGATTTTCGAACGAGCGCGAAAACGCTCGGCGGAATCGCGGAGTACTCGTCGGCGACCTTCACGCTCCAGGGCGAAAGCGACGCGGTTCGCATGACCGTCGGCCTCGTGACCGGCAACTACTTCCAGGTCATGGGACTGTCACCGGTGCTCGGCCGCCTTCTCACCAGCGGCGACGACGGCACCAAGGTGCCGATCGTGATGGTGCTGACCCACGAGTACTGGATGAGCCGCTTCGGCGGCGACTCGGGCGTCATCGGCAAGAAAGTGCAGATGGATGGCAAGCCGGTCGAAATCGTCGGCGTCGTACAGCCCGCACCGTACTTCCCGGCCAAGATGGACGCGATTCTCAACATGGTGATCAGCGAGCACCACACGAGCGCCATGATGGTGCAGGGCCGTACGCATCGCATGACCGAGATGATCGCGCGCCTCGCGCCGGGCGCCACGGTCGAGCAAGCCAGGAATGAGGTCTCCACGATTCGTTCGCGCATCCAAAGCGACTTCAAAGAGGCGTACGATCCGGGCTCAGGCTACCGTGTCACGCTCACGCCGTTCCAGGAAGTGCTCGGCGAAAAGGCGCGCGTCACGCTGTACCTGCTCATGGCCGCGGCGGCTTTCGTCCTCATCATTTCGGCCGCCAACGTCGCCAACCTCACGCTCATGCGCGGCGTGCGACGCGAGCACGAGCTCGTGGTGCGCGCGGCGCTTGGCGCGGGCGCCAACCGGATACGTCGCTTGCTGCTCGTGGAGAATCTCGTGCTCGCCACAACGGGCGCGGTGCTTGGACTGATTCTCGCGCGCGGTGGTCTCGCGCTGCTCATCACGTTTGCCGCGCGTTATTCGCCCCGCGCCAGCGAGATCAGTCTCGACGGCATGGTGCTGGGCTTCACCCTCCTGCTCACGCTCGGCGTGGCAGTGCTCCTGTCGTTCGCGCCCACCATGGCGCGGGAAGGCGCGCTCGGCTCGCTGCTGTCGGCGGGCGCCAACCGCGCCAGCGGCGGCCTCAAGCGACAGCGTCTCCAACGCGGGCTCGTTGTGGCCCAGATCGCGGTCTCGGTCATGCTTCTTGCCGGCGCTGGCCTGCTGACGCGCACGCTGCTGCTCTTGTCCGAAGTGAAGAGCGGCCTCAACGCCGAAGAAGTGCTCACCATGGAAGTGCCGATCGCCGGCGGCGGACGCAGCGACACGGCGGCGAAAACGCTGTATGACCGGATGCGTCTGGAACTCGCGGCCGTGCCCGGAGTGAGCGAAGTCGGCCTCGGTTCCACGATGCCGCTCCGCTCCACGCAGTTCCAGCTCGAGGTCAAGGCGGAAGGCAGAGCCCTGAACCCCGGCGAACCCATGCCGCGTGCGGAATACCGTACTGCGAGTCCCGAATACTTCCGCGCATCGGGCATTCCGCTGCTCAGTGGCCGGGAGTTCTACGCCACGGACCGGCAGGGCTCGACACGCGTGGTGATCATCAACAAGACGCTTGCGGACAATCTGTTCCCCGGTCGTGATCCGCTCGGACAGCGCATCGCATGGACGGGCGACGTGCTGCGGTTCATTCCCGTGAGCGGCGACTGGCGCATGGTCGTCGGCGTCGCGGCCAACACCAAGGACGGCGGACTGGATGCGCCGCCGAGCCCGGTCGTGTTCCAGCCGTTCGCGCAGGAAGTGACGTTCGGGGGCGGGCTCGTCATTCGCGCGCAACGCGACGCGGCGTCGCTCAAGGCGGCCACCACTCGACTGATACGCGCGATTGTGCCGCGCGATCCGATCGAGAACATCCTGACCGTTTCGCAAATCAAGGACGAAAGCGTC
>Ga0315281_10002928_pt1 | contig 25193 bp, 24 predicted proteins | sample YL17G07_0_MG_FD_204540 | JGI IMG/M metagenome (GOLD analysis project Ga0315281, IMG submission 204540) | Sediment microbial communities from Yellowstone Lake, YNP, Wyoming, USA - YL17G07_0 | ecosystem: Environmental > Aquatic > Freshwater > Lake > Sediment | place: USA: Wyoming | collected... | reverse complement strand
GCCTATTTCTATCAACTTTACAGCCCGCAGCATGACCATCTCGGAATATCCGATCCCTGCTTTTATGGAAGTGATGTCCGAAATCTGACGCCCACCATCCTTCATCCCAATGAAGTGTTGGACGGAGGCGTGGTGGGAGCCCATACCATTAGGGCCCTTGACACCTATACCATTCAAAACCATGGAGTGATTAAAGAACTTTACAGACGCCATGGTAAAGACCTGATCTTTGTTGGAGTGGTCTGTGGTGTTGCCAATATGGAACCTGTGCCGAGGAAAAGGCAGGCGGTGATGGCCTCCAAGCTGGTGAAGAATGTGTTAGGGGCGGAGGGTGTGATCCTGACAAAGATTCATGGCGGTTTGCCCCATGTGGATTTGGCTCTGGTCGCAGAGGAGTGTGAGAAGCTTGGAGTAAAAACGGCCATCTTCGTCCAGCCTTTGATCAGTTATGGGACATTAACTGAGACCTTACTGTTTAATGCCGAAGCGGTCAACCTGATCATTACAGTGGGAGCCACCATGGAAAGAATTAAAATCCCTCTGGATGCAGAACGTTTTCTGGGAGGGACGGCGGATACCAAAATCTTTTGCCCGGATCCCATCGTCCAACATGCCGGGGACCCGTTGATCGATGTTGAACAGTTTTTAATCGCCGGGGTCCATGATCATCTTGGGGGAGCCAATATCATGGTTAAAGAATATTAGGATTTACCTCTGCTCAGGGAGGATTGGATGACTGAAAAAAAATTAAAAGTAGTCCACTATCTCAATCAATTTTTTGGCCAGGTGGGTGGCGAAGAGAAGGCCGATATCGGTTTTATGGTTAAGTCAGGTCCTCTGGGTCCGGGTCTGGCTCTGCAAAAGGCTCTTGGCGATAAGGCCGATGTGATGGCGACAATCATCTGTGGTGATAACACCTTTTCAAAAAATCCTGAAGTCTCTGCAGAAGAGGGTTTTAAGTTGATTGAGCCTTATCACCCAGACCTCTTCTTTGCCGGGCCAGCTTTTGCTGCAGGAAGGTATGGGGTCGCCTGTGGCGCTATCTGTAAGACGGTCGGTGAAAAACTCGGCATCCCGGTCATTACAGGGATGTATGAGGAAAACCCCGGTGTGGAGATGTACCGGAAACATGCCTTTATCTGCAAAACTGGGAACAGTGCCCGTGGCATGACGGAAAGCTTCTCCCATATGACCAAGCTCGCTTTCAAACTTATCTCCGGAGAGAAGGGAGTGGATCTCCTCTCTCGGGAAAACCTACCAAAACCCGAGGAGTTCAAATATTTTTCTCGCCATCTCTTGAGAAATGAATACGTCGATAAAACTGCTGCAGAAAGAAGTGTGAATAAGTTGCTGGTTAAAATGAGAGGCGAGGCCTTTGAAAGTGAAGTCACCCTTCCGAAGTTCGAAAAGATTGAGCCCCCTCTTCCAATTAAGAACCTCCTTACCTCTGAAATCATTCTGATCAGTGATGGCGGGTTAGTCCCAAAAGGGAATCCACATGGGCTGAGCGGAAGGGGGAATCTCCGGTGGGCCACTTATGAAATCGATACCTTCATCCCCGAAGATTTCAACTCATCCAACTATGAAATTGCCCATACGGGTTATTTCCCGGTTCAAATTCTGGAAGATCCCAACAGGTTGGTACCAGTAGATGCTGTGCGAGATCTGATCAAGGAGGGAAAGGTTGGAAAGCTCCATCCAAGTTTCTTTTCTACCTCCGGGAATGCCACGGTTTCACGACGATGCGCTGAAATGGGAGAGGAGATGGGAGCGGAGATCGAAAAGAGGGGTGTCAATGCGGTCATCCTCACCTCTACCTGAGGGTCGAGCACTCGTTGCGGAGCAACGATCGCATCGAAAATTGAAAAAAAGGGTGTCCCTGTTGTTCAGATCACTGCCGTCCCGAATGTAGCGCAAATGGTGGGTGTCAATAGAATATTACGAGGTCAAAGCATCACCTGTGTGGTTGGAAATTCTGTATTGACCAAAGAACAAGAAAAGTCATTGCGTCGCAAATACGTTCTAAGGGCTTTGGAAATACTCCAAACCCATGTAGACGCTCCAACGATCTTCACTTTGGAAGGCACGGATTAATTCCCATCTTTCACTTCTGAGGAAGTGGTTCATGGCATTCAAAGAAGGTTCCATTATTATTACGATGAAGGTTGACTGAAGATTAGAAAAATGACCCAAGTGCTAACGAATACCCTATTTACCCTTTATTCAAGAAATAATTCGAAGGACAAGAAAGTTCGTTCTGGCATTTTTTCTTGACAACCATTTGCTCGTAACATAATTTAAACCTACTTCAATGAAAGGGGGTTTTGACGATGGTTAAAAATTCACGAAATTTATTCACGACCTACTTGATCTCTTTCCTGCTCACCTTTTCCCTGGTGTTCCTCGGTTTCTCCATGAGCCAAGGAGCGGAAAAGTATCCCACCCGGTCCGTCAACATGATCGTTCCCTATGCGCCTGCTTCAGGAACGGATTTGGGAAGCAAAATCATGGCGGATAAAATCGCTGAATTTCTGGGGCAGCCGTTGATCAGCGTTTATAAACCCGGCGGAGGAGGATCTCTCGGTGCAGCCTTCGCAGCCAAAGCAAAACCGGATGGATATACAATTTTGGCTGGGAGCATTACTCCTTTTGTTGTAGCGCCTGTTGTTAAAAAACTGGATTACACCATGGATGATTTCATACTCTTGGGGATCTACTCGAAAAACCCCTTCTGGATTGCCGTGAAATCGGAGGCTCGCTGGAAAACGCTGAAGGATTTTGTCGATGAGGCTAAAAAAAACCCTGGCAAACTTACCGTCAGTACTTATGGAAAATTCTCTGCAGTTGATTTTGTTCTCGAACTCTTCAAAAAACAGGCCGGCATCAACGTGGTGGATATCCCGTATAAATCTTCAGGTGAAGCCCTCACAGCCCTTTTGGGTGGTCATTGTGATGCCGCATTCGTTTCAGCGGCAGCAGGCCTCCTCGACTCTGGCTCCATCAGGATATTGGCCGCTGCTGAAGAGAAACGTTTGGATGGGCTTCCAAATATACCGACCTTCAAAGAATTTGGATACCCAATTGTATTGGACTGTCCATACTCTCTTGCCTTCCCCAAAGGAACCCCTCCGGAAATGGTGGCGCGAGTCTTCGAGGCCCAAAAGAAGGCTATCGAGAAATATTCAAAAGAAATTAAAGCCAGCCTTTGGAAAGTAGAGCAGTGGCCCGATTTCCGCACCCCTGAAGATTCCAGAAAAAGGTATAAAGACTTAGAGATTCTATTTTCCAAAATCGTTAAAGAGTTGGGTGTAAAAGTGGAATAGAGAAATCCATGCCCCGTCCTGTACCAGATGGGACGGGGCAATATCTGGTCACATGGATTTCTGTTTGGGAGAACTTAGCGTATGAGAAGATATGACCAGATGAGCAGTTTGGTATGGTTGGCCTTTGCCATCTATATCTGCATTGAATCAAGCCGTTTGTCTTTTGGATCCTTTCATAATCCAGGCCCTGGTTTTCTGCCTTCGCTGGTGGGCATTTTTTTAGGATTATTTTCCATCGTCGTTTTTCTCCAAGCCTCTTTATCTGGCAAGTCTCAAGAAAGCAATCTATCCTGGTATTCTAAAGAAAAATGGAAAAAATTAATCTGGGTATTAGTAGCTTTGTTCGCCTATGCGGTTTGTTTGGAAATTCTTGGATTCTTGATAAGCACCTTTCTCTTATTAGTTTTTCTCTTCCTTTCTGGAATGGAACCAAAAAGATGGGGTGTCGCCATAGGAGGGAGCGCAATCGCTTCCGTTTCTTCCTATGCTGTATTTGAATTGTGGTTAAGGACTCAACTTCCAAAGGGAATTTTGGGGTTTTAGTGGTGGATTTGCTTTCGAACCTCTCCTTAGCTTTCTCGGTCATCTTCCAACCCAATAATCTTCTTTTTTGTTTCATCGGATGCGTGATCGGTACTCTGATCGGTGTGCTTCCAGGGATTGGACCCGTAGCGACCATCTCCTTGCTTTTGCCTTCCACCTTCCGCATGTCTCCTGTAACGGCAATCATCATGCTGGCTGGAATTTACTATGGTGCCATGTACGGTGGCTCCATCACTTCGATTCTGGTCAACATTCCAGGAGAGTCCGCTTCAGTGGTCACCTGCCTTGATGGTTACCAGATGGCGCGCCAAGGACGAGCGGGTCCTGCATTGGGAATCTCTGCTTTCGGTTCTTTCATTGCAGGGACAGTGGCCACTATTCTCATTATGTTAGTTGCCCCCCTCTGGCAATGATAGCCCTCAAATTTGGACCCCCCGAATATTTCTCGTTGATGTTCTTGGGACTGACCCTTTTAATCTATCTGGCCAGTGGATCCATGATGAAGGCGTTGATGACGGCCTGTGTAGGAATTTTTCTTGGCACGATCGGAACAGATACCATCTCCGGAATCGAAAGATTTACTTATCGAAGCTACACGCTCATGGATGGAATCGGACTGATTCCCGTGATCATGGGTCTCTTCGGCATTGCAGAAGTTTTGCTCAACATCGACGAGGCCTCAAAACAGGAAATTTACAAGACCCGAATTTCAAACCTCCTTCCTACACTCAGAGATTGGAAAGACTCCATCTTATCCATCCTCAGAGGAACTTTCCTCGGGTTTTTCCTGGGCATTTTGCCCGGAGGAGGTGCAACGATCGCTTCTTTCGGAGCTTATGCTGTAGAAAAGAGGCTCTCGAAACATCCAGAAAAATTTGGATCGGGAGCGATCGAGGGAGTGGCAGGTCCAGAGTCCGCCAATAATGCTGCAAGCCAAGCGTCGTTCATCCCTCTCCTGACCTTGGGGATTCCAGCTAATGTAGTTATGGCCATCTTACTTGGGGCCTTGATGATCTATAACATCAAGCCCGGGCCTTTGCTGATTAAGAACCATCCTGATTTATTCTGGGGAGTGGTTGGAAGCATGTATATTGGAAATGTGATGCTACTGATCTTGAATATTCCCTTGATTGGAATCTGGGTGAAGATTTTAAAGCTCCCCTATCCGATCCTTTTCCCCCTCATCCTGCTCTTCTGCCTCATCGGGGTATACAGTGTCAACAACAACATGGTTGAAATAGTCATCATGATCATTTTCGGAATCGTGGGATATCTGATGAAGAAATTTAAATATGAAGCTGCACCTTTAATCTTGGCTTTTGTTCTAAGCCCTCTGCTTGAAAATGCCCTTCGTCAGTCCCTTCTTATGTCTCACGGCAGTTTTTCGATTTTCTTCACTCGGCCTCTCTCGTTGATTCTGATGGTTGTAGCGATTCTCCTTTTGATTCTCCCCTTGATCCCAGGTCTGAAAAGACCGCCCAAAGGAGAAGAAGAAATCAGCTGACCAAAATGATAAATTTCTGATAGGATGACTTGATGACAGAATCATCCCAACCCATCAGACTCTATCTAATCTTTACTATCCTCTCTGCTCTTTATACCCTCTCCATGTTTTATCGGGTTTCCAATGCGGTCATCGCACCCAACCTCATCCGAGATCTGGGGCTCGATGCAGAAACCCTTGGCATCCTCGGAGGTGCTTTCTTTTACTCCTTTGCCTTGGTTCAGATTCCAATGGGGCCGATGCTCGACCGAATAGGCCCTCGCATTATGATCTCCTTCTCCATGCTAATCGGAGCCTCGGGCGCATTCCTTTTTGCTTTTAGCAATTCTTTTTATACAGGCTTTTGGGGAAGGATCTTGATCGGCTTGGGCATGGCATCCATTTTGATGGGTTCCCTCAAGATCTTCACCATAAGGTTCTCTCCCAAGCAATTTGCTACCCTTATGGGTACCCTTATCTCTGTTGGAACTTTAGGCAACATTCTCGGTGCCTCTCCTTTGGCTTACTTCACCTATACCATAGGGTGGAGGGCGACCTTCGCCATTGCCGGAACGATCTCCGTCATCCTCGCCTTTTTGGTTTTCTGGATTTTAGGAAGGGAAAAAGAAAGTCGGGAGGACACCGTTCTCCCTGCTTCTGTAGAACCAACCATTAGTATTTTGCAATCCCTTCGAATTGTCGTGGGGTCTCTGTCCTTTTGGCAGGCAGCATCCGCTGCCTTTTTCAGATATGGGACCTTTGTGAGCCTGCAAGGCTTGTGGCTGGGACCTTATCTGATGAATATTAAGGGATACTCTCCTGTCAAAACAGGAAATATCCTGATTTTCCTCGCTGCAGGAGGGATTATAGGAGGCCCCATCTCAGGTCGTTTTTCCGATAGGGCGATTCCTTCCAGAAAAGCAGTAGCCCTGTGGGGATTGAGTCTTTATGCTCTGAGTCTGTCAACTCTCACTGGAATTCTGAAGATTGAGAACCCCTTTTGGTATGGTCTTCTTTTCTTTCTCTTGGGTTTCTTCAATAGTTTTGGAATGGGGATCTATTCCCACATCAAGGAACTCTTTCCCATTACCATTTCGGGGACGGTGATGACGTGGGTCAATTTCTTTACCATGGCCGGAGCAGCCATCTTCATGCCAGCCTTAGGAAGAGTCATCGAATCCTTCCCCCGTGTCGGTCATTCTTATCCAGCCGAGGCTTATCACCTCTCCTTCCTCATCTGCTTTTTGGGTATGGCAGCGAGCGCGATCTTCTATGCCTTCTCCAAGAAAGAATAGATAGGGAGATGGGGGGATGAGGCGTTGGGGAGAAAAAGATATAAAGACTTTCACCCCATCACCCCTGCCTGCGGCAGGCAGGCTATCTCCTCAACTCCCCAATTTTTTCTTCATTCGGCGGGAAAGGTCATCTGGCCTCCATAGTAACCCAGGATGGAAACAATGGGAGCGAGGATGACCACCATGATGAAGTAGATGGGATGGGATATCTGTGATTGATCACTACGCCAGAGAATGAGAATGATCTCGAAAATAAGAAGGAGGATAGAAAACTGAATCTTTCTCTTCACAAAAAGAGTTAGCTTCAATCGATAATTGATCCACCAAGTGAGAAGCCCCGTGCCCATGGCAAAGGGAGAGGCGATCGCTCCCAGAATGAGAAGGTAGAAACTGGTGATCTCGAAGGAAGGATTTTTAAAGATAAGATGGAGAAGGACAAAGAGGGAGGAGGCCATCAAAAGGGCAATAGGAAAATGGACGACCATGGGATGTGGATGGCGTCTTGCCATTGGAAGCTTTTGGAGAAGATTCTGAAGTACAGGAGGAAGGTGTTTCAATTCCTCAGGTGCTCCTTTTTTCAAAACCCCCACCTGTGGATATCGTTCAAGGATTTCTGTTCCATGAGGAGCCGCAGAGATCTCTCCAGTAAGATCCTTGCCTGAGGGATGCCTATTCATGTGAAGACCTTTAGACCAGAGAGGGCTTTTGGACACATCATAAACCCTCCCTTGAAAAGAAATATAAACCGGCTTTCCGTCTTTTCCGTTATTCGCCAATAGGTCTTCGGATGTAATTTCTTTCATTTATTTTCCTATCACCCCCTCCCCAACCCTCCCCCCTCGAGGGGGAGGGAGAGGGTGGGGGGCCATACCCTATGCGCTTTGCTCTATGCGAGATTTATTTCTTCTTTGGCGAAGTTGCAAATCCTTCCACAAAGTAAACCAGTGCCCAACGATCCTGCTCTGAGAGCTGATCCCATTTAACCATGGAGGTGTTGGGAATTCCCTTTGAGATGACATCAAAGACCTTTTTGAGATCTCCCTTGGAATAAGTCCATTGACTAAGAGGCCTATTAAAATCTCGGGGAGGGGGCTTGAGGAGAGCCCCGGCCGGACCCTTCCCATCTCCCTTGGGGCCGTGGCAGGGCATACAATTCTGCTCATATAGTTTTTTACCTTGGGCCAATAATTCCGGTGTCTTTTTGGGAGAGGCTGACTGGCCCAAGCTTAGACCCAATAAAGAAAAAAGATAAAAAGAACTCAACAGGACTACCCAAAGCAAATTTTTCATCTTAAATCCTCCTTCTCCGTCTAATATTTAAAAAAAATTATACTCATCCTCTCTCCTAAATACAAGCTCTTTCATTCTCCCCCTCACCCCCTGCCTACTGGCCCCGGTCCCGACCGAGGGCGGGGCAGGCAGGTATCCCTCTCCCGCAAGAGACTGTGTCACAATAAGGAGTAGGCAGGAAATCAAAAACTTTCCGGAAGCGGTCTGAAAATTGGCTAGGGGAGAGAGAGGCGGCTGAGGGAGCTTTAGGGCGAAACCTTTTAGCACATAAATTCATACATTTGTTTCCTATGCAAACATCATTTTCAACCATTAGGACGGTTGCCCATCACCTTAAAATAACCGCAATTCTAAAGCTCCTGAAGCTGGTGCTTTCTCCCCTGGCCGCCATTACGACACAGTCTCAAAGGGGAGGGGTGAAGGGGAGGATTAAAAAATCATCTCCTTGAATTATTGGTAATGGGATGATACTTTTATAAAAAGGAGGTTTTATGACTCTTAAAGCTTTATTAGGTATATTACTGGGTGGCTCTGCGGGTTTTGGATTGAGCTATCTCTTTCGAGGTATCGGAAGTTCATGAGCCATCACTTGTAATCCCTACATTTCCATCCCTTTGGGTGCTTTAGTAGGGTTACTTTTAGCCTTAGGTTAAGGCCACATAAATAAAAACGCTAAACGCTTGGCGCTATGCGCATAGCGATGTAAAGGGAGGTCAATATGCCCCAATTGAGACAGGATCCGACCACCAAAGAGTGGGTCATCATTGCGACAAACCGTTCAAAGAGACCTCACGATTTTAAAAAGATCGAACCTGCCATAGAAAAACCCGTTTATAAAGCGGACTGTCCTTTTTGTCCTAGCAACGAACACCTCACCCCCCATGAAACCCTTGCCTATCGAAAAGGTGGTCCACCAGATAGTAAAGGATGGTGGGTTAGGGTCATTCCCAATAAATTTCCTGCACTTTCTCCAGAAGGGAGTCTGGAGAGAAAAGAGGAGAAGGGATTTTTCAGGATGATGGATGGAGTGGGAATCCATGAGGTGGTCATCGGAAGCCCTATCCATAATCAACTTTTCCCATTAACAGAGGATAAACAGGTGGAGGAGGTTCTCCTCGCCTATCGAGAGAGATATCTTGCCTTGAGGGAAGATCCGAGGATCAAATTGATCATCATCTTTAAAAACCATGGGGAAGCAGCCGGGACATCATTGGATCATACCCATTCTCAAATCGTCGGAACAGCGGTTGTCCCTTCCAATATTCGAAAGAAATTGGAAGAAGCCGCTCGATATTATGATGACCATGGAAGATGTGTCTATTGCGACTCGATTCAGGAGGAGCTTAATTTTAAAAAGAGGATTGTGATCGATACGGAGAAGTTTGTCGTCCTTCAGCCTTTTGCATCTCGAGTTCCCTTTGAAACCTGGATCATTCCCAAAGAACATCAGGCCTCGTTCGGTTCAATCTCTGTGGAGGATTCTAAAAGATTTGCAAAGGTCTTAAAGGAAACCTTATTCAGGCTTTATTCCAAACTCAACGATCCTGCTTATAACTTTGTCATCCATACCTCTCCCATAAAAGATGAAGGGGAGGATTACTACCATTGGCATCTTCAAATTATTCCCCGATTGACCACCCCAGCAGGATTTGAGATGGGATCTGGCATCTATATCAATGTCTCCTTTCCCGAGGAGACCGCCCAATTTTTGAGAGAGGAGTGACATTCTTTGATTTCGACTATGCAGGGAAGCACTTACTCCATGGACGGGAGTAGAGGAATCTTAATGGCATCTTCAGGAATTTTTCCAGTTAAGGATTTCAGGAATGTAAGGATCTCTTCGACCTGGGACTTGTCAAGGTCTTTTCCCAGCTGAATTTTACCCATGATCCAAACCGCATCCTCGAGTTTGTCCAGAGAGCCGTCGTGGAAATAAGGGCCGGTCTTTGCAACATTTCTGTGGATCGGCACTTTAAAGACATATCTTCCATCATCAATTGTTACGCTTTTGGTATATTTCCAGTAGGGCTCAATGAGGCCATGCAACTCCTTAAAATGAGTATCCGTTAGATTTCTTCACCTTTAAACACCTTGACAAAATATGTTAATTGATTTATTATCTAAATACGATAACGAAATTCGATAACGCTTATGGAAGACAAAGACCTTTATTCTGGAATTATCAGACTTCATATTCTTTACCATGCCGCCGAAGGGCCTATTTTCGGACTTGGAATTATTGAGGAGTTAGGTCGGCATGGTTATAAACTTAGTCCTGGAACTCTCTACCCTATTCTGCACGGAATGGAGAAAAAGGGATATCTTCGTTCTGAGACGAAAGAGGCTTCCGGCCGCTATCGTAGGGTTTACAGGATTACATCTAAAGGAAAGGATGCCTTGGAGCGGGCAAAGGAGAAAGTGCGGGAACTGTTCGGTGAGCTATTTTAAAGTTAAGTGAAATGCTGACTTCAGGCAAAAGGATGATAAAAAACGAATATACCTGTATCCATAGTACTATTTATTGCCGGGTGTGCATTAGTTATCTCATTTGCTGAGGAACTTGCCAAAGGAGCGGTTGGAACATCCTCAGGCTTCGGGATTTCTACATCCTTATCAGCGTCACCTTTATTGGTTTCGACCCCAAAGATCTTGTGGTTGGTGCCGTGGGATCTTATGAGGGGAATGGAGGATTTGCTTTAGAGGCCCGTGGAGAAGGAGAATCATCGTATGAAGAAGATACCCATAGTTCTATTGGCTGGATTGCTCCTTGGGACAGCTTTATTGTCGGCCGGAAGCGCCAATGGTGACCAGTACGCGCCTGGGAAAAAACTTTATAACGATCACTGTCAGATTTACCATGGCGTGAAGGGAATCGTTGAAGGACCGGCGGCTGTTACGTTAAGCCCAAGACCAGTCGATTTAACAAACCCAAAGTTCTGGCAAAATGGCGTCAATATAAAGATCGCCGATACAATTGAAAATGGCCACGGACCGTTGTCCGCGTTCAAGCCCTTCCAAGCAGACATAACAGACTTGGTTTTGCCGCTGGTTGGCTTGGTTCTTTTCAAGTTTCTACCATGGCGCGAAGCGTTACCGTTGTATTTGGCCACTGTAGCTGTCTCCTTGGGCCTCTTCTGGAAAGTCATGCAGGCTCAGCGCCGACGGCCGATCATCGGTAAAAGAGCGATGATCGGTGATCAGGCAGTAGTAGTCAGTGTAAAAGGAGATGAGGTTTGGGTGGACTATCAAGGGGAAACTTGGCATGCCGTTTCTCCTAAACCCTTGCACCAAGGCCAGAAGGTAATCATCGAGGGCGTGGAGCGACTCACGCTGCGAATAGCACCGTTACCCTCTCCCTCCGTGGATGACAATCGTTAGTTGAGAGACAGCGTGTCTCTCTTTTCTTTTAGGACTTTGGTCAAGGGGGATCAGAAGTACGAAATTTTGTTTTATTCTTGTTATACCCATTCTTCATCTCGGACGCTACATCAAATAAGAAGTGTTACGAAAATGTCAAAAGTAAAATCAGCACAAGCAAAAAGGATAATACCTTTTGATCAATGGATTAAGATTGCTTTACTATCTTTTCACTTTATCGGGTTTAGTGTTTGGTATGGAGGATCAGTTATAGGTATAAAAAGCCTTGCAATATTTCCTGCAATGACGGTGATTTCTGGTGTGTTTTTGGTTGCTCGCGAACTTTATAAGGATGGGCTTGTCTGGCTTATTGTAACAGAGGGAACGTTAAACATAATCAAAATCTTGCTGCTGGTACTCACCGGTGTATTGATGAGATATAAAGTTCCCATACTTAGCCTAGTGATGTTATGTGGGCTTCTCAGTTCGCATCTTCCTGAACAAGTTAGAGAAAGGAGGATTCTATAACTACGGAGGTCTGCCACAAAAATATCACAACCTAACTGTCTGTCGGCAGGCATGATATAAGTAATTCAAAAGGGAGATTTCAACGGAAGATCAAGGAATTCAGAAGAAAAACAATAAGGATATTTCAAGGGAAACAGCTCTCAAATTTATCATTTTAGTAGGGGTCGTAAGTCTCTTTGCGGATATGACTTATGAAGGCGCTCGCAGCATCACCGGTCCCTACCTGGCCATCCTGGGGGCAAGTGCAACAGTAGTAGGAATCGTTGCCGGATCCGGGGAATTAATCGGGTATGCTCTGCGTCTCGTCTCCGGGTATATTAGTGACCGGACTGGGAAGTATTGGACCGTCACTCTGTTTGGATATTTCGTCAACCTGCTGGCTGTTCCTCTCCTGGCTCTGGCAGGACACTGGGAAATTGCCGCTCTTTTGATGATTGCAGAACGGATGGGAAAAGCAATTCGTAATCCCTCCCGTGACGCCATGCTTTCACATGCCACCCAGAGGATAGGACACGGGTGGGGTTTTGGATTGCACGAAGCGATGGATCAGATCGGCGCGATTCTTGGTCCGCTCATCGTTGCTGGTGTTATATATCTCAAGGGCGGTTATCGAACGAGTTTCGTTATCCTTCTCGTGCCAGCCCTTCTGGCGTTAGGAGTGCTCGTGGTAGCACGGGTGCTTTACCCCCGTCCTCATGATTTAGAAATAGCTTCTGTTGAATTAAAAACAAAGGGATTTTCACGTATGTTCTGGCTCTATCTCGCGGCGGTCTCGTTGATTGCAGCAGGCTATGTGGATTTTCCTCTGATTGCCTTTCATTTTGAGAAACTGTCTGTTGTGCCCAAGGTCTGGATCCCGATCTTTTACGCCGTTGCAATGGGAGTTGATGCCCTCTCGGCTCTTCTCTTCGGTCGTCTGTTTGATCGGGTGGGTCTTTCAATCCCGATTATCGTTTCACTGCTTTCTTCCCTTTTTCCCCCTCTGGTCTTCCTGGGGGACTTCTATACGGCCCTTGTGGGGATGGCCTTATGGGGAGCGGGCATAGGAGCACAGGAATCTATCATGAGGGCCACCATTGCAGGGATGATTCCGATGAACAGGCGTAGTACAGCCTATGGGGTTTTCAATGCAGGGTTTGGATTGTTCTGGTTTTTAGGGAGTGCATTAATGGGGGTTCTCTATGATATCTCGATACCATCTCTTATTGTATTCTCGGTTGTAATGCAGCTTGCGTCTATCCCATTTTTTATCTTGGTTAGAAAAGAACCCAGATGATCCCGGTTCTATCAAATGTCAGAAGTTAATGGAAGCTAGAAGGTGTGAGCTTTCGAATCTTCCTAAAAAGATCCTTCGCACTTCTTGAACATGGCCCCCTCCCAGATCGAGCAGGAAGTTTCCCGTGAAGGATCGGAAACAGCCCATTGAAAGTTCAGACTGGCAGGACACGCTGTCATGTCATTAAGCCTTAATTAAGCCAATACCCGCTACGCTTATTGCTTTCAAGCGATTGATCAATGTGCTGATGGTTCTTTCTTACTACGAGTCCGTCATTCGGGGGGTCTGCACGTGTACTTATTCGTTTGGTGGTAACAGTGGTACCTTCAGAGCGTCGTCAGGTATTTGTCCCGTCAGGGATTTTAAGAAAAGAATGATATCCTCAATCTGTTGGTCGGCGAGAGTTTTTCCCAGTTGAACTTTGCCCATTATCCAGAGGGCGTCATGCAAGCGATCGACAGATCCGTCATGAAAATACGGCGATGTCATTTCAACGTTTCTGAGCATAGGGACTTTGAATACATACTTGTCGCTTTCATTTTTTGTAACCACATATCTTCCTTCGTCAACATCTTTACTCTTGGTGTACTGCCAGTAAGGTTCAAATACACCAAACTTCTGGTACATCTGCCCGCCCACATATGCACTTGAATGGCACATGATACAGCCTGCCTCGATGAACGTCTTAAGCCCTCGTTTTTGAGGGTCCGTGAGGGTGGTCTTATCCCCTTTTACAAAAGCGTCGAAACGAGAAGGAGTGACAAGTGTCCTTTCAAAAGCTCCGATTGCTTTTGCTAAATTATCCACGGTTATCGGATCGGCGTCCGCAGGAAACGCCTTCTTAAACAGCTCCACATACCCTTTTATCTCTTTTAGCCTTTTTTCTACTGCCTCATACGACGGCATCCCAAAAGAAGGCGGACCGATCACCGATTGTTTTGCCTGGTCTTCTACATCTGTTCGGTTTCCTATCCAATGGGCGGAAATCTGGCCTGCTGCATTAAGAACGGTTGGGGCATTTCTCGGATTGATTTTGCAATTATTCCCGATAGACTTCCTTAACCCATCCGCCGCGTACAAACTGATCGGATGGCATCTTGCACAGCTTACCGTTCCATCAACAGAAATTCGTGTCTCGTAAAAGAGTATTTTCCCCAGTTTGACCTTTTCAGGGGTGACAGGATTTTTCTCAGATAACATGACCTGTGGCAAAGGGCCAAAAATCTGTTTTGCCTGTTTTAGCAGGTCCTCATTTCCATTGTTACTAATCGACGAGCCTGCAAAACATACTATTAAAAGAAATAAAACTGTCTTCAAAGTAGTTTTATATCCCCTTTTTATCTTCCCCATGAGTTCCTCCTTTCCTGATATACTCCCTCCTTGATCAAGAAACTTAAACATAACCCAATACTGATAGTACCCAGCCGACGGTAGCTCCTCCAAGAATCACCCAAGTGGCGTTAACCTTCCACCGAAAACTCACCACGAGAGCGGCCATAGCGATTAGCCATGCAGGGAAACCAGTGAGTGTCGTTTGACCCAATTTCACGACAACTGCCAACATGAGAGCAACCGAGCTAACATTCACTGCATCGAGGAAAGCAGAAGCCCAAGGGGACTGGCGTAGGCGGGGGACAATAGGGTTAAGTGCCGCAACGAAGAAAAACGAAGGGAGGAAAATGGCAACGGTTGAGACCACTGCACCTGGTACGCCCGATATCACATAGCCGATAAAAGTAGCAGCCGAAAGAACAGGGCCAGGCGTGAATTGTCCGATGGCGATAGCGTCCAGCAGTTGTTGCTGAGAAAGCCAGCCGTAGTCGTGAACGAGTCCCCCTTCTAAGAACGCCACCAACACATAACCGCTGCCAAAAAGGACTGCGCCGACCTTGAGAAAGAAGAGTCCCAGTTTCAGTAACGAAAACCCGATCGGCCCACCGAAGCCAGCCGCCACCATTGCCACCGCCCCCCAGGATATCCCCACATGACTAAGAATGGCGCCTATGGCAGTACTGACCCCAGCAATGACCTCAAGTACTAAGGGAGTTCTTCCCCGGGGGGGCCATCGCAACCAGAACATGCCGATCACTGCACCAAGGAGGAGCACAGCGATCTCATTCATCTTGAGAAGGGAGGCAAGTGTCACACCCAAACCGATTATCAGAAGCCGCCAGTTTTTGACGGCAGTTCCCCCCAACCTCGAGACGGCGAAAAAAATAACGGCAAGAACAGCCGGCTTAATCCCGTAAAAGAACGGGATGATTTTTGGAAGCGACCCAAACTTCACGTAAGCCCAGGCAAAAGCCGCTGTAATCAGAACTGCAGGAAGAATGAAGGAAATGCCAGCAACGGCAAGCCCTGCCCATCCTGCCCGTATGTATCCTATGTGAATGGCCATCTCGGTGGAATTCGGTCCAGGGATTAAATTAGTGGCACCCACCAAATCCAGGAAGTACTCTCGCGTTATCCATTTGCGTCGACGCACAATCTCTTCTTCCATCATAGCAATGTGGGCCGCCGGTCCGCCGAATCCAATTGTGCCGAGTTTGAGGAAAATACCTACCAGTTCTCTCAGTCGGGTAGTTTTCTTCAGGTGTGTATTAACCATCTTGTTTCAGCAGTTTCAGTAAAAGGCATGCACTAAAAATCCACGACCCGATAATCATGGAGCCTCTTTCATAGGTTCGAGGTAAAAAGTGATAGCTCATAAATACCAAGTGTCTTTTCCAATTTTCCCACCTCCTCCACGATTTTCTCAAAACCATCCTTTCCAAAAAGTTCCTCTTCTTGATCCTCAAATGCCTCACCTAAGGAATCATATTCGGTTGGCGAAACGATGAAATGGAAAGCGGGAAACAGCACTGTATCCTCTCTTGCCTTGTGGGGCCGATACATTCGAATGAACAAGTACAGATATTGGCCCAGTCGCCTTTTTTCATCAGGATTTTTAAGTGTTGAGGGTATGGCGAGGTTCCTGATATGATCTGTTAAGCGGCGGCCAGCTTGATGTTGTTGCAGCAATACCCTTACAAGATCAACGAGCTTTCCCATCTTCTCAAATCGCGGAAAGAGGTGGTTCTCCTCAAGTTTTTCATGGTAGTCCTCTACGAACCGGCGAATGAGCCCTGCTGAATTGACAAGAACCTCGACAGGAAATTCTTTTCCGCTGTTTAGACGTATGATGATTTCATCGTAGATGAGCAACACCCTGGAAAGGACCCCATGCTCGCGCATCAGATCTTCGGCAGGAGAAATTTCTTTGCCTTTTTGTTCCTCGGACTTCTTCTCAGGATTCGATTTTGCTGCTTCTGCGAATAAACCCTTAGGTTGCATCACAGCAGTCGTGGTAATCAATACCCCACTCATTTTGATAAACTCTCTACGTGTGCCAATAACAGAACTGGAGTTTACCCTATCTTTCATAAAGCACCTCCACTTTTGTTAAGGTTATCGCTCCCGTGCCAGGCGACGTGTAATCATTTCGGAATGTCCCTATCACTCAATTAATCTCCCCTATAATAAAGCTACTAAATTGATCGGGAAGAAGTAAATAAGGTAAACTTTGTATTTATAAAGGAAAAAGACTGCATTTTGGAACCTACTTACGACCGGGTTTAAAATAAAAAAGGCAGGGCCATTTCTGATAATCATATAAAAGGCACCTCGAAAGATGCCATGAGAGTTCATGGTATGCTTGGGAAAGAAACCAATCTCAGCCCTGCCTTGCCTTTATGAATTTTTACTATGTTACGATGCGAATATATATTTCTTCCCCCATACTTTCCCCGTGTTCCGTTATCTGCCAGTTCGTAACCTATTTCTTTCAAAGAAACGGGAAGGCATCCATGCAATTTTAATAGCTTAATAAAAACCCCCACTCAGCTTCCGGATCTTTCTCAAATCGCTTGGTCATCAAAGTTTCAAGAATCATATGATGTTTCTTCTCATCCCCCCATATCTGTTCGAAGAGATATTGAAGTGCCGGTGTCTTTGTGAGGTATTTAATTTCAGAAACAAATTCCCTGTGCTTTTTTTCCATATCGCTATGTCTTTTTAATAAATCCCAGACTTCTTCTCTTTCCTTCGTCCCCACAACTGCCTTAAACTCAAGGATCTCCAGAGATGCCCTACCAAAATCTGCATGTTTGCGTGAATCATGCTGAATTCCCCGCAGCAAATATTTTATTGCTGCGTTTTCTGCTTTGTTGATCGCCTTCTCTGTCAGATCAACTACTTCTTCCTCAGTTTTAATGAGTTGTTTCACCATGTCTTTTACTTTATCAATATTTTCTTCTTTTATCATTTGGATCGCCCTCCTTTATTTTTATGTCCCTTAATGTCTCTGCTTTCCTTTTTAGCACCATTATGGAGAATCCATTATCCGTGACAGAGATCAGGTTTTGGAGTCCTATCACCAGTTGATGAATCAAAGGCCATTCACTTATTAAATTCGATTGGCTGTGAACAGGCGCTCCCACCCGCATTGTAGTCATACACCATCCGGGCACCATAATCGGCGCCCACCGTCATGATTCCCAACAAAACTAAAAACAGAAGGAGAAAGACCCATTTCCCTTTCTTTGGAAATGGCCGTGCGATCAAAGCCCAGACACTTAAAACAATACTTAGTCCTAAAGTAACGAGCATAAATGTTTCGTGCGGTTCCAGAAGATGCTCCCGGACAGAGCGCGAGACCATCACCCCTTCCTCGGAGTAGAGTCCCGTTCCAACGGCAGCCCCTGCTGCAAGTGTTCCGAGGATGAGCAATAGAAAAGCGGCCGTTGAAAAAGTCTGATTTCGGAAAATCCAGGATAGAAAATAGAAGAGTGCAGCACCTACTAAAAATGCAATAGGAAAATGAACCACCAGTGGGTGAATATTTTGTAAGTGCTGCACTCCCGGGAGGAGGATCTCTAACATAGGCTCCTTTACTTGATGGATTCAATCGTCAAGAATTGGCTTCCACCGCTTGTATAGACCTTACCCGTGATGGTGACTTTCTTGGCCATCTTGTCAATGACAGCTGTAGGCAGAGGTGACTTGTCTTTGTTGGGCAACAAGACATAGACCTTATTGGTGCCATCCTCGAGCAGTCCTGCTGGAATGCCCTTTTTTACACAGTCGATGGCGCATTGCCGGTGGCTCTCCCCTTTGGCTCCCATAAGAGCAAAACAGTAAGTATCGATGATTTCTCCAGTGACTTTAACAGTTTCAGCCGCATAGATGACTGGAACCAAAACGATGAAGATCATCAAAAAACCAACTAATCCACTTAGGAATGTAATTTTTTTCATCATTCTTCTCCCCTTTCCTTTAGGGCTCTTGGGTAAGAGCGTTTAATAGTAAACCCTCTGCTTCATCCATCTCTTAACATTTCTCTTTAGTCCCCCACAGCCTACTGCCTTTCACCTCCTTCCAATATACTGTTAGGTCATTAAGTTTACATAGGGTCAGGAACAACTAAAATATTAATAAAAATCGGATGAAGAATATATAAGGTGAACAAGGTATTTTATGACTAAAAATGCAGTATTTTAAAATCGATTGAATGGTGAAAGGTGGTAAAAAACATGACTCAAGTATTTCAGACACCGCTATTATCCATTCCCGATAGCGTTACCGAGCGAGAATCTCTGGACGGGTTTCGCGACACTTTGCTCACAACAATCGGTGACTTTGTTACCAATGGCTCATAGCAAAACTGGCTAATTCCGGAAACGACGCGGTCATCTTCAGCCCTAAACAAACCTTTTAAGTTTCACTGGGCGATTGTTTCTCTTTCGTTTTTTCAGATATAAAATAGGCACCGAGCGTTTCAAAGATAATTTTAACTGCTGCGAGAGCGGTTATATTACCGATATCCCAATCCGGCGCAACCTCTACCAAATCTAAAGCGACCAGGTCCATGTTATGCTCTTTTTCAATGAAATTCCCTAGATTCTGGATGATATCGATGAGATATCGGGTATTCATACCACCAGGTTCGGGCACTCCGGTACCCGGGGCAATGCTAGCATCCAATACATCGATATCAATAGAAACATACATCTTATTTATTTTCTGGTTCTTTATTTCCCGGAAAAGCATTTCCGAAAAAACATCTGCGTGCAAATTGGTTAATTCTTCCATTTTCCAAAAGTGAACTTTATCTTTATTAATGCCCTCGAATTCCTCAGGCTCGATATAGCGAAGGCCAACCTGGAATATGTTCTCGGCCCCAATTTCGTCAGCGACTCTTCGGGCTTGCGAAGCATGGGTTTCTTTTAACCCGCTGCGACTGTTTAGATAGTCGGGATGGGCATCAAAATAGATGATCCCCAGGTTCTCTTTTCCATAGATTTTTTTTACTGCTTTTATACAAGGAAGGGTTAGTGAGTGGTCCCCACCCAAAATCACCGGGAAAACATTTCCTTTCCAATCTGGCATGAGGTCAGGAATCACTGTACATCCTTCTTCGTCCGTATTCAGTGGTTCCCCCATCATCCATTCTAAAGCAGATTGAATCCGTTCGAGATTACCCCATCCTAAGGGTGGAACTTCACCATCATTTCTATAACTTTCCCTGACCTCTCTTAGAGTCTTACTTTCAAAAAGTTTTCCTGACAAGAGATAGGGATGAATATCGACATCTCCTAGATCTATAATTTTTTTATTTACCTGACTTAAATCAAAGCCTCCTTCCACCCCTGAACCAAATTGAGACGAAACTTCACGCATAGCCCGGGGTCCAAAACGAGCTCCGTGGCGATAACCCACTCCGATGTCCATTGGGATTCCAACGATCGCAATCACCGAAGGGGGTATAATTTTATCTTTCTTCCGGAGAATTCCTGCTTTCTCTTCTAGAAACTTCTTCCAAAATCTATGGCTTAAAAAATATTTTCCCTCCTGGCTTCTTGGAATGACCAGGCTATATTCATCCTCAGGGAAAAAAGTCAAAAGATGGGATTGAGCCCCACCCCATGGTCTGCCATGGCCCCAGTTTATAGGAACCAAGGGAATCCTAAGATGTTTTTGTTTACTTTTGGGAATGGTCATTTCTGCCCCCGCCTTTGCTCTTTAAAAATTAAATTTAGATTGATCAGATTCCATCCCAATCGATAGAAGTTTTTTCAGATGGCAACGGTATAACGAAAACTGGTTTTCGAGTTCGATGCAATACCGAAGTGGATACACTCCCCAGAAAGGTGTGGGCTAAAAATCCCTTTCCATGGGTCCCAAGGACGATTACGTCGCAACCCTCCTCGTCTGCAGTATTCAAGATCTCTACCGGGGGATAGCCAACACGAACGAGAATCTTCGAAATAAGTTCAACGCAAGGAGGGCCAATTTGAGCCTCTGCCTTTTTACAAAAATCCTGTAGGTGTTTTTTGATCTCTTCAACAGTCTCCTCTTGCTGTTTCCGTCTCATTACTTCCGTCATGCCCGTATAAACTTCTGCATAAGGAGGAATGGGTTCAATGGCATGTAAGATAACAATCATTGCATTATGTCTTTTTGCCATATCGGTTGCATAGAGAAACGCATAAGAAGAGTTTTTACTGAGATCGGTAGCATAAAGGATCTTCTTGATTTGTTGAATCATATCTATCCTCCCTTCCGCCTCATTTTACATTCTCGTAAAAGAATGTTAGGTAAGGATTTGTTTTAAGTCCAAAGAAATGAAAAACCCTCACCTCTTAAGGACGACTAATATCGGAGAACCATTTACACCGCCTAATAGCTAACAGCAGCAAACATCGCCGCAGCAAAGATCATAACAAGAAGAATCATACCAACAACAATCATACATAGTAGAAGTTGTGGTTTCTCTCTTTTTCGTTTTTGATTTTTTATCCTTTTTGTTCATAATGAACACCTCCTATCTGATTTAAATTTAACAACTAAACTTAAAAATTCAAGGGCGAGGTCAAAAGGCAGAGGAAATTCATAGAATTACCTAAATTTGCTATCATTCATCTTAAAAATATTTCCCGATGCGGGTTTCCCAATCCCAGAGAAACTTTACATCCTTCTCCGGATAAACAGGGTCCGTTTTCACTCATTATTAGTAATAAAGCAAATGATTAGGAAAAAAATAGAGAGAAAGGAGGCAGGGAGAAAAACTCCTTGCCGATTAAGAAGCAGTAATTTTAATGGTTTTAGTTTCAGTCTTCGGGATTTCAATTCTTATAACCCCATCTTTATAGGTGGCTTTAATTTCGTCACCCTTGCTTTTCACATGGGCAGGTAGTCGCACTGAACGAGAGAATTTTCCATAGGTCCTCTCGATGCAGTAGCAGTCATCGTTATCGGTTTTAGTTTCCTGCTTCTTTTCTCCTCTGATGGTAAGAAGGTCACCATTGAGGGAAATATCAAGTGATTTAGAGTCCATTCCTGGCATTTCCGCTTCGACCACTACGGAGTCTTTGGTTTCGCTTATGTCCATAGGAACTCCGAAATCAAAGCCGAAATGGAAATGTGGCGTTTCAAAGAACGTATCCCAAAGGTCTGGTAGATCACTAAAGGGTCTAAAAGGAACTATTTCAAATGCCATTTTTATCACCACCTTTCTTCAACTAAAATATAGTTATCAGGAGGTGAAATTTCAAGGTTGCGATGGGTGAGCCCTTGGATGATGGATATCCTATTTTGGTCGATAGCGAAGGCGATATTGTATAAGTAAACCCCGTATATCCCCGCCCTAAAGGACGGGGCTTTTCTTTATCCTTAAATTTGAAATTGCCTTCATCCCCAGTCTGAAAACCGGGGCTTTCGGGATTATACGGGGTAAATCATCAGGAAAGAGTTTAAGAAACGGCCCTGCTTTAAACTCCCATTTCCATTTGACGGTGTTTTTGGTATGATTCATTTTTAAAAGCATGAAGTAAATAATGACACTCGCCACGGAGATAAGGCGATAGAGGAACAGTGAGATGGCGTTGTCCTCTCACCGTGTCATTCTGTCCGCCGAGGCAATATTGATGAGAGGTGTTTGCAATGAAGACCAAGACTCGAAAGGAATTGCTGGCAGAGATTGAGGAACTCCGAACCCGCCTTGAAGTCGCCGAGGAGACATTGCGTACCCTCCGGAGCGGCGACATGATTACGCTGAAGGAGATTACTCACCTCAAGAGGGCTAATGAAACTCTTTCCTACCTCGCATCCTTCCCGGAATTGAACCCAAACCCCGTCGTGGAAGTCGATTTAGCTGGAAATGTCCATTATCTAAATCCGGTAGCAGAAAAATTGTTCTCAGACCTCCAGACGATTGGGTCCAACCATCCATGGTTGAGTGATTTATCGTCGTTGACCGAAATGTTTAAACACCAGCGAAAAAGTTCGATCATCCGTGAGCTGAAGATCAACGACTCCTGTTACGAACAGGCCATTTACTATGTTTCGGAAAACAATCGCATACGGATCTATGGCCTTGACATCACCGAGCGCAAGCAGACCGAGCAGGCGCTACATGAGAACGAGGAGCGGCTGAAACGGTCGCAGGAGATTGCCCATCTCGGCAGTTGGGAACTAGACCTGGTCTACAACCGGCTGACGTGGTCGGACGAGGTGTACCAAATTTTCGGGTTGCAGCCGCAGGAGTTTGGTGCAACCTACGAGGCGTTCCTCGAACGCGTGCATCCCGAAGACCGGGCCGCGGTGGACGCTGCGTATTCCGGCTCGTTGCGCGAAAACTTGGACACCTACGAGATCGAACATAAAGTGGTACGGAAGGATACGGGTGACATCCGAGTTGTCCACGAGAAGTGCTACCATTTCCGCGACGCCACCTGCAAGATCATCCGCTCCGTCGGCATGGTCCACGACATCACCGAGCGCAAGCAAGTCGAAGAAAAGCTGAAATATTCAGAAAGAAAACATCGTGAGTTGTATGAAGGGAGTCAAGACGGGTTTGTATTGGTGGACATGGAGGACCATATCAAAGAATTTAACCATGCATACATGGAAATGCTCGGATATACGGAAGAGGAATTATTGAGACTCAATTATATAGATCTGACACCCCCAAAATGGCATTCAATGGAAGCAAAGATAGTTAAAGAGCAAGTGCTTTCAAAAGGCTATTCAACTGTTTATGAAAAAGAATACATTAAGAAAGACGGTACAATCTTTCCTATAAGCCTAAGGACATATCTTATTAAAGAAACCAATGGCAACCCTAAAGGAATGTGGGCGTTTGTACGAGATATCACAAAACGCAAGCGGATGGAGGAGGCCCTCCGCAAATCCCGTGATGAATTAGAGATTCGGGTTCAGGAACGAACCGCAGAACTCATGAGCGTTGTTGACGCATTGCAAGACGAAATCTCTGAGCGTAAGCGAATTGAGGAAGCTTTGATTGAACAATCAAGGATTTTGGAGGGATTCTTTACTTCCACGATCACTCCTTTAGTATTTCTCGATCGAGATTTCAATTTTATACGTGTGAATGAAGCCTTTGCTAAAGCCTGTCAGCGTGAGGTGTCAGAATTTCCCGGACATAACCATTTTGAATTCTATCCCTCTGAAGCCAGGAAGATATTCGAACAAGTGGTAGAGACAAGAAAGCCGTACCAGGCCATAGCCAGATCGTTCACCTTCCCCGATCATCCTGAATGGGGGACCACCTATTGGGACTGGAATCTGACCCCCATATTAGACGATGCGGGTGAGGCAGAGTCTCTTGTCCTCTCTCTGGAGGACGTGACCAAGCCCAAGCGTGCAGAGGAGGCCGTGGAAGAAGAACGACAGCGGTTCAATGACGTCCTGGAGATACTGCCGGTTTACCTGGTGCTGTTGACGCAGGATTACCATGTGCCCTTCGCCAACCGCTTCTTCAGAGAGCGCTTCGGCGAGTCCCACGGCAAGCGCTGCTTTGAGTATCTGTTTGGCCGAAGCGAGGCCTGCGAAACTTGCGAAACCTATACAGCCCTGAAAACCATGGCGCCCCATGAGTGGGAGTGGACCGGCCCGGACGGCCGCAATTACGATGTCTTCGACTTCCCCTTCACCGATGTGGACGGCTCCACCCTCATTCTGGAGATGGGCATCGACATTACCGAACGCAAACGGGCAGAGGAGGCACTACGGGAATCGGAAAATTGGCTCCGGCATCTGTCTTCTCAACTCCTAACGGTTCAGGAAAACGAAAGAAAACGGATCGCCCGGGAAATCCATGATGGCATTGGACAGATACTGACTGCTATCAAATTTAAAGTGGAAGATGTCACTCAACAAATGAGTAAGGGCAAGGCCAATGTAAAAGAAAAATCATTAGAAACCATTATCCCTTTGATTCAAGAAAGTATCGAAGAAGTCCGTAGAATCCAGATGGATTTACGACCCTCCACCTTAGATGATCTGGGGATCTTAGCCACTACCGACTGGTTCTGCAGAGAATTTGAGAAGATTTATTCAACTATCCACATCAAAAAACTGATCAACATACACGAGAACGAAGTGCCTGTTCACCTTAGGACGGCGATTTTTAGAGTGATGCAAGAGGCCCTTAACAATATCGCAAAACACAGCAAGGCAGATCTTGTCCATCTTTTTTTGCAGAAAACAGATGGCACGATAGAATTGGCTATTCAGGATAACGGTCAGGGATTTAATTTAATGGAGGTACTCTCTGTAGAGGGCTCCAAACGAGGATTGGGTCTCACCAGCATGAGGGAGAGGACCGAACTTTCAGGTGGGTCTTTTGTGGTTGAATCCACCAGAGGACGGGGAACTGTGATTCGGGCGTTATGGCCCACGGGTTAATTCATTCTTGAGTTACCAGACCTTTTTCTATCGCAAAGACGGTCAGAGTCTGGACGTTGTGGAGGTCCAATTTCTCCATGAGGTTGGCCCGATGTTTCTCCACTGTCTTTGGGCTGATACAAAGGTAATCCGCGATCTCTTTGCTCTTATATCCCTCGGCAATCAGTTTTAGTATTTCTCTTTCGCGTTGGGTCAGGGTCTCCCATGAGGATTTGGTTTTTAAAGTTCTTCTCCCCTCTAAGTATCCTTCAATCACCTTTTCAGAAATTCCAGGACTAATATAATGTTTACCACCTAAAACATTCTTCACTGCCATCATCAACTCATTATGGGTTGCATCCTTTAAAACATAC
>Ga0315281_10002927_pt1 | contig 25200 bp, 27 predicted proteins | sample YL17G07_0_MG_FD_204540 | JGI IMG/M metagenome (GOLD analysis project Ga0315281, IMG submission 204540) | Sediment microbial communities from Yellowstone Lake, YNP, Wyoming, USA - YL17G07_0 | ecosystem: Environmental > Aquatic > Freshwater > Lake > Sediment | place: USA: Wyoming | collected... | reverse complement strand
GGTGCCACGGGCTTTCGACCGGGCCGTGATAGCTGGTCATGTTGGACGAGCCCATGGCGAACTCGTCGAGGTTGGTCTTGCCGAGCATGACCGCGCCGGCGCGCCACAGCTTGGCCGTCACGGTCGACTCATAGGGCGGCTTGAAGCCGTCGAGGATATGCGAGCCGGCGGTGGTCGGCACGCCCTCGGTGCAGAACAGATCCTTGACGGCGATGGGCAGGCCTTCGAGCGCCCCGACGCGGCCCTGGCGCCGGCGCTCGTCGGATAAAGTGGCCATCTCCAGCGCCCGCTCCGGCGTTTCGGTGATGAAGGCGTTGAGCGGGCGCACGGCCTCGACGGCGCGCACATGCGCCTGCGTCAGCTCGCGGGCGCTGAACTCGCCCTTGGCCAGGCCTTCAAGCGCCTGGGCCATGTCGAGATCGTTGAGCGCCGTCATGCTACTCGACCACCTTGGGCACGGTGAAGAAGCCGTGCGCGGACTCGGGCGCGTTGGCCAGGATCTTGTCGCGGCAGTTGCCGTCGCTCACCTGGTCGGCGCGGCGCGGCAGCTTGGCGCCGGTGATGCTGGCGAGCGGCTCGACGCCCGTGGTGTCCACCTCGTTCAACTGCTCGACCCAATGCAGGATGCGGTCAAGCTCGCCGGCGACAGCCTCAAGCTCGGCGTCGGGCACGCGGATACGGGCGAGCGTGGCAATACGGGCGACGGCGGGCTTGTCGAGGGGCATCCGGGGCTGGCTCCGTCAGGGGTGGTGACCAAAGGCGCCGGACCATAGCATCGGCGCCCGAGCCATCGCAACGCGGGGCGTGCGAGGCCGGGCGCGCGTCCCGCAGGGGCACTGGAAAACCATGACGTTCCTGGCCGCCCTGCGCTGTGACCGTATCGACGCGCCATGCGCCTTCGATGGACCGATCAATGGCGAAAGCTTCGCCGCCTGTGTGAAGCAGATCCTCGTTTCGACCTTGACGCCCGGCGAATGCCAGGGATACCGGCGGCAACGCCGGATAGGCCTCAACCCGATCGCCCCATGATCTGACACGGGGGCTGGAACATGCGGCATAGCATCAAACTATATTACCCATCGCCTTTCCTTATCTAAAGGATTATGGCGATCCGGGGATAACTATGCTTCAATCTGTACAGTGCGAGCCCGCTCACCGAGCGGCGCGAGTAGCGCGGTAAAGCAAACGACGGATGACGACGGCGATTGTCGGCGACGGATCGGGAGTGGGCAAGGCACACCGCGTGCACACGCTTCTACGCGCCCATGGCCCGCTGGCGTTGTCATTTGCACCACTTGCTATTCTTCTGGGTGGCTTCTTCGTCGCTCCTCTCCTCGGCGTGATCTGGAATAGTTTCGATGGCTTTGCCTTCGATTTCGGTTCCTATGCTCGTGTTTTCGGGGACGAAATCTATCTCGACGTTCTTCGCCGAACTTTCCGGACCGGCCTCGTTGTCACAGTGGCCTGCGTTGCGCTGGGATATCCGGTAGCCTACCTCCTCACGGTTCTCGGCCGGCGCGCGGCGACCGTCCTCGCCACCTTCGTCCTGGTACCGCTATTCACGGCCTTTCTCATCCGAACCTACGCCTGGATGATCATTTTGGGCCGGAAGGGAATCATTAATGATTTCCTACTGTGGATCGGTCTTACTCACGAGCCCGTACTCCTGCTGCATACGAGCCTCGCCGTCTATATCGGCATGACCCATGTCCTCATGCCGATCGCCATTTTTACCATGTATGCGGTCATGGTCCAGATTGACCGTAATCTTGCCCAGGCCGCCCAAGTTCTGGGCGCCAATCCGGTGCGGGGATTCCTCAGGGTCTATTTCCCGATGAGCCTGCCCGGCGTCATGGCGGCGGCGATCCTGATCTTCATCATGTCGCTCGGATTTTACATCACGCCGGCCCTACTCGGCGGGCCTGGCGATCTGATGATCTCGCAACTCATCGTCGCGCAGACCAACGCCTTGCTCAATTTCCAGATGGGCTTCGCGCTGGCGGTTGTGTTGCTGGTGTCGACGCTGCTCGTGCTTTTTTTCGCCAGCCTCTTTATTCCGCTCGAAACCATGTGGGGCGTGCAAATGCACGACAGCGGCAGAATTTTGAGAGACGATGGGTGGAGGTCGTCATTGCAACGGCTCCTCCGCGCGATCGGACAACCGGTCCGTTTGACTCTCGAGCGGACGCTGTTTGCCGTATTGCTGCCTCTCCTACCCCGATGGCGCGCGCTCATGGTCGCCTATGGCATTGTTGTGGTGCTTTTTTTTATGGCCCCTCTCATCGTTATCGTCATTCTGTCCTTCAGTTCGTCACCGTTCTTGATTTTCCCGCCGCCGGGCCTGTCATGGCGCTGGTATGAGAAGTTCCTGGCGGCGCGGGATTGGCACCAGGCCTTCCTTTTCAGCATACAATTAGGATTGACGGCGAGCGCTATCGCCGTCGCCATCGGCACAGCGGGCGCTTTCGCTATCGTGCGCAGCGCGCTTCCCTGCAAGCGATCGCTTTTCCTGTTGTCACTGTCGCCAATTGTCATGCCGGCCATTATTCTGTCACTCGCTTTTTATACCTATTTCGCCAATATCGGGATTCTCGGTACGTTTCCGGGACTTGTGCTCGGCCATGTCGTATTGGCAACGCCCTATGTCATCGTGGTCATGTCTTCCGCCGTCCGTGGCCTCGACCGCAATCTTGAACATGCCGGCGCGGTTCTTGGCGCCAGCCCGGGTCAGGTGCTGACGCGTATCACCTTGCCATTGCTGCGCCCGGCTCTAGTCACCGGTGGGCTGCTGGCCTTTCTCATGTCTTTCGACGAACTGTTAGTCAGTATATTTCTCCTCGGTCGCCAGGCGAAGACGCTGCCGATCAAGTTTTGGGCAGACATCAAGTATCAGATGGATCCCCTACTGAGTACGGCCTCGACTATCATCGTCTTCCTCGTCGCCACAGTGATCATATCGGGCCAGATCCTGCGCCTGCGCCGAGAACGACATCGAACGTTGCCGCCAACAGCCATGGGAGATAACGTGCCGTGAGTATGTCGCTTTCTCTGCGTGCCATCAGCAAGAACTATGGCAACGCCGTTGTTGCCGTGCACGATTTCAATTTAGAGGTCGCTGCGGGAGAATTCGTCACCCTCCTCGGCCCGTCGGGCTCCGGAAAGACGACGGTCCTGAAGATGATCGCCGGCTTCGAGACACCGAGCGGAGGCAAGATTCTAGTCGGCACGGATTCCATTGTTGATCTGCCACCCTACCGGCGAGGCATCGGCATGGTGTTTCAGAACTATGCGCTGTTCCCACATATGACAACGTCCGAGAACATCGCTTTTCCACTCTCAGTACGTGACATGCCGCGTCATACAATTGCCGAGCGGGTGGCGGAGGCAATTCGTGTCGTCCGCCTCGACGGCTTGGAAGGGCGCTATCCGGGCCAACTGTCCGGAGGGCAGCAACAGCGCGTGGCATTGGCTCGTGCGGTGGTCTTCGATCCGCGGGTTCTGCTCATGGATGAACCCCTGGGTGCACTGGATAGAAACCTGCGCGACCAGATGAAGAGCGAAATCAAGCGGGTGCAACGGGCGCTTAACATGACGGTGATTTATGTCACGCATGATCAGGACGAGGCTCTCGCCATGTCCGACCGGATCGCCGTCATGCGCGATGGTCGGATCGAGCAGGTGGCAGGCGCCCGCGAGCTCTACAATGAACCGGTCAACAGTTTTGTTGCCCGTTTCGTCGGCGAATCTAACTTGTTACGGTGCAGGATTGGGCCCGGTGCCGAGCTTCAACTCGAGGACGGCTCGGTAGTGAAGGCCGGCGGCAGTATGCCTCCCGGGAGTGAGGCCTGGCTTCTTATCCGCCCGGAGCGCCTGCGTCTTCTTCCCGCGGGAGCGGCAGTGGCTGAAGTCGGGCTTTCCGGTCGTGTTCAGGAAGTTGTTTTTCTGGGCGAAAGCACACGCTATTTGGTGACCAGGGGCAAGGCCCAGTTGGTCGTCAAGATGCAGAATCGGGACAATACGAGTTTTCAGTCGGGCGCCGAGGTTATCGTTACATGGCACCCTGCGGACGCAGTCCTTCTGGCAAATTGACGATTCTGCCGACCGCTAAGAGGCGGGCGTGGCGATGCCAAGGGCAAAATCATCCGCCTTTAGATTCGGCTGCGTCATGCGCCAAAGGACATATCCACTTTCCGGCGCCCGGATTTCGCCTTTGATACACCCGAAATAATCACGAACCTCACCTAACTTCTGTCCTTTTGCGACAAGCGTCATTGGCTCGACCTGCGGGTAGAACAAGCCGCCTGAAGGACATTTGACCCAAATATAGCGATCACAAACCACCCGAGCGCGTGCGGGCGGTAACAGTGGTCCGGCGATCATGCCAAGATGACGGGCGACGTTGATCGCGCCTTGAAGATGGTATTGGACGCTGATTTCATCGACGATCCCATTGTCCCCGCCTTCGACTAGAACGGCGCGCCGGCCACGCTTGGCCGAGGCCGTGCAACTCCGACCAGGGCGATCAAGAAGTTTTGGCTCCAACCCGACGACCAAATCCGCATCAAAGCACATGGCGACGGCCCGCCGCGATTCATCCTCAACGGCATTGCCGGTACGTTGATACATCACGAACTTGGACACCGTTTCGCGTAAATCGCCCCCATGAAGATCAACCAACACATCGGCTCCGGCAGCCCATTCGTGGAGGATGGCATAGGCCAACACTTCGCTAAAGCTGCCGTCCGGACGACCGGGGAAACTGAAGTTGATGTTCTTCCCGTCGATCGGGCAATTGTACTCGGTATAGGTATGGACTGCCGGCACATTGACCAGGGGCATGATCGCAACTCTGCCGCGGAGCGTGCCCGGGTCGAAACAGGATTGCAGGCGGATTGCCGCCTCGATGCTCGACACCTCATTAACGTGCATTCCCGCCATGACGTGGAGGCTCGGGCCTGGTCTTTTGCCGACGATCTCGACCAGGGGCCAGCGCCAATCAGCCAGCACGGGTCCATCGAACGAAATCTCGAATCGTTCGACCCCTTCATGGGCGGCGCCAAGGGAATGTTTTTTCACGAGTCCGTCATCGTTAGAGAAACTTTGGCGGCGCCCACCTCCCACCAAATCAACGGGGATGGGCGCCGCACGGATCGCCAGTCTACTGTGCCAGGAGTTTCACGCAACGTTCGAGAGCCATGTCCCAATTCGACTTTTCGCCCGCGGCGATCTGGTTCCACCATTCGTAGTTTTGATAAACTTGCTTGCCAACATTCTGCGGCGATCCCGGCAGAACTTCCTGGACTTCGGGCTTGATGTGTTCGTAGGCCTTGTCGTTGACTGGACCATAAGAGATCGCTTCGGCAAAGGCAGCCTGCGGCACGGCCCGACTGATGTACGCCAGGAACTTCATGGCATTCTCCTTGTTGGGCGCGTTTTTCATCACGACCCAATAGTCGAACTGTAACAGGGACTGGTCCCACGACATCTTTAGGGGAGCACCCTCTTTGCGGGCGCCAAAAATCCTGCCGTTATAGGCGCTGGAGATGTCTACCTCGCCGTCGATAAGAGCCTGAGGCGCCGCCGCGCCGGCACCCCACCACAGACGAACACTCGGCTTGATTGCTTCAATCGCCGCAAAAGCCTTGTCCATGTCTATGGGATAAACCTTATCGGCCGGCACACCGGAACTGAGAATGGCGCCCTCCAGCAATCCACCGTCGATAATTTTTTCGCAGTTTGCCAGGCCGCGAGTGCCCGGGAACTTCTTAAGATCGTAAAAATCTGCCCAGTTACTCGGTTGCGATCCGCCCTCCGGATACTTGTCGGTGCTGAAGGCAACCCCAACGGAGTAAAGAACGGCACCCACACCTTTGGCGTTCTTGAGCGGGGTCGCCATGTTAGCCTGCGTTTCCTGATCGAACAGACTCCAGTCGATAGTATCAATCGCGCCTTGGCGGTCGAACCCCGCTAGCATGCCGGCGCTGATCTCCGTGATGTCGGCCTCTGGTACCCCCGCCTTCACCGAGGCAAGGAGCTTCGCATGATCCTCGGGTATCAGTACGACCTTGATGCCGGTGTCACGTTCGAAGGGTTCAAAGAAAGCCTTGCGTTGCGCGTCCTCCCAGCTGCCCCCCCCGGACGTGACGACGACCTCGCCCGATCCTTTGAGGCGGCTAAGATCCTCATCTGCGTTCGCTGCCCCCCCGGCCAAAAGTGCTGCCGTCGCCAAGCTGAACCCTAGAATAGATGCTGCAAACGATATTTTCACCTGTTCCTCCCCAGCGTTTAGAACTATGACAGGCCATACGGTGTCGCGAGCTAACCACGCCATCGTGACCTCGTTAAGTATGCGGGTGCGACCCAGGTCGCTAACTCATAGTATTTCTTGATCCCTTCGAGAGGCACCAGCTATGCCTACGACTATCCCATCGACTCAGATACAGGGTTGTCGTTATCAAAAATGTTATCCGAAGCGACTCTCAGACGGCCAACATCTATCCCAACGGATTGGCAGCCTTTTTGGTGGTTTTCTCAAATCCCAGGGCTGATTGCCTGTTCAGGCGTTTTTGAAATCCCCGCATTGCCGATGACTATAATTAGGGCGATCTGTTTGGCGCGACAATCCGGCAGGTCTCGGCAACGCCGGATAGGCCTCAACCCGATCGCCCCATGATCTAAAACCCCGCCGGCCGTAGCGCCTGCCAGAAGGCATAGCAGGCAAAGCCCACCACCAGCGTCCCGGCGATACGATTGAGCCAGAGCAGGGCATTGGCGCCGATGCGATGACGCAGGTAGCCGACGCCCCCGCTGAGGATCAGCCACCAGCCGGCCGAACCGACGAAAACGCCGACGACGATCTCGGTCAGGCCGGCATAGTTGCGCTCCTGCCCGCTTACCTCGCCCTCGGCGCCGACCAGGCCAAGGCCGGCCAGAATGGCGACGAAGGACAGGATGGTCATCGGATTGGCGAGCGTCAGAAAGAAGGTCGAGGTGAAATGGCCCATCAGGCCGAGCGGGTCGTTGTCCGGGATCGCCGACGGGTCGAGCGGCCGCGAACGCCATTCGGCGATGCCGACATAGAGCAGGAAGACGCCGCCGACGAGGCTGAAGGCGCGGACGTGCTCGATCAGGAAGTCGCTGACCAGCGTCAGGCCGAAGGCGGCGACGAAGCCATAGACCGTATCGGCCATGGCGGCGCCGAGGCCGCTGATGAAACCCGCCAGGCGCCCGCCGGAGAGTGTGCGGCGAATACACAACAAACCAATGGGGCCGACCGGGGCCGCGATGGCAAACCCGATCACCATGCCTTTGACTAGCAACAGCAATGCATCTTCCCCCCGCCTTGGGCGGCCAACCTAGCCGAGGCCGGGCATGGTGGAAAGACTCTTGTCATCGCCCCTTGCGGCGGCGGGCCAAGCGCGATACTTCGACCCCATGGCAATCGTTAGCTTGGTGGAATTGAAGGAAAAGCTGGGGCCGGGACACCGGCTGATGGGGCTCGACGTGGGTGTGCGGACCATCGGCATCGCCGTCTCGGATTCAGGCCTGACCGTGGCCTCGGGCATCGAGACCATCCGTCGGGGCAAGTTCATGCCCGACGCCGAGCGGCTAAGGCAACTGGCCATCGAGCGCAATGTCGGCGGCCTGGTGATCGGCCTGCCGATCAATATGGACGGCAGCGAGGGTCCGCGCTGCCAGTCGGTGCGCCAGTTCGCCCAAAACCTGTTGGAGCGGTTCGACCTGCCGCTGGCCTTCTGGGACGAGCGGCTCTCCACCGCCGCCGTCACCCGCGCCATGCTGGAAGCGGACCTGACCCGACGCCAGCGCGCCCGTGGCGTGGACATGGCGGCGGCCTCCTACATCCTCCAGGGCGCCCTCGACACGCTCCGGCCGCGAGCCTCTTGACCGGCCCGATGCAAGCGGTAATTCTTCCGCGCCACCGCTACCTCGTCGCTCCGGAATAGGACAATGAGACAATGACCGGTCCCCTCGATGGCCTGCGCGTCTTCGACCTGTCGCGCATTCTGGCCGGGCCTACCTGCACGCAGCTCCTAGGCGATCTCGGTGCCGAGATCGTCAAGGTCGAACGCCCGGACGCTGGCGACGACACGCGCAAATGGGGCCCACCCTATCTCAAGGACGCCGCCGGCAAGGATACGAACGAGAGCGGCTATTACCTGTCCAGCAACCGCAACAAGCGCTCGATCACGCTGGACATCTCACAGCCGCGCGGTCAGGAATTGGCGCGCCAGATGATCGCCAAGAGCGACATCATGGTCGAGAACTTCAAGGTCGGAGACATGGCCCGCTACGGCCTCGCCTATGCCGATTTCAAGGATTCTTCGCCGCGCCTCATCTATTGCTCGATCAGCGGTTTCGGCCAAACCGGGCCCTATGCGCCGCGACCGGGCTACGACCTGTTGGCCCAGGGCATGGGCGGGGTGATGAGCGTCACCGGCGAGGCGGATCGCCCGCCGATGAAGGTGGGGCTCGGCATCGCCGACGTCATGTGCGGCATGTACGCGACGGTGGCGACGCTCGCCGCCCTGCATCATCGCGACCTCACCGGCGAGGGTCAGTACATCGACCTGGCCCTGCTCGACACCCAGGTCTCCTGGCTCATCAATATCGGGCTCAACTATCTCGTCTCCGGCCAGGTGCCGGGCCGCGTCGGCAACGAGCACCCCAACATCGTGCCCTATAACGTGCTGCCCTGCGCCGATGGATTCATCATTTTGGCCGTTGGCAACGATACCCAGTTCGCCCGCTTCTGCGCCTTTGCCGGCGTGCCGGAGCTGGCCCAGGATCCGCGCTTCCTGAGCAACGACCTGCGCGTGCGCAACCGCGTGGCGATTTACGAGCTGCTGCCGGAACTGACGCGCCGGAAGACGCAAAGCCAGTGGGTCGAAGGGCTGGCCAAGGCGGGCGTGCCCTGCAGCCCGGTCAATGCAGTGGACCAGGTTTTCGCCGACCCACAGGTGCTGTCGCGCGGTATGAAAATAACCGTGCCACATCCGCTGTCGGGCGTGGGCACGACGGAGCTGATCGGCAACCCAATCAAGTTTTCGCGCACACCCGTCACCTATCGCCGGCCGCCGCCCTATCTGGGCCAGCACACCGAGGAGGTGTTACAGGAAATTCTGGGGCTGACGCCGGCCGACATTGAGACCCTGCGGCGCGACGGGGTCATCTGACCGACAACAGCGCTACTGCGCTGGGGTCGGGGCCGCAGCCGCCGCGGCTTCATTCGCCGCTGTCTGCAGTCGCTTGCGGTATTCGTCCATGAACCTCGTCAGGCGGTCGGCCGAGGCTAGTCGCTCGGCCATCCCGCGTGTGCCCTCGACATCGCCGAGATCGGCCGTCAGAACGGCGAAGGGCTCGGACTCTGGCCCCCGTGACATCGCCTCGCCATACTCAAGCGCCAGCCCGCGTAGACCGGCCTGATCGCCGGCCAGGGACAACGCCACCGCCCGATTCAATACCAGGGTATCGACGCTGACGCCGGGCAACGGTGAGCCACCCTCGCTTCCCGATATTTTGTCGAGAACATCGCCCAAGGCCGCGGCCGAGGCACTCCATTCCTTGAGCCGCCACAGCATGTCGGCACGCATCAGCAAGGCCGCCGGGTCGGCGGCATTCTCAAGCAGCGCCAGCGCCTCCGGCGCGCGGCCCGCCTCGAACAAGGCCCGAACCTCGATTTCCCGCCGCAGCAACTGCACTTCTTCCGAGAGATCCGGTGCCGCACTGATGCTGAGCGCCTCGAGAGCGGCATCGGGCTTGCGATCCATCAGGCGCACATCGGCCAGCCGGGCACCCGCCCGCGCCCGATCGGCGCCGGTGAGTCGATGACGGACCTGATCATCGAGCAAGTCGCCAGCCCGTTGCAGCAGGTCCATGGCAACGAGGTTATCGATCAACTGGATGACAATACGATCGCCGTCGGCGTCTGGCGGCGTCAGTTCCTGAAACTCGTCATAGAGGGCAACCGCCGCGACCGCCGTCATCTTCGATCCGTTGGGGCCGAGGAACGCAACCCTGAAGGCCTCCGACATCTGTCGGGCGATGGCACCGTTCTCGCGACGCTCAGGGTAGTTGGAAATGGCTTGGCGCAGCAGGGTAAGACCGTCACGGACCCGACCGGCATCGAGATAGAGCGTGCCCAACCTTTGTAGAAGCGTGAACTCGAACCGCTCGTCACGCCAGACATAGCGCAGTTTATCGAGGCGCTCGATCGCCTCGGCCGGCGTGATCTCCTTCAAGGTCAATTCCACATCGACCAAATCGTATCCGGCCCAGGCCTGAGTGGGCAGATGCGAGCTATGCGTGAGCTTGGACCAGATCTCTTTTGCCGTCGGCAAATGGCCCTCGCGCAAGGCCCGTCGCCCTTCGAGATAGTTGACCTGGTCGGCTTCCTCGCGCGACAGGCCGTCGGCGCGTAAGGCGTCGAGTGCCGACACCGCCGCTATCGGATCGCCGCCCTCGATTTCGGCCAGAGCCGCCAACAGGGTAAGGCGCATCCGCAAGGGACGCGGATAGGCGGCGATGATCCTCTGCTTGTATTCGAACCCTTGAGTCGCGGCTTCCCACTCGCCATTCGCCGCCGCCAGGGCCGCGCGCCACAACTCGCCCTCCGCCTCGCCGTCCAGCGACGGATTATTGAGCGACTGGCCGGCGCCCTGCTCGTCGTCCAGCAACAGGCGCGAGGCCCCCTTGATAAGCAGAAGTTCAGGGTCGAGTGTCGGCCCGGTCGAACGCTCGATCAGTTCGATATATCCAGCCGCCTCGGCCGCCAATCCGTGGGCGAAATAGAAGCGCGCCAAGTCCAACCGCGCCACATTCTTGCGTTCGAGCGGAGCCTCCGTTTCGACACGCTGTAGCATCTGGCGGACCTCAGTGAACTCACCTTGATCGGAGCGGCGCCACGCGTCCATGGCCAGCAGAGTCGGCCGCGAAGCTTCTTCGGCGGCGACCGCCTCACCATCCGGCTCCTTGCTTGCGTCGCTCGAAACCGACAGTCCCTCCGGTAGCGAGATTTCGACCTTGTCGTCCACGGTCACTACCTGGACCCGGTCATCGAGCGGTTCGACGACAATGCCCTGACGGGCCGGCAGCAGTCGCATTTCGGGCCACTGATGCTTGGCGCCAACGCCTTCGCCGGTACCGCGCACCGGCACCACCCACAAGCGATCACCCATTTCAGGATCATCAAAGGCAATAGGACGGCTAGGACCGGACGGATCGAGAATTATCTTCGCGCGTCCGGCAAAATCCCTCTCCGCCGTCTGCTTGATCTCTACATCCGGCCGTTCGACGCCGTTACGAAAATCAACGAACCAGGCTGAGTTTTCCTGGTGCAGGCGGGCCACCGCCAAGTCGTTGCCGGTCACGCGCAACACCGATGCGGTCGGATGCTGGATCTGCGTGACATCGCCCAACACCGCCTGATCCGCCACCGCCAAGTTGCGCAGATCGAAGACCGTCACCTGATCGAATATCAGCCAGACCGCACCAGCGCGCCCAAAGGCTGCCGCCGCCACGGGCTGTGAAAAATCGATGCGAAGCACGGCGCCGTCGCCATCGGCGGTTACGCGCAGAACCGTCCGCCCCGTCGTCCGAACGGTATTCTCGACCATGGCTCCCGGGGCTCCCGGCGCCGCATCGGGCATCGCCTGCTCGGCTCCGTTATTCGTCCCCTCGCTCGCAACTGGCGAGGGGGTAGCCGTTGGCGCCACCGGAGCCGACGTCGCCGGTTTGAGCGGCGGCGGAGTGAGGCCCGTCGCGGTCGCGGTCGGCGCCGCCGTCGCTGCCGCCGTCGGAGCCGGTGCCGCTACCGGAGATATCGTCGCCGGTGCGGTTGTTGTTTCTGGAGTTGCGGCCGGTGCCGGAGGTTTCACCCCACTGGCATAGATATCGATGACCACCTTGGGGCCTGAACGCGATTCGCGAAATTCCGCTCCCTCGACCGCCGTGATCGTCACCCTCACTCCCAAGGGCGTATCGGACGACTCCAGGTTCCTGAGCCGGCGCGACCGTTTTGCCAGCCCGGCACTAAATTTTATGGCCGCCGGGCGGTCGAATTGAATAACCGCGACCGCTCCTTGCCGTTCGATTTGAAACTCGACCTTCGCCGCCCAGTCGAAGACGACGCGTGTGAAATCCTTGTGATCGCCGACCCGCACCAGAACCGTGTCTTGGTTTCCCGACGTCGCCTGGGCAACCCATGGCGAAGCGCCCAGCCCCAACGCTGTCACCACCAGCAGCGCCCGCAGCAACAGTGCTCGGCCGTTTCGGCGGAGCGATGCCACTGTCAATTCTCCACCGACTCGCGAACGACGATCCGGATGGCGGAGTCCCGCCCATCCGCCCCTACTCGTACCAGGACCTCGGCTGATCGACCGTAGCCGGCCGCCGCCAATAGCCTTGCCGCCTCGACCGACCGGGCCAGGGCGGCGAGCCAGTGCTCGCTCAGGACCGCTGGATCGGCGGCGCCCGACGCGGCTTCGCTTTCGACCGCAATCGAATTCGGCAAAGGTCGCAAGATGGCGGCCAAGTCCGATATTGTTTTCTCGACCTCGGCTTGCGCCGTCGGGTCGATCCGAATGGCGATACGACCCTCCTCGCGTTCGATCTTGGCACTATCCTTCATGGCCGCCGCCGCCAATCGCTGTTCCAGCAATGCGGCCAGGTAGTCGAGATTTCGGCCGGCGACGATGGGCTGCGGGGCGGCATTCACATCGGCCCGCGGCGGCGACTGGCCGCCGGCCGTGGCCTCCACCGGCCCATTCGACATCGCTCCCGCGACCCGCTGCCAGCGCCCCTCCTCGACCGTACCCATGGAAAACATCATGACAAAGAAGGCCAGCATCAGACCAACCAAGTCGGTGAGCGTCACCAGCCATAGGGGTTCGCTCGACTGCGCGCCCCCCGACTGCGCGCCCGATGTCGATCCGGTCAGCATGTGGAACGAACGGATCATGGCTGAACCGCTTCGTCCCCGGCCAACAGGCGGACCACAAACGTAATCCGCCCCGCCTCAACCTCACCCAGTCCAGCGGAGAAGGCGCGCGCCGGCATCCCATTCTCGATCAACCCCCCGGCCAAGGTGGCGACCCGCGCTGCTGCGTACCTATCCGTACCGGACGCACTCGTCAGCACCGTGAGGTCGTAACGATAGACTGGGGCCAGCCCGCCCAGAATCCGAGTGAGGTCACGCAAAAAGCGCCTTCCCGCCGGCGCCACGGCGGGTTCATCCGGCCGGAACACCGTCTCGGCCGGTAGGTCGAGCCTCACCGCCCCGGTCTCGTCCGCTTGCGGCGCATGGGTAAGCGGTACCAACGACGCCGCCAAGTCACCGAGTTGACCTTCTACCCGGCGCGTTACGGCCGCGGCGCCGCTGGAGCCCAAATTTCCCGATTGATCGAGAACGACGCTCGTAAACGACTGTTGCACGCTGGCTATGACCGCGTGGCTGCGATCATCCTCGAATTTTGAAATGCCTGTCAGCAGAATGAAGAACGCCAGCAACAAGAGCTGAACGCTCAAGAGCGGCACCAGCGACCAGCCGTTGCCTCCCGATGGCGTGCGGGCGGCATCGGACATGATGGCCCGACTCCTTACTTCAGACCGGCGAACAACCGGTCGATATCGTCTTGGGTTGTCGCTTCCTGCGGCAGTTGCGGGCCATTAAGCAGCGCCTTGTCCGCATCTTCGTCGGCGGCGGGCTGGGCCAACGGTTTGTCGGTCCTGGCCGGGGCGCTGGCACCGAACGCCGCCATCAGGCGGTCCACCTTGGTTTCGATGTGTTTTAACGCATTCACTACCTTGGTAATGCGCTGGCCGGTGATGTCTTGGAAATTGCAGGATTCGTAGATCTTGGTCACGGCGTCGGTCAGGGCCTCGGCTGCCTCTGGCGTCAAGCCGGCCGCTACAGCCTCGATCTTTTCGGCCGCCTCGAGAATTCCGTTGGTTGCCTGTTCGGTCGCATCGATGATGGCATCGAGTTCGTCATTCGCCGTCGGCACATGCTGCTCCCGAATCTCCTCCGGCCGCAGCGCGGCAATCTCGGATCGAGCCTCGGCGATATAGCTCGCCAGAGATTCGACCTCGGCATAAAGTTTCAAGTTGCCCGCCGCCAAATCGCCATCCATGGTCCGCATGATGCCGTCCACAACCTCGGTGATGCTCGAAACATCGGGCAGACCGCCGCCACGCTTAGTCAGGACATCCAGCGCCGATGCAAGCTCGCGAACGACTTCTCCCTGATCCATGATGCCCTCTTCGTCCTAAAAATTGCCGAGAACGCCCTGCAACTTCAGCTTCAAAGTTGCGGCGTTAAACGGCTTGACGATGTAATTGCTGACGCCGGCCGCGCGGGCCGCGACCACGTTCTCGCTCTTGCTTTCCGCCGTCACCATGATGAACGGCGTTTCCTTCAACTTCACATCGGCCCGCACCTCCTTCAGAAGTTGCAGGCCCGTCATCGGTTCCATGTTCCAGTCGGAAATGATGAGTGCGAAGTTCTTCTCTCGCAGCTTTACCAACGCCGCGCTGCCATCCGAAGCCTCATCGACATTGTCGAATCCGAGTTGCTTCAGAAGATTTCTGATGATCCGCAGCATCGTCTTGTAATCGTCGACGATCAGAATAGGCATATTCATATCGACAGCCATTCGGTACTCCCTCAGCAAAACCAGACTCGTCCAACGCCGCCCATCGCAGCCCCTTAGAGGATGCTAACGGGCGTTGGTTAATGCAACGTAAACTATTATACTCAAGCGACAAATGCCAGGCACCTATTGAGGCAACGGCGGTATTTCTGCGCGCCGAGCCAGTTCCTGCGTCACCGCCTGAGCCTTGATCGGGTCCATCAGAGCCAAAACCAGCGCCGCTTTCTGTTCCTTCATCCGATCCACGACATCGAGCAGCACGTCCGGATCGAGTTCTTGAAGGATAACCGCGGCTTCCTTCGGCTTCATGCTCTCGTAAATCTTGACCAAGCTCTTCATCGCGTCTTCGCTCTTCTGCTCCTGGGCATTGGCCATGCCCTCAACCGCTTGTTGCACGGCCTTGAGTTCCACGATCTTGGCATCGATCCGTTGCTCAGCCGCCGCCAACAGAGCCTCACGATCGGCAAGCTGTCGCTCGCGATCGTCCAGCGTCTGACGCCGCTGCGCCAGTGATTCGAGTACGTCTATTTCCTCCGGCGTGTAACCGAGAGGATCGCCGACTGAGGCAGCCACCACCCCGGCATCGGCCGGTGCGACGGCTACTTCGGTCGGCGCCACGGCGTCTGGCACCGTCGCGGCCGTCGTTTGAGCCGCCAGCGGACTGCCGGCCTCGACGCTCCAAACCTGCCATATCTCGCCAACGCGAACCGTAATGACGAGCGCCACTAGGGCGATCATAATCGGCAGCACCCGGACCCGGCGCCATAAACCGATCAGGGCACGACCCGTCTTCAACAATGTTGTTCTCATGTTCATCACCGCACACTTGCCAGCGCCCGCCGCACGTCAGCCTTGGCGGCAGTATCGCTGCCCACTTCCTCGATCCTCGTATCGTCCGAAACAGGCGCCGCGGCGCCAGGTTGCTTCGCCTCGCGGGCGTTGCCTGGCCCCCGCGTCAAGCGTTCGGCGGTCGTCTCGGCCTTTTCGGCCAGGAAAGCCAACTCGTCGCGCAGCGATCGGGCACGATCGATTTCTTCCTGCAAAGCGGCACCGGCTAGCGTCGCGACTTCCTTGAGAGCCGCCAGGCCGCGCTCGGCCCGAACCGTAGCCGCGGTAAAGTCGCGGACCACAGCACCCATTTCCTCGCGTCCCTGGCGCAGATCGGTCAAGCGCCGATTGAGCCGTACAAGATAGACCATCGTCGCTACCAGGGCTGCCAGCAGGATCAGATCAAAGACCGTGGCAATGTTGAAAGCCATCATGCCCGCTCCCGTACTCGATCGGCGATACGCACGGCGATATGCATCCCCTTGCGCCCCATGTGGCCGATGAACATGTTCTGGTCGCCGCAGCGCAACCGAATCTCGGAATTCGGCATAGCGCCGAGCATGACGCGGTCGCCGACTTTCCAACTCAAAACATCGCTCAAGGGCACTGAGAACTCGTCCAAAACGGCCTCAATACCAACGTCGGTCTGCCACAATTCGCTGCTTAGGTGACCTTCCCAGATCGAATCGCGGCCGAATTTCTCGCCCATGAACATCTGCAGCAGCAGTTCGCGCACCGGTTCCAACGTGGCGTAGGGCAGGACCAGATCGATCCGGCCGCCGCGGTCTTCCATGTCCACACGCAGACGTGTGAGAATGGCCGCATTGGCCGGACGCGCGATGGTGGCAAAACGCGGATTCGTCTCCAAGCGGTCGTAACGGAAAGTTACCTTCGACAAAGGTTCGAAGGTCGCCGTCAGGTCGGCGAGAACGACGCCGATCAACCGCTCGACAAGATTGCGCTCGATCGTCGTATAGGGGCGCCCCTCGATACGCATGGGGGCCGTGCCCCGCCGACCGCCGAGCAGCACGTCCACGACCGAATAGACCAGCGGGCTGTCCACGGTCAGCAGCCCGAAATTGTCCCATTCCACGGCCTTGAACACGCCCATCATGGCCGGCAGCGGCACTGAATTAAGATAGTCGCCGAACCTGATCGAAGTGATGTTGTCGAGGCTCACTTCCACATTGTCCGACGTGAAATTGCGCAAGCTGGTCGAAAGCATACGAACCAGCCGATCAAACACCACCTCGAGCATCGGCAGGCGTTCATAAGAGACCAGCGCGCTGTTGATGATGGCGCTGACGCCCGAATTTTCGTCGGCACCGCCAGCTTTAGCGCCAACACCGAGCAAGCTGTCGATCTCATCCTGATCGAGAATGCGGGTTGAACCGCCTTCGCCGCCCTCGCCTTCGGCGGACGCGGACTCCCAGGCCGCCATTGCAGCCCGTTCTTCCTCGCTCATTTCCTCGTCGGCGTTTTCGGCCGGCGTGGCGTTGGGATCTTTCTCGTCGGCCATGGTTTAAGTCCGCTATTGCACCAGCATCTCGCGAAACAGAACGTCCTTTACCGTCACCGGCTTGGTCGCTTCGTTGGCCCGCAGAAGCAATTCCTCGCGTAGGCGATGCAGACCCGCGGAACCCTTCAAGTCCTCCGGCCGAAGTTCACGCAAATAGACCTGAAAATTATCGACGAGCCGCGGCAGTACGGCTTCAACGTGCTTCACCGCCTCCTCGTCAGCCAGTTCAAGGCTCACCTTGATCTTGAGAAATGCCTGTTTCTTGCCGTCGGCGTTAAGATTGACCAGCATGTCGGGCAGGTCGAAGAAGGAATTGGGCGCCAGTTCGGCGGCCGCTTCCGCCTCCGCCTGGGCGGCTTCGGTATCGGTCGGTTCACCCCCGCCAAAGATGCCGAACATCCACAACCCGGTACCGACCACGATCAGCAGCAAGACCGGGGCACCAATAAACAGAACGAGTTTCTTCCCCGGTAGTTTTTTGCCTGGATTTACTTCGACCCCGGCACCGCCTTCACCTTCACCGCCGATTTTTTCGTCGTCGGCGTCCGCCGCAGCCGCCTTAGTGGCCATCGAATTGCTGTCTCCATGCCGGTGAAGTCAGGACGCCTCTATCGCGCCCTCTGGGCCGCATCCTCTTGTCCGACGCCGACTCTATGGATTCGGTGGTTAAGATCTAGTTGAGGCCATCGCCGTCAACAGCCGGTGGCGGAAAGTCTTGCCTGCTTCACCGCCCGTCCGGCCGGAACCGTTTTGACGCCAGGAGACCCAGAAGCCGCCAATTTCGGCGGAATTCGGTGCCAAATTCCTGCCATCGTCTGTTGGCACGGACCGTGCATGTAGCTGGACCAGGACGATTTTGTTCGAACCCGGGTGTAGCGCACCCGACAGCGCCAGTTCCGGCGCGGAGGCTAGGCCAAGAGATGGAAAACACCGCCAGCGTCGCACTCTCAAGCCAGATGGTCTTGAGCCAGATGATGGATATTATCGCCAACAACATGGCGAACATAGCCACTCCGGCATTCAAGTCCGAGAGCCTGACCTTCAGAGAATCCCTTGAAAAGGCCGGGAATCAAGAAAACCTCTCCCTTGTTATGGGCGGTTCGACGTTCAGCAATTTTTCCGAAGGGCCGATGAGCACCACCGGCGGCACCTTCGATGTCGCCATCCACGGCGACGGTTTCTTTTCGGTCGAGACGTCGCAGGGCACCCGCTATTCGCGCCTCGGCCGCTTCCAATTGGACTCCAAGAGCATGCTCGTTACCAGCTCCGGAGAGTCCGTCCTGGACACCGGCGGTCGTCCCATCCGTATCCCGCAGCAGGACGGGGAAATCGCCATAGCCGGCGACGGCACCATTTCGACCCATAGCGGCCCCGTGGCCAGGATCGCGGTCTACAATTTCGAAAACCTCCAGGAGTTGCACAAGGTTGGCGACGGCCTTTACGAAACGGACCAGACCGCCAAGCTCAATCGCGATGCCAAGGTCGTGCAAGGCATGGTCGAGGACTCCAACGTCAACGGCGTCCTGGAAATGACTTACTTGATCGACGTCAGCCGCGCCTACCAGGCGGCCCAGAAACTGATTGAGGCCGAATTCGACCGCCAGAAGCAGGCCATCGACAACATCCCAGCCGTCAGCTAGGGCGGCAACGGATAAAGGAACGGAAAGAAAGCCATGCGATCCCTGAGCGTTGCCGCAACCGGCATGTTGGCCCAGCAACTCAATGTCGAGGTCATCTCGAACAACATCGCCAATATGAACACCACCGGCTTCAAACGCCGGCGGGCCGAATTCACCGACCTGCTCTACGAGAATCTGCGCCGGGTCGGCGCCGAGTCCTCGGATACCGGCACTGTCGTGCCTTCGGGTATCCAGATCGGTCTGGGCGTCAAGCCGACGGCCGTCTATCGCATCGTCGAACAAGGCAGCTTACAGACGACCAACGGTCCGCTCGATGTTGCCATCTCGGGCCGGGGTTATTTCCAGGTCGAAATGCCGAACGGCGACATCGCCTATACCCGCGCCGGCACCTTTCAGCGCTCGCCGGACGGAACCCTGGTAACTTCCGACGGCTATAGGGTCGTGCCGGGCGTGACCATTCCCAGCGATGCCATAGCTGTCACGATCAACGGGACCGGCGACGTCTATGCGACCTTGAGCAGCAACCCGGTGCCCCAGAACCTGGGTAAGTTCGAAATGGCGGTATTCCCCAATGAAATCGGCCTGGAATCCATCGGCGATAACTTGCTGCTGGAATCGGCTGCCTCGGGCGCCGCGATAACGGGCGCGGCCGGGTCGAGCGGTTTTGGAACCCTGCAACAAGGTATGCTCGAATCTTCAAACGTGAATGTCGTGGCCGAGATTACCAACCTGATTACCGCCCAGCGCGCCTACGAGATGAATTCAAAGGTTATTCAGGCTTCCGACGACATGCTGGGCACCCTGGCCCAGATCCGCTGATGATCGCGAGGACAGTCATGCCGCGCAACGCTATCTTGGTCGTTCTGGCTCTGCTTTTCTTCGCTGGCTCGGCTGCGGCCGAAACCGCGACGATCGACCCGGCCACAACTCTTCGCCCCGCCACCGTGGTGGATGGAACCTTTGTCCGTCTGGGCGACCTCTTCGATGGCACCGGCGCCAAGGCCGAGATTCCCGTGGCCCAGGCTCCGGCTCCGGGGCAGAGCTTGGTGTTCGATTACCGGATCTTGTTGCGGTTGGCCCGCGCCAACGGACTGTCTTGGCGGCCGGCCTCCGGCCTGGAACAGGTGCAGGTGGCCCGCGCCAGCCAACGCCTGGGAACAGACCAGATCCGGGACGCGGTTATTGCAGCCATCCAGGCGCGCGGATCAGCATCGAAAAGCGAGATTTTCGAAATTGTTTTCGACGGCCTCGATCCGGTTATCGATCTTCCCACCGGCGTTCCGGCCACGGTAGCCGTGAACCGCCTGGACTACGACACTCGCACGGGCCGTTTCGCCGCCGCGCTCACAGCGCCCGCCGAAGGTTCCGCCGCCGCTCAGCAGGTCATTTCAGGCGCCGCCTTGGCCCTGGTTGATATCCCGGTGCCCGTTCGTTACCTCGAGCCTGGCGACTCCATTGCCGAAAACGATCTGGAATGGCAGCGCCAGCGCGCCAATATGGTCAATGCCAACACCGTCGTGACGCTAGATCAATTGCTCGGCAAGACGCCGCGGCGGGCGCTACGGCCAGGCGAGGCCATTCGCGTTGCCGACCTGAAGCCAATGGTCACCGTCCGCAAGGGAAGCCTGGTCACGGTGATGCTGCGGACCGCCGCCCTTACCGCCACGGTCCAGGGCAAGGCCCTCGACAACGGCGTCACCGGCGAGGCCATCCGCGTCGCCAACACGAAAAGCAACCGAGTCTTGACCGCCACCATCGTCGATTCAGGCACCGTCGTCGTCGCCGCCGCCGGTTACTGAGTTAGCATGAGGAGACTACCATGATCCTTTCCATTCGCTTGTCCCGCCGCGTCGCCGCATCGCTTGCGTCCGCCTTGCTGTTGGCGGGATGTAGCGCCGTCGATCGCCTCGCCAATGTCGGCGAAGCCCCGGCGCTGACCACCATCCAGAGCCCGACGGCGTTGCCGAATTATCAGCCCGTCAGCCTGCCGATGCCGTCCCCAAGCTCGGAAACGCGACAAGCCAACTCTCTTTGGCGCCAGGGCAGTCGCGCCTTTTTCAAGGACCAGCGCGCCGGCCGGGTAGGCGATATTCTGACCGTCGTCATCCAGATTGCCGACGAGGCCACATTATCCAATGCCACGGCCCGTAACCGCAGCAACGGCGAGGACGCTTCGCTCAGCGCCATGCTGGGTTACGAGCAGAGCTTGGGTAAACTCTTTCCCAGCGGCTTCGACCCCACCAATCTTGTCAATGGAGCCAGCTCCAGCAACTCGAACGGCGCCGGCACGGTAGGTCGGAGCGAGGATATCAAACTTCGGGTAGCGGCCATCATCACTCAGGTTCTGCCCAATGGTAATCTGGTCCTGCAAGGCCGCCAGGAAGTTCGCGTCAACTTTGAGCTGCGCGAACTCATGGTCACCGGTGTCGTCCGCCCGGAGGACATTACGGCCGTCAATACCGTGGCCTACGACCAGATTGCCGAAGCCCGCATCTCCTATGGCGGCCGTGGCCAGATCACGGACGTGCAACAGCCGCGCTACGGTCAGCAAGTCTTCGATATCGTCTTCCCCTTCTGACCGCACGCGAAGCCAAAACGAACGAGGCCGGCTCCCTTGGAGAGCCGGCCTTTTTCTTGCCTTCCGCCCGAATCGGGGGTTAGTCCTCGCGGTGGGTGCGCTCGATCCATTCGTGGCGCTCCTGTGCCTCGATGCTGAGCGTGGCGATTGGGCGGGCTTCGAGCCGCTTCAAGCTGATCGGCTCGTTGGTTTCCTCGCAATAACCGTATGTGCCGTCCTCGATTCGACGCAACGCCTCGTCGATCTTGCTGATGAGCTTCCGTTCGCGGTCGCGTGTCCGCAGCTCAAGAGAGCGATCCGTTTCCGTCGAGGCCCGGTCGGCCAGATCGGGTTCAGCCGGACTATCGTTCTGCAGATGTTGCAAGGTCTCGTTCGATTCCTGCAACAGTTCGGCCCGCCAAGCCAGAAGCTTGCGGCGGAAATACTCCCGGTGCCGAGGGTTCATGAACGGTTCGGCCTCGGAAGGGCGATAATCGGGCGGCAACAGAATCATGGCTTCGACATTCGACCGTCGTGAATGAATGGCGGCGGAGTATATGAATTTTGGACTCCCCCGCAAGCCCGGTTTCGGCCCCCCGGAAAATGGCGGCCAGGCGCGGTCTCAGCCGCGAGGAGCGAGTTTTGCCAGCTCAACGGCAGCGCGCAGCTCGATATCATCGAGAATCTCGGTAAGGCGCGGGTCCACGACTTGGCCTCGTTGCTGGCGCACCAGGCGCGCCAGCGCCTCAAGACGCTCCGGCGAGAGACTCCCCTCAAGAAGGGCCAGACGCAACTCGTCGAGGCGGTCGAGGATATCCTCACCGCGACGTTTGGCGCGCCGCAGGCCGTCAGTAGCCTCCGGAACCTCCTGAAGGGCCAAAATGGCGCTGGGCGCGGTAACGCCAGCCGCGCCCGTTAGCCCCGCCGCAGGCTGCCCGGCATCAAGGGCCTTGGCGAAGGAATCGCCCGTGGCCGACTTGCCGGCGCCAACGCGCCGGGCCGACACGGCTTGCTTTGGACCAACCGGATCAATCTTCATCGACTTGCCCTGGACCCGGTGACATCACTCGGAGGTTAAGTGCCGGACAGTAAAGGTCTGGTTAACTATTTTTGAGCCGCGGCAAATGTTGCCAAGTCGGCAAGTATAACCGCCGGGCGGCCTGGGCGTTATATATTTATCTTATTGATATTACTATATTTTATTTGAAAGATCGCGCCGGAAATAAGTTGGCATGGAATTGGCATCAGTAGGAGGGAACGACGAGGCGAATCAGTGTCGGGAGCCTTTCTGAGATGTTGATCCAAGCCCTTTCTCTGCCGCGGATACTTGGTCGGGCGCGATTGCCGCTGGCCGTGCTCGCTCTTTGCCTGATCGCGGCACCGGCCTCGGCCCAGACCCGGATCAAGGACATCGCCGAGTTCGAGGGCGTACGCGAAAACCAACTCGTGGGTTACGGCCTTGTCGTCGGCCTCAATGGCACCGGCGACAAGCTCGATTCCGCCGTTTTCACCCGTGAGAGCCTGATCGGCATGCTGGAGCGCCTCGGCGTCAATGCCCGCGATAGCAACCTCGATACCAAGAATGTCGCCGCCGTAATGGTTACGGCCTCGCTGCCTCCCTTCTCGCACCAGGGTAGCCGCATCGACGTACAAATCTCCGCGCTGGGCAATGCCAAGAGCCTACAGGGCGGCACGCTCCTGGTCACGCCGATGTTAGGCGCCGATGGGGAGATCTATGCCGTCGCCCAGGGCACGATTGCCGTTGGTGGATTTTCTGCCGGCGGTACCGCCGAAACCGTGACGCGCGGCGTACCGACCGGCGGGCGCATCCCCAGCGGAGCCATTGTCGAGCGCGAAATCGAGTTCAAACTATCCGATATGTCGTCGACGCGCCTGACATTGCGGAACGCCGACTTTACGACCGCCCAGCGGATCGCCGCCGCCATTAACGAGCGCATCGGTGCCGGAACCGCCGAATTGATCGATTCGGGCACCGTCCAGTTGGTCGTCCCGCCGACCTATGTCGGTCAGGTCGCCGCGCTATTGACCGATATTGAGCAGTTGCCCGTTACACCCGATCAGCCGGCCCGCGTCATCATCAACGAGGAATCCGGCATTATCGTCATGGGCGACAACGTGCGCATCAGCACCGTCGCCATCGCCCAGGGCAATTTGACCATCAGTGTGACGGAAACGCCCCAGGTATCGCAGCCGACGCCCTTCTCCAACACCGGCACGACCACGACGGTACCGCGCACCGCAGTTTCGGTCCAAGATGATAAAGCGAGCAAGCTGGCGCTGCTGCCAAGCGGCGTGACGCTGCAGGAACTGATCAATAGTCTCAACGCGCTCGGAATCGGGCCCCGCGACATGATTTCAATTTTGCAGGCCATCAAGGCCGCTGGCGCACTGCAAGCGGATATCGAGGTGCTGTGATGGACCTTCCCGGCCTGCCCATCGATCCGGCGCTGGTTCAGCCCAACGCACCTTCGCCAAAGCCCACGCGCGATGCCGACGAGGCGCGCCGTACGGCCGAGGATTTCGAGGCCTTCTTCATCACCCATATGATGGAGCAGATGTTCGTCGGTTTGGAACCCGACGCCCTGTTCGGCGGTGGCGTCGCCGAAGGACCGCTACGCTCGCTGATGTTTCAGGAATACGGGAAACAGATGTCCCATACCCGCGGTGTCGGCATCGCCGATATCGTGCAACGCGAAATTCTCAAAATGCAAGAGGTCACATAGCCATGAACCGCGCCGACCGTATGACCGATCTCCTGATCATCACTTCGCGGCTGATCGGCTGCATGGAGAAGGAGATCAACCTGTTGCAAACCATGAACCCGGAGCAGATGCGCTCCATCCAGCTCGACAAAACGGCACTGGCCGACGCCTATGACGCGCATATCCAGGCCTTGCGCAACCAGCACCATGATAATGCCGTCATCACCGTGGCCTTGCGCGACGAGTTGGCCGAGGCGACCGAACGCTTCCGCACCGTTCTCAACGAAAACGCCCGGGCGCTGCGGGCCGTGCGCGACGTCAACGACCGCGTCTTGAAGGCAATCGCCAAAGCCGTCCAGGACACGCGTGGAGCGCCGCCCAGCTATACGGCCGGCGGCCGCACGCCGCCACAACGCCAACGCCACGCGACCATGGCGCCCGTGACCCTGGATCAGCGCCTGTAACAGGATACGCCCCGGAGATCGAGGATGAGCCTTGCTTCCGCCCTACAGAACGCGCTCACCGGCCTGCAGGTTAATCAGCGGGCGTTAGCCCTTACATCGGCCAACGTCACCAACGCCAATTCGCCTGACTATCACCGCCGTACCTTGCAGCGTGCCTCGATTCCCCAGCCGTTGGGCGGTGTCCAAACCACGGAAGTAACGCGCATCGTCAATGACAATTTGCGTAAGGACGTGGATCAAATGACGTCCGACCTCGGAACCTTTGCCGCCCAGGATGATTACCTGTCACGCCTCAAGGATTTTTTTGGCATCAGTTCCGGAACGACGGCGCTCAGCAGTTCCCTCAGCCGTTTCTCTGACTCGTGGCGCGTGTACGAATCGGCGCCTGAGAGCGCTGCCGCTTCCCGCGATGTCATCTCGCTTGGTAAGAATTTTACCCAGAACCTGCGTGATCTTTCCGCTGGCATCGAGAGCATGGATGCGGATATCCGCCTTGAAACCGAGCGCACCGTCGCCACGCTCAACGACCACCTTGCCCAATTCAACGACCTGAATATGTCGATTGTTCGGGCCAGAGCGCTTGGCGAGGATGTCCAGGGGCTGGAAGATCAGCGCGAAGCCACGGTGCGCGATATTGCCAAACTCACGGACGTACGTTCGTTTATGAACCCTAATGGCCGCCTGTCCCTGTTCACCAGCAGCGGCATGATGTTGGTTGACACTACCGCGGTGACTTTCGCCTATGACGGCACGGATATCACCATTTCCGGCCAGCCTGGCTCGGTCAACGCCTTCATTCGTGG